>AZII01002543.1_pt1 | contig 8426 bp, 9 predicted proteins | sample 359141 | NCBI WGS metagenome assembly AZII01 (sample SAMN02429717, study PRJNA222665) | marine sediment metagenome | biome: Sediment sample; isolation source: enrichment culture of sample MGS-BIZ(AMM) from oil contaminated site at the... | place: Tunisia: Bizerte Lagoon | collected 2012-09-08 ... | reverse complement strand
AAAAAAAGTATTCCCCTTTTTTCTCAAGTGACTCAATTCCTGCTAACCAAGCCTCAGAGTCCTTATTAGTCACACCATTACGGTCAATTGCAAACGAGGCAATAATTTTAGATAACCAATAACTAAAATTTTTATCATTATATTCAATGTTCATAATTGGCAACGCTTCCACCTTACTTAATTGCAGGCTTGCTGATTTAATGGCGCCAGCCAAACGCATAGGAACAGACTCTTGCGCACAATGCTGCTTCCATGCATGAATAATACGGTCACGACAATCAACATCCACTGCGCTCCAGTACGGGAACGCCCAATCTGTATCAACAATAACCCCTCGCCCACCTGGGCGAAGTACCCTTGCGAACTCTAATAAAGCAGCATTTAAGTCAGGAACATATTCATAGACCTGCGTTGAAACAACCGAGTCAAAACTGTTGTCGGCAAAGGGTAAGGACATTGCATCACCTTGCTCAAAGGTGACATTCACAGCATCAGCACAAAGTTGTTTAGCCGACTCAATCATATTGTCTGCCATATCAACACCAACCACTGACCCTGTAGGACCTATATGCTGGCTGATATCTTTAGCTAATAAGCCAGGGCCAGAGCCAATATCAAGCACCTTTAAACCGTTTTGTAGTTTAAGTGAGGCGATCACTTGACCTCTCGCTGACACAATATCCGGCGTTTGATAAGCCATTTTTAATGCATGACTTACCTCATCATTAAATTTCAAACCCTCTGCCATTGTCTACCCTCTTATTATTATTTTTAGATACCAATATTTTTTTATTTACCCACAGTACATTGTATCTCTTGCATCATCCGCTCGACACAGTCCATCCCTTCATCTATTGCCTCTTGCGCCCTATAAAACTCCAACAACCCCATTTGTGATAACTTAGGCGTCAGGATAATATCTGGGGGGTCTCCTGCCATACGGCTTCGGGTAATTCGGTCTTGGGTAATATTAACTGAGCCAGCAATCGCCTCAAATAAACTAGGCGTCTGTTCTTGGTTTCTATCAAATGAAAAAATTGAATCGGTATATTCAGCGACTAAATTGGTGAGCTTATCGACCACTTTTCCGGATGGTTTAATGGTTTTCTCTTGTTTTCCTATATGCTTACCGACAATGTCTCCATTTAAATTTACCGCAATCACTACATCCGCGCCTAAGGCTCGACAAGTAGAAACAGGCACAGGGTTCACTAAGCCTCCATCGACCAGCCATTTATTGTCATGCTGTATCGCTGGGAACAAACCTGGTAACGAAATAGAAGCCCACACAGCCTCTAACACTGACCCTTCAGACAGCCATATTTCTCTCCCCGTCTTAAGGTCTGTCGCTACACTGGCATAGTCCTTGTCAAATTCTTCAATGAGTGCTTTATCTGAAGCAACATATTGACTTAGAAAATGATGCAACCGATCTTTATTAACAAACCCATTAAATGAACGATTAATCTCAAAGAATTTAACGGTATTAAGCTTAGATAACGAAAGCGCCCACTGCTCCAGATCATCTAAATGACCCGATACATAGGATGCGCCTACTAGTGAGCCTATTGATGTTCCACAAACGATATCTGGTTCTATGCCCTGTTTAATCAGCGCTTTAATAACCCCAATATGTGACCAGCCACGAGAGGCCCCACTTCCTAATGCCAACCCTATTTTCATGTCTGCCACTTAACCTCTCCTGAGACGCTTAATTCAGCTCATTAAAGCCTTTTAATTAAAAACGCTTTACTACCAAAAAAACGCCAGTCGCCATAAATAACAAGCCTACAAAACGTTGCATAGTAATTGAATACTGAAGTGAGCTTAATAAACCAAAATGATCAATCACAGTCATTGAAATAAGCTGACCTAACAACACAAAACACACAGCATTACCAATGCCAAATTTAGGGCCTATATAGGTAATCCCTAATGTGTAAAAAATAATAAATACACCGCCCAAATAATACTGTATTGGTATTGATGCATCAGGTAATCCACTAGGTAGGCCTTCTACAACAAACAAATAAACACCTGCGATCACAAAACCAACTACAAATAATATAACCGCTGCTAACGCTGGGCTTTGTAACCTTGCGCCTAAACCGCCACTTAGCGCACCCATGATAGGAATGCCTACCCCCGCCAAAAACATCACTGCAGCGTAGATAAAATTTTGACCAACTATATTCACTTCTTATTCCCCTTTATTATATTTATTGATATTGATAGTAATGTGCACCACGATCCCTGTTCACTAGGGTATGGCTAAAAACAATGAGGCTCCTGGGCCTAATGGAATACCCAACATTAACCATAGACTTAACAATAACCCCCAACTTAATAAAAAGGCTACTGAGTAAGGTAGCATCAGCGTCATGATTGTCCCCACACCTACCTTATCATCATAGCGTTTCATAAAAGCAAACACTAAAGCAAAATAAGGCATCAATGGTGTAATGATATTAGTAGAGCTATCCCCAACACGGTAAGCCGCCTGTACAACCTCTGGTGCCACTCCCATCAACATAAACATCGGAATAAAAACAGGTGCCATGATGGCCCATTTAGCTGATGCGCTACCAATAAATAAATTTGCAAATGTGCAAAAAAAGATAAAACCTAACATTAACGGAACAGCGCCCAAGCCACTGTTTTTTAATGTATCAGCACCATTAATGGCAAGAATTAACCCCAAATTAGTCCAATTAAAATAATTAACAAATTGGGCTGCAAAAAACATCAAAACGATATAAGTAGCCATTATTTCCATGCTTTTTTCCATGCTCTTAATCACATCGACATGGGTTTTAAAACAGCCAGACAATTTGCCATATGTTATCCCCATAAGAGCGGCACTTAAAGCAATTAAGGCAATCAGACCAGACATAAATGGTGACTTAATAATACCGCCTGTTACAGGGTCTCTTAACAACCCTTGCTCAGGGATTAGCCCCCATAAAATACCCACGACAATAACCAGCCCAACTACAAAGGCCCCTTTTAAACCTTTTTGTTCTTCGCTTGTTAACACCGTTTTTAAATCACCTTGTTCTGCACCACGGTATTCGCCTAACATCGGGCTAATAAAACGCTCGGTTACCCACGTCGCCACTACAGAGATCAGCAGCGTAGAAACAACGATAAAATAGTAGTTTGCAGTAGCGGTTACGTCATAATTCGAGTCGATCAAGCGCGCAGCTTCTGTGCTTATACCACCGAGAATAGCATCGAATGGGCCAACTAATAAGTTCGCACTAAATCCCCCAGAAACACCAGCAAAGCAGGCCGCAATGCCCGCTAATGGGTGCCGTCCTGCGGCTAAAAATATAACGCCCGCCATTGGTATCATCACTACATAACCAGAGTCCACTGCAATACTAGATAGCACCCCCGCCAACACAACAATAAACGTTAAAAACTTTGTCGGCGCCTTCATCACCATTAAACGCAAAGCGGTTTGAATTAAACCCGATCGTTCGGCGATACCTAAGCCAAGCATTGCGACTAATACAGGACCAACGGGGGCAAAAGTCATAAAATTTGAAACCATTTTGCCCAGTATTTGATGCAAACCAGCCGCATTAAACAGGTTTACTACGCTAATTTGTTCACCGTTAACAGGGTGTATAGCCGACAAACCAAGATAATGGCCTATCCATGACACCCCTATCACTAAAAAACATAAGTAAATAAACAACATCGTTGGGTGAGGTAAGGTATTACCCCACGCCTCAACTCTACGTAACAATCGTTGCGATAATCGGCGTTTAGCTTGTTGCATAGCTGCTCGTTATTTTAGTGATGATAATCCTAGTCTTCATTTATAAAAACCAGGTTCGCCCTTAGGCCGAGTTTTAAAACGCTTATGCATCCATAAATAGTCTGCCGGATGTAAACGTATTTTTTCTTCTAACCAATCGGTCCAGCGCTGCGTATCCGCTACATCATCACCCGTTGGGTAATTCTCTAAAACAGGCTCAAACTCAATTACAGAACCTTTTTCACCATCTCGATATGCGCTAAGTAACATCACTTGCGCATTCGTCTGTTGGGCATATTGTGGAATAGTGGTAATCGTCGCTGTTGGAATACCAAAAAAAGAAACGAATGCGCCACGACTGACACCAAAATCTTGGTCTGGTGCAATAAAAACCGTCCCGTTATCAGCCAATTTTTCTAGCATTTTACGAATATCTTTACGATGGAATAAGGTTATCGGGTATTTCCCAGCACCCCTTTGATACAAATTTGCTTCCATTACTGGATTATTCATACGCCTATAAATCACGTCAAAGGGGGCCAAGGTACTCAGTTTACTAATGGCGTGAAAAAGTGGCGTAAAGTGCCCAATGACTAACAAAAGAGGTCTGTCTGCACGCAACGCCTGTTCTAGATATTCTTCACCAACAACCTTAATGTTAGCGGTCATATCAGCGGGTGGCCGCCAAATTATATTAAACAAATCAAATAACATTAAGGCTGATGACTTGATATTAGCGCGAACAAGTTCCTCTCGATAAGCATCTGTTTCATTAGCAAAACAGCGGTCAATATTTCGTCGAATAGTGCTAATGCGACGATTTTCTTTACTCGCCAGCCTATTCGCAATCCATTTTGACAAGCTAAACTGCCAAGACCTCGGAAGAATAGCCATACATAGGCTCACTCCAACCGCTAACCACGCTAGCCAATATTTAGGATGCAGGTAACTTAATTTAAATTTTTGAGTTGCCATGAGTGACCCCCTTTTTTTATTAAAACTATCAGCCAGTGCGATTTTTTTATTTCATATTAACCATCTGCAATAAAGATTCAAGCGGGCTTTGATCAATATTCCATTGCTCAAATAAACTAAACAACTGCTTAATAGAATCAAACTCTACAGTTTCATTGTCCAACTCTAATAAGAAGTGAGTATGCATATCATCAAGGTTTTTATATGACAAGACACCGCTCAATTGCGCCACCAGCTCAACATTTTTTTCCTCGCTCAACTGCTGAGGTTTACTAAATAATATTTTCATAATCTGACAGTTTTCTGATCATTAAGTCCGGTAAATGGTTTCAATAAGATGATAGCCAAACTTCGTTTTAACGGGGCCATGAACAGTTAACAATGCTTTTTTAAAAACAACATTATCAAATGCTTTTAGCATCTTACCTGGGCTAAACTCACCAAGATCCCCGCCTTTTTTTGCTGAAGGGCACTGTGAGTGCTTTTTAGCTAAATTTGCAAAATCAGCGCCACCAGCCAACTGTCTTTTCAGTCTCTCGGCCTCTTCCTTAGTTTTAACCAATATATGTCGTGCACATGCTTTTGCCATTTATATTTCCTTAACTTTTTCTTTCCAAGTGAGATTGAGGTATGCGCCTATGATAATCAAACCGGCCCCCAATAAGGTATTTAGACTTGGATATTCTTGATAAAAAAGCATACCTAATAACATCGCAAAAACAACTTGTAAGTAACCAAAGCTTGTAGCACGGCCGGCAGATTCAGTGCGCATACTTTTCGTTAGACCTACCTGACCTACTTGGGTTGCAACCCCAATGGCTAGTAGGTAAAACCATTCAATACCTACTGGTATGACAAAGTCGCCCCATAGCAAAATCAGACTAGCCGGTAAGGAAATTAACGGAAAATACATCACGATCACTAAGGGGTGCTCTGTTTTCCCCAAGGCTCGAACTAAGGTATAGGCAACGGCACTACCAAACGCACCCGCAATAGCAATCATCACTGTGAAAAAATCAAAATCAACCGTAGTTGAAGAGAACAGAACGTCCGGTTGCACTATAATTAATACGCCGAAAAAACTTAAAACAATACATACCAGCGTGCCAACTCTTAACGCCTCTTTTAAAAAAAACAGTGCTAATAACGCAGTAAACATAGGGTGCAGATACTGTAAAACCATTGCTTCGGCTAAGGGCAAATGGGTAATCGCATAAAACACACAAATAAGGGCAGCAAAACCAATTAAGCCGCGTGCCGCCAACAAGCCTTTACGTGTACCCAATACTGCGATTCCTTCTCGCCTTAGCCCTAGGTAACTGATGACCAATGAAATGAGCGAGCGCGCAGCAACTATTTCTAAAACAGGAATCCCGTGATCACCGACTAATTTTACAAACAATGCCATAATGCTGAATGCAAAAGCACTGAGTATCATGTAGCGAATACCTAGAGGGATAGATAGAAAAGCGTTGATGGTTATCTCCGAAGTGCATATGTAAAAAAACTTGAATCCGCATTTTACAGTGTTTAACGCAGTCTTTTCTGATGCTGAGGTATTTATTAAACCTCATTAGATCAAAACTGTGTGACACTCACGACTTGACGCTACAATCACCCTTATACTCAAGACATTTCCATTACATTCAAAACAACGACCTCCTTTATGCCCTCTTTACCAACGCTTTATTCATTACGTCAGTGCCCTTATGCGATGCGAGCACGAATGGGTTTATTAATGGCTCAACAAGTCGTTACTTTGCGTGAAGTGAACATGAAAAAAAAGCCTGAAGAGATGCTATCTGTTTCAGCAAAAGCAACCGTTCCCGTACTGGTCTTAAATGATGGCTTAGTCATCGATCAAAGTATCGATATTATGCTTTGGGCCTTAAATAAAAATGACCCTAGTAACTTACTTTATAAGCACCAAGCCAGCATGCTAGAGGATATGCTTAAGTTCATTGAACATAACGATATCACCTTCGTAGACTCACTTAAAAAATATAAAGCGGCCTCTCGATATCACGACAACGAAAAAAACACTTACCGCGGGCACTGTGAAGAATACGTTAAACAACTTGAGCAGCGACTTAACCGACATGAGTTCATCATGGGCGATAACCCCAGCTTAGTCGACTATGCGATTTTACCCTTTATCAGGCAGTTCTCTCGTGTTGAACGGCAATGGTATCTACAAGCGCCTTACCCCGCTCTACAGCGATGGTTAACAGCCCAATACCAACAAGCTGTTTTTACAAAAGCAATGGTCAAGCACGAGCCTTGGACAGAAAATCAAGCAACCGTTGTATTCGGTAAAGTTTAAATTTCGCAAACCTCATCAGCGCATTCATATACCTCAACGGTAATATGAGAAAGTTGCTGAAAGCCCGCTAATAGGTCTTTATAGTGTTCTGTCGGCTTCGGGTCATGTGTGACCAAAGAAATAATTGCGGCATAATGATTTGCACTGACTTTCCAGATATGAATATCTGAAACACGGTTATCGGCATCTTTTTCAATGCTGTCTTTAATGGCAAGCCTATATTTCTCATCAACACTGCCATCCAGTAAAATAGGGCTCGTCTGCTTTAATAAGCCATAAGACCAGCGAGTAATAATTACTGCCCCTACTATACCCATCATTGGATCAAGCCAATTAAGACCAAAATACTTGCCAGATAGCAATGCTACAATAGCGAGTAATGATGTTAATGCATCGGCGAGAACATGCATATAAGCCGCTTCTAAATTGTGGTCATGACCATGGTCATGAGCGTGGCCATGATGATGGTCTTCTTTAAGTAAAAAAGCACTAATAACATTTACCAGAAGGCCAATAACTGCCACACCAATCGCCGCATTAAATTGTATCACTTGAGGATCAATCAAGCGTTGGATAGAGTCAATCACCATCACAAATGCAACAACAGCCAAGGCAACGGCACTGGCAAAACCACCTAGCACACCGACTTTACCAGTACCAAACGTGTAAGCCTTATTTTTTGCATGCCTACGTGCATAACGATAGGCATATATAGTAATTAAAAAGGCTGCTACATGAGTGGCCATATGCCAGCCATCAGCTAACAACGCCATTGAGCCAAACACAGTACCAGCCACTATTTCTGCGACCATGGTAATAGCGGTCAATATCAACACATATTGTGTGCGCCGTTCTCCACGTTCATTTTTCAACGAGAAATCATGACTGTGTTTTAAATGATCTAACGTGCGTTCGTGCATACAGTCCCTCATATTTTTGACTTAATCAATGGCGTATTAAAACAAAAATCAATGCCAGCCTTAAACCATTAAGACTAGCACCGACCTTCTCATATTTTAAACGTCCTATGTTTTTCAAACCATGACTATTTGTTCCGGCACAACCCGATTAGGTGATGTAACACACAAATCCTATTAAAACACTGCTCCCTTACTCAACCACTGTAACCGACTGCCTTAATTGCTTAGCGGCTGTGACCATATTGCGCAACGCTTGTTGCACTTCCGGCCAAGCACGTGTTTTTAAGCCACAATCTGGGTTCACCCACAGTCTCTCCAACGGAATCCGCCTTGCTGCCTGCTGCATTAAATATTCTATCTGCTCAATTTTTGGAACATTTGGCGAGTGGATATCATACACCCCAGGGCCAATTTCATTTGGGTATTGAAACTGTTCAAAAGC
>AZII01002610.1_pt1 | contig 8627 bp, 10 predicted proteins | sample 359141 | NCBI WGS metagenome assembly AZII01 (sample SAMN02429717, study PRJNA222665) | marine sediment metagenome | biome: Sediment sample; isolation source: enrichment culture of sample MGS-BIZ(AMM) from oil contaminated site at the... | place: Tunisia: Bizerte Lagoon | collected 2012-09-08 ... | reverse complement strand
TGCTACTTGATTCGCTAACTGAACACAAAAAAGCCGCGAACAATCGCGGCTTTTTTGTCGACGCTTTGCTGTCTTGAAGTATCACTAAGACGGAGGGTTTGGCAGACTACGTTTACTATTCAACCAGTGAAAAATTCGCTTCCAGCTGTCCCGATCATATTCCGTTCTAGCTGGCGAAAACTCAAAAACAGACAAACCTGTCTCGGCGGCACGTATATAATTCTGACTAGCCCGCAATAAAGACAAATAAGGCACTTTTTTGCCATTGGGCAGTTTAATCATCTCAAGATAATTATCGAGATCACCTGCTACCAAGGTGTTTTCCCGCACTCGATTGGCCACCGTTGCCAGTTTAACCTGAGTGTTAAGCACTCGCCGCAACGCATTTAACTGGCCGATAAAATGTTCGGCTGCACGAATATCAATTGGAGAAGGCAGGACGGGAATCAAAATACTATCTGCGCGCTGCACCAGATTAGCCAAAGGACGACCGCTGACCGCTGCTGGACTATCAATAATTAAATAGTCGGTATTTTTCGGCACGCGAACTCTATCTTGCCAAGCCGCCAGACCGTAAATGCGCGGTCGATCTACCGGGCGAGCGGCCAGCCAGTCCATACTCGAACCCTGGGGATCGAAGTCAGCCAGTACCACACGCTTGCCCTTTTGAGCGTAATAAGCAGCAATATTGGTTGCCAGCGTCGTTTTGCCACAACCGCCCTTGGCATTCAGTAAAAGTATCGAACGCATGACATTAGCCCTTTCAATCCGCTAATAAATGAAGCTGCCAGCGCCGGGGGAGGCAACGATTACCTCCACACGGGCCTCGACGATGCAGCACTAGTGGCAGGTATAACCGCCATCAATCACCAGCTCAGTACCGGTCACATACTTTGACTCATCCGATGCCAAATACAAAATGCCATAACCCTGGTCCTGCGGTTCAGCCATATGCCCGACAACTATCTCGTGCTGAATTCGCACTAAATCGGCGGGGCCAAACAAATCACCGGCACTGGCGGCCATCGGCGTTTTGGTAAAACCCGGATGCACTGAATTGACGCGAATATTGTATTTTTTCTCGGCACAATACAGAGCTGCCGACTTGGTAAACAAGCGCACACCGCCCTTGCTGGCATTATAGGCCGCCGAACGCGGATCTCCGATAATGCCTTCAATCGAAGAGATATTGACGATACTACCGCCACCATTGAGCTTCATTTGCTTAATGGCATTTTGGGTACCCATAAAGACAGCCTCCAGATTCACCGACTGAATAAAACGCCAGTGAGCCAGGTCGCTCTCTTCAAGGTCAGTCGCAGCACCAACACCCGCATTATTCACCAGCACATCCAGACGCCCATATTCGGCCACCACGGCGGCAATGACTTCTGGCCAGCGACTTTCGCTGGTGACGTCTTGTTCGATAAAAATTGCCGCGTAACCTTGATCTCGTAGTGTCTGAGCCGCCGCCTCACCTTCTTTGGGGCGAAGATCGGTAATTGCCACTTTGCCACCCTCACGACACATTAACTCTGCCGCCGAATAACCGATACCAGCAGTTCCCCCGGTAATCAGACACACCTTGTCCTGTACTCTAGCCATCACCAGTCCTCTCTAAGTTTTAATGGCAGGTAAAGCCACCGTCGATAACTAGCTCGGTGCCCGTCATGTAACGCGACTCGTCAGAGGCCAAAAACAAAATGCCGTAGGCTTGATCAATGGGCTCTGCCATATGACCGATAACAATTTCACGATTGATACGCTCTGAGTCTTCCGGTGAAAACTGATCAATAGCACCATCAACCATGGGCGTGACCGTGAAGCCCGGGTGCAGGGAGTTAACGCGAATATTGTATTTTTTCTCAGCACAATACAGGGCCGCCGATTTACTAAACAGCCGCACACCACCCTTACTGGCGTTATAGGCGCCAAAGCGAGGATCACCCACCAAACCTTCGATAGAAGAAATATTAATAATGCTACCACCGCCATTGAGCTTCATCTGCTTAATAGCATTTTGAGTGCCCATAAACACCGCCTCCATATTCACCGAGTTTACAAAGCGCCAATGGGCCAAATCGCTTTCTTCAAGGTCAGTTTGCTCACCGACACCGGCATTATTAACGAGAATATCGAGGCGGCCGTACTTCTCAACCACTGCTGCGACAACCTCTTTCCAGCGCCCTTCATCGGTCACATTTTGCTCGAGGAACATTGCGTCATACCCTTGATCACGCAGTTTTTGCGCAGAGGCTTCACCCTCCACTGCTCGCAAATCAGTGATGACAATTTTGCCGCCCTCTTTACCCATTAATTCGGCGGTGGCATAACCAATACCCGCTGTGCCGCCAGTGATCAATGCCACTTTGTCTTGAACGCGTCCCATATCTAACTCCCCTTTATCTTATTTAAAATTTGCGCTTACTGATTGCAAACACCGTGTAGATTTTTCAATGTTATATTTTTCAATGCTCATGAATAGCAATCGGCTCAATGCTTTGACCCTTAGCCGGCCATTGTAGTCCTCGACTATAGATCACCACTACCAAACGTCTTTTTTAAAAGACTTATTTCGACGAGCAGCTTCTGTAACACGGCCATACCTTTCTCACCAACGGCATCTAATTTTGTCATTATTAACGCACCGCCCCATAACAGTGACCACCCAGCACATACACTACAATATCACCGTCTACATACGATAAAGTTTACATAACACATTGTAACCCTCAGGCTGTCGTCGATGGGCAGGCTAATGCATCGTTTCTAATCACTAAGAGTTTATAATTTGAATTTTCGCGTGTTTAGGCTGTAAGATCTTAATATACCTTATTTTTCTTTAATAAACCTCGACACATTGGGCCGCAAAATAAACCGGCCACTACGGGAGAAAACCATGAGTGATACACAAGCAGGTAGTTGTTTTTGCGGCGCAGTAACCATTGAAGTGAGTGGCGACCCCAAAGTCATGGGCTACTGCCATTGCAGCGATTGTGCAAAGTGGGCTGGCGCACCGGTCAACGCCTTTAGCCTTTGGTCACCCGATGCGGTAAAAGTGACTTCTGGTGAAGACAAACTGGGTTCTTTTGCAAAAACCGAAGCCAGCCACCGCCGGTTTTGCACGCAATGCGGCGGACATGTGTTGAGCGAACACCCCGCAATGGGCATGACAGATGTTTATCTCAACATCGTTCCTGGTAAAACCCATACAGGCACCATGCATATTTTCTACGGCGAAAAGAGCATGTCAGTACCCGACGGTTTGCCGAAATTCAAAGATCTACCCAAAGAGTTTGGCGGTTCAGGGGAAACGCTCGAAGAATAATTTTTATAATTCCCATCTACCGGTTCATTTGTGTGGAGGCAAACACTGCCAGTATGAATTAGTAGAACCTTATACTGAAAAAGTACTATTTAACCACCCCCGGCTGACTCGATCTGGCCGGGGTATTAGCGCATTCTAAATAGTGATGAGGCAACTAGGTAGCAGAAACGGGGCTAGCCCAGAGGTCGTACTCATCGGCATGTTCGACGAAGACGCTCAACTTATCACCGGGTTGTAAGTCGCACTCACCATTTAAATACACATTGCCATCAATGTCGGGGGCATCAGCCCAGGAGCGAGCGACAGCACCTTCTTCGTCAACTTCATCGACCAGCACTTCGATAGTGCTGCCGACTTTTTTCGCCAATCGAGCAGTACTAATTGCCTGTTGAGTTTCCATCAAGCGCTCCCAGCGCTCTTGCTTTATGTCTTCAGGCACATGATTCGGCAAAGCATTGGCCCGAGCGCCATCGACGGCTTCATACTTGAAACAACCGACGCGATCGAGCTGAGCCTCCTGCAACCAGTCAAGGAGATGCATAAAATCATCGTCCGTCTCTCCGGGAAAGCCAGTAATAAACGTACTGCGCAAGGTGAGTTCGGGACAGATGTCGCGCCAGTGCTGAATACGCTCCAGGGTTTTTTCCTGATGACCTGGTCGTTTCATCGATTTAAGCACCGAGGGACTGGAGTGCTGAAAGGGAATATCGAGGTAGGGCAAAATTTTGCCCTCAGCCATCAATGGGATGACATGGTCAACATGGGGATAGGGATAAACGTAGTGCAGACGCACCCAAGCATCCATATCACCGAGGGCTTCGCACAACTCGAGCATACGAGATTTCACCGGCTTACCCTGCCAAAAGCCAGTGCGATATTTAATATCAACACCGTAGGCGCTGGTATCCTGAGAGATCACCAGTAACTCACGGGTACCAGACTCTACAAGACGTTGTGCTTCGTCGAGCACTTCACCAACGGGACGACTAACCAGTTTGCCGCGCAGATCAGGAATAATGCAAAAGCTGCAGCTGTGATTACAGCCTTCAGATATTTTCAAATAGGAGTAATGACGAGGTGTCAGTTTGACACCCTGGGGTGGCACCAGGTCGATATAGGGATCATGACTCACCGGTGGAGGCGCAACCGTGTCATGCACCGCGCTGACCACCTCCTCGTATTGATGGGCGCCACTCACCGCTAATACACCGGGATGGGCGGAGCGAATCGCACCTTCATCCTCACCCATACAGCCGGTCACAATAACTCGGCCATTTTCAGCCATCGCCTCGCCAATGGCGTCGAGAGACTCCTGCTTAGCACTATCGAGAAAGCCACAGGTATTGACCACCACCACCTCGGCGTCGGTGTAACTGGGTGTCACATCATAACCATCGAGTTTTAGCTGGGTGAGAATGCGTTCAGAATCGACCAAGGCTTTGGGACAACCGAGACTGATAAAACCAACTTTGGGATTTGCCATCACCACACCTTATGCCAAAAGAAAGGAAGAAAAACCGGGCGACAATTCTAGCAGAAGGTGGGCGACAAAAATGCCTGTAAAGGGGAATAGAACATTAAGAATGGAGCTGGCTAATTGTGAAGCTAGCCTTTCTTAGTCTCGCGCAAAAGTTCAGACTGCTTTTTCAGCACATGGGACATGATGTAGTCCTGATCATCGTCATCGAGATAGACAAAATCTACCGCCACCAGTTTGTTAAAATCTGGCGACGAAGGCAAAGCATCACGACAGCTCACCACGCGACCGAAGGCTTTAACAAAATAGTATTCTGGAAACAGGGTCAGTGATAACTCCAGACAATCGTGAACCCGTACGCTCGTCGGTGCGTAAAAAGACACGCCGCTAGCACTGAGGCTTATCTGGTGGGTGGGTCGCGGAATCACCTCCTCGTTGCCACTCGATTCGGCACTATCGGACATCTGGCCGACAATATGAATTTTGCGATTGAGCAACTTAAGCACTGTGGCAACTTCAGGCAGCTGATCATCGATATCAAGCAACAAGGCATTGATTCGACCATCGAGTTCAGCCAGTGAACTCAATTGTTTTTGTCGACGCCCCGAGCTCAGTTTGGCAGACGCTAAGGCCACGTCGAGATCTGCTTCACTGATCGTTTTATAACTCAGCGAAACACTGTCATCAATTCGGTAAAACCGCCTTTTCTCTTCCATGCCTATCAACCTGTATCTTTGGTTATTTACTTTTCTTCGAGAGAGGTCTCGCTCGACGCACCATCTAAAGCACGCAATAACTGTTCAAGTTCTGCCGGGGTATCCAACTCACCACCAAACTCAGGTAGTGGAATATTTGCCCCCGGTAACTCCCGTTCAAGCCCCTTCGGCACCTCAAACGCACTACCATCGACTTCTGGTGAAGGGGGGCTCTTAGGCAAAACAGGTTTTTCCTCTGCAGGTTTTTCCTCTACGGGTTCAATCGTTTCGGAACTACTATCGGTAGATTGTTCCACCGGTATCGTTTCACGTTCTTCAGAAACTGACTCAATACTGGTTGGCTTTAAAACAATGACAAGCTCAACTCGCCGGTTCCTAGCCCTATTTTCCGCAGTATCATTAGCGACCAGAGGGTGAGAATCACCATGCCCTTCTATTAAAAAACGCCGTGAATCCAGCAAACCTGGACGCAATAAAGCATGTACGACCGACACGGCTCGCCCCGCTGACAACTCCCAATTCGAACGAAAACGCTTGGTGTGGATCGGCCGATCATCAGTGTGTCCAGCCACCGTTACAGTGCCCTCGACCTCTGCCAATGCCACGTGTATTTTGTCGAGTACTTCGACAAATCCAGCTCGTAAAGTAGCCCGGCCGGAGGGAAACGACGCTTTTTCATTAATTCGAATAATTATTTTGTCAGTGGTACTTTCCAACTCGACTGAACCAGCAGTAATTTCTTCACTTAACAACGCAGCCAGTTTTAATGCCTCAGCTTTAGTCTTTTCAGCCTGCATTTCCTCCACTAGCTTAGCCAGTGCCTCTGGATCTAATGCGTCCAAATCTCCTACTTTTTCAAAAAGAGGCGCATCTGATGTTGGGCCATCGAGAAATTCTTGAGTTGATTCTGTGCGGTCAGAGAGGGTTGTTTTCTGGACGCCAAAGGCCTGCTTCATAGAGCCTGCCACCTGTTTGAACTTAAGAATGTCCATCTCGGCAAAGCTCAGCAACAACACAAAGAAGCACATCAGCAGGGTCATTAGATCGGCAAAGGTCATGACCCATGCCGGCACCCCCGCCCCTTCTTTTTTCTGAGGCTCGTCGCTCATAGTAAACCCAGGTTACCCATTAATCCCACAGGCTTACTTGTCCCCATCTTTGCCATTACCCTCTATATCCCGCTTAGAACCTGGCAAATAAGTGCGCAGCATGTCATCGATAACCCGAGGATTACGCCCTTCCTGCATGCCGGAAATACCGTCAATAATAATCGATTGCAGCATAAACTCTTCATTGCGCCGCAATCCTAGTTTGCCCGCCAGCGGCGAAGCAATCACATTGGCAATCAACGCACCATAGAGCGTTGTTAATAACGCCACCGCCATGGCTGGGCCAATACTTTTGGGATCATCCATATTGCCCAGCATCAGCACTAGACCGACAAGGGTGCCGATCATACCCATGGCTGGCGCTACCTCAGCAATTTTGCTAAAAACCGCTGCTCCATCATCGTGACGTGCTGCCGCTCGGTTTCTCTCAGCAACCAAAGTTTGGGTAACCACATCAGCCTCCATACCATCCACCAGCATGGCTACTCCCTTAGCCAAGAATTCACTGCTAGGCTCTTTTTCTTCTAATATGAGCAGCCCGCCGGTGCGTGTTTCCTTCGCCATCTCGACAATTTCCAGGATAACATCACTTGGTGCCTGAGCTTTGTAGAGCAGCGCTTTTAAACCTGCTTTTATGGCATCCACAAATTGACCGAAGTTGTATTGCATCATCACCGCGCCAAGGGTGCCGCCGCCGACTACTGCCATAGAAGGCATATCGACAAAGGGCATCACACCGCCACCCATAATCATTGCAGCGATAATAATGCCCACAGCAACGACAAAACCAATAAGTGTAGCCAGATCCAATTTACTTCCCCTTTAGAAAAATGCCATCAATCGCAAGTGCTCACCCCGCTGCTGACTGGCCTGCTAGCTTTCTAATTAACTTGTCTAATCGACAGTTGCACAATATATATCAACGAAGCCGAAAACCTCTGACTAAAATGTTGGTTTAGCGAGAAACAGTTCACAGGGTACGCAGGCACTTAACCTTCTACGCAGCAAGACCGCCTAAGTCAGTAGCCCCGATCAATATTATCGACGACCCAACAAACGGGATCTTGACAAAGCCCCCTGCGTGGAAAACCTTCTCCAGAAAAATATTGCCGATGGAATGATACCTCTCACAAAATTACCATGGCCAGGCAGGGCATTTGCTCATTGAAAGATGTATTTGCCGTTAGGCTGGTGCAACAGAGTAAAGACAGGCGGAAGCTTTGCTAGTGACGATCTTTATATTTTTGCGTTTTATCTTAAGGCTTGTTAATCCTGAAGCTCTTTATCTTTAAACTCTTGTTCTTTAAGAATGGGCTGCACCAGCACCCAGGGCCTGACCACCACAGACCACATCAGCGCATTGGCCTCATACCATTCCAGCGCCAGGGCATCGCTAATTTGACCGAGATCACCACTGGCCTGCCAGGCCTCAACCTGTGTTTTATTATTACTCGATATCTCGGCGGCAACTTCGACCAAATCTAACGCTGGGGCCACATAAATGGCCGTACCATTAGCGAAAAAACGCTGTAACTCGCGCCAGGGCATTTTTGCCGTTTCGCCCTCTAGCTTGGCACGTAGTAACAGGTCTGGATCTGTCGTGGTCATTTTTCTACTCTGTAGTATTGGGAAAGTTCACCAGTCCGAATTTTAGCCATACGTAATTTTTCACTGCGCGGTAGTTTTTTAATCGCCGCTTCACGCCGACTGGCGCTCGAGCGATCGTGCCCCGCCTCACAATACACCACTTGCTCAGGGCGACGCCCAGCGTGGAAGTACTTTGCCCCTACGCCACGTTGATGCTGGGCAAAACGCCGCTCAACATCAGTGCTAATACCGGTGTACAGCGAACGATCGCTGGCCCGAATCATATAGACACTCCAGTCAGCGGCCATTTTCAGATGATTTGCACATCAGTTTTTTAAGCACCGATTAGTGGCTGTGTGTGCCATCGGCACCGTGGGAATGGCCGTGGGACAACTCTTCTTGCGTCGCCT
>AZII01002721.1_pt1 | contig 8791 bp, 8 predicted proteins | sample 359141 | NCBI WGS metagenome assembly AZII01 (sample SAMN02429717, study PRJNA222665) | marine sediment metagenome | biome: Sediment sample; isolation source: enrichment culture of sample MGS-BIZ(AMM) from oil contaminated site at the... | place: Tunisia: Bizerte Lagoon | collected 2012-09-08 ... | reverse complement strand
TTAATTATGCTGTTTTAGAAATACCCAGTAATCGCCTCGATCGTTTTGTTCGACTGCCCAGTCGTTCAAAGGGTCGCGAGCGAGTTTTTATCACGCTTGATAATATTATTCGGCATTGCCTTGAAGAGGTTTTCATGGGGGCATTGCCTATAGAAAAAATAGCGGCTTATACGATAAAGATTACTCGTGATGCAGAGCTTGAGCTAGGTGATGGTATTTCTGAAAGCCTGGTAGAAAAAATGTCGGCTAGCTTAAAAAAGCGCTCTAAGGGAGAGCCAGTACGTTTTGTTTACGATGAAGAGATTGCGGATGATTTGCTGCAATTTTTGACAAAAAAAATGAATTTGAGAAAAAAAGATAGCCTGATACCCGGTGGTCGATATCATAATTCGAAAGACTTTATGGGTTTTCCTAATCCAGGTGCGCCTTATCTTGAATTAAAGCCTCAGTCGCCTATTAGTTATCCCGCGCTGGATAAAAACAAAAATATATTTGATTGTGTTAAGAAAGAAGACTGTCTTCTATATTATCCCTACAATTCATTTTCCTACATCATTAAATGGTTGAGGGCTGCGGCAATTGATCCCGCAGTGAGTGAGATAAAAATCAACTTGTATCGAGTGGCCTCGTCGTCAAGAGTTGTTGATTCGTTAATAAGCGCTGTTGAAAACGGTAAAAAAGTAACCGCAGTTGTTGAGCTTCAGGCTCGCTTTGATGAAGAGGCAAATATCACCTGGGCTGAAAGAATGATTGAAGCGGGTGTGCACGTGGTGTTTGGTGTGCCAGGGCTTAAAGTGCATTCTAAAATGATTTTGTTTAAACGTATTGAAGAAGGTGTCGTGCGTTTATACAGTCATATTGGCACGGGCAACTTTAATGAAAAAACGGCAAAACTGTACACTGATTTTAGTTTGCTAACGTACAATCAAGAGGTTGGTCAGGATGTCGAAAAAGTTTTTGATTTTATTCAGTTTGCTCATCGCCGGCATGAGTTTAGTCATCTTTTAGTCTCTCCTTTTAGTAATCGTAGTGGCCTTTTGGCGCTGATTGAAAGTGAAAAAAAATGTGCCATAAAAGGCAAAATGTCGGGTATCTTTATCAAGTGTAATAACCTGGTAGACAAGGAAATTATTGATGCTTTGTACGAGGCAGGCAAGGCGGGAGTTAAGGTCAAGTTAATCGTTCGTGGTATGTGCTCACTGATACCGGGTGTTAAAAACATGAGTGAGAATGTCAAGGGCATTAGCATTGTTGATCGTTATCTCGAGCATCCGCGTGTCTTTGCCTTTGAAAACGCGGGAAAGCCACTCTACTATATTTCATCTGCCGACCTTATGACTAGAAACCTGGATCATCGAGTTGAGGTTAGCTGCCCTGTGTACGACAAAAAGTTGCAGAGAAAAATTCAATTAATACTCGACACGCAATGGGGTGATTGTGTGAAGGCCCGTGTGATTGACGAGCGACAAAAAAATATCATTAGCCCTCGTGGTAACCGGAAAAAAATTCGCTCGCAGCAATATATTCATAAGTTACTTCGTCGTGAGGTTGAGGTCGATTAACTTCTTAAGAGACGTCTTCAATTTGTTAGAATGGTGCTTTGCATACTCGTCTCTGCTTTTTTTAAGGGAAAATAGTGACAATAGCATCGCTTAACACAGAGGGCTCCATTGCCGTTTTGGATATGGGCTCTAACAGCTTTCATTTGGTGGTTGCCCGCATAGAGCATGGCGAAATTCGAACTTTACAAACTTTCCGCGAAGGCGTGCGGTTAGGTGAGGGCTTAAACGAAAGCGGCAGTTTGAGTAAGGCAGCACAGCAGCGCAGTTTGGCTTGTTTGAAGCAATTTGGGCAGCGTCTTGAAGGATTTCCAGACGGTGGTGTTGTTGCTTTTGCGACTAACGCCCTGCGCATTGCAGGTAATAGTCGGGCATTTCTGCGCGAGGCTGAGGCGGCCTTGGGTTACCCCGTTCAAGTGATTTCCGGGGTTGAAGAGGCACGGCTCATCTATCTTGGTGTTGCCCATTCTCTGCCCTCAGACCCAAGGCGTCGCTTGGTTGTGGATATCGGCGGGGGTAGCACCGAATTTATTATTGGCGATCAATTTCAGGCCCTGCTAATGGAAAGTTTGGCCATGGGGTGTGTCTCTTTTATGGATCGCTTCTTTCTGGGTGGGGAGCTGTCGAACCAAAATTTTGAGCAGGCATACAATCACGCCTCTAACGAACTCGTCAGAGTGAGCAAGCGCTATCGTAAAAAAGGTTGGATAACCTGCTATGGGTCGTCGGGTTCGGTGCGGGCAATAGCCCAGGCCTGTCAGCAGTACTGTGGTCAGGATGTGATTACGAGCCCGGCCTTAAAGAGCCTGCAGGCAAAAATTCTCGAATACGCCAATACTCGTGAAATAGATGTCGAGTGGCTCAGCCGTGCTCGGCGCGATAATGTTATTGCGGGCCTTGCCATTTTGAGGGCTATATTTGATGTGCTTGAGATTGATGAAATGCACTTTTCCAGTGGCGCTCTCAGAGAGGGTGCTCTTTATGATCTCGTTGGTCGCTCTGAGCACGAAGATGTTTGCCTGCGCTCGGTGCAATCCATGCAAGGTCGTTTTAACGTCGATGTGGTTCAGGCAGAGCGTGTTAGCAGTTGTGCCAAACAGCTCTTTGGGCAAGTTGCCGATGACTGGGGGTTGGCGGCAGCGGATTGGACTCGTCTACACTGGGCTGCTGAATTGCATGAGCTTGGCTTGTCAATTTCTCATGTGCAATTTCACAAGCACGGCGAATACATTCTTAATGGCGCTGATATGCCGGGATTTACCCGATATGAGCAGCAAGGCATGGCTTTTCTAGTACGAGGCCATCGTCGTCGTTTACGGCGGCAACTACTCAATGACTTCTCGACAACAGATCAATCCCACCTACTACATCTCTGTGTGTTATTGCGCTTAGCGGTGCTATTAAACCGTGGACGCGGAGATTCATCGCCACCCGAGGTGGTGTTGAACGTGCAGGCAGTGGACTCTTTGAGTCTGAAGTTAAAGCGAGAAAGCTTTGATGACTATCCCCTCACTCTTTCTGAGCTAATGGCCGAGGCCGAGGGGCTCGACACCGCAGGCTTCAAGTTATTTGTGCTTAAGGCTTAAAAGCCTTTTTCGATGCAAATTTTTGAACTTGGCTCGACGTTATCAGCTGTGCTGAAATTTGTTATTATCACCGGTCCTGTCGTAATACTAAAAACGAGGTAAGCGATGCAGCCAAAGGGCCGCTTGTTACTGGTTCGCCACGGTCAGACAGCCGCTAATGTCGACCAGGTGTGGCATGGCCACACCGATACCGCGCTGACTGATTTGGGTCTAGAGCAGGCCTATCGACTGGGTAACTATTTTCATAATTACCTGCCGGACATTCATGCCATTTATTCCAGCCCACTGCAGCGGGCGAAATACACTGCCGAGCAAATTGCTCGCGCCGGTGACCACGAAGTGAGGCTTGACCCCCGATTAATGGAATTTGGTGCCGGTGACTTTGAGGGTAAAAGCTTTGATGAACTCAAGGGTGAGCATGGTTTTATAAAAAAAGTGATTAACGATGAGCACCATCGGCCTCCGGGTGGCGAGACCCGTGCCGAGGTGACCGAGCGCTTTGTCGGAGCGGTCGATGGCTTTTTGGCCAATCATCCGGGTGAAAATCTGGTCGTAGTTGCCCACGGTCTGGCCATCGCTTTTGCCCTTTCACACTGGATCGATCAAGACCGCTCCAAGTGGGTTAACTATCAGGTTAGCAACACCTCGGTGACTGAAATCTGCACGGTGAATGCAGAAATTAAATTTTTCGATCAAGTCGATCATTTATAAACGATCACTCTTAGCCGCGTAGTTCCAGGAGTAGGTAACAAATGTTAGACGTTAACGAATATTTTGACGGCAAGGTTAAATCCATCAGTTTCGCGACGCAGACCTTGCCCGCCACAGTCGGTGTTATGGCACCGGGCGATTATGAATTTGCCACCAGTGAGCGAGAGGTAATGAGCGTGGTCAGCGGCGCATTGACGGTGAAGTTGCCAGACAAAGATGAGTGGCAGGTTTTTGCTGCCGGTGATTCATTTGAAGTCGCCGCCGACAAAAGTTTTCAATTACAGGTGGCGGTAGCTACAGCCTACCTTTGTACTTATGGTTAATACAAAAAAACGCATGTTTAACGGTTAATAACACTAACGCCTTATCACTGGTTGGTGTAGTTTAAAATAGTGCTGACATAATAAATGGTATTCACGAATGGGTACTCACTAAAAAGGGAATCAGGTATGTCATTTCAACATTTGTCGGTTGACGCGTTAAAAGCCATGCTCGAAGAGCGGGACATGGTTTTACTCGACACCCGAGATGATGCCTCATTTGAGGCCGGCCATATTGATGGCTCCCTGCAGTTAAATGAACTCAGCGTTAGCAGAATCGTCAATGACACTGAAAAAGCTAGTGCTGTAGTTGTGGTGTGTTATCACGGGCACTCTAGCCAGGGCGCTGCAAATTACCTGGTGGAGCAGGGCTTCTCCGATGTCTATAGTCTCGATGGTGGTTATACTGCGTGGGCGAGTAGTCAGTGCTAGAGTTTTAATTGGTTCGGCTGTCGCGTTTATCCAAATAATAAAAATGACAAATTGATTTTAAGAACCGCTTTATGAATTTACATTTACAGGGAAAAACCGCATTAATTACCGGGGGCTCTAAAGGCATCGGCAAGGCCATAGCTCTACGCTTGGCACAAAATGGCTGTCATCTACACCTCGCGGCTCGCAACGCTGAAGATCTGGAAAAGGTTGCAGTAGAACTGCGGGCTAAATACGCTGTGTCTGTGATCGTTCACCCCACGGACTTAAGCGACAGTGATAATGCCGCCGCTTTGGTCGAGGCATGTGCCACCGCCGATATTTTGGTGAATAATGCAGGGGCGATAGCCGCCGGCTCAATTAGTGACATTGATGAAGCCACCTGGCGTGAGGGCTGGGATCTGAAAGTGTATGGTTTTGTCAATTTAGCGCGAGACATGTACCGGGCGATGAAAGCACGGGGCCATGGCGTAATACTGAATGTCATCGGTATTGCTGGTGGCGAAGTTACCGAATTCAATTATATTGCAGGCACTACGGGCAATGCCGGTTTGGCTGCCTTTACCCGTGCTATGGGGGGTGGCAGCCCGGCCGATAATATCCGTGTGTTGGGTATTAATCCTGGAATGACAGCGACGGAAAGGCTAGTTAACCTCATGCGTCAAAATGCAGTAAATAAAGGCCTTGATCCCGATGATTGGCAACAGCTGACGACGACCATGCCTTTCGGTCGTCTCGCCGAGCCTGAAGAGGTGGCCGACCTCTGTGCCTTTCTTGTTTCCGATCGTGCCGCTTATATTTCTGGCACCGTGGTGACGATTGATGGCGGCTTGTCAGCGCGAGGGCATTTATTTGACTAAATGCACTTATGAGCAAGAGTAATTGTGCATAGGCCTTCGCTGTTCTAAGCTGTGCAGTCAATGTAGGTCTTGAAGGAGATGTTGTGTGAGTAGCAGCAAAAGTAATAAAAGCATTAGTCGATTTCCTGTGCCAGAGCTCAATGAGCTGCCCGAGGATCTACGCACGCTAATTTTGGAAGTGCAGGAAAAAACCGGCTTTATTCCCAATGTGTTTTTGGCTCTGGCTCACCGGCCTGATGAATGCCGCGCTTTTTTTGCCATGCACGATGCCTTAATGCTACGTAAGGGTAACCTTAGCAAGGCCGAGAAAGAGATGGTCGTGGTCACGGTAAGTGGGGGTAACGAGTGCCATTATTGTGTGGTGGCTCACGGTGCGATACTGCGTATTGTGGCGAAAAATTCTCTGTTGGCTGACCAGTTGGCGATTAACTACCGCAAGGCCGATATTACTCCACGGCAGCGAGCAATGCTTGATTTTGCCGTACAAGTCAGCCAGGCCTCGGGCACTGTTAGTGATGAGGACTTTGAGCGACTACATAGCCACGGTTTTGACGATGAGGATATTTGGGACATCGGTGCCATCAGTGCATTCTTTTGCCTATCTAATCGCATGGCCAACCTCACCAGTATGCGCCCCAACGAAGAGTTTTACGCGATGGCGCGATAGCGTAGAATGTTGGGTCAGTAATATGAAACCGGATAGAGAGCAGTGAGCGAGCAAGAAAGTACCATCGTTCATCAACCAGAGGAGCAGCGCTTCCTGTTGGTGATAGATGGCCTCAAATCAGTGGTTGACTATAGATTGGTTGGCAACAGTGTCGATTTTAGCCATACCTATGTGCCCGATGCCCTTCGAGGCCGAGGCATTGCCGAGGTGCTCGTGCGCACTGGCCTGTCGTGGGCTAAGGGAGAGGGCTACGATGTGCGGGCCAGTTGCTGGTATGCCCGTAAATTTATTCGCTAGGGCATGCTTTTTTCGTCAGCGCTGCCACTTTGTTATCGATAGATAAAATCCAATAAATAGCGCCCAACCTGTTCGTGGTCGGTGGCTTTGCTCAGTGAGGCCAGCGCGCGTGATATCACCTTATTGTCAATTCTGCCCTTGCGTTGCGCAAGCAGGCGTTGCAAATACCTTGGGGTGAACTCTGGATGGCCCTGAAAAGTCAGCACGTTGTTGCCGATGGCGAGTGCTGCATTGGGGCAAAAGTCAGAGCCTGCCAAACGAAGAGTATTGGGCGGTAAAGTGATGACCTGATCTTGATGGCTGTGAATCAAACGCAATGTTGAGGCATTCCCGGTCAAAGTTTGCCCACAACTGAGCACGCCTAACCCCCAACCCTTTTCACTTTTTTCCGCTGTGCCGCCAAGGCTTTGGGCTATTATCTGGTGGCCAAAGCAAATGCCAATAATACGAGCGCGTTGGCGGTGAAAGTCGACGATCCAGCTTTCCAGTGCCGCTATCCAGGGTAAAGGGTCATAGACACCAGCTTTTGAGCCCGTGATTAAATAGGCGTCGCACTCATCGACGTGTTGGGGTAATTCACCGGCCTGTACCTGATAGTGGCGATAACTGAGCTGGCCGCCGAGGGCATCAAAAAAAGCGGCGAACATTTTCCCGTAGGAGCCGTAATCGTCGATTAAGCTATCGTACAGGGTATCGGTTTCAAGCAGGCCCAGTCGTGCCATCGATGCTCCATCCCTCGTCGTATTTTTTATGGTGACTAAAATAATAATGATCATACATATTTTTTGTCCCCAGCTGGTGTAAGCACTACAATGCGCGCCGTTTACAAAAAAACGCGTTACCCGTTTTCTGTCATTTTCTCCGCCAACAGAGAGGTCGCCCTTGTCCCGTAGATCCGAACCCCCTGCTGATTTTGTTTCAGGCCAACGTTGGATTAGTCATACTGAAGCTGAATTAGGCCTCGGCATTGTTATCGAAGTCGCTAATCGTCGAGTTGAGTTGAGTTTCCCCTCCGCCGCCGAGCGTCGTGTTTATGCCACCGATAACGCCCCGTTGGGTCGGGTAATTTACCCCATCGACGATAAAGTGAAAGACTCCGAAGGGGTCGAGCTGACAATCATTGACCGGCAGGAGGGCAATGGCTGCGTTATTTATCTTTGCGAAAATGCCGAGGGACAAGAGGTGGTGCTGCACGAGATGGATCTCGACAGTTTTGTGCATTTTTCCAAACCGCAAGATCGTTTGTTTGCCGGACAGGTTGATAAAGTTGCACGCTTTGAACTACGCCAACAAACCCTGAAATTTTTGCACCAGCAGCAGCAGTCTCCAGCGTGTGGCTTACTCGGTGGGCGCGTGCAGTTGCTGCCCCACCAGCTTTATATCGCCAGCCGTGTCGGTGTACGCCATGCACCCCGGGTTTTGCTTGCCGATGAGGTGGGTCTGGGTAAAACCATTGAAGCGGGTTTGATTTTACACCAGCAGCTGCATACTGGGCGTGCCAGTCGGGTGTTGATCACCGTGCCCGACAGTCTTGTACACCAGTGGTTAGTCGAGATGCTGCGGCGTTTTAATCTGCACTTTACCATTCTCGACCAGGCGCGCTGCGAAGCGCTGGAGCAAACCGAGGAAGAGGTCGAAGATGGTTTTGCCGATGAGTTGGATGAGGGTCTCGATGAAGATCAAACCCTAACGCCAGGCGGCGACATTAACCCCTTCGAAACAGCTCAGCTAGTGCTGTGTAGTACCCGTTTTTTAAGTGACAACCCGCGTCGCCACTGCCAGGCGCTGGCGGCAGGCTGGGATATGTTGATCGTCGATGAGGCTCATCACCTGAGTTGGAGTGAAGAACACGCCAGCCCTGCCTATCAATGCATTGAAGCCCTCGCTGCGCGCATCCCCAGTCTCTTGTTGCTAACGGCTACACCGGAACAGCTGGGCGTGGCGGGCCACTTTGCACGTCTACGTCTGCTCGACCCTGATCGCTATTATGATTTGCCCACCTTTGTCGAGGAAGAAAGCCGCTATCAGGCAGTGAGCGACCTCGTGCAAGCGCTGCAAAGTGGTGATGCCCTGACGCTCGATGCTGAGATTATTGCTCAGGTTAGCGCTTATCTTGGCGTCGGCGCCGCCGACAAATTACAGGTGGCCCTGCAAGCGGGTAATGACGACGCGCTAAATACATTAATCGAGGGCTTGGTACAGGACTTGCTCGACCGCCACGGCACCGGACGCGTGTTGTTTCGCAATACTCGCGAAGCAGTTGAAGGTTTTCCTCAGCGCTATTTACAGGGCTATGCACTGCCCAACCCTATCGGGGCCTCTGCTGCGAGTGATGGTGTGGGGCAAAGTGAGGGCGATT
>AZII01012812.1_pt1 | contig 8875 bp, 11 predicted proteins | sample 359141 | NCBI WGS metagenome assembly AZII01 (sample SAMN02429717, study PRJNA222665) | marine sediment metagenome | biome: Sediment sample; isolation source: enrichment culture of sample MGS-BIZ(AMM) from oil contaminated site at the... | place: Tunisia: Bizerte Lagoon | collected 2012-09-08 ... | reverse complement strand
CGCCCGTGACGTGCAGGACCTGCTCAATCAGGTGGAATTCTTTATCGACGCGCTGTCCGATTATCGTGCCGACTTCGCGGTGCTCCCGGAATTCTTCAGCGCCCCGCTCATGGGCCTGCGCCCGGAATTGAACTCCGTGGAAGCGGTGCGCTTCCTGGCCAGTTTCACCGAAGAAGTCCGCGATGCGCTGGCGGATATGGCGGTGAGCTACAACATCAACATCGTCGGCGGCTCCATGCCGGTGATCGAAGATGACAAGGTCTACAACGTGGCCTACCTGATGCGCCGCGATGGCTCGGTGGAATCCCAGTACAAGATTCACATCACGCCCCACGAGCGCCGTGACTGGGTGATTCAGGGTGGTGACAAGCTGCAGGTATTCGACACCGACGCGGGCCGGGTGGGTATCCTGATCTGCTATGACGTGGAGTTTCCCGAACTAGGCCGGATTCTCGCCGACGAGAAAATGGATATCCTCTTCGTGCCGTTCTGGACCGACACCAAGAACGGCTATCTGCGCGTACGCCACTGCGCCCAGGCCCGCGCCATCGAAAACGAATGCTACGTGGCCATCTCCGGATCCGTGGGCAACCTGCCGCGGGTGGATGCGGTGGACATCCAGTACGCCCAGTCCTCGGTATTTTCCCCCAGCGACTTCTACTTCCCCCACGATGCCATCATCAGCGAGTCGGTACCCAACACTGAAATGCTGATGTTTGCGGATGTGGACCTGGAAAAACTGAAGCTGCTGCACCGGGAAGGCTCGGTGACCAACCTGCGCGATCGTAGGGATGATCTCTATAGCCTGGATTGGAAGAATAAAGGCTGAATCCTGCCAGGGCAGGGCCGTCCGGCCCTGCCTGCTACCTTTGTTTCTGTAGGAACGCAGCGTAGCGAAGTAACGCACGTAGTGCGGCCCGGAGGGTGAGCGAAGCGAATACGCCTCTTGAGGCGCGAACACCCCGCCAAAACCGCACCCTCGTCAGACTGCTGTCCCCAAACAGGCAGAAAAACCTGACTCCCAGTTTCTATCAAGAAATGCCGCCTTCCTCATCTCACAACCGCATGGATAGCGTGCCGTTGTAACCCGTTGATATTTCTGCTTTTATCGGTCGGTATATGAATTTTGTAAATGTGATATGAAGCCGGCGCGTTCATTGGATATTCGAGTGGGCTTTCTAATACCTGTTATATTTCACTATGACTCAGAATTTGGCCGATATTGATCGATACATTTCCGAAGCAATAAGAGTTCGTAGGGCAATTCAAGTCTACGACGAATTGTATTGTTCTGAGGCGTCTGTGGAGATCCTTCTGGACAAAGCTGGGCTTGTATTCGGCGTCCTTCAGAGGGCATTACATGATGAGATTGTTATTTCTCTGTCTAGGCTCTTTGACTCGCTGGGCTATGACACGAAGCATGGCCGAAAAGACTATCTGTCACAGTTCAATATCGTTAAAGCCAATGAGTCGTTATTGACGGACAAAGAGCAAGAACTGCGCAAGCGAACGGCTGTTCTCAAGCAAGAAATCGACATAAAGAACTACCGGGATCTGAAGATCGCTCATAACGATAAAGAGTCCTTGGTTGTCCGTGATAAGACCGTAAAACATGCACTTACTTCAGAAAAAGTAAAAGAGCTCATAGACGTTTCGATACAGCTAATGGTCAGCATTAAGCGCCAGATCACTGGCTGTGAGAAAGTCAGTTTGCCTATGAATCTGGCTGAAAAATATGAAGGATATGCCCTGGAACTCGTGGGTAGTTTGAAAAAAATATAACCAGTGGGTGAAGCTGATCGGTACTACGCTGCGCTCGGTACCGGCAGCTTATCCAAGGCGTTAGGCTCCATTAGCCACGGAGGAATTAAGTGGAAATCAAGTGTATTGCAGGTTTTGCATCAATTACCAAAGACCCTGCGGAAAGTGCGTCCTTGTATGAGGATGTGCTAGGTCTGCCGCTAGAAAAGATGGACGATTATCGTTTCATGGATAAATATCCAGGAGCAAATCATTTCGGGGTATGGCCCCTCTCTATGGCGGCCCAGTCTTGTTTTGGGCAGGAGGAATGGCCTGACCATGTTCCTGAGCCGACAGCTACAATTGAATTTGAGTTGGCGGACGCGGCTGCAGTGGAGGCGGCAGTGAAAGAAATGAAGGAAAGGGGACACGAGTTCGTTCATGAATCCCGGACTGAACCTTGGGGGCAGACAGTCGCAAGGTTTATGAGCCCAGAGGGAGTGTTGGTTGGTCTGAGTTATGCGCCATGGCTTCATAAATAAGAGCCTAGCCATTGCGTCAACGAGGGCTGGCTTTTCCGCTGACGCTGCAACGTCAGCCGGTTACGCCGGGCGTTAAACCCAATATCGAGTTCCGAGGCGTACATGCCGTTTCAAATAGATGAAGTGCCGCCTTCAGAGGCACCAATGGACCTCCTTCTTTTGGCAGACCCTTCTGAAGATGCAGTCAAAAAGTACCTGAATCAGTCTAGGTGTTTCGTCGCATATGCCAACGATGTGGTAGTCGGGTCCTGTGTCCTGAAGCCGATCGAAGGAGGGATGGTAGAGTTAATGAATATTGCCGTTTCACCATCGAACCAACAGAGTGGAATTGGAACGCGACTTCTGAGAAATATTATCGACAAAGTAAAAAAGTCAGGTGCAAGGGGGCTAGAGGTCGGAACTGGCACCTTCGGTTACCAACTGACCTTCTATCAACGGCAGGGCTTCAGGGTTGATCGCATTGATCAGGGCTTCTTTTTGAGGAACTATCCAGAACCAATAGTTGAAGATGGGGTCCAGCACAAAGATATGCTTAGGTTGACACTCGAATTTTGTGGCGACACTTCACCCCAACGAACGGTTTAATAATGCAATGCACGCGACAAGCGCCTGATTGCGGCGTTAGGCGATAACGAGTTCCGCGATGATAGAAATCGAATATAAAAATATTCAATGCCTAGAAGAGGCTAAGTTACTAAAAATTCTCAACAAAGAAAAAGTTCGAGAGCACTTAGTGCCCCATGACGAGTTCGATATGGCATCGTTAAAAGAATGGGTTGCCGGTAAAGTTGCGGTAGATTCATCAAAAGGGTGCAAGGTTAAAGGAATATTGGTTAATGGTTCTGTAGCAGGCTGGTGTGGTATTCAGTTTGAAAACGGATCTTATGAACTAGCGATAGTGCTAGATAAAGAGTTTTGGGGAATTGGTGTTCGTGTCTTCAAAGATGTCATGGGCTGGGCTTCTGACTTAAGTCATCATCATGTAGTTTTGCATCTATTCAATACTCGCCCTGAATATCAATTTCTTAAGAAAATGGCATCACGGGTCTACGAAAGTACAATGTTTGGTCAAAAATATACGAGTTATGAGCTTAGTGTGCCATCTTCCTGAAACTGTTTGCAGTCTGACGCCAAGATATCCGTGTTTTTGTGTTACTCGATGCGCTCAAACAGAATACTCCAGTTTTGGCGCAGCTGAAGCGCATTAATGGGGGTAGGCCCCCAATTCCGGTTGATTCTACAGTCTTGGAGATGGGGTGCCTGATTCCAGGACTCCGGAAATGGAAGAAAAATTGAGTGTTTTTCTGGTAGGTAAAAATGACAGATTTAAGTACGGCGTTATTTCATGCAGCAGAATTAATGGCCGCGGTTTCCTCTATTGTTGTTGCATCTTGGGTTGGGGGCGCTGTTGTGCAAAATCAGAAAGATCAGAGACATCACAATAGATTAAGCGTTAAACCTCTTGTTCATCTTTGGACTCATCATGAGGATAGGTCTCTAACTGTTAGGCTTGAGAACAATGGTGTAGGGCCAGCGATAATTAGAGGGTTGTCACTATTTAAGAGAGGGAATGAGGGCAATAAGTTTATTTTTGATGATTTGTCGCATTTTCTTTTGAGTTTCCGGGAAGATATTTTTGATATAGTCACCTTAGATCAAATTAGATTGGCTCAAATCTATTCGTTGCCGGCTGGGAAGAGTATTGACCTCATTCATATTCAAATGAAAGATCCATATAGCAGTCACCTCATCAAGGCGCTCTTCAGTAGTTTGGAGCGCAATGTTCTGATGGAGGTAGTTTATGAGTCTATTTATGGTGAGGAAGTAAGAGCGATTAATCCGTAAGTTATAATATTCATTTATCTAAAAGGCACGAGGGTCAGGTCTTGCCCCGTGCACTTCATTGAACCCAGAGGGCATTGATGGCTAGGCTGTTCGCGCCTCAAGCGGCGCTCCTACAGCAGGCTCCCGGGTCAGTGTAGAAAGGTCGATCTTGTTGTTCGCCTGACAAGCTGAATGAAATCAAAATAATCCTCAAACCCTCTGGAGACACAATGAACCCCAACCTGATCAGAAACGGTTTTATCGCCGCCGCCTTGATGAATATCGGCGGCGTGCTGCTTTTCTCCCGTGCCTTCACCAATGACGCCATCAACCAGGCCGATCCGGTGGTTATGTCCAACTTCGGGCTGCTGATGATTGTGGTGTGGGGGCTGGCCTATCTGGGGGCAGCGTTTATCCAGGGCAATATCCGCTGGCTGGCGGCGGCGTTTGCCGTGGAGAAGCTGGTGTATGTAGTGGCCTGGGGACTGTGGATGTCGAACCATAGCCTTGGTGCCGTGTATGACCAGGATCTGTTTGCCGGGGTGTTTTACAGCCTCTATGGGCTCAACGATCTGGCCTTTATGCTGTTCTTTGGTTGGGTGTTCCTTTCGCAGCGTTCCCAGGGCTGATTGCCCATGGACCCCACTGAAACCGGGAAGAAGTACGACACCCTGACTCACCTGTGGGAAAGCGAGAAGTTTAATCGTCAGAACGGCGTTGAGGCGCACAAGCGGGCGCTGCAGTTTGTCCGCCGCAAGGGTCGGGCGCTGGATGTGGGGTGTGGGTGTACGGGCCGGTTTATCGATCTGTTGCAGGCGGAGGGATTTACGCCCGAGGGCGTGGATGTTTCCGAGAAGATGCTCCGGCTGGCCAGAGAGCGTCACCCGGATGTGACGTTCCATCATCAGGATATCTGCCAGTGGGACAGCCCTGCTGATTATGCTTTTATTACGGCGTGGGACAGCATTTGGCATGTGCCTCTCTCGGAACAGGAAAATGTTATCACCCGGCTGGTGAACAGCCTTGCAGCGGGAGGTGTGTTGATCTTCTCGTTTGGCGGCACCGATGAACCGGGAGATCACCGGGATGATTTCATGGGCCCGGAAATGTATTACTCCTCCCTGGGCGTTAACGGCTTTCTGGCGCTGGTATCCCGGCTTGGCGGTGTGTGCCGGCATCTGGAGTATGACCAGTATCCCGAGCTTCATACCTACATGATTGTGCAAAAGCCTGAGGTATCTGTTGACTGATTTTTTCCTTCCGCAGTGTGCCGGTTGCTGGCGCTCAGGGGGGGATGCGATGAGCATGTTCTACTGTCTTAACATCGTGACGCTGGCGGCCCGCCAGTAAGCCGGGAGACGTTAATGCCGCTGTCGATCAAACGTGTGGTGCCACTGGAATCGTTCAAGTTGATTATCGAGTTCGACGATGGCCGTTTTCGCCAGTTTCCCTCTGCCCGGGTCGCGGATACCCCGCTGTGGTTTCTGGCGTTTCCTCTCAAGCTGCGAGCCTGTGACGTCACCCCCGGGGCGCTGAGCTGGACGGCCCTGGATAAAACCCAGATGTGGGATGGCCAAAATGTGTGGGAGCAGGAAGCGTCGCTGGACGTGCCGGCACTGCTGAAGTGGTCTGAAGCAGTGGATTTTGCGGATTTGAAGACGGCGACCTTGACCCTGGGCATGGAGAACCGTGCACCCACCGAGCAGGATCAGCGGCATCATGTGTATACCGTTTCCATACGGCCCTTCTGCGATGACAAATGGTTGGTGCTGGGAGAAAGCATTGGTGGTGGGTTTGCCGAGCGGGGCGGTTCGGTGGCTCTGACGCTGGACAGTATCGATACGTTTGGTGACTGGAAGCGGCATTGTCAGCTTGCCGGTTGCGATTGGGTTGTTCCGTTTTTCCTCCGTGTTGATATGGATCATGCAGAGCGGGTGGACGACATCCTGCGGGCTTACCGGAACAGACTTCCCTGATGGCGGTCGGATAATGGATCTGAATGATTGGAAAGCGAGCGGGGTAGGGGTATGTCACAACGCCTGGGATGCGGGTTAGCGTTACTTTGGGGGCTGTTGTCAGTCGTTGTGCAAGCAAACGCTTTTCAACAGGATCTGGTGTCGGCGGCGCTTGAGCGCACGCAACATCAGGTTAGCTACAACGGCGCCTACTATCGGTTGGATTACCCCAATGGTGATGTGCCGGCGAATATCGGTGTCTGCACCGATGTGGTGATTCGCGCTTACCGTACTCTGGGCGTGGATCTTCAGGTTTTGGTTCATGAGGATATGGCAGCCAACTTCGCGGCTTATCCGTCCAAACGGATCTGGGGGCTAAGTTCCACCGACCGCAATATCGATCACCGCCGCGTGCCGAATCTGCAAGCTTTCTTTGCTCGCCATGGCAAGTCATTGCCGATAAGCCAGACATCATCGGATTATAAGCCCGGTGATTTGGTGACCTGGATGTTACCCGGGAATTTGCCTCATATTGGCATTGTTACCGACAAGCTGGCGGCGAACACGGGCACTCCGAAGGTCGTGCATAACATTGGTGCTGGGCCTCGCCTGGAAGACATGTTGTTCGACTATCGCATCACCGGGCATTATCGGTATGAGCCTGCGGGCGATCATTCTGAATAAGCGAAGGAGGGAGAGATGGCGACCTATCCAATCGACGGTGCTTGCCAGTGCGGTGCGGTGACCTACCAGTTATTGGCTGAACCCCAGAAAGTACTGGCCTGCCACTGCAAGGCGTGCCAGAAGCTGTCCACCAGTGCATTCAGCCTTACCGCTGTTGTGGCCGCCAAAGACATTGTGTTTCACGGTGAAATGCGTGAATGGCTGCGTACCGCTGACAGTGGCAATACCAGTGCGGCAATGTTCTGTCCCACCTGCGGGAATCGCATTTACCACGTTAACCCGGATGAGCCAGACAGTATCAAGCTCAAACCAGCCAATCTGGCGGATACCAGTATTCTTGAGCCCCAGGCGCATATCTGGATCAGCGAAAAGCAGGATTGGTTCAAGATTCCGGAAGGGGTGAAAACCTTCGACAGGCAGCCGTAAGCGTGCTGGGTTGAAAATTTTTAGCCGTGAAGTGGCGGCGTTCTTGTTTAAAAAAGGTGCAGGATGATCAACGTTTGGATGGTCAGGGCTGTCGCCATTCTGGACGTTTTTCTCGGCGTGATGTTTTGGGTTGCCGATATTGGGCTGTCCGTGTCGAGCAATAACATCGCTACTGTTTCTGACCCGTCTCCCGCACTCAAGATACCTGCTGCATTGTGCATTGCCCTCGGGGTAATTGTCTTTGTTCTGGATCGGTATCAGTGGACGCGGCCGGCGGCGGTCATGGCCGTTATTTTTCAGCTTGCCGGGGTTGTCGCCGCGCTGGGATATATCTGCCTGGCGTGGCTCCTCGGTTAGCGCATCGCGCATGGTGGCCATGGGCTTCCTGTCTGTAGCGTGACACTTTCCCCAAAACCGTCCACCATCCGGTGAAGGAATGATGGAATCTACGATAAGTAGCATAGGGAAGCGGTGAATGGGGCATTTGTTTCTATCAGTCAAACGGGCCTTGCTGGTATTCGGTGTGGGAATTCTTACCGGCTGTGTGGGGACGCCAGTGGCTGATGTGGATGCCGTGCGCGAACAGGTTGACTGGAAAACCGACAAGGCGCTGCAACAGTTTTCTGCCGAGATGCCGGAGCTGCAACAAAAACTGGATGCAGCCCCGGGTTACATTGTCGGCACCACCGATGTCTTGCTTCTGGGTCCCCTGGGGGGTGGCACGTCGGTGGCGGTATTACACGACCAGCGCGATGACACCCATACCTACCTGGATATTCATTCCGTTCGCATGGGGTTGGGGATTGGTGCGCGGGCGGAGCGTTTTGTGGCGGTGATTAGCGACCCGGCTGTGATCGACCAGATCACACGGGGCAAGTGGCTGTTACGCTCCAATGCAAGTTCCAATGTGGGCAACAGTGATGAGCAGCTTGGCTCCGCCAATGCGGGTATTGAGCTGTTCACTGCCAGCGAATCCGGGGTGTCAGCCGGGGCCAGCATGGATATCAGTCAGGTGCGGGTGAACCATCGTCTGACCAACACCGGTCTGTCCCAGTATAACTATCCCAACCGTCGCTCAGTGCTCGACAGTAGCGGCGACGATGTTCCCCGTTACTGGAATCACCCGCTGCCATTTCTGGGCAAGCAGGCGGTGGCCCGTGGCTATGACTTGCCGATGCCTTTCGGTATCGGTGTGCTGCGGGCGGATGTACGCCAGGACATGCGTATCGAAAACCTGCAGGTGGGTTTCAATGGCAATGGCACCCGGCCATACGAGTTTGTGTCTTTCGGCGCCGATAGTGATTTGATTACCGAGCAGATCAAGGTGGATGCCTGGGTGCTGCCTTTCCTGAACCTGTATGGCACCTTCGGGCAGGTGAACGGGGACCTGGATCTGGATATTGCGATTGATGGCGATACCATGCTGGATCAAATCGGCAAGGACTGTACTGGCGCGATTAGGCCGCCGGTGTGCCACCTGTTTGAAGGCAAGCAGGTGCGTTTTCCCATCGATGTGGACCTGAGCCCGATGAATTACGGTGCCGGTGGCGTGGTGGCTTCCGGGTGGCGGGATTGGTTTTTGCTGGTTCCCTTTAACGTGACCTGGACGGATTCCGACAAGACCACGTTGGAAGGGCGTGCCTTGACCATCAGCCCGCGGGTGGGGCGCGGCTTTGCATTAAACCGGGCCGGGCGGTTGACGGT
>AZII01000087.1_pt1 | contig 8991 bp, 11 predicted proteins | sample 359141 | NCBI WGS metagenome assembly AZII01 (sample SAMN02429717, study PRJNA222665) | marine sediment metagenome | biome: Sediment sample; isolation source: enrichment culture of sample MGS-BIZ(AMM) from oil contaminated site at the... | place: Tunisia: Bizerte Lagoon | collected 2012-09-08 ... | reverse complement strand
TAATCGGTCATTATTACGAGAACAGAGAAGCCACAGCGCCTATCAATATAAACACGATACCAATGTCGGTTGAGTTCTTGCTAAACCCATATAGAATTTATAATTTATAATGCGCGCTGGCAGATTAAGACACAAAATAGAAATTCAGCAGGTAGATATAGGGCGCGATGAGGCAGGCGGTAATCTACAAACTGTAACAACTGTTTTATCAACACGAGCACGCGCCGACCAATCAACAGGTCGCGAATATTGGGCCAGCGAGCATACTGCTACAGAATACGATATAGTCTTTACTATTCGTTATCGTACGGGTATTACTGAAGATATGTTGGTTACGTACGACAGCGGCAGGTACAAGATAAAAAGCATTATTGACCCAAGCGGCTATAAGCGCGAGCTAAAAATACTGGCTGTTCGTCATGTCTAGTTTTGAAGTTGAAGGGTTAAAAGAGCTGGAAAAACAGCTTTTAAAAATGGAAGCTAAGGTAGCCGAAAAAATGCTAAGGCAAGCAGGGCGGCAAGCCATGAAGCCAGTATTAAACGCCGCAATAAGCAAGGTGAGCGTGGACACAGGTAATCTAAAAGCATCACTCGCTATACGTGCATCAAAAGGCAAAGGCAAAAAAACAGCGGCGGTTATCAGCGTCGGGGCATTTAAAAAGAAACTAAGCAAAAAGCAAGGCGGCGGCAAGATAGAGCGAGCCAATGCTAAAGCGCTCAGTTTAGAGTACGGCAACAGCCGCCAAAAGGCTGCGCCATTCCTACGGCCGGCACTTGAAGAACGAGTCAACGATGTATTGGCAACGTTTAAATCAGAACTAAAAAAACGCATTGAAAAGGCGGCTAAATGAAAGACTTAGATGTACTTAATCAGCTACTAACAAGCACGGCGTTGACTACCATAATTGGCGATAAGATTTGGGCTGATTGGCTACCGGAAAACACAGCCCTACCAGCGGTCACGTGCAACTTTGCCAGCGACAGGCCGACTATCACATTAACGGGCGATACGCTCACGGATTACGAAACAATCACCGTTAACTGCTGGGCTAATGACAAGGTAACACTTAATAGCATGGTTGATGCGGTAAAAATATCGCTGCAAACGTTCGGCGTTAGACAAAACAAAGTAGACCTATCAGAAGAACAGCGTGGCATTTATCGCACCGCGATGGATTATTCAATCAGTGGCTAGTTATTGACTAAGCCAAAACAAACAACCGCTTAACGGCGGTTTTTTTACGCCCGCCTTTCGCGGGTTTTTTTATACCTACAGAAAGGAAAATATTATGGCAACACCTATCCCCTCACAGGGCACAACCATCACGCATAACGACGGAACAACAGCTCAAACAGTTGGCGGCCATCAGTCATTCTCAGGGCTTGGTGGTGGCGAAGCGACAGAAGAGGATGTAACGACTTTAGCATCTACAGCAAAGGAAAAACGACTCGGTTTAGTTGATGAAGGCAGCTTCACAATTGATGCGCTGTACGACCCTAGCGATGCTGGTCAGGCGTCAATGTTGGCAGCTAGAACATCCGGCGCTACACGTGAAATGGTTATTACTCTATCAAGTGGCGACATAGCAACGTTCGATAGTCTTATTAAATCCGCGCCGATTGATGCAGCAGTTGATGAGAGCGTTAAGTGCTCTTATTCAATCTCAATTACCGGCCCTATTGCTTGGACTTAACAGGTTAACAGCTTTACAGGCTAGGGAGAACTCCCGAAAGTGCGGCGCGCCACCGCATTGCCTGTAATTTATTTTGGCGAATAGTTAGGTGAACTATGAAAGACGAAGTGATAAAAAAAGATGATCAGAGCCTTTTGGCCCAACGGTTAAGGATTTGCTTTACGTGTGATTATGTTCACCGCGTAGGTAAAACAATCAAAACGTGTACAGCGTGCGGTTGTGTTTTGAATTTTAAAGCAAGACTTAAAGGACAAAGCTGTCCAAAGGGGAAATGGTAATGTTATCTAAAGAACAGATTTTAAAAGCGGATGATTCCAAAACAATAGAAGTCGATGTTCCAGAGTGGGGAGGCACAGTAAGGATTGGCACCATGTCAGGCTTTGCCCGTGACCAGTTTGAGGCGGCTATTCTTGGCAAAAATGGCGGTGCTAATACCGTTAACATTCGCGCAAAACTAGCAGCTAGTACATTGATTGATGAGCAGGGCAATTTACTATTTACCGCAAAAGACGTTACAGCACTGGGCAAAAAAAGCGCAGCAGCATTAGATCGTGTATTTGAAGCCGCGCAAAAGCTAAACCGCATAAGCGACACCGATGTCGAGGAATTAGCAAAAAACTAATTAACCAACCATTCAGATTCTATTGCGTGAGGTTGGCGCGCAAATTAAATATGCCGGTAGATCAAATGCTTCACACGTTATCGAGTGCAGATATATCCGAGCAAATGGCGTTCGACATGCTGCAAGACGACGATTACCGAAAAAAACTAGAGTCAAAAATGATGACAGATGAAGAGCGAAACGATGCATTAATTAAAATGCTTGGGGGCAAATAATGGCAACAATATCAAAGCTCGTTGTGTCGCTAGAAGCTAATAGCGCAAAACTGGTTAAAACACTTGCATCATCACGTAAGCGTTTTAAAAAGTGGGCAAGCGATGCCAGCAGTGCGGTGAAAAGTATTGGAAAGGCTTTTACAGTCGTTTCTTCTGTTGCGATAGCTGGGTTTATAGTCGCTATAAATAGAAGTGCCGCGAATATTGACAAAATAACTAAAGCGGCTGGAAAACTTAAATTCCCGATTGAGGACTACCAGCGATTTTCTCACATTGCAAGTCTATCCAATATAGAAATGGATAACTTCGGTAAATCTATGCAGCGGATGCTTAAAACGGTTGGCGATGCAAGGGATGGGTTAAGTACCGCGACTGGTGCGTTTGAAGCATTAGGGTTAAGCTGGGATGATTTAGCGCAAATGTCGCCGTCTAAGCAGTTTGAGTTAATAGCACAAGCAATGCAAGGCTTGCCAACGCACGCTGACAAAGTGAAAGTTGCGATGGATATATTCGGCAGGTCAGGCGCGGATTTATTAAACGTATTCGAGAGCGACGTGGCCGCGCTAGGCAAAGAGTTTGATGACTTAGGTATTACTATTACCGCGTCGCAGGTTCAAGCGGTTGCGGCATTCCAAGACTCAAAAACAAAACTAGGCGCTTTGCTGGGGGGCATAACAGACAACGTGACCGCCACCCTTGCGCCAGCATTGACTGATATCGTTGAAAGAACAAAAGAGTGGATAAAGGAATTTGGAGGCGGTAAGAAACTGGCGTCCGTAGTATCTAAAGCTATTCTCAAGGGTATTGGTTCTATATTAAAAGGCTTGTCGAAGATGCGCGGCATTTTCAATGATTTTAAAATTGATCTTAATGAGCTGAAGCAAGATTGGTTGAAATTTAATTATCCGATAGATTTGAAGTTTGACACGTCAGACGCCAGCATGCGGTTAGCCGCATTGATTGAACAGCGCAAAGTGCTTGAGGAAACAGCCAGTAAAAACAGGAAAAGCATACAAGAGTTCGATGATTATGCTAATGGATTCGTTGATAAGTTTACCTCAGTTATTGATGATGCGTACGACAAGAGCAAGGCAGCGGGAGGCAAGGGGGGTATATCTGATAGCTCTTCCCTCAAAGAGCTAACTGATGCAAACAATGTGGCGGCTGACTCAGCCACTAAATTTGCAGAAATTTTAAAAGAGGTTAACGGCTCAAGCGTTTGGCAAGATATTTTTAAGAAAGAAGAGGTCACGGCGCGATCAAACCAATTTGATGATGTAGCGCGTAATTTACGAAATGCAATCGACAGCGGCTCAAGCAATCAAGCGTCACTATTAAATCACTTAAAGCAGATTGTTGAAACAGCTAGCAAAAATAAACAGGTATTCACCAACGAAGGGACATTCGGCGCGGTAGATATTAAAGGCATGACAGAAGTGCTGCTAGGCTTAACACGGCTTATAGATGCAAAGGATGGGAGTAACCCATTGGCATTAGCCGCCGAAAAACTGGCTACATCAAATGCAGAGCAGGGCGTACAGTTTAAAGAGTTTATGAATAAGCTCAACAGTAAGCCACAGCTCGCTAATGTTGAATTGTCCTTCTTAACTGACACGGGCAAAGTTGCCGGTGAGATATTCGCAGAGCCTGAATTTGTTGAACGGTTAAAAGCATTTAACGAACGGCAACAGCAAAACGGCACGCGAGCAGACACCGCTTAAACAAAATATTCATCACCGCATACAACCCGCTTAATCGCGGGTTTTTTGTGCCTAAATTTAATGGAGAGCATTAATGGCAACACTCGCAGATTTATCATTTAAACTTTATACCGATAGCGGCTTAACAACGGCTTTTAGCGGATTACATCAACTCACGCATCAATCGGATTTAAGCGACAACCCGCAAGATTTCCAATTGTGGTTCGGCTCAACCGACTCAGCAAATAAGCTGGAAACAGAAACAAACCCAGGGACGGATAACATTACATTAACGCCAACGGAAACACTTGATGATTGGCTCGCATCAACCGCTTACGTGGTTGGTGACACGGTTGAGCCTACTGTACAAAACGGTTATAGATACGTCGTTCAGTCAATAACGGGCGGCGGCGTAACAGATTCGAGCGAACCAACATGGCCAACGTCGGGCTTTGGCACAACGGTTACAGATAACGAAGTGACATGGGTGTTAACAGCGCAAACGCACGAAACAACTGAAATTAAACTAGCGACAACATCCGCAGGATTAGACGGCGCAACAGCAGGCGCGGCGCTGTCGCTAGGTACAACAATTAACGGCGGCTCTGGCAATGCGGTTGAGGTTAATATTCGTTATACAAATGCAGTTACTGAAATTAGCAGCAATACCGGTTATCCAGAGCTGTCTATTGACATCAATTCTGTTAATGAAACGGCTATCTAATGCCCGGTCCAGCTTCAGGCCAGCTAGTAGCGGTTGAGCAAAGCGTTGAATTAAGCGCCTCCGGTGGTTCGTTAGTAACTGTTGAGCAAACGGTCGGTGTTTATGCGTCTGGTACGCTTGTAACAGTAGAACAGGACATTGTTAAACGAATATCAGCAAGCGGCTCGCTGATTCAAGTTGAGCAAAGTATCGAAACTAAAGCTAGCGGCTCACTAATTATTGTTAGCCAGCGTGTCAAGGATGCTAACCCGCCAATTCCAACGAATGAAGAAAAGTACGGCTGGGATTTAGATGTTTATATTAACAGTGTGCAAGTAAGCCCAGCTGAATTACATGGAAATGTGAGCATTACAAGGCGCGAAGGTCAGGCGGCATTGCTAGATTTAACGCTGATTAAAAGCGCTGGCACGCAAGACTTATATCAATATCACGGTAAATCAATCACGGTTGATTTAGTTGAGGTGTCAAAAGTAAGCAGAATTTACACCGGAATAATTGATATACCCGAGGTCGATTTAATTAATGGCTTAATCACTTTGCGTTGCACTGATAAACGAAAAGAGCAAATAAATTCACAATTCGCGCACAGGGTATCAAGCGTTGGCAAATGGTCTAGCCAAATATTCGACACGCCCGTTGATACAGCCGACGAACTAACTCAGCGATTAAAAACGACAACAACAACGGTTGATTTTGATGCGTTCGGTAATTACACCGTGTCGGACATGATGCCGAAAACAACGCCAGATATCACGTTAACAGATTCAGACATATTCAGGCGTAAGCCAAGCATATCTATTGCATCGCGTGGGCGATTAGTTAACCGTGTTAATTTGCAGTATACATACCAATATACACGGTTAAGACACCGCGAGAGGCCGTTTGAGCTAACAGGTGGCACATTTTGTCAAGTGGTTGGCAGTAATAGCGAAGTCTATAAATTTGTTCGCGTACAAAGTGTGCCGGACACTATTAACACGACTAGCTATAAGCTTAAGCCCGGCACATTAACGCATGAGTATCTGCCGGATGCGGGGCAATATACATGTAAAAATTACTTCACAGGCCAATATTACACTTTTACATGGACACCGTTTCAAACAACAGGCAATACACAGGCTAAGCTCGATTCTAATGGCAACCCTGTACTGGATGCGCAAGGAAACCAAGTTTATGAATATGTAAACAGAACAGTTACAAATTACCAAAAAGCGTGGTCAACAAAAACAAATTGGACGGGCGCTAAACGATTCGCTCAAAATATCACTGAAAACATAAATATTGAAGTGAACGCGCCGCAATCGCAAAGCGTTTATGGTGTCATTGAGAAAGACCAAAAAAACGGTCATCGAATAGAATTCGATACAAGCGAATTTGAGCAGAATGAAATTTATAGGCCCCCAGATGCTAACGCTATACAAATAGGCTCAGACTGGTATTACGACGAAGCAGGCTCGCCTCAAGAATATTTAAACGGGCTAGCGACTGCTTTAAATATGGCTGAAGCGACCATCGCAAAATCGCACCGAGCAAACGTTGTTTCATTTGAAACGCCTATCCGTTCGGATATTGATTTAAAACACACACTAAGAGTTAATGCTAATCGAATAGATGCAACAGGCAAGGTCGTCAGCGTTATTCACTCGTTTAATATTTCTAAGCGGGATGCGACAACATCAGTTGAAACAGCGTTATCGCAAAGCGACAACTCGCCACCTAGCGACACGTTGAGCTTTGATGTTTTAGATGCGCCACTGCTCGGAGATACAACAAGCGCGACTATTAAAATATATGCGTCCGAAGCGGCTGAGAAAGGCACTGGCGGGTCTATTGGTGGCTCAACCAACGAGGTTAATGAAGAGTTTAATGTTCCCGGTATTGATGATTTAAGCAGGGATGAGCAGACGGTTGACAAGAATTTCACTTACTCAATACCGATTAATCACGACAATCTAACAGTAACTTTTCAATGACAATATTCAGCACAGCAGATGAGACAAGGCGGCAAGCAAGGGAAAGCAAAGAAAAAGGCGTACCTTCCAGCCGCGATGCCTTACCAAAAATTGAAGGCGAGACCGGTTATTATATAGACACATTTTCGCCTGATCCAAGTAATAGCAGCGGCGGCACGGAAACAAGCACTCAAGAGAACGCGCCAAATGTGACAGACGACGGAGACTCGGCAACGAACACAGGCGGGTCAGGTGGTGGTGGTACTAATAAAACAACATTCAACCCAGAAGACCCAACGACAATGGCGCAGCCAGAGGGCAGCTACACAAGCGCAAACTCGTTGGAAGAAGCGAAAACAGCGCCAACAAACGGAGAGCCTTGTATTGGTTGCGACGTTGATAAACTAGACAATATAACCGAGGGACCTTGCTCTGGTGGGTCAGGCGACTGCGTTAAAATACATTACGATGGGGTATTCCCAACGCCTGAAGGTTGGGCTGACCCTAATACACCAGAAGAGATTGAGTATGACGGCTGGATTCTTGGGGAAGCTTGGCGCACAGGGTCAGACCAGCCGCTTTATGCGACACCAGAGGAAGTCTGGGTAAGCGAACTTGATGCACATTTTAACGACGGTCAAGATACGTATGTTTATTCATATAACGGATATAATAGAGCCGCTGAAAGGATAAATTATACGAAATATAGAGAGGAAACAGGCGAAACGGTTACTGGGTATGCTAGCTGTCAAGTTATTTCTTGCACACCGTCAGAGTCTAGCGCGTCATGTCCTACAGCGGCGCCAACATATTCTGAAACTAGTTGGCCAGCCGACGGATGTTATGACCTTGTTTTTGATGGCACAGCATTCAAAGGCAGTGATCTTGACCCAGATTTGCCGGCCAAATACAAAGGCGACGGAACTTCAAAAGTCGATTATTGTACAAGTGGCGGTGCTGATGGGAGCACGGTTGCCGGTGTTAATGGCGGTTATCAAATACAGACGACGGACATGATGCGTTATTATGACTCAGACGGGAAAATGAGGGCCGCTGGGGATAAAACCCAGACGTTTATAGATCAATATAAGCCCTAGATTGTTTGTTTTTGTTTGTGAAAATTAATTTTATTAAATGCGTTTAAAGTAAAAATTAATCAACACAGAGCTAGAGTTGCTATATAATCCCCGACACACTTTTTGCCCCACTTTGCATAATACAGTGCAATATGAGACAACGCAGATAGTGACGAAACGAGTAAAAACAACAACTTAAGCGTTGTATAGTGTTGACTAAAAACGCTTAAAAGAGTTCGAGTCTCTCCTTTCGCACCATCTATTTAGTTATAAATCAATAGGTTATGTTTTTATAAAGCCTATTTGACACCATCTCGCGCCAATTTATATTTTATCCATCCTTTTTAGGACGTAATTCTTGGCGAAAATTGAGAATATTTCTTCGCCCCATTCAGACATAGCCATGTTGACACCATAACAGACGATTCTTAATTTGTTGTGTACTATTGCTAGTCCTTTCGGTAAATCTTTTTCATTGTCCATAGTTGTTTTCTGTTGTTTGTTTTATCGGAGTCGATTCGCGCATTATTTGTGACTGTTTTGCTTTGTCGGATTTTTCTATCCATCTTGCGTAGCTTCTGAAGAATTCTTTTAGTGAATTGCCCATTTGGTCTGCTAAGTAACCAGGTGAGCAGCCTTGTGTTAGGTAGTAGCTGGCGTAGCTGTGGCGCATGTTGTACATGGGTCGGTGGCGTAGCTTTAGGTGTGTGAGTACGCGTTTCCATGAGAGTTGCAGCGGTTCTATGTTGATGAGGGGGTTTTGGTTGGCTTGAGTGAACACCCATTCTTTTTTGAAGCCGCTTATTTCGCGCATGATGTTTATTGCGTGTTCTGTGCGACTGTTTAAGTCGATGATTCGGCTTTCGCCTGTTTTTGTGCCTTGTTCGATGCCGTTTCGGGTTCGTTTTCGGCAGATGCGTGCTTCTTGGTTGCGGGTGGATATTTCGTTCCAGAGTAGGGCGGTTGGCTCGCTGGGTGATCGTACGCCGCTGTAAAAGCAAAATTCTA
>AZII01002440.1_pt1 | contig 9009 bp, 9 predicted proteins | sample 359141 | NCBI WGS metagenome assembly AZII01 (sample SAMN02429717, study PRJNA222665) | marine sediment metagenome | biome: Sediment sample; isolation source: enrichment culture of sample MGS-BIZ(AMM) from oil contaminated site at the... | place: Tunisia: Bizerte Lagoon | collected 2012-09-08 ... | reverse complement strand
TTGATAATACTGAACAGCGCTGGTTAGCAGAGCCGTCCTTAACGGCCACTTTTAACCGCCTCGGAGCAACGCTTGACCAGCTGGGAGCCGAAGCTGCCGCGCTCACTAATATAACTTACCGCGGCATTGATATGACGCCATCACCCTATCCCAGCGTTCCTCGTTCTTTTGGTCGTATTGTGGAACTGCTCACAAACGAACCTTTTGGTGGCCCCGGCACAATGGCAGCCATTGGTTTAATCAAACAAAGCTTGGATGCCGCTAACTTTAATCGCGCCGGCTACTGTGCGGTCATGCTTTTGCCACTAGAAGATGCAGTGCTCGCACAAAACGCTATCAGTGAGAATTTTAATATCGCAACGCTATTGGCTTGCGCAGCTGTTGGCGGTACCGGCTTGGATGTCATCCCTGTTAGTGGCAATACACCTCAGAAAAAAATTGAGGGGTTAATGCGAGACACAGCGATGTTGTCTCTGTCCTTAAATAAACCTTTAACCGTCCGTTTATTACCCGTGCCTGGGCAACAAGCAGGTGAATTGACTCAGTTCAACTTTGATTACTTTTCTTCAACACGTATTTTTGACCTATAAACATGTTGAAGTTATGAAATAACACTAAATGTTCATAATAAATTTGATCACCGCGCCTATGCTCACAACGCAGAACAAACCAAAACACCAGAGAATCACAAACCATGCCCATTGTTTTTGTTTAGGCGATAAATATTTACTTAATAATTTGTCCATTAGCTAACTCTATATATTTTTGCAAGCTAAATGCTCCGCGAATCTCACCTATTTTAAAGCCCATCGCGGTATCGCGAGGGTATAGCTCCTTGATATGATTTTTAAGTGAGGTCTCTACCGTTATGCCATGGCAACTTAAACACAAGCCCTGCATTGGAATTGCCTTCATATACATTATGCTTGTGCCCTGCTGTTGCCACCATTCCATTTCGGCAAGGTCTTCACCCGCACTTTTCCTGCTTACAAACTCGTCTAAAACCGCCTTTTCTTGCGCTGTGGGCTTGTTGTTTTGATGACGTGTTTTTATCGAGGTACGCCCTATTGCCCAGCCTGTTTCGTCTGCCATTTTTTCTGCAATTTCAGGTGCGCGAAGACTACACACATCGACGGCTTTTTTTAAACCACCTGTTTTAATCGCCGCCTGTAATTCCTGCTTTAATGTTTGTTGAAATTGCTGGGTAATGCCTCTTGCTTCCTCAACATAAGAAAAGACAGGCTCTTGTGCAAAACTGACTGCATAACACAATAAACACGCAACAATTAGCCCGCTTTTAATACATGGCTTTATCATCAGCTTTACCCCTAAATATGTAATAACTATATCCCGTATACACTAAAATAATGGGCAAAAACACCGCGGTTCCAACTAATAAGAATGATTGCGATGTTGAGGCAGCGGCCGCATCCCAAAGGGTAAAACTAAACGGAACAATCCATGGAAACAAGCTGATACCTAGCCCCACATAACCGAGTAAAAATATGAAGATGGTGAGCAAAAACGGACGAATCTCGCGCTCGCTATGTAAGTCTTTCCAAAGTAAAACAAAAGCGCAAAACGTAATAATAGGAACCGGTGCCAGAAAAAACATATTGGGCATAGAAAACCACAACGTCAGAATGCGTTCGTCAATAAATGGCATACACAAACTCACTAAGCCCATTGCCAATGCTACAAAGCCGATAACATACCGCGCCACAGCACGCGCCCAGCGCTGGGTATCATCCTCACATTTCCATATGAGCCATGTTGCGCCAATCAGCGCATAGCCAAACACTAGCGAAATACCTGTTATTACTGCAAACCCATTAGCCCAGTCAAGCGGACCACCGGCAAAACTTCGCTCAACAACCTCAAAGCCTTGTACAAAATTACCCAAAATTACGCCCTGCATAAACGCAGCCAATAACGAGCCAACGTGGAAAGACACATCCCATAGTTTGCGGTCTCTTCCCTCCGTTTTAAAACGAAATTCAAAGGCGACACCACGAAAAATGAGCCCTATCAGCATTAAAATAACGGGTAAATAAAGTGCCGGCATCACTATCGCATACGCTACTGGAAAAGCCGCAAAAAGACCGCCGCCACCAAGAACAAGCCACGTTTCGTTACCATCCCAAAACGGCGCGATCGAATTCATTATTTTGCTACGGCATTTATCGCTAGGCGCAAATGGAAATAATATGCCACAGCCCAAATCAAAGCCATCCAACAAGACATATATAAAAACAGCTGTTGCGATTAAAGCGCCCCATATTAAAGGTAGGTCTAGCCATGGTGATAAATCAAACATTTTTACCCTCCTTTCCAATGTTGCTGGCTAGATTAGGTGCAACCGCCTCTTGCCCGTGTTCATAATAGCCATTACCCGACTTATCTTGGTTGGGCCCCTTGCCAATTAATTTCAAAATATAATAACTACCCGTGCCAAAAATCAGCGTATAAGCCACAACAAAAATACCTAAGCTCAAGGCCAGTTGTTCTGCGATAACTGGAGAAATACTCTCCACCGTTCTCACAACACCATATACGGTAAAGGGTTGGCGCCCTACCTCCGTTACAAACCAACCAGCTAACAATGCTATAAACCCGCTTGGCATCATTGCCATGCACCATAATTGAAAGGACTTAACATCAAACAAGCGTTTTCTGAAATATAAAATGGCAGCCAAAATACCCGTTAGTATCATTGCCACACCCAAGCCAACCATAACGCGGAAAGACCAAAACACAATAGCCACCGGAGGGCGATCTTCTTTTGCGACCTCTTTCAACCCAGGCACAACCCCCTCTGCAGAACCTGTTAGGATCAAACTAGCGCCGTTAGGAATAGTAATACCATAATCTGTACTTTCGGTTTCTTCATTCGGTATGCCAAAAAGGTACAGCGGTTTATTGCCACCACGCTCCCAGTTTCCCTCCATCGCAGCCACCTTGATAGGCTGATATTCCATTGTGTTTTCACCATGTGCATGGCCTATAAGCAACTGGGTTGGCGCAACAAACACCGCCATCAGCATCGCCATAGAAAACATCACTTTAGCGTGTTCAACATGGATTTTTCGCCATAAATAATAGGCTCCAACCCCGCCTACAACAAAAGCGGTTGTCAGATAGGCTGCTGTTACCATATGAAGAAAACGCACAGGGAAAGATGGGTTAAAAATAACTTCCATCCAATTTGTGGCATACAGCAAACCATCGGCCCTTACTTCAAAACCCTGAGGGGTTTGCATCCAACTATTGGCTGACAAAATCCAAAACGCGGAAACAAGCGTGCCAAAAGCTACAATTAAGGTGGAAACAAAATGCATTTTCTTGCTCACACGGCCCCAACCAAAAAGCATAATGCCAAGAAAAGATGCTTCCAAAAAGAACGCTGTTAGCACTTCGTAGCCTAGAAGCGGCCCAATAACATTGCCAACTTTATCGGAAAAAACAGACCAGTTAGTACCAAACTGATAGGACATCACAACACCCGAGACAACACCCATCCCAAAGCACACCGCAAAAATCTTAATCCACATTTTGTAGATTTCTCTATAAACATTTTTGCCTGTTTTCAGATACAGCCCCTCAACAACAGCAAGCCAACTTGCCAAGCCAATCGTGAATGCCGGAAAAACAATGTGAAAACTAATCGTGAAGGCGAATTGAATACGCGCCAGTAATACAGGGTCAAGCTCAAGTGCTAACATAATATTTATCCTCTATTTTTCCACGGTCACCAGTTGCAATAAACGCTGAACAACATTTATAGAATACCCCCAAGCTTTTCAACGTCGTTCCCATTCTACTGCCATTAAAAACTTTATGCGGCTACCTCATTGTTATGAGCGTTTACGTTTGCGGCCTTATCGTATCACCTTTCATATAGCAACAAGGCTGCTATAGATCAGCTCGTTCAAATTTAAGCACTTAGTTGTCAGACTTATTGACAATAAGTAATGAGAATGATTATCATTAACATTCTCATTACTTAAATTCATTATGGTTAAGGTGTTTTCATGTCTCATTTATTAATAACAAGCGGTCCCGTTGTTTGGTTACTTATTGTCTTTTCTGTTGTCTCGCTAACGGTCACCCTGTTAAAAATTTGGCAGTTTTGGCAATTGAGGGATACTTCAAAATCTTCTATTGGAGAAGCGTTTTCAAACTTTAAGCAAAATAAAGTTGCCCAAGCGATTGTGCTGGTTAATGGCCAGCGTCATTTAAGGTCAACACTGATCGCCCAAGCACTTCAATTATTAGATAGCGGCGTCCTGTCTACAGAAGAAGCAAAAAACGAAATTTTAAGAAAGGCTCGCTTTGCACTAGCCGACCTTGCTAAGTACCTCCGCGTTCTAGAAGTTATTGCCTCACTGGCTCCCTTATTAGGGCTGCTAGGCACTGTTTTAGGCATGGTTGAAGCATTTAAAGCAATGGAAGCGGCGGGAAGCCAAGTTAACCCAGCCATCCTTTCTGGCGGCATCTGGATGGCTCTAATGACCACCGCAATGGGTGTTGCCGTTGCTATTCCGACTTCAATTATTCATAGCTGGTTTGAGCGCAAAATTGAAGTTCAGGCGATACTCATTCAGGACGATTTGGATAAGGTTTTTACAATCCAAGCCGAAAGAAAATCGGTTAAACCGTTACGTGAAGTGGCCCAAGCTTAATGAACCCCTTATTAATTAACCCGCGGCCAAAGAAACAGGTCAGTTTGACAGCGCTAGTTGATGTGGTTTTCATTTTATTGTTTTTCTTTATGTTGACTTCATCCTTTAGTAAAAATAATGGTTTTGATTTGCAATCACCCGTTGCAAGCCAAGAGACTACGTTGGAAAAGCCTCAATTAATTGAGCTGCATGAAGATGGTTCACTAACATTGCTTAGTAAAGAATCAACGTTCAAGCTAACAGATTCCGCCCTCTTAGAATCACTCAATATTCACAAACCAACGGTCATCTTACCTAACGCCAAAACACAGGTTCAATCAATAGTTTCGGCAATGGAGCGACTCAATAGACTGGGCTTCCAGACATTATCCCTCGGTCAGTCACTTAAGCAAACGGCAAATAAAAATGGTTAACCAGCGCCTAATATCAGCTAAAAGCAGCCAACAGGGTGATAGCAATATGATCCCTATGATCAATATTGTTTTTCTACTGCTCGTGTTTTTTATGATTGCAGGGCATATGCGGGATATCCAAGACCAAGGTATTGAATTGCCTGTTTCAGAAAACGGTGCTCAAGCTGTCGAGAAAACGGTGACTCTACAACTCACTGATAAAAATGAGCTTTACCTTAATGGCGTTAAAACCTCTCTTGAAAAGCTAGACCTACATTTAGACTCTCTCATAGAGGCCAATACGCTGTTAGCGCTTGAAGCTGATAGACGTGTTCAAGCCGTTGACCTTGATAAAACACTTAGCATTTTACGCAAAAAAGGTATTTTTAAAATAACCCTTTATGCGCAAGCTTCGTCGGCCAAATAAATGCGTATTTCAGAATGGTCTTTAGCCTTTTTTGTTTCCATTGCCCTGCATCTAGCGGCGGCAGCTGGCTATATGTTAAGCCCTGTCCCAGAACCAAGTGGAGCTAGCGACTTAGGCGAAAACGGCATTCAAATTGGCTTGGGCATGCAAGGCTCTTATATAGATCAAATTGAAAAGGAAAAAAAGCCAAAACCCGAGAAAAAAACTAAGCCAGAAAAAAAGGTTATAAGCAAACCAGTCACTAAAGCACCAAAAAAAACCAATAAGCCGGTTAAAAAACCGGCGCCTACTGTGGCTGCCGTAACCACAAAAAAACCAACAAAGGATGCCGTATTAGTACAGCACTCTGAACAAAAAAAGCCAGCCCAGCTGAAACAGACAGCAGAACCAGAAGCACCAGAAACACCAGAAACACCAGAAGAACAAACCAGCAATAGCAAGGAGCAATCAAAGTCTGAAGCACTGGTTCGTGCAAGCGGAAAAGGGGCAGAAGCAAACTCAGGGAACCGTTTAGGTAAAAAGGATTATTTCTCAAGCTTAATCGCTTGGCTAAACCAATATAAAAATTACCCTGCCGCCTTAAAAAAGAAAAAACAAGAAGGCGTCGTCACGCTGAAATTCACTATAAATAAAAAAGGTCAGCTGTTATCCGCTAGTGTTCATAAAAGCTCTGGTTACCCCTTACTGGATAAAGCAGCCTTAGACATCCTAGACAAGGCAAGCCCAATGCCCGCCATCCCAAATTCAATACCACGTGATCAATTAACCCTGATCATTCCCCTTGAATATTCACTTATTACCAACTCAACTTATTAAGGAGCAAATAATGACAGCCCCCGCAAGCAGTAGATCGGCCAAACTCAAGGTGCGAAATAAAACGGCATTTCCATTTCGCAAAACAGCGCTAGCAATTTGTGTACAAACGGTACTGCTAGGTGCCACAGCAAACAACGCCATTGCACAAGAAAGCGATGCTATTGTTTTAGATGCATTACAAATTGAAGAGCGAACAATTGATACCAACCCTTACACAGAAAAATCTGCACCGTATAAAGCAAAAATTTCAGCCGATAGTCGGCATGTAAAAGAGTTGGCCGATACGCCTCAAACAATCAGCGTGATTACACAAACAGCCATTCAAGACTCGGGAAAAACAGGTTTACGAGATATTTTAGCGGCCCAGCCCGGTATTACCTTAGGAACTGGTGAAAATGGCAATGCCTTTGGTGACCGTTATATTATTCGAGGACATGAAGCGCGTAGTGATGTTTTTGTGGATGGTTTACGTGACCCAGGAATGACAACTCGTGAAAGCTTTGCCTTAGAACAAGTTGAAATTACCAAAGGACCCAGCTCCACCTTTGCAGGCCGAGGCTCAACAGGCGGCGCCATTAATGGGGTAACCAAACAGGCCAGCACAGAGTACGACTTCAATAAAATATCAGCTGGTTTAGGGACAGACAATTTTGGAGAATTGACCTTAGATAGCAACCATAAAATTAATGATGATACGGCAGTAAGGCTTAACCTATTGTATAGCGAAAAAGATGTTCCAGATCGCGACCCTGCAGACCAAGAGCGCACAGGTCTTGCCTTATCCGGTAGCCACCAGGCCACTGATAAATTAAAACTGACGGCTGATTATTACTACTTAAATGCAGAAGACTCACCCGACCTAGGTAGTTACCACATTACCGACTCTAAAGTGGCCAATAACATTCCATCGTACGTACAAGACGAAGACTTTCTAGAATCAACCGTTAATGTGGGAACCTTTCGTCTTAATTATGAAATTAACGATGCCTTAAGAATAGAAAACTCAACCCGTTACGGCACGACCGAAAATGGTTATGTAACAACAGGCGCTTTTGGCGCAACCAGGGATATTAGTGACCCCGTTGCCCCGGGCGCAGCCACCATTACTATTGAAAGCAGAGCGCACCAAGGTTGGCAAGATGTCACCTATTTTGCAAACCAATTTAACCTGTTTGTGGATAGGGAACTGGCGGGCAATAAGCATCAATTTGTTTTTGGTGCGGAATACTCTGATATTGGCGTCATTAATGGAACTTATAACGTTACTAATAATGGCGCAACCAATTGTATCGTCGCAAGCCAAGGAGGCGGTTCTCCAAATTATTGCATCTTGGACGGTAATGGCAAAGAGATCAATAACCTTAATGGCTTACTGGAGCGTGACATCACCAAAGCAGCTAAAGACTCCGATTACTCCATAAAAACCATATCATTATCGGCAATGGATACCATTACTTTTAATGATCATTGGTCGCTGTTTTTAGGTATACGAGCCGACCGCTTTGATTACGACAACTCGGTACTGAGCTATGGCGCGACTGTTCCAACTAAATTCTCTTATTCCGACACCCTGTGGAATGGACATATTGGCACTGTTTACAATATCAATAAGCAAGGCAATGTTTACCTAACCTACAGTACCTCTAGCAATATTAACGGTGGAGAATCTGATCTAGGCGGTAATTGTGGTTATGGCGGGCTTTGCGGAAGTGACAACCTGCAAGTTGAAAACAGCAAACCAGAAAAAACAAAAAGTGTTGAACTGGGCACAAAATGGAACGTTTTAAATAACAAGCTCTTGTTAACTGCCGCTATTTTCCGAACTGTAAAAGATGATGTAATGGAAAGTGTTGGCGACGCATACTCTTCTATAGGCACCTTAAACACAGGTAAAAACCAAGTAGAAGGCATTGAGGTTTCCGCCGTAGGTAATATTACCAAGGCATTAAGTGTGCAGTTTGGCGCAACCATGATGGAGTCTGAAATTTTAAAATCTTCTGCCATAGGCCGAGGTGGCGACCTTGTCGATTATAAGAACAAGCCCTTGAGTAACTTTGCAGATGATAGCGTTTACTTGCAGTTGCGTTACCAAGCAACACCTAAGTTTGCCTTTGGTAGTATTGCAACGTATTCCAGCAATATGTTTGTTGGGCAACCCGATAGCCCAGCTGATGATTATGAAATACCGAGCTATACTGTGTATGACATTTTTGCCAGTTATGACATTAACAAAAAACTTAAAGCGAGCTTGAACATAAGCAATATTACAGACGAAGACTACTATTTAGCCGGTTATCGAAATGGTGGCTTCACCTATATTGGCGATGCTCGTAATGCCCAACTCACCTTAGCGTATGAGTTTTAGACATAACAATTAAAGCGTAATAATTTGGTTGCTGGGGCCTAAGGCAACTTAGGCCCCAAGTATTATATTTTGACCACCAACGGCTAGGCGCCCCATGAAAGAAAAACCAACCCGACAAGAAAAACTGACACAAATACCGCCTGATATTGCAGCCGTTAATGATTATGAAAAGCTAGCAAAGCACTTTATATCTCACCCACATTTTGAATATATTGCCGGTGGGTCGGCTAACGAAATTACCTTAAAAAACAATCAAAAAGCGTTTGATGATATCGGCCTTTACAGTCGAGTTTTACAAGATGTATCTCAAGGTTCAACCGAATTAAT
>AZII01005655.1_pt1 | contig 9070 bp, 8 predicted proteins | sample 359141 | NCBI WGS metagenome assembly AZII01 (sample SAMN02429717, study PRJNA222665) | marine sediment metagenome | biome: Sediment sample; isolation source: enrichment culture of sample MGS-BIZ(AMM) from oil contaminated site at the... | place: Tunisia: Bizerte Lagoon | collected 2012-09-08 ... | reverse complement strand
CAAAGGAACTTATGTCCCAATCAATTATACTCCCTGTTAGCTATATACAAATAGTTATTAGAGAGTTTTCTAACAAAGGCATAACTGCCGAACAGATTTTAAACGGTACCGAACTAAGTGTTAACTCATTACAAGAAGACAGCTATGTCTCCCTCGATCAATTCATTAGCGTTATCCTTAATACACGGAAACTAAGCAACAACCCTGCTATTGGTTTATTGTTGGGGTCATTATTACACCCATCAACTCACGGGTCTGTTGGCTGGGCTGCTATCACTAGCCCCACACTCTCAGATGCCATTAATATTTTCCGACGATATAGCCAAGTACGCACACCCTTTATTTTGTATACAACCCTTACACAAGATGAGCAATATATCATCCGTTTAACACTGACTGACAATCTCAAAGCCGCCCATACTATTTTTATAGAGGCCATGCTAATGTTACTGCAACATATTATTGAGTTCATACTCGGAAGACCGATGACAGAGGCCAGCCTATACATGAACAGCTTCACACCTAGCTATGCGGACAGTTACCAGCAATACTTCCATTGCCCTATTCACTTTAATTCTGGCCACCTTGAAATTCGCCTTCCGTTATCTTGGAAAGACACCCCTAACCCCAATGCTGACAAACATATGTACCAAATTGCATTAGAACAATGCCAAGAGGCACATCATCACTTACAACGTGATGTCAATATCAGCACTGAAATATACGATTATTTGTCCGCAAATATCAGTTACTCACCAACACTTGAGCATACGGCGAAGCAATTTAGCCTTACATCCCGCACACTTATCAGACGCCTTAAAGAACAACAGACTTCTTTTCAGAAAATAAAAGATGATGTTTATGCATTCCAAGTCAGCAGCTACTTACGCAGAAGCACCATAGCTATAGATACCTTATCCGTTATATTTGGTTATAGTGATCCTGCAAATTTTAGGCGACGATTTAAACGTTCGTTTGGACAAACACCCCAACAGTACCGAGATCAACACCAAAAACAACATTAATTCTGTTGACGTTTTTCTTCACCTCTTCCCAAACAAAACGCGCGTTAAGGGCGAGTCGTAGCTAGCACCCAAGCCGCACTAGTTTTTTTAGCCAACATTTAGAGGCTTATTGCAAAACACTCTACTCACACCCAAGTAATAAAATAAAAACTGGCCGCCTTCCCCATCAGGCCTTAACCAGACCGTTAACTCCGCTTAATTTATCGACCATTGGTCTTACCAACAGTCAAAAGGATGATGATAAGCCTTCAAACTGTTTCATTAGAACATTACTTATTTTCCCTTCTTATCAAACCAATCATCCAGCTCCTTGCCTTTTAGTTCATTTATGGCGTAGTTGTTGAAATCACGGTAAACCATCCAGTCATGTATTTTTTGTGATGCCGATGTTTTTTTCTCCTCCACCATTAGCTGGCCTTCGTATTTTTGTAGCATCCCTTCACTGTATTGATTACATTGTTGGAGAAAGTCTATGATTATGGATTTTTTTTCGGCTAATGAAAGCGTGCTTTTAGTCATCTGATTCTCACTTTAAGATTGACGGTGTTTTTGTTTAACGATAAGGTCAATTGCTTTTTAACGACAAAAAAAACACCATGAAGAAAAAAATCATTGTTGCCATTACTGGCGCAACAGGTTCTATATACGGTACCCGCTTACTTGAAATCCTGCAAACAATTGACGACGTAGAAAGTCATCTTATTTTATCGAACGCAGGCGCCTTAACCGCAAAGCACGAAATAGGTATTGATAAGCAAGCCATAGAATCATTAGCAGATGTTGTTCATAACCCAAAAGACATCGGTGCTACGCTTTCAAGTGGGTCGTTTATCACTCATGGTATGGTAATCGCGCCTTGCTCCATGAAAACATTAGGCTCAATCGCAAACGGCATCGCTGACAACTTAGTGTCAAGAGCTGCAGATGTGATTTTAAAGGAGCGTAGAAAATTAATATTGATGGTTCGTGAAACACCGCTAAATCTAGTTCATTTAAGAAATATGACGACCTTATCTGAAATGGGTGCCATCATCGCGCCGCCTGTACCTGCGTTTTACACTCAACCAAAAACAATAGACGAAATAGTTAACCATACCGTAGGAAGAATACTAGACACATTAGACATATCTAATGTAAATTATGTCAAACGGTGGCAGGGTCTTTCAAAATAATAATTGACCACCTTTATAATCACACTCAAAGAGGAGCATATGTTAAGCAGACGTACGTTTATTAAATCCGCACTGGCCACTAACGTAGCCTTATTAACCACCCCATCTCAAGCGCTTCAACAGATTTTAACCGGCTCTGAAGAAATCCCATTACTGGTCTTTGCAGATGAGCACTCAGCTCATTCAAAACATTTTATCTCCAATGTTGCCGAGCGCAAGTCTAATATCGATTTAGATATTGGCCAACACTTTGACCTGCTTAGAGAGTTTTGCAAAGAGTCCCCTATGGGCCAAATTTCAGGCTTAACCAGAGATTCCGATTTTTTTGCCCTTGAACAAATCGCAAAGGACTTTGGTTTTTACACCCAATATTCAGCCACACATCATTATTCCGGAAACATGTTGACGCATGAAGTCTCTAGTTCGAAAGACTCTGCTGAACTGATTACCTCATCACTAAAAAACGCAAAAGAACAATGGCCGCAATGGCTTGCAAATCATATGCGAGTTTTACCGAGAGGGAATGCCCAGCTCGTGACGCAAAAAACACAGATCAGCCTAGCCAATACCGATCAACATGACTTCTTAGTCTCTTGGTCTTTAAGCCCAAATAAAAACAAATAACAATTGGAACAACCATGACTAAACCACTCCCACAAGGCATCACTTTAGGCCAGCTTAATGCGGCGATTGCCGAGATCGAAAAAGTCGTCGGCAAAGAATATGTTTACTTGGATGACATAAAAGAACTTCGCAGCTATCGCGACCCTTATAACACCACCAATGATGCTGACTTTGCTCCATCCGCTGCTGTTGCACCTCATAATGTTGAGCAAATCCAAAAAATTCTTGCCATCGTTAATAATTACAAAATACCTGTTTGGACAATTTCCACCGGTAAAAACTTTGCCTACGGTGGACCCGCTCCTCGTAAGCCCGGCTATATTGTTCTGGATTTAAAGCTCATGAATAGAATTCTTGAGGTTAACGAGAAACATGGTTACGCAATCGTTGAGCCTGGTGTGAGCTATTATGACTTATATAACTACCTTCAAGAAAAAGGCTCAAAGCTTTGGATTGATTGTGCCGCACCCGCCTGGGGCGGAATTGTCGGTAACACCTCTGAGCACGGCGCTGGCTACACACCTTATGGCGATCATCTATTAATGCAATGTGGTATGCAAGTCGTGCTTGCTGATGGTACTGTCGTTGAAACCGGCATGGATACTACTGCAAACAGTAAAACAGGCGGCCTCTACAAGTACGGTCAAGGCGCTGCGATTGATGGATTATTCACCCAATCAAACTTTGGTGTCATTACCCGTATGGGCATCTGGTTAATGCCAGAACCTCCGGGCTATACACCTTTTATGATTACTCTGGAAAATGAGCATGACCTTGAAACAGTAACCGACCTCTCGTTACCACTTCGGGTTAATCAAGTCATTCATAATGCACCAATGACTGTTGATTTACTATGGGAAGCAGCCATGTCTGTTAGCCGTAGTCAATACTATACGGGCAAAGGCCCAATGCCAGACAGTCATCGTAAAAAAATGGCTAAGGACCTCGATTTGGGTATCTGGAATTACTACGGTGCTGTATACGGCCCAGGCCCGATGATGAAAAACAATATGGATGTTATCAGAGATACATTTGGTAGTATTCCAGGCGCAAAATTTCATTATGACGACACCAGAAAAGGTGACCCCGGTTGGGATTACCGCGTCAAACTAATGAAAGGTGTTCCTAATATGACTGAGTTCAGCCTACTGAATTGGGTTGGTGGCGGTGGTCATATTAACTTCTCGCCTATTTCAGCCGCTGATGGCAAATCATCTATGAATCAATACAAGATGATTGAAAAACGTGCACACGAATACGGCTTTGACTACATTGGCGAATTCTTAATTGGCTGGCGAGATCAACACCATATCTTTATGCTGATGTTTAACCGCATGAGCCCAGAAGAGAAAAAGCGCGCTCACGATCTATTCGCCATTTTAGTTGATGAGGCAGCCGCCTTAGGATACGGCGAATACCGTACTCACTTATCCTTTATGGACCAAATCGCTGGCACATTTTCATGGAACGACAACGCACTTTGGGACACCCATCACGCCCTAAAAGATGAATTAGACCCAAATGGAATCCTTTCTCCAGGAAAACAGGGGATTTGGCCAAAAAATTTAAGGGGTGAGTCATGAGTAAATATTTTTTAATTATTACAAGTCTTCTGTTTTTGACTGCTTGCGATCAACAAACAACAGATTCTGCAACAAACCCAGAACCAAGCACTCAAAAAGAAACTGCCGTAATTCCTGAAACTGTGGCAGAGCCTACTTCAAACTATGAGCCTAGCAACCGCTCAGGAAAGGTAATTTTTGACCTACACTGCGCTGGTTGTCACGATTCTGGTAATGCGTATGCAGCCACCAAACAACTTGCTCTAGTTCGTGGCAAGGATCTAGCCGTTATTAGAGAACGTACAGACTTAGTTCCTGACTATATTAAATATATTGTTAGAGACGGGCTGCTAGAGATGCCTCCTTTCCGCCCAACAGACATTAATGATAAGGAACTAGATAACTTAGCAGCATATATCGTTGACAGTGCTAAAGCACACGCAAATAAGGAAAGCAAATAATGAGTACCGACAAAAAACCGTTATCCGCTGAAGCCAAAGCTGTTGGCGAACGTATTGGCAGCTTACGTGATTTTCTAGAATTTTTAGAAGAAAATGGCCAATGTATTACTTGGACTGATGAAGTCATGCCTGAACCAGATATTCGCAATATAGCTGTTGCTGCTGGTCGTGATTCAATGAATGGCCCAGCTGTTATATTTAATAATATCGCTGGCTACCCAGGCAAAAAACTCGTCCTAGGCGTACATGGTAGTTTCACCAATCTAGCACTATTGTTGGGGCACCCTAAAGGCACCACTATAAAAGAATTGTTTTACGACATTATTTCTCGTTGGGGTGACGATAAACCGCTACTCGATTTTATTGAACCAGAAGCTGCTCCAGTCAACGAAAATCGCCTGACTGACAACTTCAACCTTTATGATTTATTACCGCTTTATCGTATTAATGAATATGACGGTGGCTTTTATATAGGTAAAGCCAACGTTGTCAGCCGTGACCCACGAGACCCCGAAAACTTTGGTAAGCAAAACGTTGGGATTTACCGTATTCAAGTACAAGCACCGGGCGAGTTTACCCTGCTGTCAGTTCCTGCACATGATATGGGTCGTCACATTGTCGCTGCTGAACAAGAAAATGTACCATTAAAAATATCCGTCATGCTCGGCAACCACCCAGCTATGTGTATGTTTGCAGCAACACCTGTTGGTTATGAAGAGTCTGAGTTTGCCTATGCATCTCAAATGATGGGTAGTCCGCTACGACTAACAAAATCAGGCAACGGCATGGATATTTTGGCTGATTCAGAAATGGTTATCGAAGCAGAACTAATGAATGGTGTGCGTAGCTTTGAAGGGCCTTTTGGTGAGTTCCCTGGCAGTTATAGTGGCGTTAGAAAAATACCTCGCTTTAAAGTAACGGCTATTTCACACCGCAACGACCCTATTTTTGAAAATATTTACATTGGTCGCGGCTGGACAGAGCACGACACCTTAATTGGCCTAAACACATCAGCACCAATCTACGCACAACTTAAAAAAGACTTTCCTGAAGTTGTTGCTGTTAACGCCTTGTATCAGCATGGCCTTACCGGCGTAATATCGGTTAAGAATCGGTTTGCTGGCTTCGCAAAATCAGTGGCCATGCGAGCACTTGGCACGCCACATGGCACCATGTACCTTAAAAACTTAATCATGGTTGATGATGATGTTGATCCTTTCGACCTAAACGAAGTGATGTGGGCCTTATCAACACGTACCCGGGCTGATGACACGATTGTTATCCCCAATATGCCATTGATTCCGATTGATCCGGCAGCAGAAGTTGCGGGCAAAGGTCATCGCTTAATTATTGATGCAACAAGCTTTATGCCACCCGATAAATTGGGTTCCGACTCAAAAATTGTTACCCCACCATCGGGGGCAAATATTGATGAATTAGCTAAGGTTATTCAATCATTACAAAATGGAGGTCAATCATGAGTTTATGCCCACGCTGCCAAGCCGCCGAAGAAAAAATCCGAGTTGAACATAAAGGTCTCAATGCTCAAGGTGAACTCGTTTGGACAATCTTTCATTGTAGCGCCTGTGAGTTTACATGGCGAGATAGTGAGCCTGCTACTTCCATAGATTACGAGGAACGGGAAGCATTTTTCAGGGTTGATCCTGAAAAACCATATCCAATAATTATGCCTCCGGCTCAATATAAATAGGTTTATCAGCATGAAAAATATTATAGAAAACCTTAACGGCTTATTAGGTGCTGACAACGTCATTAGCGCTTCAGATCAACCTACAGAATATCAATTTCTAACAGACCGCATCAATAATGGTGAGCGTGAAGTCATCGCCGTGGTAACGCCTAGCAATCTAGATGAATTAAAAAATCTACTGGTCTCTTCCACAGATGAAAGCTATTCCTTGTTCAATCTATTAAGCCCTGGAGAAATAAACACCGCGCCTATTCCCGCAAAAGGTGCCATCGTAGTTATTGATCTTAAAAAGCTTAATAGTATTATCGAAGTTAACACTCAAGCTGCTTATGCACTGATCGAGCCTGGCGTTAGCTATGCTCAACTCAATGAATACTTAGAAACCAATAACATTCCTTTTATCGTTGATTTTGATAAAAACTCAACTCAATCGGTTTCAGGTGGGATCAGCAATAGAAGTTATGGCTACACGCCGTATGGTGACCACCTCATGATGCAATGTGGTATGGAAGTGATGCTTGCGAATGGTCGTTTAATACGTACAGGTATGGGGGCGATGCCAAACAGCGACTCGTGGCAATTATTTAAATATGGTTTTGGTCCCTATATTGACGGCACCTTTACCCAATCAAGCTTAGGCATTATTACCAAAGTAGGTATCTGGCTAATGCCCAAGGCACCAGCTTATAGACCGTTTGCCATTCAACTGCCAAACGAAGCAGCCATGAATCAAGCCGTTGAGATTATGCGCGACATGAAAATTAATATGCTGGTTCCAAATACGGTAACTGTCGCTTCCGCAAAGTCTGACGCCTTGCAATTCTCTACTGAAGCGCTGGAAGACATTGGCAACAACGATGAAGCGGCGACAAAACACCAATTGGGTTCTTGGAACATGTACGGTGCTTTGTATAACATGCCAGCCAACGTTGATTTCTTATGGCAAGCTATTAATGGCGCCTTCAGCCAAATTGAAGGGGCTAAATTTTTAATGCCTGAGGAAACAGCCAATAACCCTATCTGGGCTCAGCGTGAAATGAAGATGGATGGAAAATTCAATACAATTAATCCAAACTTATCAGGCTACTCATCCATCAATGTACATTTTGCTAGCCCAATTGATGGTGACGATGCAGTTAAGATGCAAACGCTGCTAGAAAGCGTTAACAACCCAGCGGAGCTTAACATCATCGGTCAGTTTGCGCTGACATGGCGTACCATGATGACGCAGCTTCAAGTGCTCTACCCTACAGGTGATGCTGAAAAACTAGCACAAGCACGTCAACTCACTAAGCAGCTTATTGACGACTTTTCAGCTCAAGGATACCCTACTTGCCTAGTGGATGCGGACATGCAAGAAGCCGTTGATGCCGTCAGTCTAGATGGACTCAAAACACTTAAAAACCGTGTTAAAAAAGCACTCGATCCGCAGTCTGTTTTTGGTTAAAACTGCTCCATATTATTATTGCTGAGTCGTGTCACTAAGCATTTTGTTTAATGCACGACTCAGCATAATTGAGTTATAACAATACGCCGAGTTATTTTAATTAACTTATTCTTCAAACCTTACTAACAGTAGATACTTATTATGATTAAAACCTATGACCTTTGGATTAATGGAGAGCACACAAAACCAGCTTCTGGAAAATATTTTGATGTCCTTAACCCGCTAGATGACAGCCTTTATTGCAAAGCCGCCGAGTCTAATCAAACAGATATCAACAAAGCAGTAGATGCTGCTCATGCTTGCTTTTCCAGCTATCGAAAATGCTTAGCTAAAGACCGTGAAGCAATGCTTACAAAAGCCGCTGACCTGCTCGAAAGAGACCGTGAAGAATTCCTTGAAATCCTAATTGATGAAGTCGGCTCTCCAATCAACAAAGCACAATTTGAAGTCACTCAAACGATTGGCCAGCTCCGCGCTGCTGCTGGTAGCGCACGTCGTATTACAGGTCAAACCATGCCATCCGACACACCGGGTCGTTTAAGCATGAGTGTGCGTAAGCCATTGGGCGTTGTTGCTGCTATTACTCCGTTTAATGTTCCCTTATTAAAAGCTGCAAAATTAGTCGCCTCGCCGTTAGCGACTGGTAATACTGTTGTATTATTAACCTCCGAAGAAGCACCTGCGGTCTCTTTCCGTTTTGCCAAACTAATCGAAGAAGCAGGCTTTCCTGCCGGCAGCTTAAATGTCGTATCTGGTTTTGGTGTGGATGTTGGTGACTTTTTGACCGACCACCCTCTAGTAAAAGCTGTTATGTTCACCGGTTCAAGTGTAGTCGGTAAACACATCAGCGAAATTTGTGGCCGTAACATGAAACCCTGTGTTCTAGAACTCGGTGGTAAAAGCCCCTATATCGTTTTAGCTGATGCCGACCTTGGATTAGCGGTACAAAATGCCATTATCGGTATGTTCTTTTATCAAGGCCAAGCTTGCATTGCATCCAGCCGTATTATTGTAGAAGCAGCTGTGTACGAGCAATTTGTTGAAATGTATAGCGCTGCGGCAAAGCAA
>AZII01005542.1_pt1 | contig 9091 bp, 5 predicted proteins | sample 359141 | NCBI WGS metagenome assembly AZII01 (sample SAMN02429717, study PRJNA222665) | marine sediment metagenome | biome: Sediment sample; isolation source: enrichment culture of sample MGS-BIZ(AMM) from oil contaminated site at the... | place: Tunisia: Bizerte Lagoon | collected 2012-09-08 ... | reverse complement strand
CTCTGGAGCAATGGTCACAACAAACTTCGATACTCTCATTGAAGATTGGTGTAAGTCTAAAGGCGCGCCGGAATTTGATGGTTTTCTTCTTGGCTTACAGCAAAACAGTAACTTTGTTCAAAAATTACTGAAAGGTGACCGATGCTTGTTAAAGTTGCATGGGGATGCAAGCCAGCCAGATACTTATGTTTTTACCGAAGAGCAATATAGACAAGGTTATGGTGAAGGTGAGGTTGACTTTCGATTACAGCTCCCTAAAGCGTTACGGCAAGTCTATGTCAGTCAGTCGTTGTTATTTCTTGGCTGCTCGCTAGCGCAAGACAAAACAATGGATCTTTTCAAGCAGGTGAAGGATGAAGGTCAGTTTGTTATACCTGAGCATTTTGCTTTGCTCGCTGAGTCGAGAAAAGCAGATGGTGAAATTGACGGGCAAGTTAAGCAAGAAACAGAAGATCGCTTGTATGGAATAGGCATTCGCCCTATTTGGTATTCTGGCGACGACAATCATGCAATGTTAGTAAAGCTACTTGAACTGGCGGTTGAGGTTGCAGAAAACAGGGTTGGGCTAGGAGTATAAAATGCGTATAGGGATAAATTTTTTGATAATAACAATCACGACTGTGAGTAAGCCATGATCACTGAAGACCAATTGGAAAAACTTTGCCTCGACTGGTTTCAAGCTATCGGATACGACTATATTTGTGGTTACGATATAGCTCCAGATGGCGCGAGCCCTGAACGAAGTGATTATCGACAGGTCATACTGAACGCTCGACTCCTCGATTGCCTCGTGAGAATTAATCCGCATATTCCTGCGTCAACACTGGAGCAAGTCGTACTTCAGGTTTCTAAACCAGAAACACCCATACTGATTAAAAACAACAAAACTTTCCACCAGATGTTACTGGAGGGAGTAAAGGTTGAATATAAAGACGAAAACGGCGTAGAGAAGCATGATTATGCTCGTCTTGTCGATTTTGATAATACGGATAACAACCAGTTTTTGGTGGTAAACCAATTTACAATTATTGGCAGCAAAGGTAATCGTCGCCCTGATGTTATTGTTTTTATTAATGGCTTGCCACTGGCACTTTTAGAGCTGAAAAACCCGGCTGATAGTAAGGCTGATATTTGGTCGGCTTATCAGCAAATCCAGACTTATAAAGAACAAATCCCCGATCTTTTTGCCTTTAATGAAGCGCTTGTCATTAGTGATGGCCTGAATGCACGCGTTGGTTCTCTGACAGCCAATAAAGAACGCTACATGGCTTGGCGTACTATCAGCAATGAACATGACAAGCCGTTATTTGAATATGCTTTGGAAACATTAGTTAGGGGCTTTTTCAAGCCAGTTCTGCTCTTAGATTATATCCGCCACTTCATTTTATTTGAACAATCTGGTGACGTTACCATCAAGAAAATTGCAGGCTATCACCAATTCCATGCAGTACGTGAAGCTGTAAAAGCAACCGTGATTGCGTCTCAAGCTGAGAATGGGATTTCAGAGCCTCGGGCAAACTACGCCAATAAAGTTGTGCCGGGCTCAGGTAAAGCCGGTGTTGTCTGGCATACACAGGGTTCTGGTAAATCTATCTCAATGGTGTGCTTTGCGGGTAAATTGCTTGCTCAGCCTGAAATGAACAATCCAACAATTGTGGTAGTCACTGACCGTAACGATCTGGATGGTCAGCTCTACGATACCTTTGGCATGGCGGCTGAAACACTCAAACAAACGCCAGTTCAAGCTGAAGACCGTGATGACTTACGTGAAATTCTATCTTCACGGCAATCTGGCGGCATTATCTTCACAACGGTTCAAAAGTTTGCCTTGCTGGGTGATGAAACGTCACATCCTGTTTTAAGTGAACGGAAAAACATCGTTGTGGTAAGCGATGAAGCCCACCGCAGTCAATATGGCGACAAAGCCAAATTTAATGCCAAAACGGGTAAGTACACATTTGGTTATTCAAAACATATGAGGGATGCGTTACCAGATGCCTCTTTCATTGGTTTTACAGGAACACCGATAGACTCAGCTGATAAAGATACCAGAGCGGTGTTTGGGGATTACGTCTCTATCTATGATATTCAGGATGCTGTTGATGACGGGGCAACTGTTCCCATTTACTACGAGTCCAGATTAGCAAAGTTGGACATCAACGAAGCCGAAATGGAAGCTCTGAACAATGAGGTTGATGAAGTCATCGAAGATGAAGAAGACACCGCTTCAAGAGAAAGTACCAAGTCCAAATGGGCAGCCTTAGAAAAGCTGGTTGGTAGTGAGCCCCGTGTCGCTCTAGTTGGGAATGACCTAGTTGAGCATTTTGAAAGCCGTATAGATACCATGCCCGGCAAGGCTATGGCTGTGTGTATGAGCCGAGAAATCTGCGTTGATTTATATGAAGCAATAGTGGCAATTAAACCCGAATGGCATGACCCAGATCCAATGAAAGGCGCTATTAAGGTTGTAATGACGGGGGCAGCTTCAGACAAGGAAAAGTTGCAACCCCATATTTATAATAAAGAAACTAAAAAACTATTTGAAAAGCGTTTTAAAGATATAAACGATCCGCTGCAAATCGTAATAGTGCGAGATATGTGGCTAACGGGTTTTGATGCGCCAAATTGTCACACTATGTATATCGACAAGCCTATGAAAGGCCATAACCTAATGCAGGCGATTGCGCGGGTTAACCGAGTGTTTAAAGATAAACCCGGCGGTCTAGTGGTGGATTACATTGGAATTGCCAATGAATTAAAACAGGCGCTAAAGACCTACACAGGTTCAAACGGTAAAGGTAAACCAACACACGATACCCATGAAGCCTACGCGATACTTCTGGAAAAAATAGATGTTGTTAGAGGAATGTTTCATGGGTTCGACTACAGCGGTTATGAAGATAATGCGCTACAGCTTTTACCCGGCGCTATGAATCATATTCTGGGTTTAAAAGGAAAAAACGACGAGCTAGATGGTAAGAAGCGTTTTCTGGATGTAATGGCCGCAATCAGCAAAGCTTACACACTATGCGGAACAATGGATGAAGTAGAACCATACAAGAAGGAAATTGCATTCCTTGGTGCTGTTAAGAATGCTATCAGCAAGTTTACCACTATCGATAAGCGTCGCTCTGATGAAGAAAAAAACTCTGCTCTGAAGCAGATAATCGACAACGCGATTATTGCAGATGGTGTTGATGACATCTTTAATCTTGTTGGTCTTGATAAACCAAACATTGGTTTACTGTCTCCTGAATTCATGGAAGACGTGGCTAATATGAAGGAAAAGAACCTCGCCGTCGATTTGCTAGAGCGCCTATTGCGTGATGAAGTTAAAGCTCGGATGAAAACAGATGTTGTTTCTGAGAAGAAATACTCAGATCGTATTCAGGAAACTTTGCGCAAATATCACAACAGAGCTATTGAAACCGCTCAGGTCATTGAAGAGCTAATTAAAATGGCCAAAGAAATGGCCGAGGATGAAGAACTTGCCGCTAATTCTGGTTTGAATGTAGATGAAATAGCGTTTTATCGGGCATTGATACAAAACGAGTCCGCAGTAAAAGAGCTAGGTGACAGTAATCTTCGCGAACTGGCAAAACACGTAACAACTCAGTTGCGAAAAAGTACAACCGTTGACTGGCAGGTGCGTGACAGTGTCAGAGCGAAATTGCGCAATCTAGTGCGCAGAGCGCTAAGAAAGTGGAAGTATCCGCCAGACAAAGCTGACGAGGCCATTGATCTCTGTTTGAAGCAGGCAGAGGCATTGAGTGAGCATTGGAGTGCTGGTGTTTAATAGTTTCAGTTGATTCAATGACCTATGTGCTCTTCAATTAAGAGTTGTTTTCTTCTGGCTAAGGGAAATAACTGGAGTAGCGTATTATTGCAAAGAATAATCGCTCCCGTCCCAAAATAGCCATTAGAATTGGATGGTTAGAAGCAATAATTTAAAAAATTTAGCGCGTACTTAAATGGAGGCGACATGGAAACGTTAAAAATAAACCTCAGTAATTGTTATGGAATTCAATCTTTAGATGAAGTGTTTGATTTCAGTACAGGCGCAAATGGTAAATCCCGTGTTTACGCGGTATATGCGCCAAATGGTGTAATGAAAACGTCATTTTCAAAAACTTTTGATGATTTGTCTAGAGGGGATTTACCTAAAGAGGAGCGCTACAATAACCCATCAACCAGCATTGTTGAAGCGGACAATGTTCCAATTGACCTAGCATCTATATATGTCCTCAAAGCTGAGCTTGATATAAGCGTTGACAGCCCCTCAATTACCAACATATTAGTGAATCCAGAGAATAAAGCGCGGTATGATGAACTTCTTATTGACTTGGATAAATTAAAAAACAAGTTAATTAAGGGGCTTAGCAAGCCTTCTGGTCTCAAGCAGACTGAAATTGAGAAAACTATTTTAACTGATTGGGAAGAAGAAGAGTTTGTAGCTTGTATAAAAAAAGCTGGAGATGCGGCTGTTGAAGAAGATTTAAGCTTCCTTACATACAATACAATTTTTGACTCAAAAGCTCTCGCTGTTCTGAAAAGCAGTGAATTCATAGCAAAAGCTGACGAGTTCAATCGCCGATATCAAGAGTTATTTGAGCGGGAAGGCTCTATTTATCAAAAAGGTGTCTTTAACCCTAACAAGGCGGAAACGTCATTTAATACTCTTAATAAGCAAGGTTTCTTCGCCGGAGGTCACCGTGTTCACCTGAAAGGCGACGATGGCTCAATAAGTAAACAGGAGCTAGACGAAAAACTAAAAACTATACATGCAAGCATCGATGGCGATTCCGATCTTAAAAAAATTAAAACCGGGTTAGCAAAAAATGCGCAGACAGATGCACTTGCGGGGCTCATTGAAATACTATCTGCATCTCAATTCGAATATTTATTGGAAAATTTGAAGCAAGAAAATCAAAGCCAGTTTCGAAAGAAGCTATGGGCTTCTTATATCCAAAGTATCCCGGATGCTGGCTCTTACTTTGATGCCTATGAAACTAGCAAGGATGAAATTGAAGCAATAGAAAGTGAGGCTGCTCAGTCCGCACCAAGATGGGAAAGGGCTGTAGAATTATTCAATGATCGTTTCGTTGATATGCCATTCAAGCTTACTATACCTAACCAAGCGCAGGCCGTACTTGGTAGACAAACAGCAATCCTAAATTTTATTTTTAAAGACGACCCGAATGCTACTTTGCGTACCCGCGATAATGTTCGAACAAGCCTAAGTCTAGGTGAAAGGCGCGCGCTCTATTTGCTCAATTTTATTTTTGATGTAGAAGAAAGAATAATGGAGCAGCGTGAGACAATATTCATATTGGATGATGTTGCTGATTCTTTCGACTATAAAAATAAGCATGCTATTATCCAGTACCTTCGCGATCTAACCAACGTTGAATTTTTCTATCAAATTATTTTGGGTATCCGGAAAATATGGTTGATTATCGCTCTAGCCCGTACTTCTCATAGGCACCCAATAAAACTGGCTGGGTAACCATGAGAATTCCGGGCTAGAAGCCTCAACTCATTCGCGTATCGAGCAACTTCCTACTTGACAGGCTTCTGAACCAACCATAACATACGCAAACATGCGCATACATGCATGTGTGCGTATGTTGGAATGATGTCATTAATCGGGAGATAATTTATTATGCAAGAAAGTGATTGGGGAATAGTTTTGGATGAGTTCCTGCATATAGGAAGCGGGCTATTATTGATAATTGCCGCAGTCGCAATTATTACTGGCCTTGTCCGGCATTACGTGCCACAGGAGAAGCTACAAGAAAAGTTAAGCAAGCATGAAAGTAAAGGCCCGATAATCGGGGCGCTCATGGGAATTTTAACCCCTTTTTGTAGTGCTGCAATGATTCCAGTTATGATTGGCATGGTGCAAATGGGAATTGCTACTGGAACTGTATTTAGTTTTTTGATTTCAGCTCCTTTAACAAACTTTGTTGTGGTTGGATTAATTGCAGCTACCTTTGGAATCAAAGTGGCCTTTATTTATTTTTTACTGACATTTCTGGGAGCGATAGCGGCAGGATATATAGTCAGCTTTACAAGTCTGCGTAATGCAGTAAAGCGCGATATAGTTGAACCTAAACAGACTTGTAGTGTTTCTACAAAGAAAAATGAGGTGAAAAATTTACTGCAGGTTGAAGATCAAGCATTAGGGCTAGTTAGTTGCTCTTCGACACCAGTTTCTGGCTATTCTTCAGTGCCGGCATGTAGCCTGCCTTCAGCCTCACAAAAAACCGAGTCACATAAAGAACGCCTTGGTTTGGCTATACAGTTTGCTTGGGCTTTATTTAAAAAAATTACTCCCTATGTTTTGATTGGTGCAGCAATTAGCGCCTTGTCAGCCGCTTTTTTGCCTGCTGATATTGTCGAAAGATTCGTTGGTAGTGATAATTGGTTTGCCATTCCTATTGCTGCTGTTATTAGTATTCCGCTCTACCTACGAATTGAAATGGCTCTACCATTACTAGATGTGTTAATCGGAAAGGGGATGGGGATGGGGGCTGCAATGGCATTGATTATTGGCGGCACAGGTGCTAGCTTACCCGAGATAGCAATTATATCCACTGTCTTGAAACCTAGGGCTGTAATAGCATTTGTTGCAATCGTGCTTGCCATTGCGACCATAGGTGGGATGATTTTTAGCTTTGTCTTATAACTCTATAGTATATAATGCTGCTTCACGTAGCATTATATAACTTTGATCGGAGGTAATTGCGTTGATTTCGAGCTACATTGATATTATGAAGGCTCTATCTGAGCCTAATAGATTAAGATTAGTCTGGTTAATGTCATATATAGATCAAAGAATTTGTGTTAGTGAGGGTATGGATGTCCTGGGAGAGTCACACTACAATGTTTCTCGTCACTTAAAAATTCTTTTAAAAGCAGGTATAGTCTCGGCAAGTCGTGAAGGAAAGTGGGTTTTTTATACATTGAAAACCGATGATTCTGAATTCTATAACCAACTCTTAAAAACTATTCAGTTGATACCTTCAGAAGAGTTCAAAGAAGAAATAAAACGCTGTAATCTTAGGCTCAATATGCGAAAAAATGGAGACTGCGTTATAGGTCAAGAAAACGCTGAATGGCTAAATATTATGGACTTGAATAAATAAAAACATTTGGGTTAACTGGCTGATTTGCTCCCGCCAGTTCTACTTTAATTGAGTCTCCGGAGTTTCTGGTTGACAAAACGCCCAAAGTGTAGAGGAGGAAGTCTATATCAACGGATTATGGGTATCCGGAATTTCTGGTTGATAAAATGCCAAAGATGTAAAGAAGAAAATCTTTCTCAGCGGATTATCTGATTGATCCTCTTCAGCCTACTCTACTGCCAATTTTCTGTTTCCACCTTCGCCTGAGTCTTCATAGCGATGCTGACTAGGGAGGACAGCGAGAGCTGGGCAAGCGTCAAAGCGGTTCTGGTTCATGCGCAATCCGGACACCTGCACAACATTCCTCTTGTAAGAAACCGATCAAATTCTCTAGGTGCCCATACTCGGATATACAGACAATCGTGCGGCTATGTTTCTCCTGCCGGATCAGCCCTACCTTGGCCATGCGCGCAAGGTGATGTGATAGCGTCGAAGCAGGAATACCCAGCCCCTTCTGGATATCTCCGACCGAAGCCCCATCATGGCCAGCTTTGACCAGAAAGCGGAACACGGACAGTCGGTGACTATTCCCTAGCTCAGCTAAGCTGGCTGCAACCTTTTCGTGATCCATAGCACGCCCCAATAATTCGATGTTTCTAGAATTATAGTTGACAGGTCGGATAAACGCAAGTAGGCTGCGTACATCATTTCGACAATACTAGAAATATAGGAGTAATATTGAATGTCATCTCAACTCCAAGACGCTCTAGGCATGTTCGCCTTTCTCGCTATCGAGCTATCGGTTTTATTCATTGGCATTAGCTTGCTGGTCGGAGTTCTTCAACGTCACATCCCACCATCCAAGGTGGAAGCGTTACTGACTTCCAGTGGGAAGCGAGGCTATTTTCTTGCTGCTGGTTTAGGAGCTATAACGCCCTTCTGTAGTTGCTCGACTATCCCCATGTTGAAAGGGTTGATTCGGGCACGGGCCGGTTTTGGGCCGATGATGGTGTTTCTTTTCTCATCTCCGTTGCTGAATCCTATCGTCGTCGGCCTGCTGGTTGCCACGTTTGGATGGACACTTACTGCTATCTATGTGCTCGCCGCTTTGGTGGTCGCGGTAGGTGCCGGATGGCTGCTTCACACGCTTGGCTTCGAGCGTTATGTGCGCCGGACGGCGACACAAGAGAGCAGTGGATGTAGTTCATCAGCAAGCCCGTGCAGTGCTACATCGACCGCATCGAGTTGCGGCACCAACAGCTGCGACACCACTCCGAAGACGGCTTCTTGCGGGGCTGATAGGAAGACAACAGTCTCTACGTCTAGCGAATGCTGTGACAGTCAACCCACTGTCACGGTTAAGAAAGAAGGGAAGTACAGTGGTGTGTGGCGGGAAGCTTGGTCGGACTTTATCGATGTGTTGCCTTACCTGCTCATCGGTATTGCGATTGGCAGCGTGATCTATGGTTTCATGCCCACTGACTTATTGGAGCAGTATGCAGGCCCAGATAATCCCTTTGCCATTCCAGTTGCCGCTGTCATCGGCGTGCCGTTGTATATTCGCGCTGAAGCCGTCATACCTCTGGCAGCGGCTCTGATGGCCAAAGGCGTGGGTGCCGGGACGGTGCTAGCGTTGATCATCGGCAGTGCCGGAGCCAGCCTGACTGAGCTCATTCTGTTGCGCTCTTTGTTCACGCTGAAGCTTTTAGCGGCGTTTTTAGCAGTCATTTTTGCTATGGCGATGATTGCCGGTTACGCCACCTACCTGTTTTTCTGATCAAGGCGGGAGATGATTAATTCGTTAAGCCTTCCTGGGTACCAGTTGGTGGATTCTGATGAGCAGAATGAAGACATACATTTTCGGCTTGAAGCACCTACACCAGTAGCCTGCGAGGGGTGCGGCGTGCAGGGTGAGTTCGTGCGGTTCGGCAAGCGTGACGTTCCCTATCGTGATCTGCCCATCC
>AZII01002506.1_pt1 | contig 9231 bp, 6 predicted proteins | sample 359141 | NCBI WGS metagenome assembly AZII01 (sample SAMN02429717, study PRJNA222665) | marine sediment metagenome | biome: Sediment sample; isolation source: enrichment culture of sample MGS-BIZ(AMM) from oil contaminated site at the... | place: Tunisia: Bizerte Lagoon | collected 2012-09-08 ... | reverse complement strand
CAACCAATGGTTCGACAATCGATACCTTCGTGTCAGGGGTTATCGAAAGGGGATTGTGGGCAACTCATAATAGGGAGCGATGAAAGAAAGCCGCTAATAAGAAAAAGAAGGCTCAACCACTAAACTGCACATACTGGCGCGCTATAGGGACAACATCCAGGTAAAATTCCATCAGCCGCTTTGAATCAACGGGTGCAGTCAATGCGTCATCCGCAAGACTATCTTCGCAATAATCAACAACCATATTCAACACCTTACCCAACTCACCAGAGCCGTCGAGCAGAGCCTCTCTAAGGTCATCGCCAATGGGTAACTCTTCTAGGGCGCTGTGTAGAGGAATGCCCAACAGTGCGTCAAGCCGCGAAAATAGGCCCACCATAAAATAAGTGCCCTTTTCGGAGTTTTTATCCAATTCGACCGCCAGTGCCTCACACATGAGAGCACGCACCAAAGCAGATTCGAGAATATCGCCATTATCTTCGCTAAAACTACCGGCCATCACTACATGCACAAGACGAACAAGTGTATCGAGACCGAGGATAAAAACAGTCTCATCAATCGAGGTGATTTCTCGCTCAAAACTATACATAGCTGAGTTGACATAGCGCAGCAATTTATAACTCAGTGCTACATCATGTGAGATTAATTCGGTTAGTTTACTGACCTCAACATTCGACTGATGCAGTTTATTAGCAATCTCTACTATAGTGATTTGATTACCACTTATTTTTCTTCCGCTAACAAGTTTAGGCTTAGAAAAGTAGTAGCCCTGAAATAAATCAAAACCCATCGCCAGGCACTGCTCGGCTTCACTTTCTGTCTCAACTTTTTCTGCCAGTAACTTCACACTATATTTCTTGAGCTGAGCAATTTTATTAGTCAATTGCTCTATACCAATATCAGCCACATCCAGTTTAATGATGTCGACTATTTCAAGGTAAGGTTCATGCAGGGGATCAAAAATATAATCATCGAGGGCTAAGGTGTAACCCCGTTTTTTTAAGGTCAAAAGGGCGTCTATTACCTCATCATCAGGCTCCACATGCTCCAGAATCTCAATGACTATATTTGAATTAATATCCGGAATAGGGTAACTGCCAACTAGAAATTCCCGCGGCATATTAATAAAAGCAGCCTTGTCACCGACCAAATCTTCAAAGCCAATAGAGGTAAAAACATTGCCCAGCAACTCAGCTGTCGCCAAGCCGTGGTCATCAACATCAACATAGTTATTGCTATTTGAACGATAGAGCAACTCGTAAGCCGCGACATTAAAGTTCCGGTCATAAATTGACTGGCGGCCCACATAGATTAAATCAACCATACACGTCCCTAGTGAAAAGGAGGCTCCATGCACTGCTGTTGATCTTATCTAAACGATGAGCCAGCACACAGCAACGAGGAATGAACTACTAAGATAACAGTAGATTGTTACTGATGCTGTGCACTGTTCGTGACTTTACACGGTTTTAATGCCACTCAACCATAAGCTTTGGAACGCGCAATCATCCGTTGAGCCTGAGTGAAATGAGGCTTATCGAGCATGATGCCATCAAGGCCGACAACACCCATATCGGGATTGGCTTCAAACACTTCAACTACGCGTCGCGACCATTCCAGCTGCTCTGCGGTAAACGAGAAGGATTCATTGATAATATCGACTTGATTCGGGTGTATCGCCATCATGCAGGTAAAGCCCGCTCGGCGTGCACCCAGGCAAGCGTCACGCAAACCCTCGTCATCCTTAAAATCGGTGAACACTGTATTGCAAGGTTCGATACCTGCAGAAGCAGCTGCCGCCAAACATAGACTACGCGCAGTGCGAAACAAATCATCCCAACTACCGTCGGGTAAACGATGGGTTTCAGCACCAACATCGGCAGAAAGGTCGAACTCACCCCAGCTAACATAGGCCAAGCGATCACTGCAGTCGGTCAAGCCTCCCATACTGAGCACACCCTGACCAGTTTCTGTGCCGATCACCAGTATTTTGATATGACCGGCAGGTACCCCATCCCTCGCTTCAAGGGCACTAATATAATGGTCGAAGCGAATCACATCCTCGCGGGTGCGATATTTGGGCAGCAAAATATAGTCCGGCGCGCCACCGACAACAGCGGCGAGATCACCCAATGTCATATCACCACACAGGGGGTTAACCCTGACCAGCAATTTTTTGGTGCGCGAACCCAAGGGGTTGGCATCAAGAAATTCCCGCGCCAATCGACGACCCTCATCTTTCCGACTCAGGGCAACGGAATCTTCCAGATCGAGAATCAAACCATCGGCATTAGTACCCACACCTTTGGCAATTTTCTTCTCGCTATCGGCGGGTAAAAAAAGCATTGATCGCATCAATATTCTCCGCAGTTTAGTCTTTAGGACGAGTGGCCATTAAGGCAGTACGCTTAACGGTAGCAACAAGCTCATCGCGCTGATTAAAACCTTCGTGTACGAAGTTAACAATGCCAGAGTCATTGCGCGATTTGCTAATGCGCTTGTCCAGTACCGTGGTGCGAGCGCGGATAGTGTCGCCGTGAAAGGTTGGGCGCGGGAAGGAAATATCCGTCATACCCAAGTTGCCCAGCGTGGTGCCTAGAGTCAGCTCCGTCACCTGCACACCCACCACCAGAGCCAGGGTGAACATGCTGTTCACAATTCGCTCACCGTAAATACTATCCTTTGAAAACTCGGCATCGATATGCAAGGGCTGGGTATTCATGGTTAGGCAGCTAAACAAGGTATTATCGTACTCGCTCACGGTACGACGCACCTGATGATCAAACACCGCACCCTCTTCAAAATCTTCAAAATAGTAACCGGCCATCTCTCTTCCTCTCGCTAATGAATGTGGAAGTGAAATTGTAGCACTGCAAGGACCTAGGATACGACTCGCCCCAAAGGACTGTTTTTATATCAGGCTTTTCCCGTAGTAGACTAGGCAACAATAGTGATGTCACAACTCCCCACGACCCCACGACCCCACGACCCCACGACCCCACGACAAATAATAGAGCCCAATCATGACAGATAAAAAAACAGCTAAGGCCCTCACTTTTGAAGAGGTAATAAAGCAGCGTAAATCGGTGCGTGGCTTTTTACCCAAGCCAATCCCGAAAGAGGAACTGCACAAAATTTTCGCCCTCGCCCAACAGGCGCCGTCGAACTGTAATATCCAGCCCTGGAATGTCGCTGTCGCCTCGGGCGAATCCTGTAAAGCACTGCGCGACAAGCTCGTCGCAGCAGTCGAGCAACAAGTAGAACCCAATCCCGACTACTCTCGCACCGAGAGTTTCGAGGGTGTATTTCGCGAACGCCAAGTCAACACAGCCATTGAGCTTTACAACAATATGGATATCGGCCGAAATGACCAAAAAGGGCGATTATGGGCAATGATGCGTAACTTTGAGTTTTTCGACGCCCCTCACATCGCTTTTATTTCCATGCCGAAAATATTCAATGAATCTGTCGCCATCGACGTCGGCATGTATGCCCAGACTCTAATGCTGTCGATGACTGCCCACGGTGTCGGTTCCTGCGCCCAAGCTAGTGTTAGCCGCTACCCTGATATTATTCGCGAGCATTTTGGGCTCGACGACAGCCTCGCTGTTTTGATCGGCATCTCTTTCGGCTACGAGGATATGACAGTGCCAGCAAACCGTACTATCGTGCCCCGAGCGAACATTGAAGAAGAAGTCTTATTTTTAAATTAAGCCAGGGCATCACACAAAGCCATACAATTGCCTTTACTAAATAGCAATCTAGAAAAGTTCACAGGCTATTTACAACAACTCAGAATAAAACCAACGATCATTATTTTGTAGTAAAAAGCTTATTTTAATTATTATTAACAAAAAGTATCACACAGAAAAATTAACATTTACACCAAGACATTACTCTTTCTTTGCAACAAACGACCCATTTTTATTACTAAAAAAATATTTTGTCATTACCTTTATTTAATAAAAAAGCGCCGACAATCCTTGCAGATCGCCGGCGCTGTATAAACTAGTTTTATACTAATCTCTGCAATTATTAACGGGTACCACGACGTCGAATAGAGGCTGCCGTAAAGTAATCATCGTCAAGTCGAATACTAAAATCCGGTGCACTATCTTCATTATCCAGCAAAATAGCCAACATACGGCCCGCTTGCATATCGTAGAAAGTTTCCAGAGTTGATCCCATGAAACCCACGTCATACCATATAAGACTATGTAGTTCTTGCAGACGCCAGATTTGATCGCGACGATCATAACCATCCATCAACATAATCCACCAGGAATCTTCATCCAAATAAAATACGCGACGGCCGTAGTCATGCTTGGTGCCCTCACGCAATGTACCCTCAACAGCCCATACACGGTGTAGTTCGTACCGCGCAAGGTCCTGGTTTATACGCCCACTCTCGGTGATAACATCATTCGCTTTAAGATCACCTGAATTTAACTTATAAGCATTGTAAGGTATGTAGATTTCCTTTCTACCCAGCAGCTTCCAGTTAAAACGATCATTGGGCCCATTAAAACCAAATTTCTGATCGGTGGTCGCGAGGCCATCGCTAGCACTCAGCGGGTTGTCATAAACAATCTGTGGTGCCCGCTTAACTCGCCGCTGACCGGGGCTATAAACCCAGGCACTGCGGAACTTATCCATAAAATGCACAGGGTCATTTGCCAATACAACTTGTCCGGCGATTTTAGCAGGCGCCGTGATGGTCTGGTAATAAAACATCGAGTCAACACCAGGATCAAAACTTTCAATGGTGTTAGTTGGCTCGCTCCATTTCCAGTGCTGTTGTACCGATAACTTATTAACAACATATTTACCGGTGCTAGTCACTGCGGCAGCATTATCCCAACTTTCCATCCATGGCTGAATGGGGCGTGTTACCTGATTCATCAGAGCCTCATTACCATCTTTGGGGATGGGGAACGCCCAGGAAATGATGGCATTTTTAAATCCGACTACGCCTTCCGGTGTAACAACCGCCTCAGCCCGTGGTGCGTTTTCTAGCGCCGCTTTATAGATATAGGGCTTAAATACAGCAGTTCGACGTGTTTGATAAATATTCATGAAATAGTCAGGATATGTTTTGAACATATACTTCTGACCTTCAGTTAATTTATCCGCATACTCTTCATAATTACTGTTCGTAATGGTAAACAAGACTTTGTCGTCAGCAAAGGGATCCGTATGAAAAGAGCCCTCTTTAAAGTCGGCTGGCGCCCTGACAGGTTCATTTTTCCACGCAGGAATAGTGCCGTCGGCATTCCCTGCCCGAATCGCCCCTGCCGGGGTCAATTCAGTGCCTTCTAAGCCTAATTTAGCCAACTCTTCTGCACTCAGTGCGGCCAGAGCGCTGCCCGATACAGCCAGCGCTAAAGCAGCAATAGCTGCTCTACCCAAGCTCAACTTTCGTTTTTTGATACTACTTGTAGTCATTTAAATGACCTCCTCAAAAACTTGTCTTAAAGACGATAGATACGTTGTCGCGATCATCATTAGTCCCCGCTGTACCCAGCCAGGTAACGTATTGAAGATCCAGTGACGACGTCAAATAGGTAAAGCCCAATTTAGCGATCACAGTACGCTGGTTCTCAACTAAAGATCCTGCATTAACCGGGGTATAACCTTCGACGTGATGGACAAAAATAAGTGTTGGTGCCACATTAACGTTGGCAAAAACATTGTTATAAACCAGGCCAGCAACGGCGGCATAACCCCAGGAAAAGTCTGTAATCGGACGGTCTAAGCCATCAACACCCTCGAAAATACCGGGGTCAACAGTAGTGCCAAATTGGTCAGGTTTAAGGTCGAGGCGATCTGTTTTATCACCGTGCTCAAGCTCGGTAATCCATACTGCAGAACCATCAAACACAAGATTAATGGTATCCGCACCAAGGAAGTCAGTACCGCCAGAGTACGTAAAGTTCAGCAAGTAGGTGTACACATCACTGGCATTAATATCACAGCCGTCAATGGTATTGGCGTACTCAGTTGAGGGATCAAAATCGAGGCTTGGGCCAAAGGCTTGACCAACCTGTAAGCCACCCAAATCGGGGACACCAACAGCACTGATACCAAACAAATTACGACACTCACGAGTATCGTAGAAATTTTGCTTAAGATTCAGCTCCATTGCGAACGAAGCGCCAAACAGTGTTTCACCATTCAGTGAAATGCCATACGTGTTTTGGTCTTCACCATACTTCCACTCGTAACCAGCAAGAGTGTCACGACCAGGACGTGCGGGATCCGGTCGAGTAACGTAGTCCTCATCCAGGCCAATGTATCCGGTGTAGGCATGAGAGCGAACATAGTAAAAGCCCAGGTCCGCAAAATTCAGCGACTCCAGTATAAAGTGCATATTCACACCCCACTGACCACCGGAAGGCTCATCCCGTCCCGCAAACTCGATACCGCGAACGAATAAATCGGGGTTGTAACCCTCCCCCAAAAAATCGAAGGGGCTAAACAAAGTCCCTGCAGGAACAAAGATTGAATTGCGCCAGTTCCAGGTGTAATAGGCTTCAAGACTGACATTCTCGCTAATACCGAGGTTAAAGTAAGCGGTCTCTTGAGGCATCAATGTCTCTTTAACCTCAGTGCCCGGCGTCGTCGCCTTGCTCAAATCTGTGGGATTTTGCATCTGACTGATGCCCCCACCCATAATATTACTTTCACCCCAGCTCACCACTTGCTTACCGACACGCACATTAACCGGGCGATCTAGAACGCGGAAGTTACCGTAGACAAAAAGGTCATAGAGGGTAAATTTTTTGCCTGCTAAGTTTTGTGCGTCGTCAGAAATACCGTCGACTAACTGTTGCTCTGGCTGACCCTGATTGAATGCGGCAGGGGCCCAGGGCCATAGGTTCGAACGCTGACAATTTGTACAGTCTTTACTTCTAATTGTGTAATCGTAGCGATAAGAAAAGCGGGTAAACAAACCGAAATCGCCATTGCCAATGCCAGCATCGGTCAAAAGAGAAAGCGGTGAACTATAAATATCACCGGCATCATTAAACACCGACCAGTTGCCTGATGGGTCTGCTGTACCGTGATGCTTAGCACTTTCTGTACGCATTGCGGTACTGGCGGAAAAAACGGTATCGACGAAGCCATCTAACTCGCCCACTTTAAACTCAAAAGAATGGGCTTGAGAACTCGCTAATATTAGTGCGCAGCCGGTCGCTCTTAACAACGACGAGCCCAATGCTCTAACAGAAGAAAATACCGAAAATGGAGAACGCCTTTTTATGTCTGGCGTGACACTTGAGCTTAAACGAAAATATTCTTGGTCTGACAAAATAAACCCCCCATTATAATAAGACTATGGAATACCGAGGTACTAACCGAAGTACTACAAGTTTTTTATTGATTATCGCTAGAGGCACTTTCATTTTTATTGCCACTGAGCGCGGGGTTAAATTAATCGCTACCAAAATCTATGTCAATGTATTTCCAAAGGTAGAAAACGGTTAACGCTTTTCAGCGTCTTCTCAAGAACAATTTCAGTGCTGGCTAGAAAATAATTTAAACTGATATTCGTAGAATTAATAGTGAGTTAGAGCATAAATAGAATTTATAGAGCTTATAATAGAATCTAATTATGATTATTTATTATCTGTTTCATTCCTGAAAAGTATAATTAAGAAAACCAACCACTTCATTTCTTTTGATTATGACAGGTATTCCTGCAGGTATTATAAAAGACCGCCTTTTACGAAAGGCCTCGCTCTTACCATCGTTATAAATATCTAACACAATAAAAAAACCGATGCCTGAGCATCGGTTTTTTGACTGGCTAAATTTCTATAATTTCGCTAGAACTGATAGGTCAAACGCACTGTCACTTCATCCGTCCAGTCAATGGGCGTCAAGGCGGCGCCTGTATCACTACTGTCCATCCAGGTGGCAAAGGCCTCGATTGTCCAGTCTCCTTTCGGTTTATACCGAATGCCAGGCTGTAATAACCAGGATCCGTTAAAGTCATATAGGAAGGAGAAATCATAACGCCACTTCAGGCCAGGAGAGGGCTGTTGAAAAGCAAAGGCAATTGCATCCCAACCACCGTGGGATTCACCACCAGAAGGGCCTTTATTCAAATTACCGCCAAGTGTGCTTAAGTGGCGGCCAACAAAGTCACTCTCACTCTTATGCATCCATTGAAAAGAGAAGAAAGTCGCCGGAAATTTGGATGATATACGGTGATACTTTTCCAGCGCAAAGCCCGTTATCCACTCATCTTCGGTAATAGGCTTGCGCGCACCGTTATTGGTCCACTTTCTATCTGGCGTGTAAGTCGCTTCAAAGCGTACGATTAATTGATCTAACCAGCTATCAGGTTCAGAGAAGAAAATATAATTCAAACCAAATCCGAAGACATTCTCTGAAGCATAAGTAGGAATAAAATCTGCACCCACATCACCCAGTAGACTCAGGAAGGTGTCTATATTGAGACTGGCTTCTTCAGCATTGGTGACATAAATACCGTTGGCAACATCCGCATTGGGCATCATTCCCGCCGGGATAAAAGCTTGCTGAAAGAAACCTCCCACAAAAGCAAAATCATTGGCCAGCACATTTAACGTTTCAACACCATCGAGACCTGCCAGTGCAGCACCCATCATCCAGTCGGAGGAGTTAATAGTGCCATTTAGCGGACCTTCTTTACCACCTACTGCAGGCAAGCCCCCTCCCCCCGGCAGCAGGCCCAAGTTCTCGAGTGACGTTAGTGAGTTGACTTTAAAGGGCTGACTCGAAAACCCTGGCAATACTGCATCCATCGAGGTCTGATTACTGGGTCCCCACCGAAATATTGGATCCGGATTATGTCGTGATACGGCAATAAAGGTCAGACCCAAATCGCCAACCTGGCCCTTTAGGCGCATACCCACGTTAATTTGATCATCGACCTTGTCAAAGCCGATATCGTTGCGTATCACATAGGGTGAATTAACAAACGCATAAGATGAGCCTACCCGCGGGTGCACCGTCGGTTGAAACATCTGCGCATAAGCCTCTATTTCCCAATCATTATTGAGGTTATAGCTAACGCGAATTGCCGGGGAGGATATACGCTCGTCAGCATACTCTTCAGTAGCCGTATCCAGGAAAGAGTGACGCCGCATGTCTAGACCATTTGGCACATCCATAACCCGGAAGAAAATCGACTCGCCCCAGGCGATTTGCTGATTACCAATTCGCATCCAGAAAGAGCCATTC
>AZII01002966.1_pt1 | contig 9374 bp, 7 predicted proteins | sample 359141 | NCBI WGS metagenome assembly AZII01 (sample SAMN02429717, study PRJNA222665) | marine sediment metagenome | biome: Sediment sample; isolation source: enrichment culture of sample MGS-BIZ(AMM) from oil contaminated site at the... | place: Tunisia: Bizerte Lagoon | collected 2012-09-08 ... | reverse complement strand
AACATTTTGCACATACTGGCGGGTTTCACTAAAAGGAATGGTTTCTATCCACACATCGTAGGGCAGCTTACCAACGGTTTTTTTCCGCCAGCTGGTGACGCGATGTGGCCCTGCATTATAAGAGGCGATGGAGAGAATGCGATTATTATCGAAACGTAACATCATGTCTTTAAAATAACGACTACCGAGGTTTATATTTTTCTCAGGATCGAATAATTGCTGCCGGCTTTTGTAGCGAATATTGTGGCGTCGTGCCACTTCCTTTGCTGTGGCAGGCATTAGCTGCATTAAGCCTCTTGCCCCCGCAGGGGAGGTGACGTCGGCGGCAAAAGCGCTCTCCTGACGGGAGATGGCAAACAATAGGCTTAGTGGTAACTCGACATTGCGAGCCTGTTTTTCGAAGGCCTGGCGATAGGCCTGGGGGAAGCGAATATCGATATCGTCCCAGTATTTGGCTGCAGCCATGGACTGAATGGCTTGAGGAAACCAGCGGTTCTGGTCCGCAAGTCGGGCTGCGACAAGCCATTGATCGCTTGTAAACGTTCTCGTTGCAGCGTACCACTCGCGGCGCGCTGAGTAGTTTTCGCCCTGCACAAATAGCTCGCGCACGCGCAGCATCGCGGGGGTGTTGGCCAAAGTGGCGACATCGCTAACGCTAGGTGATAGGGGCTTCTCTGCCATGCGATAGGGATTGGCGACCCGGTCACTGGCGAGGAAGCCGTAAAAACTGCGAAAACGCGATAGCTCTCTGAAGGTGGTTTTGGCCTCATCGATAACAGCGGTATCGCTGCTGGTCATCAGTTGCGCTCGAGCGCGCCAGTAACGCCAGCGCTGTTCACTTAGGATTGACTCTGGCAGGCCGGAGATCCACTGCTTAAGTGCTAACCACTGTTCGGCGCGCAGAAAAACACGCAGCTGCCATTGCAGTAATTTATGGTCGGCCAGTGTGATATTGTCGTTGAGGTAGCCCAGAGCAGCAACTTCGTATTGCTGTTTGTGAAGGCCCTTGACGAGATGGGGCAACACCCGCTTTTGAGCGGCATCGTCGAAGCTATGGCTTTGGCGATAGCGTGCCCAGTGTTTCATAGCCTCAGTGGCACGTTGTCTGGCGAGGTGAGTAACGCCGTGCTCAATGAGTGCTCGGTTTTCGGCGGAGTCTTCACCGAGCATGCTGTAGTTGCCAACACGCGCTGGTTCACGGTCAACAGCGACATAAAAGGCGGCTTTATCGCGATATGGGCGGCTGGTAAAAAAACGTTCGATATAGCGAGCAAGCTGAAATTTGTGATTGCGTACAGCCAGTGTATAACGCTGCCAGGCGACGGCTTCGGTGATTTTATTGTTGTCTGTTAGTAGTTTAAAGAGAGGGTCGCAGGCTTGCGGCTGTGACTTTCCGACAGTCCAGAGGGTCAGGGCCTCGCGCAGGGCTGCATCGTGCAAACCACTCTTAAAACGCGCGTACTGATACTGGCATTGCTGGGCAGTAGCGGCAATGCCAGGTTCGTAATAAGAGATAAACAGCTGCCAACGCTGTTTTTTGTAGAGCAGTTGTAACCAGCGCTTTCTCAGTGTTTTCGCCGCCGGCACATCATTGAAACTGCGGAAAAAATAGTCGACAGCATCCTGACTGCTTAAGGTTATATCGCGGCTAATACGAAAGTATTGCAGGTAGGGGTAGAGCGGGTAGGTTTTGAGGCTGTCATTGTGTAGGGCAAAACTAGCCGTGGAGCCCCGCTTTAAATCTTGTTTAACTTCTTTATAAAGTTGCCGCTGTTTCTCAAGTTGCCCGTCGGGTAAAGCTATAGAATGCCCTGTTATGGCAGCTGGTGTTGTAGGCTCGCGCGCGTCGTCACTGCTAACGGTAACAGTGAGCTCGGCGCGTGCCAGGGTGCTCGAAAAAAATGGGCAGACGATAAGCGTGAGTAGGGTAAGAAGAAGGCGGGGCGGATAGCGGCGCATCAATAAAGCGCGTGGTGAGCATCTGCGAATAATAAAAAGCATCATTATTGGGGAAAGAACTCCGTCCTTGCAATATTGGGGTCAGACCCTCTGACCCCAATCCCGGTGAAAAGTGTCTACTTTTCTTTTTTTATTCTCACTGCCAGCACATCACACACCGAGCCATGCAACACGCCATTAGCCGTGGAGCCAAAGATCAATGCCAGGCCATGGCGACCGTGGCTACCGACAACGGTGAGGTCGACATCATTCTCTTTGGCGAAGTGGTGCATTTCCTGGGCCGGTTGACCGATTAATACGTGGGCATGGTCATTTGACAAACCAAGCTGCTGACAAAAGCTCCGCAGACGGCCATGAGCCTGTTTTTCCATCTGTGTTTGCACTTCGCTGAGATCCATCGGTATATCGCCGCCGTAGGCAAACGACAATGGCTCCTGCACATGCAAGAGACTGATGCGAACATCTTTGTCGTCGAAGAGCTCTTTGACGCGATCGATGACCTGTTGTGATTCAGGCGATAAATCCAGGCCAACAAGGACGTGATTGTAGTAAGACATAGATAAATTTGCTCCGTGATTCGCGTTATAGTGTAAACCTATCAGCACCCAGAGTTGAACCGTTGTGAGTTATTTAGTTATTGCCGTCGCCGTGCTGGTGATGCTCTCCGTCTTGACCTCGTTTAAGCCCTCAACCCGGCAGAAGCGGCAGGTGATTTTACGCCGCTACGCGAATGAACGAGGCCTGCATGTGGAAATCGTCGCCGATGCAGTGACCGATCAAAAAGGTAGCAGCCCAACGGCGGTGCGCTACTTATTGCCCTGGACGGCGAAAAACATTCGCCATGATGACCAGCGGCACTGGTTGTTAGTGCGTGGGGAGCGCGGCAAATTGTCACCCTGGAAGGGCTGGTGCTGGTTTCAGCAGGAAGCCCCAGAAGATTGTCATTCTTCTATTCGCCGGGCGCTGGATAAAATGCCCAGCAGTGTGAATGCCATATGCAGTAATAGTTTTGGCCTGGGTGCCTATTGGCCAGAGAAGGGCAAGGTTGAAGAAATTGATCAAATAGCCGATGGCCTACGCATCATTTCGAGAAATATAAAAAGCGATTAGGCCCTTTATGGAGGCGTGTAACAGTCTCTGTGCTGCCATCATTGGGCCCCAAAGAGGGTTTTATAACTCAATCCTGCAACAAAGAAATTTAGGAAATACCTTGACCGCCGAGGTTTCAGGCCTTATATATCGCTCCTTATTCGGCCCTGCGGGGCTTTTTCAACCAAATGATATTGTAGGTTTGCATGGGTAAATCACTGGTTATTGTCGAATCACCAGCAAAAGCGAAAACCATTAACAAATATCTGGGTAACGATTTTATCGTTAAGTCCAGTATTGGTCACGTGCGTGATTTGCCCACCGGGGCTTCTAATCGCAAACCTGCTGACCCCAAAGAGCGGGCGAAGCAAGCGGCTATTACCCGTAAATTGTCGCCGGCTAAGAAAGTTATTCACAAGCAAAAGAAGGCAAAAAAGCAGCTTATTGCCCGTATGGGAATTAACCCCGACAAAGACTGGGCCGCCGATTACCAGATACTGCCGGGTAAAGAAAAAGTAGTCAGTGAACTCGTTAAACTGGCGAAGAATGCCGACACCATCTATTTGGCGACGGATTTGGATCGCGAGGGTGAGGCGATTGCCTGGCACCTGCAACAAACCATTGGTGGCGACGACAGTCGTTACAAGCGTGTGGTGTTTAATGAGATTACTAAAAAGGCCATTCAGGAAGCCTTTGCTAAGCCCGGTAAACTTGACACGCATCAGGTAAACGCCCAGCAAGCGCGTCGCTTTCTCGATCGTGTCGTGGGCTTTATGGTGTCGCCATTGCTCTGGGCCAAGGTTGCTCGTGGCCTTTCAGCGGGACGAGTGCAATCTGTCGCCGTCAAGCTAGTGGTTGAGCGAGAGCGAGAAATTCAGGCATTTGTGCCCGAAGAGTACTGGACTCTACACGCCGACCTGGAAAAGAAAACCGAGGAGCAGGTGCGCTTTGAAGTGCGAAGCCACAACGGTAAAGCCTATCGTCCGGTTGATGAAGCCGGCAGTGCGGCGGCCGTTACAGCCCTGCAGAACGCTGAATTTTTAGTCACTTCACGTGATGACAAGCCGACACAAACGAAACCGCCTAAGCCATTCATTACCTCGACCTTACAGCAGGCCGCCAGCACGCGCCTGGGCTTTGGTGTGAAGAAAACCATGATGATGGCCCAGCGTTTGTACGAGGCGGGTTACATCACCTACATGCGAACCGACTCAACCAATCTGAGTAAAGATGCGGTGGAAGATTGCCGCGCATTAATCGCCACACGCTACGGCAAAAAGTATTTGCCCGAGCAGCCTAATATTTACTCCAGCAAAGAGGGCGCTCAGGAAGCTCACGAAGCGGTGCGGCCATCGAATGTCGATATTTCTGTGGCTGACATACAGGGGGTGGACGAAGACGCCAAGCGCCTTTACGAAATGATCTGGCAGCAATTTGTTGCTTGCCAGATGGTACCCGCCCAATTTACCAGCACCAGCGTTGGCGTCACTGCGGGCGAATACGGGCTACAGGTGCGCGGTCGCGTGGTGCGCTTTGAAGGCTTTCTCCGCGCCATACCGGTGTTACGCAATAAAGATGATACCGAGTTGCCGGAATACACGGTTGGCGAAATTTTAAACATGCTGGTGCTAGTACCGCGCCAGCACTTTACCAAACCGCCCGCTCGTTTTAGTGAAGCGGCCCTGGTGCGTGAGCTCGAAAAAAGAGGCATTGGCCGCCCGTCTACGTATGCGGCCATTATTTCCACCATTCAAGATCGCGGCTATGTGCGCCTTGAGAGCAAGCGTTTTTACGCGGAAAAAATTGGTGATATTGTCACCAGTCGTTTGAGTGATAATTTCAGTGATCTAATGGATTACGGCTTTACCGCCGTGCTTGAAGAGCAGCTCGATGAAATTGCTGAGGGCTCTCTGGACTGGAAAGATGTACTCAATCGCTTTTATGAAGGCTTTATCGACAAGCTGGAAAAGGCCCAGGCGGAAGAGGGCGGTATGGCGCCTAATGGCGCCACAGCCACCGATATTCCCTGCCCTAAGTGTGGACGCCCAATGATGATTCGCACGGGTAGCACGGGTGTCTTTCTCGGTTGTTCTGGTTACGATCTGCCGCCGAAAGAGCGTTGCAAAGAGACTCTGAATCTTGTCTCGGGTGATGAGGCTATTAACGCCGACGAGGACGACGAAGCCGAATCAAAGCGCTTGATGAACAAGCATCACTGCAGCATTTGTGCAACGCAAATGGACAGTTACCTTATTGACGAAACACGCAAGCTGCATGTCTGTGGCAAAAATCCCGATTGCCCTGGCTATGAAGTTGAGAGCGGCACCTATCGTATTAAAGGCTACGAAGGTCCTGTCATTGAATGCGATAAATGCGGCGCCGACATGCAGTTGAAGTCGGGCCGTTTCGGCAAGTATTTCGGCTGTACGGCCGATGACTGTAAAAACACCCGCAAATTATTGCGTAGCGGTCAGGCGGCACCGCCGAAAATGGACCCGGTGCCGATGCCTGAATTGGCCTGTGTGAAAGTTGACGATACCTATATTTTGCGCGATGGCGCTGCTGGGCTTTTTCTCGCGGCTAGCCAATTCCCGAAGAATCGTGAAACGCGCGCACCCCTGGTAAAAGAATTACTGCCCCATAAAGATGAGATAGATCCTAAATACACCTTCTTGTTTTCAGCGCCCACGGAAGATCCCGATGGCAATAAAACGGTGGTGCGTTTTAGCCGCAAGACACAGGAGATTTATGTGCAGTCTGAAATTGACGGCAAGGCCAGCGGTTGGAAAGCCTTTTATCAAAATGAAAAGTGGGTCGTTACTGACAAGCGTAAAAGTTGATTGTTGTTAGTGTCTATGCGGTGAATGCCAATGCTTTATCCACGTCTGGTTAATCAGCATCTGTCTTCCGCACAGCTCATTCTCGATGAGCTTGAGCATCGGGCCGATGTAGACAATACATTGCAGCGTGCTTTTCAACACAGCGCCCTGTATCTGCTCAATAGTGCCTATCTTTGTCAGTTGCGGGCTATTGCTGAAAATTACCGTTGCTCGGATTTACCTGTCATTAACGCTATCAAGGCGTTGCAGGCGGCACTTGTGGCGGTTGATATACCTGCGCCAGAAGCTCGAGAAATAGAAGTGTTGGTCAATGAAGGCTGGTTAGGTGAGCTGCTTGAAGCTCATCGGCAACTCTGTCTGCCCGAGACTGCCCCGCTTGCTACAGCCCCGATGCCCGGTGTTAGTCAATCAGACATTACGCTACGCGACGAGAGTAGAGAGCAGCCGGCACCCAAAGCCACTAAGTTACGGCAGTGGATGCTCGCCCTTGAAGAATTGGTACAACGCCAGAGTGAAATGATGGCGGAATATTAATTCCCCTTTCTAGTATCTTTTGTTTTTAAGTAGGTCTGAAATCGCACATTTTCACCATCAATGGTGGTTTGCATGCGTTCATGAAAGAGTTGCTCATCGGCTGCACGGAGTCTGCGCGTGACCTCTCTGCCCAGGTTCATTTGTAGCAGGGTAAATTGTTCAAGATCCTGATGATAAATAGTCAGCAAATCAGCCGCTGTGATTTCAATTAGCGTTGTATTTGCGGTGCTAATAATAGAGGCACTGCGTGGCAAAAAATCAAATAGTGCCATCTCGCCAATACAATCCCCCTGGAGCAGTTCTTTGAGTAAGTACTCTTCTGTATCCCATTTTTTCAGGGCGGCCATACGACCACTTTCAATGATATACATAGACGTGCCCCGGTCACCTTCGCGAAATAAATAAGCGCCGTTTTTAACGTTTATGAGAGGGGCTTGCTCGACCAGTTGGGCAATAAGTTCTTCACGAATAGCACCAAACACAGGTGTTTGCATGAGTAAATCAATCCGTTGTTTATTCATTGTGTCGTTATCTGTGAGTAGGAGATAGCTTTGCTGTTTTTCAAATTCGCATTACACGAAAAGTAGCGCGGGTTGTTAGTGGATGCCATTAAAAATTAAGTCGCAAGGTAATTAGCCGGCTTTACCACCACGCAATAGCCGACCGGGTAGTTTACCCAGAGGGTCTAACTGGTCTTCACCCTGTTGGCGTAATAACGTGCCATTAACGATGACAGATTCTATGCCAAAGGCTTCGGCAATTAATCTGTCCTGATTGGCGGGCTGGTCGTAAATGCGTTCGAGCTTTCCGCAGTGGACAGTTTGTGGATCAATTATCAGCACATCAGCGGGGCGACCGATTTTTAATAAACCACGGTCACTGATGCCAAACACCTCGGCGGGGCGAGAAGTGAGCATGCGAATGGCCTCTTCGAAGGCGATCACTTGTTTTTCTCTAACCCAGTGGCCGAGCAGATAAGTCGGTAGACCAGCATCGCAAAGCTGACTGGCGTGGGCACCAGCATCGGAGAGACCAATGACCGTGTTTTTATCGGTGATGAGTTTTTCAACTTCGTCTTCGTCGGCATTGGCCACGGGCATGCGGAAGCGGGCTTCTAAGTCATTTTCCAAAGCCAGGTCAAAACCGAGATCAAGGGTGTGCACACCCAGTTCAGTGGCTACGTCGATGACAGTCCGCTCCTCGTACTGGGGTTGACTGGGACAGCTGGAAATTAGCGAATTTTCCCAGGCGAGGCGAAAAGACGGTCGTACATTGTCCATTTTTTCTTTTGCAGCAGCTCTAAACTCAGCGTCTGCGTAGAGTTGTTTTTTTCCTTCGAAGTAGGCACTTGAAATGGGCTTGAAGACTGGTAGCGCCTCAAAGGGGAAGGGTTCTTTAAACTGAAACTCAAAGCACAGTGGGCGCGGTGTTACCTGGGGCACGATGGCCAGGCCCTGCTCGGCAAGTTCCTGTGAGCGTTGTTGCTGGGCTAGATGAGCATCTGGTGAAGCCATGCCGGCGAGCATGGCTGTCCAGCTAATCGTCATGCCGTATTTACGTGTGAGGGCTTCGTATTCGTCAAACCAAAAACCCTTGCCAGCGGTGACTTGCATTACCGCATTGCGGTTTTCAAGCGTTGAGGCGAGGCTCTCGAGCTCGTTCAGCGAGGCAACGCGGCTGGGTACCGGTTTGCCTTTAAAACCAACATGGGTGGGTGATTTGGAGGTGGCAAAACCGAGGGCGCCGGCATCGAGTGCCTCGACAACAATCTGGCGCATTTGCGCAATTTCGTCGTCGTTGGCCTCGCGCTCTGAGGCTTCTTCGCCCATCACATACAGGCGGGTGGGGGTGTGACCCACCAGCACGCCGACGTTAATAGCCGTGCCGATGTCTTCGATGGCATTGAGGTATTCGGGAAAGGTTTCAAAGGGCCAGTCGTCGCCCAGCCCCGCGTTGAGGGTGGCGGCGCTCATGCCCTCGACTTTTTCCAATGTGCCGACAATTAAATCACGTTGATGGGATCGAGTGGGTGCGACACCAAAGCCACAGTTACCGAGTACGACAGTGGTAACGCCATGCCAGGGTGAAATCGTTAACATGCGATCCCATACCACTTGTGCATCGTAGTGGGTGTGGATGTCGACAAAGCCCGGGGTGACGGCCTTACCACTAGCGTCAATGGTTTGTGTGGCGTCGCCGGGAACTTGGCCCAGAGCGATAATTTTGCCGTCTTTAATGCCGACATCGCCGGCGTAACCTGGTTTGCCACTGCCGTCGACAAGGGTTCCGCCGACAATTTTAAGATCGTAATTCATTGGGTGTCCCTCTCATTTATGGGCTCTTTCAAAGGGTTTTTTCATGTTGTTGATTGACAAAAATGCCAGTAAATAAAAAACTTCTTAGCGCCTGCTGAACCGGGGTTTTATGGTGCGATATGCCTTATTCAACCCGGGCATAATGCACTGATTTTAAACCAGTGCTTAAATAGGCAGGTTGTAACACTCCGCGACATTATCGTGGAGAATCCAGTCCCTTTCTTGTTGACTCATATCTTTGGTGTGCTCTTCCAGAATGCCCTGCGACCAGGGCCAGGTTGAGTCACTGTGGGGGAAGTCGTTAGCCCACATTAAGCGCTGGGGGTTCATTTCATTGCGGTGCTTAAAGGCCGTCCAGTCATCCTGAAAGGTTAAGTAAATATTATTGAGGAAGTATTCGCTGGGCATTTTTTCCAGTGGTGGACACTTCATCCAGTAGCGATGGCGATCGTAGGCGTGATCCATGCGGTAAATAAAGTGAGGTACCCAGCCGGCATCGGCTTCAGCGCAAACCACCTTCAATTTTGGGTGTCGTTCAAATACACCGCCAAAAACGAAGGTGCCGAGCACGTCCTGGCAACCGCGCATAATACCGAGGAAGCCGTTGATTTTTGGTCCGCGCTGGGCGGCAATCTGG
>AZII01007156.1_pt1 | contig 9459 bp, 10 predicted proteins | sample 359141 | NCBI WGS metagenome assembly AZII01 (sample SAMN02429717, study PRJNA222665) | marine sediment metagenome | biome: Sediment sample; isolation source: enrichment culture of sample MGS-BIZ(AMM) from oil contaminated site at the... | place: Tunisia: Bizerte Lagoon | collected 2012-09-08 ... | reverse complement strand
CGATGTGCCCATGCTACCGGTCACCCACGGTGAGCATTACACTAAAGTACATATTCTGCTCTATACCCTGTTGCTGATTATCGTCACTGTTATGCCTTATTTAACGGGTATGAGTGGGTGGCTTTACCTGCTAGGTGCGCTCGTACTGGGCGGGGGTTTCCTCTACTGGGCGATTGTTTTATTGGTTAGTGACAAGCCCGGCCTGGGTATGGCCACCTTTAAATACTCCATTGTGTATTTATTAGCCTTGTTCGTCATTATGTTGGTTGACCATTACTGGATTACCCCTCCCCTGCTGGGTCAGACAAGTTAAGTGCAGGACTTTCGTCGATTACTAGGTGGTAAAAAAAGTGGCTGAAGATCCAAAGGTAAAGCGTAATATACGGCTGATCGTAGCCGCTGTAGCGATTTTTGCTGTGTTTGCGATTGTTGCTGTGGGAAAGAAATTATCCAGTCCGCGGGTTTTGAATAGCTACGAATTACGTGATTACGGCGCGATAATGCTTGACGAGCCAACAGAGCTCGTTGATTTTACACTCACAGATCAGCATGGCAGTACTTTTGGGTCTGAGCAGCTACTCGGTCACTGGACGCTGGTTTTTTTCGGCTTCAGTCATTGCGCCGATATTTGTCCGACCACTATGGCTGTGCTGGGTGAAACTTACCAGGCTTTAAAGCCTGAGGAGAAAGCCGACCTCAACGTCGTTATGGTGACGGTTGACCCCCAACGTGATAGCCCTGAGCAATTGCAAAAATATTTGGCTGGCTTTGACCCGAGTTTTATAGGCCTCAGTGGTGAGCATGGCGCGTTGATGGGCTTTGCCCGGCAGCTACATTCCGCCTATGAACCTGAATTTGAAGGCGAGGATAATTACCAAGTGACCCATAGTGGTAACTTGATATTGATTAATCCCAAGGGTGAATTACATGGCTATTTTCGCCCACCTTTTGCCCACGGTGGTTTGCGTGTGGCTTGGCGCTCTATTCGTGCGACCTTTTAGGGCGACTACCTATAACAATTACGCCGAGCTAGCTTTTTAAATTAAATCACTCTCGGTGTAGATTGCGAGTTTTACAGCAGTAATAGACAAATAGCCCAGCAGCGGGAATAATTCTCCCAGTAACTATAATCACAATAAACTAAGGCCGGTATTTTCATCGTTCTCTCGACAAGCATCGGCACTGCTGGAAGGGAATAATTTTATGAAATTTGGTGTACAAACATTGTTTGGTGGGCCGGTAGCCTCACAGCCGGAATATATTATTGGCACTGCGAAAGCACTGGAAGAACGGGGCTTTAGTCATATTTGGGCTGCAGAACACGTGGTCAACTTTCCCAACTATGAGTCGGCTTACCCCTATAGTGACGATGGCGTACCGCCCTTTGGTGCCGACACGGGCATTATCGAACCCTTTACTGTGTTGACCTTTCTTGCGGCCCACACGTCGACTATTAAGCTGGGCACTGGTATCACCATTTTGCCCCAGCGCAACCCGGTGTATTTGGCCAAGCAGGCGGCCGATGTTGATGTGCTATCGGGCGGGCGCATGGTTGTTGGCATTGGCACGGGTTGGTCGTCGGAGGAGTTCGGTGCCTTGAATGTCCCCTTCGAACATCGGGGTAGCCGTACCCGAGACTATCTACAAGTGGTGCGCAGCTTGTGGTGTGACGAAGTCTCAAGCTTTGAAGGCGATTATTATTCACTACCCGAGTGCGTGCAGGGGCCTAAGCCGATACAAAACCCCCACCCGCCGATGTTCTTTGGCGGCGAGAGCAACCCTGCCCTGCGCCGTGTTGCCGAGTTTGGTCAGGGCTGGATGGGCTATCGTTTGACGCCGGAATCCCTACCTGAGCGGCTCGATAAGTTATCGAAGATGCTGGGCACTTACGATCGTTCACTGAGCGATATCGAAATTGCCATTTCGCCCTATGATACGGCGTGTGATCTGGATACGGTTAAGCGTTTTGCCGACCTCGGCGTTGAGCAAATTATTTTGGTGGGCTTTGCCGATAGCCTGGAGCAGATGGTGAAAACCCTGGATAACTACGCTGAAACCTTGGTTGTGCCTGCATCGACTATTTAGCGAGACACGGCCTTCGCCCATTTCTAACGACAAGGTAACAATATGACCGCTTATGTAATCGTCGATGTCAAAGTCACCGACCCGGAGGCCTATGAAGCCTATAAAAAACTGGCCCCTGCCGCTATCGAAGCCTTTGGTGGTGAGTACCTTGCCCGGGGTGGCGAGGTCGATGTTTTTGAGGGTAACCGCACACCTAATCGCACGGTGATACTAAAGTTTGATTCAATGGCACAAGCGCGAGCCTGGGTGGATTCTGAGCAATACCGCGAGGCTAGAATGGCACGGCATAAATCGGCAGTGTCTCAAATGATGGTGGTTGAGGGGGTATAAGTAGTAGGTTACGCACGCTGAGAAAATACAATGATTAAAGCCTTCGATCCTGTTGCCACCCCTATTGAAAGTCGGTGCAGTGATTGATTTTTACACACTGTTTATCGAAGTGAGTGATCACTTCGATAAACAGTGTATTCGATTCACTTTGGTGACAACAAAATTAATTACCCCCACGCTAGCTATCTGGCAATCGGGCAAATTTTCTTTGCGAGGGCCTACTGAACGAGCTGATTGTAGAGATTTATGTTTTGTCTGGGACGATACTGAGACGTTGCAGGAATTAATCGACCAGCTTAAGGCTCATATTGAAGAGGGGCTGGTGCTTATTGCACGATGGTAAGTTGTGTCAGCATGACCGCCCTCTCGGCTCTCCTATCAGTGGTTGTTTGCCGATTTTGAATATGGCAGGCCTGGCTCTATTGTTTAACTAAGGTGCAGGGCTGTGAGCTGCAATCCTTAGAGCACCATAATGGCATCCATTTCAACAAGAGCATCGCGGGGTAGAGATTTTACGCCAATGGCGGCGCGGGCCGGATAGGGTTCGGCAAAGACCTGGCCCATGATCTCATTGACACGGGGAAAGTGAGCTAAATCAGTGAGAAATATATTCAATTTAACGATGTTAGCCAGTGAGCCGCCAGCTGCTTCGCAGACTGCGCTTAGATTGGTAAAAACTTGCTGAATTTGCTCGCCGATATCGTCGGAGATCATTGCCATCGTTGCTGGCACCAGCGGAATTTGCCCGGAAAGGTAAACTGTATTATCAACTTTAATAGCTTGTGAGTAGGTGCCAATCGCCTGAGGGGCATTGTCGGTATGGATCACAGCTTTATTGGGCATAGTGCTATTCTCGAGATTACCTTTACGTTTCGCTGAATTTAATTTTTTAGGCGATACACAGCCTGTACGGATTTTAAGCCGCGAATTCTACGCATAATATTGGCCAGGTGGATGCGATCTTTGACGCCAATAACTAAATTAATGATGCTGGAATGAGTGTCTTGTTCCTTGATATTAATCTGGTCAATGGTGGCATCCTGTTCAGTAATACGGGCTGCGAGGGTGGCAACTATACCTCGATCTGAACAGATCTCCAGCTTGAGCTCAACGGGGAACTCACCGTTGACTGATGGTGACCAGCTTAAAGGCATACATTTTTCGGCATTAGATTTAACCTCGTTGAGGTTTTTACAGGTGTCGCGATGTATCACCAAGCCGCGTCCTGGGCTGATATGGCCGAGAATTAGATCGCCGGGTATGGGGTGGCAGCAGCGCGCGTAGCTGGTGATCAAGCCATCGGCGTTGTCTACCAAAATGGGTGAATGGAGATTGGCAGGGGATGCTTCGCGTTTGTTCTCGGGCACCAATACGTTGGCGACGGCATAGGCAACCCGGTTTCCAAGGCCAATTTGTTGCAATACGGATTCAAAAGTATCGGCGCCTGTTTCTTTGAGTAGGTGTTTGATTTGAGATTTTTTGATGTCTTTATATTTACTACCGAAGCTATTGAGTGCCCGGTCGAGCAGACGCTTGCCGAGATCGACAGATTCGTCGTGCTGTTGGGTTTTCAAAAAATGGCGGATGGCGCTACGCGCTTTTGCCGAAAGCACAAAATTTAGCCATGAGGGGTTAGGTTGGGCACCCGGGGCGGTAATTATGCGAATTCGTTGGCCGCTCTGTAGTACTTCTGATAGCGGGCTGAGCTGGCCGTTAATTTCACAGGCAACACAGGTGTTGCCTATCTGCGTGTGTACGGCGTAGGCAAAATCGACAGCGGTCGCACCCGTCGGCAGTTCAATAATTTCACCTTTGGGAGAAAAAACATAAACCTCGTCGGGGAAGAGATCGGTTTTTACATGTTCGATAAATTCAAGGGAATTGCCGGCCTGCTGCTGTATCTCTAGCAGCCCTTTGAGCCAACGATTGGCGCGGCGCTCATTGCCTTGAGCGCTTTCCAGCCCTGATTTGTAAAGCCAGTGGGAGGCGATGCCGTAGTTGCCGAGGTCGTCCATTTCTGTGGTGCGGATTTGTACTTCAATAGGCACCCCGTCAAGACCAACTAAGACCGTGTGCAGGGACTGGTAGCCGTTGGATTTAGGAATGGCGATATAGTCTTTAAATTCTCCCGGTATCGGCTTGTAGTAGTTATGTAGTAAGCCCAGTGTTCGATAGCAATTGTCGACACTATTAACCACGACGCGAAATGCGAATACATCGGTAATAGTTTTAAAGGACCGCTGCTTGGTTTTCATTTTCTGGTAAATGCTCCAGAGATGTTTTTCCCGCCCGCTTACAATGGCCTCAATAGAGTAGTCGCTAAGTTGCTGCTCAATGATTTGTTTAATTTCTTTTACTAGCTCATTGCGATGGCCCCGGGTTTTATTTAGAGCTTGGGTAATGCGAGCATGGCGCAGAGGATAAAGGGCGGCAAAGCCAAGATCTTCAAATTCAATACGAATATCGTTCATGCCCAGGCGCTGGGCAAGGGGAGCGTAAATTTCGAGGGTTTCACGGGCAATGCGTCGCCGCTTTTCGGGTTTGAGTACGCCGAGGGTACGCATATTGTGCAGGCGGTCTGCCAGTTTTACGAGAATGACACGAATGTCCCGGGCCATGGCCAAGGCCATCTTCTGAAAATTTTCGGCCTGCTGTTCGGCCTTGGAGGCAAATTCGATTTCGCTGAGCTTACTGACACCATCGACTAATTCTGAAACGGTTTTGCCAAAGCGCCAGCTGAGTTGAGTTTTGGAAACGCCGGTATCTTCGATAACATCATGCAGCATGGCGGCCATCAGGCTTTCGTGATCCATGTGCATTTCTGCAAGGATGATGGCGACGGCGATGGGATGGACTATGTAGGGGTCGCCACTTTGTCGAAATTGTCCCTCGTGACTGCGCTCGGCAAATTTGTGAGCGCGCAGAACCTTTTTGACTTCAGCGGGTTCGAGGTAGGAGGAAAGCTTGTCGTTGAGAAGATCGAGCGCTTGCAAGTCTTTCCTCCGGGTAGTGACTTACTCTTCGATGGAAGGTGGAGCGGTGTTTTCGTCAGTGTCGAGGTTGGCAGTCAGCATATCGAGCGAGAGAATCTCGTGGCTCTCTTCTTTTTCCTCGAGGATGCTGGCGTCAATCAGACCGTCTTCAATTTCACGCAGAGCGACGATAGTCGGTTTGTCATTTTCCAGTGGAACCATGGCTTCTTTGCCGCCAATGGCTAGTTGACGAGCGCGCTTAGAGCCAATGAGAACCAGCTCGAAACGGTTTTTAACATGATCCAGACAATCTTCAACGGTGATTCTAGCCATTAAAACTATACCTTCTTTGTAACGCGATTAAATTTCTGCTCGACCAGCAATTGTAATGAAAAAGGCAAGTTTATAACAGCAGTTCTTTTATCAGAGCACGATGTTGGCGCTGTTGTTTTTTGAGCAGTAATTTGCCACTGCTGATGATGAGAGACAGCTCTTCGAGGGCGGTGGCAAACACATCGTTGATAATTAGGTAGTCTGCAGCGGCGAAGTGAGACATTTCGGCCTGTGCTTCGGCAATGCGTTGGGCAATCACCTCGGGACCGTCCTGACCACGTTGGGTGAGCCGCTCGAGTAAAGTGTCTTTACTGGGGGGAAGGACAAAAATACTGACGGTGTCGGGTAGTTGCCGATGGATTTGCGCCGCGCCTTGCCAATCTATTTCGAGAATAACATCACAGCCACCGGCCAGAGTGTCATCAACCCATTGTGCCGAGGTGCCATAGTGATTATCAAACACTTCGGCGTATTCAAGAAAGGCCTGTTGGTCGAGCATCGCCTGAAATTGCTCTTTGCTAACGAAGTGATAGTTCACCCCGTCAGTTTCGCCCGGGCGCCTGGGCCGAGTGGTATGGGAGATGGAAACCTGCAGGTTAGGCGTTTTTTCGAGCAAAGCGGCGACGAGACTGGTTTTGCCTGCCCCGGAAGGTGCTGAGATAGTGTAGAGGGTACCGCGCTGAGTCATATGAGGGAGTCTCTCCTGCTATTCGAGGTTTTGTACTTGTTCGCGAATTTGCTCGATCAGTACTTTTAATTCAACGGCCGAGTGGGTTGTGGTCGCCGCCTGGGATTTGGACGACAGGGTGTTAGCCTCGCGGTTCAGTTCCTGCAGTAGAAAATCGAGTCGTCTGCCGACTGGTGAGGTACTGCTGAGGGCGCGATTAAACTCTTCGATGTGTGTTTCAAGCCTATCGAGCTCCTCGTCGGCGTCGCTTTTGTTGGCCAGATAGATCAGCTCCTGCTCCAGTCTTTCTTCATCGAGCTGGGTGGTAAGCTGTTCTAGTTTATTGCGCAATTTTTGCTGTTGCTGCGCCATGAGCTGGGGTAGCATCTTGCGTACATTGGCGACCTCGCGGCTGATTTTTTCCAGTCGCTCTCGAATAAAAGTCGCGAGGCGTTCGCCCTCGCGACTGCGAGCATCGACCAGCTTCTGCAGGGCTTCACTGTAAACGTCGGCTGTTGCCGTTTGAAGAATTTGCGTGTCGATTTTATTTTCTTGCATTACGCCGGGCACCTGTAGAACGTCAATCGGTGATAAAGGCGCGGGCGAATCTGGCATTAATTGTTGAATTTCTTCACAGGCAACGAGATATTGGCGCGCAATATCGAGGTTAACGCCTGTAGCGCTGCCCTGAGCGATATCAATGCGCAGACTACAGTCGACTTTGCCACGCTGTAAAAACTGGCGCAGTTTTTCACGATAATTAATTTCGAGGTGGCGCAGAGTGCCTGGCAGTCGAAAGGAGGGCTCAAGGAAGCGTTGATTCACTGAGCGCAGCTCCCAAGTCACTGTGCCCCAGGGGTATTTGGCACTAGCGCTGGCAAAGGCGGTCATACTTCTTGGCATTTTTACTCGAGCTCGATGTCGCGGTCAGGGCCCATGTTAGCAAACACCGGTGGCAACTCAAGAGACTAATTTCGCTACAATGGAGGCTCTTGAGCAGGGCTAGTGTTTATTGCTCGTTTTAAACGTCAGTATTAACTTTTCATCTCTATTAAGGATCTTTTTATGTCGCGCCCCAGTGGACGTCGTCCGGAACAGCTTCGCAGCGTTAAAATTACCCGCAATTTCACCCGTCATGCCGAGGGTTCGGTGTTGGTGGCATTTGGCGATACTAAAGTCATTTGTACTGCTAGCGTGACCCCTGGGGTGCCACGCTTCCTGCGGGGTAAGGGGCAGGGTTGGGTCACAGCGGAATACGGTATGTTGCCGCGTTCGACCAATTCACGCATGGACAGAGAAGCGGCGCGGGGTAAGCAGAGCGGTCGAACTCAGGAAATTCAGCGCCTAATTGGTCGCTCATTGCGTGCGGCAGTGGATATGAGTGTTCTCGGTGAAAACACCATCAATATTGATTGCGATGTTATTCAGGCTGACGGTGGCACACGCACGGCGTCGATAACCGGTGCCTATGTGGCGCTGGCCGATGCCGTTGAGTATTTACTGAGTAAAAAGCGTATTACAAAAAGCCCTTTGCAGAATTTTGTCGCTTCAGTTTCTGTGGGTATTTACAAAGGAACGCCTGTACTGGACCTTGATTACGTGGAAGATTCTCAGGCAGAAACCGACATGAATGTGGTGATGAATAGCGACGGTGGCTTTATTGAGGTGCAGGGCACGGCGGAAGCGGCGCCGTTCAATCAGGATGAACTCAACACGATGTTGGAGCTAGCTAAGCGTGGTATAGCCGATTTAGTTAAGGTTCAACGTATGGCCCTGGCCCAGAAGTAACGTCTCCTGAAACTAACTGTCTACAGCTCGTGCAGGTCGTAGTCGACAATTACCGGAGTGTGGCTAGAGAATACTTTGGCTTTATAAAGAACGGCGTATTCGACTTGGTTGACAAGGGCTTTTGAAATAATTTGGGTGTCGGTGCGCCATGCGTCGCCGCTGCCCATTTCACCTGACGGCCACCAGCTGAACTCATCGTTATCGGTGTTGGAAATACGAAAAGCGTCAGCGTAACCAATGTCGTTGTAGAGCTGGTCGAGCCACTGGCTTTCTTCGGCCAAAAAGCCCGATTCGTCGCGGTGGTTTTCTGGGTTTTGTACATCAATATCGCGGTGGGCTATTTGCCAGTTGCCACAGAAAATATAATTTCTGCGTTTGCGGGTGATTTTCAGCATCTGGTTTTGCAGGCCATTAAAGAACCGGGTTTTCATTTCGCGGGTCGAGGCATCTTCACCACCGTGAGGGGCAAGTAGGCAGGCGACACTGGTGTGGTCGAAATCGGCTTGCAAGTAGCGCCCGTCCATATCCTCTCCGGAAGTGAGGCCAAAGCCAAACATAATTGCCTTCGGGGCCTGGCGGGTGTAGATGGCAACACCGTTAGTTTGTGGGCTGGGGGAGTCAAAGAAATAGCTGAAATAGCCGTCGAGCTGAAATGCGGGGCTATCTTCAAGCTCTGGAGCCTGAGCGCGCAAGTCCTGTAGGCAGATGATTTCAGCATCTTGCTCCTTCAGCCAGTCGAACAGGCCTCTTTCGCAAGCTTGATGGATGCCGTCAACGCAAGCACTTATTAAACGCATATTCCCGCCTTCTATTTTGAATCATCTATGATACCTTAAGCGGCTAAACAGGGGAAAAAGTTAAGTATAATTTCTTCCCGTCTTGTGATCTCCGCCGGAGTTCTCAATTAATCACATTCAACTGAATTGGCTAAATGAAAAGTTATCAACGAGAGTTTATTGACCTGGCGCTTGAGCACCGGGTGCTGCAATTTGGCGAGTACACATTAAAGTCAGGGCGAGTGAGTCCCTATTTCTTTAATGCGGGCAACTTTAATACGGGGCGAGCCCTGGCGATAATGGGGCGCTGTTATGCTCAGGCAATTGCTGATAGCGATCTTGAGTTTGATGTCATTTTTGGTCCAGCTTATAAAGGGATTCCCCTGGTTGCGGCGACGGCTGTTGCACTGTCTGAGCTTTACGATCGGGATGTGCCCTATTGTTTCAATCGTAAAGAGGTCAAGGCTCATGGGGAGGGAGGTACTTTAGTGGGTGCACCCCTGAAGGG
>AZII01002613.1_pt1 | contig 9498 bp, 8 predicted proteins | sample 359141 | NCBI WGS metagenome assembly AZII01 (sample SAMN02429717, study PRJNA222665) | marine sediment metagenome | biome: Sediment sample; isolation source: enrichment culture of sample MGS-BIZ(AMM) from oil contaminated site at the... | place: Tunisia: Bizerte Lagoon | collected 2012-09-08 ... | reverse complement strand
GTGCGATGGTTTCCGGGACCTTCAGAACCAAAGCCAGTAATAGAACAAGTAATAATGCGCGGGTTAATGTCTTTTAATGCGGCGTAGTCAATACCCAGTTTTTGCGTGACACCAACACTGAAATTATCGAAAACGATGTCGGCCTTTTTGACTAGCTCGTAAAACAGAGCTTTACCCGCTTCACCTTTTAGGTCAATGGCGACGCTTTTCTTATTGCGATTGAGGTTAATAAAGTAGGCGCCCATACCATCGATGGAGTGCTTCGGGTCATTGGCGAGCAAGCGCCGCGTACGTTCACCTTCAAGGGGTTCAATTTTAATCACCTCCGCGCCGAGGTCGGCCAGGGTCACCGTGCCAAAAGGCCCCGACAGCATATGCGTTAAATCAAGAATACGTAAACCATCGAGAGGCTTGCTCATTGCGGCTTCTTTTATCAAATTAGGGGCACGTATTCTGGCATCGCTGAGCCCACTTAGCAAAGTACCTGCTGACCAGTTAAAACGGGCGACAAAATCCCCAGTGAGAACCTACAATAGCCATCACTTAAACGTGCTCATAAAGGGACAAAAGTATGGGGCTCACACATTTTTTCAAAGGGTTCAGGCTACTCGCCGCACCGGGAGTTCGGCTGTGGGTGATTATCCCACTTGTATTGAATTTGGCTTTATTTGTTGGCTTAACACTGTACGCCATACAGCAATTTGAAGAACTAATGAGCTGGCTACTCAATTACCTGCCCGGCTGGTTAGAATTTATTGCCTGGCTCTTTCGACTTTTATTCGGTCTATTATTAGCCGTTTGTTACGCCTACACGTTTACGCTGGTCGGCAACCTTATCGCCTCTCCTTTTTACGGCTTGCTGGCGAATGCCGTTTATATCAAGCTCAGTGGCAAACAAGATGAAGCGCCTCTCACTTTTAAAACAGCCAGCGTTATTGCCTGGCAAGCCTTTGTGCGAGAAATACAAAAACTGGGTTATTTTCTGCCCCGTCTGCTGGGTGTACTCCTGCTCTGCCTGGTGCTGTCTTTTATTCCACTGGTCAATTTTGTCGTACCCGCCATCGCCTTTGCGTGGGGTGCCTGGTCACTGGCCTTGCAGTATTTGGATTACCCCGCCGATATTAACGGCGTTAATTTCAAGACAGTTCGTCAACGAGCAGGCAGTGATAAAGGCCTATCATTCCCCTTTGGTTCGATAGTGCTGCTGGGTAGCACTGTGCCACTATTGAATCTACTGGTGATGCCCGCCGCCGTTGCTGGCGCAACATCGCTCTGGGTTCAACACCTCAAGCAAAGCGACTAATTGAAGAAAGAAACGGGCATAAAAAAGCCCGGTCTGAAGAATGAATCCAGACCGGGCTATATTGTGCGTGCTTAGTGCTCGATTTTAACGCGAACCAACATGTCTTCCGGCGGCTGCTCACAAGCGAGCTTTTCGCCTAACAAAGCCTCAATAGGCTCCAGCAAGAAAGCATCGTCCTCACACGCGAAACTAATAGAGGTGCCGGTTTTACCCGCTCGCCCCGTGCGGCCAATGCGGTGCACATAGTCTTCCGCCTCTTCGGGCAGAGTGAAGTTGACGACATGGCTAATGCCATCAATATGAATACCTCGCCCAGCGACATCGGTAGCTACCAACACTTTTATTTTACCGGACTTAAAATCATCCAAAGTGCGCACACGCTTATTCTGCGCCACTTCACCAGAAAGCAGGCCAACACTGAAGCCTGCTTTGCCGAGAAATTCCTGCAGTCGACGGCACTGGTCGCGACGATTGGCAAAAACGATAACGCTTTCTACATCCTCACCCTTGAGCAGGTTCACAAGGAGGTCACGTTTTTGACGGGTTTGCGTAATGAAAATTTTCTGTGTGACTGAATCCGTCGCCACGTGGTCGGGTTCGATTTCAATTTTAATGGGATCCCGTGTCCACTGTTCGGTCAGGCTCTCGACCTCAGGCGTAAATGTCGCAGAAAAGAGCAGCGTCTGACGGTGATCATTGCGTGGCGTCTGACGCACAATACGTCGAACCTGGGGGATAAAGCCCATATCGAGCATGCGATCGGCCTCGTCGATCACCAGCACTTCGACGCGGTCGAGATAGACATCATTGCTACCACAAAAATCCATCAAACGCCCCGGTGTTGCCACCAAAATATCACAGTGCTTTTCGTGCAGATGCCGACGCTGCTTATCGTAATCCATGCCACCCACCAGGGTGTGCACGTGCAAATCAGAATATTTGCTTAAGGTGCGAGCATCTTCGGCGATCTGCATGACCAACTCACGGGTCGGAGCAATAATCAGCGCACGCGCTTCACCGGCGAAGCGCTCATGCTCAATGGGATTCTTAAGTAGATCGTCAATAATAGCCACCAAAAAGGCGGCTGTTTTACCGGTACCCGTCTGCGCCTTACCCACGACATCATGGCCCCGCAGGGTCAGAGGTAATGAACGCGCCTGAATCGGGGAGCAATATTGAAAGCCAGTATCGGCAATCGCATGCATCAATGTATCGGGAAGATCAAGATCGTGGAAGCGTACCTTGCCTTCAACGGGTTCCACTTTGAAGTGCGAGAGTTTCCAGCTGGAACCGCCCCTATTGCGACCACCTCGACCGCCACGACCTCGCCGACGACGAGTCGCCTGGGGCTTATCCCCACTCTTATCGCTACTTTTGCCGGTGTTGTTTTCGGATTTCGCCGCGGAAGCCTGGGGCTTGTCACTACTGCTCTGGGGACTTGCTTGTTTTTCTTCGCTCATGCCTGTGCCGGATAGGGCGCTGCTCAAAAAGACAGCGCGGGTGAAAAAGCTGCGGATTATAGCACAGCCTAAAAGCCTTGCAGGCCTGACATTACTCGCATACTAGGGGCTGCAATTAGTCTTCATCATGCTGCCAAAAATGTTGTTTCAACCAGTAGTCCAAACTAACAAAACGACCACCGCCAGTGAAGAGCAAACTCAGTAGCATGATCAGATAAGTGGCGGCAAATTCAATCCCGTTATTGAGCACCACAAAGTTGCCTTTTTCCGTCAACCAACTGTAGTTGCCATTATCTTTGAGGAGGCTTTTAGCAACGGCGACTCGCCGACCCACTTCCTCGCTGTTTTCCAGACTGCGTTGAGCTGCGGGGATACCAATATCAGCAAGGACTTTTGCAGTGCTGGTTTCAGGGTTGCCCGGTGCAATGGCAAACCAGCCATGCTCCCAGTGCACCGTCATCATCGCCACTGCCATGGAAATTATCAGGGGTATAGTAAACCAACGCACAGCCAAACCAATCAATAAGGCCACGCCGCCAACCAGCTCGGCAAAAATAGCAAGGCTCACCATGATTCCCGGTGCAGGCAAACCCAAGCCCCAGTCGACATTGCCAAACCAGGCCACCATATCTTCGTAGTTGTGCCATTTGTGCAGACCAGCGGCAATCATTATTGGCGCTAAATACAAGCGAAATAACAACGGCGGCAGACCGTCGAGCCACTTCATACGATCAAAAATAGCATCGTGCAGAATTGTATAAAACAGCGCCACCTTGCCCATGCTGAGATTCTCTTATGCTGTGTGATAGAGGAATTAGGGGATTAGAGAAGTCATATTTGAAAAAATTCCCCAATAATTACGACTGAGAGCAAGCCTACTTTTCAAAGACCGACTGCTCTGCCGCACCAGAGCGGAAAAAGACGGGGTTCTGCTCCCTCTGCTTACGATAATACACATCGAGAGGGACCGATTGACCCAGTTCGGTGACCATGCGAGCGTGGCGACGACTGAGTTGTCTCGGCTCGTGAACACCACAGGAGTGGGCTATAGTGCCAACCTCCTGCTCCATATTCTTCACGTAATTTGCCACACGAGTCGCCTTATCACCGGGATCAAGCCCTCGTTGCAGGTCTTTATTATGGGTGGTGACTCCGGTGGGGCATGTATTTTTATTGCACTGCATGGCTTGAATACAACCCAGAGCAAACATAAAACCACGCGCCGAAACAATAAAATCAGCACCGGCACACAACGCCCAGGCAACATCCGTGGGGGTGACCAGTTTACCCGCGACAATTAGCCGTATTCTATCGCGCAGGCCCTGCTCGATCAGCTTATCGTTAACCATGGGTAAGGTTTCTCGAATACTTAGCCCAACGCTGTCGAGCAAACTGGGTGGCGCCGCTCCTGTACCCCCATCACCACTGTCCAGGCTTATAAAATCGGGGGCGAACTGCTCAATACCGCGCAGCTTTATCGCCTCACACAGGTCATCAAAAAAACCCGTGCCCCCAACGACTAGTTTAAAGCCCACAGGCTTGCCGGTGAGCTCACGAACATGCGCCATCATTGTCAGCAACTGGTTGACGTTGCGAATATCAATATGGCCATTGGGGCTAATGGAATCCTCCCCAACGGGTATACCCCGGGTCATTGCAATCACCTCGGTCACTTTAACACCTGGGAGGATGCCGCCCTTGCCTGGCTTTGCGCCCTGACTTATTTTTATCTCAAACATTTTGACCTGAGCATGTGCTGCCACGGCCAAAAGTTTTTCGTCATCCAGCTTACCCGCAGCGTCACGCACACCGTATTTAGCGGTGCCAATCTGAAAGACAATATCGGCCCCACCTTGCAGGTGGTGAGAGGATAATCCCCCCTCTCCAGTATTCATCCAGCATCCCGCCTTAGCGGCCCCCTGCGACAGGGCGCTGACTGCCGGTTGTGAAATAGCTCCAAAGCTCATTGCCGAAACATTAAAAAAAGACCCTGCAATATAAGGTTCTCGACAATAAGGGCCTATAGTCATTGGCTGAGAAGCCGCGTAATCCTCAGCTAATGTTGGGAATGGATGGCTCACAAATAAAACTACCCCCGGTTCGCTAATATTATTGGTCGAACCAAAAGCGAGCGTGGCATCAACGTCTTTCGCCGCACGATAAACCCATGACCGCTTGGCGCGATTAAAGGGCATTTCTTCTCTGTCCATGGCAAAAAAGTATTGTCGAAAAAACTCACCCAGGTGTTCAAAAAAATAACGAAAGCGGCCAATCACTGGGAAGTTGCGACGAATTGCGTGTTTAGTCTGACGCGAATCCGCGACATACATATAAAGAATAGAGAGAACACCAACACCCAGCATGAACAGTAAAAAATCGACAAAAACCTCTAACAAAAATAAGGAGCTCATTTCAAAGCCATTCATAAGCGGGCCTCTGTCATCACATTATATTTGGTCATCTGTTATCAACCTTGAAAATATCATCCTCATCAGGCGCAAAATAAAACCACCGCGGTTAACCCCGAGGATACACACCACTGTTACCATAATAACGTCTTTCGACCTTAAGCCCAGCTATGCCACCCTTAACCCCAGCAAATAACACCTTCACCGCAACTAGCGCACAAATGGTCAAGCTGGCATTGCCGATTACCGTCGGACAACTGGCCATCGTCGGGATGAGTGTGACCGATATTATTATTGCCGGACGCCTCAGCACCAACGACCTGGCCGCTGTCACTCTGGGTAGCACCATTTTTAACCTCTCAATCATGCTGGTGCTTGGCATTATTCTCGGCAATGGCCCGATTATCGGTCAACTGTTTAGTGCTGGAAAAACCACTGCACTGAGAGGGCAATTTCAAAACTGCCTGTGGTTATGCCTGCCTTTAGGCTTGCTTAGTAGTGTTTTCATCGGCGCCGGCATTGCCCTCTTACCTCGACTCGACAGCCCCGCAGAAATCACCACTATTGCCACAAGCTATCTACTCCCCATGATCGGCAGCGCTTTTTTATTACCCTTCATCATGGCCTTTCGCACCACTTTTGAAAGTATGGGTCAAGCGCGCACGGCCATGGTTTTTAACCTGGTAGGGTTTGCCATTAATATTCCGCTCGACTACGCATTGGTTATGGGCGATTGGGGGTTACCCGCACTCGGCGGCGCAGGCTGCGGCTGGGCAACATTTTTTGTTTCACTGTTTATTGTCGGCGGTGAAACCCTCTACGTTCGCCTGGCAAGCACCCTGCAAGCCTATCAGTTATTGAACGCACGACAAGCTATCGACGGTCAACGCATTAAGGAAACCTTGCGTGTAGGCCTGCCCATTGGAGGCGCAATACTGGCAGAAGGCGGCTTTTTTTTGCTGATTCCATTGCTCATCGCCCACCTCGGTGCCGTCACTGTCAGCGGTCATTCGGTAGCAATTTCCTTTGACTGGATGATGTTTATGGTGCCGATGGGTATTTCGCAAGCAATATCGATACTGGTGGCCCATGAAATAGGCCTGCAACGACCGCGTCAGGCACAACGAATTTGTCTCACAGGACTTGGGCTAACATCGGTGATCGCCCTCGGTCAGGGGGCATTTGTACTGCTATTTCGCGAACAAATTGCCGCCCTGTTTACCCCCGATACTGCCGTGCAGGAGCTGGCCGCAGCGCTGCTTGTTTATGCCGCAATCTTTCGCGTGTTCGACGCTATCAATATCGGCGGCAATGGCGCCCTTCGCGGTTATAAAGATACCCATATCACGCTGCTATTGGCCTGTATTGGTTATTGGCTGGTGGGCTTTCCCCTTGCTTATTCCCTCGCGCTAACTAATTTTTGGGGCCCCGCGTTGGGCGTTGAGGGTTTCTGGGTAGGTATCGTCATAGCCCTGATTTTAACCGCTAGCCTGACCGCTACTCGCGTCTATTTCACCGCGCGAAGTGCCGTGCTAAGATCTGTATCGGCGTAAGTGAGTCGCGCCGTAACTATCAAGGCCTCGTACAACAGGGAAATCGCACAATGCATTACCCTCCCTTCTAGGGATCCAGGGTTTACGTTCGTGACATGGTTATAATTCATTGAAGGCTTGTTAATTTTTTAATTATCGAGATTCCAGGGTGAAACAACTTAATCCACGAGAAGTCTGCCTAAAAGACCTCAAATCCCAACCTTGCGAGCTGGAAAACCTTCGCCCACGCCCGCCACGAACGGCCTATACGGCCCTTGCCAAGGTTTACGACATCGTCAATAAAACAACCATTGGTTACATTGGTGACATTTCCACCAATGGTTTTATGCTGTTTTCAGGCTTAGCTCTGCCGGCCAACCAGCGACGCCTGGTTTCGGTCGACCTACCCCACCCCAATCAGGAACAGACAACTATTGAGCTCGGCCTGCGCGTGGTCTGGAGTAAACCCGAAAAGAAGAATCGGCAATTACAGTCTATCGGTTGCGAAATTATGGCGATTGAACCCCATGCCAAATTGAGCTTACTACGCTCGTCCATGGCTTATAGCCACAAAACCTAGCTAGCACAAAATCCGAGAAGAACACCTCGTCAAACCTTCAATGACAAAATTTACCGTCAACGATTAAATTCAAGGTATAAGTACTAACTTCCTTTACTATTGGCTTCTACAACTTAGACCGATAGCAATGATACTGAACCTAAGCCAGCAAACTCGCTTACTCGCCGCCATATTATTAGGGTTAAGTCTCTATGGCTGTAGCAATGCCCTACCCAGAACAGAAGACACCACCCGCTCGCGCTGGAATAGCTTCTCTGAGGCCATGGCCGATTATGAAAAAATAACCCCCTACGTGACCACCCTAGAAGAGCTCAAGGGCCTGGGTTACGACCCTTATACCCAGCCCAATATCAGGATTCTGTCCTATCTCGATATTATCCAACGCTTTATGCCCAATCAGTCGATCACCCTCGACGATCTCGACCCCGGCCTCAGCTTTTGTATTCAATCACGCAATCTCTGCCAGGCCTATGAGGCGCGTCCCCAAAAGGCCAAGACCAAGCGGGTCGGTAATGTTTTCATGGATCTCTTGACCTTTAAACGGCGCACCATCGTCTCAGGCTGGTCGTTTAACGCGCTGATTGTGCTGAGCGATGGTATCGTGGTCTACAAAGTGTGGAGTGGGGACCCCATTATTAGCGGCGACAAACTACGCAAGAATCCTCTGGGGCCGCTGCAAGGTGTGAGTGGCACTACCCTTATTGATGTCTTTTAGGGCTGTCGGCTCTCCCCCTGGCTTAAGAGCCGACCCCTTAAACACGTGATATTTAAACCCGATGTGCGGCGCAGTACCGTCGGTTCGGGATAAAAAATAATCTACAAACAAGGCAAAGTGACATCTACCACGTCGATAGAGCACGCCTTATAGGATCAAGCCCTGTTTCGTTACAACCACTTTCGTTACAACCAATATTGAATAAGGCTATTGCCCAGGCGTCAGTGAGCACTACAACTTACTGCGCGCCCCAGCCACCATCAACCACAAACTCAGCACCGGTAATAAAGGCCGCTTCATCAGTGCACAAGAATAAAGACATGGTAGCAATATCGATGGGCCGCCCCACTCTTGCCATTGGAGTCGAAGCAATGATTGCCTGCATCTGCTCATCACCCATCGTTTTAGCCAATGGTGTTTCGATAATACCGGGATGAACAGAGTTAACTCTGACACCCTGCTGGGCATATTCCAGGCCCGCCGATTTGGTCATCAAGCGCACTGCACCTTTAGCACCGTGGTAGGCGATCATGCTTGGCGTGCCAATAATGCCAAACAGTGATGAGATATTAACGATGGCACCGTTACCCGACTTTTTTAAAGCAGGCATACAAGCCTTCATGCCCAACCAGACACCCGTTTGGCAGATGGCGACAACTCGGTTAAAGCCTTCAAGCGTTTCCTCTTCGACACCGGTGAAATTACCGACACCTGCATTATTCACTAAGGTCGTAATGGCGCCATATTTTTCAACGGTGGTTTGAACGACATTCGCCCAATCGGACTCGCTGGTGACGTCCTGACGAAGAAAGATAGCATCGCCTCCTTCACTCTTAATCTCACTGACCACCTGTTCACCCAGGTCTTCCTGCACGTCGGTGATGACAACTTTTGCGCCCTCACTTGCATAAAGGTGTGCGTGCGCTTCACCGATGCCGCTGGCACCGCCGGTAATAATCGCCACTTTGCCTTCAAGTCTATTACCCATAATATTATTCTCCGTTTTTATTTGAGTGTGATTTCTATCTTCGGCACCCAGAAAATACGGCCTGCCGGAAATTGTCAACCTGTTTGCATAGTATGCGACACTCACTGCGCCAGCATCAACCATCGCCCACTGCCTGACAACGTTATTTTCTTAAAAAAGCGCCTGCTATAGCTTCTCTACTATAAGCGGACGAGATAACTGCCATCTCAATCAGCACTCGTCAACTTCAACCTCGAATAATCGCCATCTGCTGGGCAAGTACATCGGTGGGCAAGTCGTTCTCCAGAGTGAGCCTATCGACCAAACTGCCATAGCGGGCTTTCATCTTCTCAGCAATCTGCAACGGTTCACCGACCACGGCAAAGGTTTCAAGCATTTCGTCGCTAATTAGCTCGGGCATTTTATCCCAGCCATTATTCTTGGAAAGGTGATTGAGTTTCGGGTGTAAATCCTGCCAGTCATGACACTCCAGCACGGTTTTATATGCTGGGGTAGAGGCGTAGAAAGAAATG
>AZII01007155.1_pt1 | contig 9645 bp, 10 predicted proteins | sample 359141 | NCBI WGS metagenome assembly AZII01 (sample SAMN02429717, study PRJNA222665) | marine sediment metagenome | biome: Sediment sample; isolation source: enrichment culture of sample MGS-BIZ(AMM) from oil contaminated site at the... | place: Tunisia: Bizerte Lagoon | collected 2012-09-08 ... | reverse complement strand
AAGGGATTCCCCTGGTTGCGGCGACGGCTGTTGCACTGTCTGAACTTTACGATCGGGATGTGCCCTATTGCTTCAATCGTAAAGAGGCCAAGGCTCATGGTGAGGGAGGTACTTTAGTGGGCGCACCCCTGAAGGGACGCGTGTTGATTGTCGATGATGTGACTACGGCGGGTACAGCTATTCGCGAAGTGCTTGCTTTGATTGATGCGGCGGGAGCCGAAGTGTCCAGCGTTCTGGTTGGACTGGATAGAAAAGAACGGCGCGATGGTGGCCTCTCAGCAATACAGGCGCTACAAGAGGAATTCTCTCTGGATGTGAAGAGCATCATAGATATCAGTCATATTATGACCTACGTTGGCGAGCAATCGGCTGGTGGGGCAACACTGGAGGCGGTAACAAGCTATCAACAACAATATGGCGTTTAAGCAATGAGCTTCGAGAAAAATTGATGGAAGGTTTTAAAAAAGTTTGTTTGATTTTGCTGCTACTGAGCTGGGCCACTGCTAGTCATGGTGCTGGCGGCGCAAGGCTTTTTCGTTATATCAATGGTGAAGGTGTAGTTGTTATTGATGACAAAATTCCACCAGCTTATGTTGCTCAAGGCTACGATATTCTCAGCTCAACGGGGCAGTTGCTAGATACAGTTGAACCTTCGGTTCCGCAGAATGCCGTCGAGAAGGCTTTGCGTAAAAAAGTATTGGCCGCTCGAGAAAAGGAAGATCGTTTTATTCTGATAAGTTACAGCTCGGTCGCTGAAATTCAGGCCGCGATGGCGCGTAAATTGGGTCAACTCGACAGAGAAATCAAAGGCATAAATACTAATATCAAAGGCAGTAAAAAGCGGATTGCTTTCGAGCAGCAGCGCGCTGCAAATTATCAGCGAGGTGGTCGGGCGGTGCCTAAAAATGTCACCGAGACTTTGTTTGAGCTAGAACTCGAGGTGAAAAAATCCGAAAGTTTATTAGAGCTCAAGCAAGAGGAATACGAGAAAATGGAGGAGCGCTACTTGGGTTATATAGAACGTTACCGCCAGCTCAAAGCTCAAACAGCGGCCGTGCCTGGAAATTAGGTGGGGCGCAGGTAGATAGCTTCCTCAAGGGCGAGCCATTGTTCCTGCCATTGGTGGGTGGGCAGGCTGGTGAAATTGCTGCGCACATATTGTCGTATTTTCCCCTCCGCTATTACCAGTAGGAGTTCGGCGACGGCAGAAGCTAGCAAGTGTGTTCGACAGTTTTCTCGAAGCTCTCCCTCCCGTAAAACCTGCTTGATTTGGGCTTCAATGCGTGTAAATAACTGATTGACTCTTGTATGCAGGCGCTCGGTTTCACCGGTCAAGGCATCACCGCTAAGGATTCGAGATAGTCCCGGGTTTTTTTCTGAAAAGCTTATTAGCAGCGTGATGATGATGCGACAGCGCTCTTGTGTGTCGCGTGCATCCTTAACAATGGTATTAATGCGGCTAAAAAGAGTGTCCTCAATAAAATCAATTAGTCCCTCATACATCCGTGCTTTGCTCGGAAAGTGCCGGTACAAAGCTGCTTCTGAAACACCGACTTTTTTTGCTAATGCGGCAGTGGTGATTTTTTTGTGGGGCGATTCTTCCAACATCTCAGCTAATGCCTGGAGGATGGTATCGCGGCGCGAAGGGCTAGATTTTGGCGAAGATGGGGAGTCTGTCATTATGTGGCTAAGGTCTCATGAGCATTGGAAATAAAAAGGTAAGAGCAGCGAGAATGGCTAGTTGGCTTGATTGGTGATTAATGTACCAACACCTTCGTCGGTAAATATTTCCAGTAGTACCGCGTGGCTGACGCGGCCATCAATAATATGGGCGCTGCGAACACTGGCTTTGACTGCATCCAGTGCGCAGCGAATCTTCGGAAGCATGCCGCCGCTGATGGTGCCATCGGCAATTAACTCATCAACTTGCCCGGTGGTTAACCCAGTAAGCACGGTGCCGTCGCGATCTAGTAAGCCAGCGATGTTGGTGAGTAGTAAGAGCTTTTCAGCTTGCAGGACTTCGGCGAGTTTTCCCGCCACCAGGTCGGCGTTGATGTTGTAGGAATTACCCTCGTCATCAACGCCAATGGGGGCGATAACGGGAATAAAATCACTGCTGGTTAACATGTCGATAACCCCTGTGTTGATGTGTTCAACTTCGCCGACCTGGCCAATATCGATAATTTCAGGCACTTCCATTTCAGGGTCCTTTCGAGTTACAACCATTTTACGGGCGGTAATTAATTGCCCGTCTTTACCGGTAATGCCAATCGCTTTGCCACCGGCATGGTTGATCAGGCTGACGATTTCTTTATTAACCGCACCGCCCAGTACCATTTCAACAACATCCATGGTTTTACTGTCGGTGACCCGCATGCCGTCGACGAAATGGGAGTCGATCTTGAGTTTGTCGAGGAGTTCGCCAATTTGCGGTCCACCGCCGTGGACGATAACGGGATTAATGCCGACGAGTTTCATCAGCACAATGTCCCGGGCAAAGCTTTGCTTCAATTGTTCATCAATCATGGCGTTGCCGCCGAATTTAATAACCAGAGTGCGGCCGGTAAATTTCTGAATATAGGGTAGTGCTTTGGTCAGAATATTCGCTGTTTGCAGTGCATTGTCACGAGATAGAGACATGGTCGTAGAGAACTCCCGAGCCCTTTTTGTGGAAAGGGCTGTTGGTTAAAAGGGTAATTTTGTATCGGGTAATAATGGAATTAATTTCTGTTTTAGTTGGTGCTGTAATCGCGATAGTGCCTGTTGATCGTCTGCTTCAAAGCGCAGCGTCAAGTGAGCAGAGGTATTGGAGGCACGAACTAAAGCCCAGCCCTCGGGATATTCTAGGCGTAATCCGTCGATAGTGATGCGCTTTGCCTGTGGGAAAATACTTTCGGCAAGTTTGTCGACGATGGAAAATTTTTGACCCTCGGCAACAGCTATACGCAACTCAGGTGTGGAAATACAGGTCTCAAAGCCGGCAACTATTTCATCGAGGCTTTGCTCTCGCTGGCCAATGATTTCGATTAAACGAGCAGCGGCATAAAGGCCGTCGTCAAAACCAAACCAGCGATCATTGAAGAAAATATGGCCGCTAAATTCGCCGCCAAGCGGTGCGCCGCTCTCTGAAATTTTGCGGCGAATATTGGAGTGCCCCGTTTTCCACATGATGGGGTGCCCGCCATAATTACTGATGAGGCTGTCCAGTCGACGGGTTGATTTAACGTCAAAGACAATATCGGTTTCGGGGTAGTGGCCGATCACATCGCGAGCGAAGATCATTAATAATTCATCTGCCCAAACGATGTGACCCTCTGCTGTAATTGCCACTAGACGGTCGCCATCACCGTCAAGAGCGAGTCCCAGGTCGGCCCCCTCATGTTTGACGATGGTAATGAGGTCGATAAGGTTGTCGGGTACTGAGGGATCTGGCGGATGATTGGGAAATGTGCCATCAATGTCACAGTAAAGGGGGATGACTTCGCAATCCAGCGCTTCAAACAAGGCTGGCGCCATTGGCCCGGCCGCACCATTGGCACAGTCGATAACGACTCGAAGTTGTTTAGAGCCGGGAGTGATATTTTTCACCAGTGCCTCGGTATATTGACCGAGTACATCGAGTTGTTGTCGCTCGCCCTGTCCGCTTTGCCAGATCCGCGCGTCCATCGCAGTTTTCAGGCCGAGAATTTCAGCGCCAGAGATCACCTGCTGGTTATAGTAAATTTTGAAACCATTGTCCTCTGCAGGGTTGTGGCTGGCCGTTACCATCACCCCTGAGTCTGCGGTGTCTAGGCTTGCAAGCGCAAAGTTAAGTAGTGGCGTTGGTATTAAACCGACATCAATCACGTCACAGCCTGTCGAGAGTACGCCCTCAATTAAAGCGGCTTTCAATTTGGGGCTGGATGTTCTGCCATCACAGCCAACGAGCAAGTTTTGCTGGCCGCTATTGATCATGTCGGAGCCAATCGCCTTGCCTAGACGCAGGGCAAAGTCATCATCAATTTGGCTGTTCGCTTTGCCTCTGATGTCGTACTGCCTGAAAACCTCAGTCACGGGGCAGTTTTCTTCGGCGACCGTTACAAGGCTCGGGGTGGGGGGCGCCACTTTCCTCTGGAAGAGTTTCTCTTTGATCAGTTGATTGAGTTCTGCCGGTGTCAGGTCGCTTTCATCCAGAGCCGTAACTTTTTGAAAGCGGGCTAATTCGTAGCGGACCAAAAGCACCAGCAATAAAAGACTAACGACAAGTAGGGCGAAAAAACTGCCGGCAAAATAAAGGACGGGTTTGGCCGTCATTTTTACAAGCTTGTTAGAGGCGGAATAACGTAGCTTCCAGTCGGCTCGACCTTTGATCGGTGTGTCAGCCTGGAATACGGTATCTGAACTGCCGATAGAGATAATAACCTGGGGTGCGAAACCACGGGTATATTGTAGTAGTTCTGTTTTGCCGAGACTGAGGTCAGCCTCATTGAGTGCGGGGTGGAGGTTTTGTGCGGAAAAACTGACGATTAAGCTGCCGACAACTTCGTCGTCATCGGCGACGGGGGTAGCATTGACGATCAGCCAGTCATGGAGTTTAACGGCCGTTGGCTCGAGCCGTTTGCCGGCGATGGAATTTTTGGCAAGAGTAATACCGACAAAATTTTGTGTTTCTTCAAAATAGGGGCTGTTGGCGGAAACCAGTTTTATTTCAGCCATTTCAGGCAATTGGTGGCGCAGCAGATTTTTAAACTCATTGATATCTGCTGCATTTTCTTCTTTTAGCAGATTGATTAAGGTTCTGTCCTGGACGATGAGGCTCAGCTTTTTATTCATCGTTTCGAAGTAAGCTTCGGTTTTCTTTGCCTGATCCTGAGCTAGAGAGGACGCCTTTTGGTGAATGCGCTCGTGCCAGGGGTCAATCACCAGCTTGCTATAAAATATCTGGGTTAGAAAAATAGTATAAATAACAATGAGTACGAAACCGGTGAATACGACCGGTGTTTTTATGACAGAGCTGAGATCTGACGATAGTTTCATGGTCACCTTTGTGCTAAAGCTTGGCTGTAACGTTCACGGCTGGGGCGTTTGCTGTGTCGAAGAGAGCAATAATGCGGCGATATGTTCTATAAGCTTATTCGCCAGCAGAGCTTTATTCATTGTAGGCAATGTTTTACTGCCGTCGGGCTGAACTAGCAGCACACGATTGTCGTCACTGTTGAAGCCTATGGTGGTGTCAGAGACATCGTTGGCAATAACCAGATCAAGCTTTTTTTTGCGCAGCTTTTTTGCCGCATAAAGCTCCAGGTTTTCCGTTTCAGCGGCGAAGCCCACCGTTAGGGGTCGACGAGGAAGGGCGGCAACTGTAGCGACAATATCAGGGTTTTTGATTAACTGTATGTGCATGTCGTCATCGGTTTTTTTGATTTTTTGTTCGGCGACGCTGGCGGGTCTATAGTCGGCAACGGCGGCGGCGGCAATAAAAATATCAGCGCTATCGACCTCATTTAAGGCTGCAGCCAGCATATCCGCTGCTGATTCGACAGCAATGGTTTTAACCCGCTCCGGTGGCTCGAGTTGTACCGGCCCGCTGATAAGTACGGTGTTGGCGCCGGCCTCTGCAGCGGCTCGCGCCAGGGCATAGCCCATTTTGCCGGAACTGTGGTTGGAAATATAGCGCACCGGGTCGAGTGCCTCCCGCGTTGGTCCGGCGGTAATAACCACCTTTTTACCGTCCAATGAGCCTGTGGCAAACAGTGCACAGGCCATTGCGCATAGGTTTGCGGGATCTTCCATTCGGCCTTCGCCAACATCGCCACAGGCCTGGTAGCCCGCTGCAGGGCCAAAAATATGCACTGCTTGTTCGCGTAGTTGTTGCAGGTTTTTTTGCGTAGCGGCTTTTTCCCACATGTACTTGTTCATTGCTGGTGCCACGGCGATGGGACTGTGGCTGGCCAGGCAAACGGTGCTGAGTAGGTCGTTGCCTTCGCCGTGGCTCAGGCGGGCAATAAAATCAGCACTGGCTGGGGCAATAAGAACGAAATCGGCCCAGCGGGCCAGTTCAATATGACCCATGGCGGCTTCGGCGGCAGTATCGAGTAACTCAAGACCTACCGGGTTTCCCGACAGTGCTTGCAGGGTCAGGGGGGTGATGAATTCAGTTGCGGCTGGCGTCATGACCACGCGTACCTCCGCGTCCTCGCCTTGTAGGCAGCGTATTAGTTCGGCACTTTTATAGGCGGCAATACCCCCGGTAACACCGAGTAAAACCCGTTTATTGCTTAGAGAGCCCATGCCCATCCTTTTAAAACCTAGAAATGTCGCTAAGATAACACTTGCTAAGGGAATTTCGAAGGAATCAAGGAAGGTTTGGGATGGCGATCAAACATTGGCCAGAGGGGGAGCGCCCTCGAGAAAAGCTGATAAGTCAGGGCCCGCGAGCACTTTCGGATGCTGAGTTGCTGGCAATATTTTTACGCACAGGCATTGCGGGCCAGTCAGCCGTTGGTTTAGCGAGAGATTTGCTCGCCCAGTTTGGTAGTATTACCACGTTGCTGAATGCGGATTTTGCTAGCTTCTGTGCCGTTAAAGGCTTGGGACCTGCCAAGTTCGCCCAGTTACAGTCTGTGCTGGAACTGGCGCGGCGACATCTGGGTGAGCGGCTCAGTCGCGAACAGGTCTTTACCAATCCCGAAACGGTCAGGCAGTTCGTGCGCACACATTTTCAAGGTTATCAGCGCGAGGTTTTCCTCTGTCTGTTTCTCGATACTCGCCATCGCTTGATTGCTTGCGAAGAGCTGTTTCAGGGTACGATTGATGGTGCCAGCGTCTATCCCCGCGAAGTGGTGAAGAGAGCCTTGCAGCTTAATGCGGGTGCGGTAATATTTTCCCATAATCATCCCTCTGGCATTGCTGAGCCGAGTCGAGATGATGAGCAAATCACCTTGCGGCTGAAAGAAGCTCTGGCGCTGGTCGATATACGCGTGCTCGATCACATTGTGGTGGGCCACAGCGAGGAAGTCTCCCTGGCCGAGAAAGGCCTGTTATAGCCGCTCGCAAAGCGCTTAAAAACAAAATTAATTTGATTCATCATCCCCTCTCTGGTATAAAGCACGGCTCTTTTCACCGGCACGCTGTTCCCGCTTGTTTGAGACAAGCAAAGGTTGGGTAGTAGGGCTGGTCGTCACGACCCCAAAAATTAACAGTTTATTTAGATTAGATAGAGGCAAAAAGATGTCCAGAGTGTGTCAGGTCACCGGTAAGCGTCCAATGAGCGGGAATAACGTATCCCATGCAAAAAACAGGACTCGTCGCCGGTTTGAGCCCAATCTTCATAGCCATCGTTTTTGGGTGGAAACAGAGAAGCGCTTCGTCAAGCTGCGTGTATCGAGCAAAGGTATGCGTATCATTGACAAACTCGGCGTTGAGCAGGTTATTGCCAATATTCGCGCCAATGGCGGCAAGGTCTAAGGAGAAATAACATGGCAAAGTCAAACAGAGATTTAATTAAGCTAGTGTCCACTGCTGGCACAGGTCATTACTACACGACTAGCAAGAACAAGCGCACTATGCCCGAGAAAATGGAGATCAAAAAATATGATCCCGTCGTTCGCCAGCACGTTGCTTATAAAGAAGCGAAAATCAAATAACCTGATTTTCATTTTGGCGAGTAGAAAGAGCCCGGTAAAGCCGGGCTTTTTATTGTCTGTTCCTTTTATTATCGGTAGAAAATTTGAGGCTTGATAGCTATGCCCGAACTGCCTGAAGTAGAAACTACCTTGCGGGGCATTCGTCCCCATTTGTTGAAACAAAAAATACAGAAAGTCGTTGTGAGGCAGGCATCTTTGCGCTGGCCAATACCGCAAGACCTACCGGCTTTATTGCTAAAAGCACGTGTTGAGGAGGTGAGCCGGCGTGGTAAATACTTGTTGCTGAAACTCCCTCACGGGCATCTGATGATACACCTTGGCATGTCGGGCAGTTTGAGCTTGGCGGCCGAGGGTACGGCAGTGAATAAGCACGACCACGTCGATATTGCCCTTGAGAGCGGCTGGGTGCTGCGATACAACGACCCACGCCGATTCGGCTGCATGCTCTGGATTGAAGGTGAGCCCCTTAAGCATCCCTTGCTGGCCAATCTTGGTCCAGAGCCGCTGGGTGATTTTTTCGATGACGATTATCTCTATCAGCGCTCTCGGCGCAAAAGCCTGGCTGTAAAAAGCTTTTTGATGGACAGTAAGGTTGTTGTCGGTGTGGGTAACATTTATGCCAATGAAGCTCTGTTTCGCAGTGGCATACATCCTTTGCGCAAAGCGAATCGCATTTCCAAAAGTCGCTATGCGCGGCTTTCAGTCATTGTACGAGAAGTATTAGCAGCGGCGATCGACCAAGGTGGCACAACCCTACGTGACTTCGTGGGTGGTGACGGCAAGCCGGGCTATTTTAAGCAGGAATTACAGGTTTATGGCCGTGGCGGACAGGCTTGCGTGGCATGCTCGGCTACCTTGAGGGAAGTGCGCTTGGGGCAGCGGAGTACGGTGTACTGCCCCAGCTGTCAGCGCTAATAGGCTGACAGTTTACGGACTTAGTTGAATTTTTCGCCCAAAGCCTTGGCGACATGGGGTGGTACAAAAGGCGAGATGTCACCTGTTAAAGAAGCAATTTCTCTCACCAGGCTGGATGAAATATAAGAGTGTTGCTCAGAGGGCGTCATAAAGATGCTTTCAGCGACTGGCGACAGGGCGCGGTTCATATTGGCCAATTGAAACTCATATTCAAAATCAGAAACGGCGCGCAGGCCCCGCAGCACAGCGTCGCCCTTGCAGTCTTTCAGAAAATTGACCAGCAGGTAATCAAAACCTCTAATTTCAACATTTTTTAGATGCGATAATGCTTCTTTGGCGAGATCGCCTCGCTCGTCCAGTGAGAACAGGGGTTTCTTTTTTTCGCTGCGAGCAATGCCCACAATAACGTGGTCAAACAGCTTGCAGGCCCGCTCAATTAGGTCGATATGACCATTGGTGATCGGGTCGAATGTGCCAGGGTAGACGATTGTTTTCATAGTAAGCGCTCCAACGCGGAGGCGCATGGTAAACAATTTGTCGATCTAGCTCAATTATCTGGAGTTTGACGTCGACGATACAAATAGCAAGCAACGTCGCCCGCTGTTTTATGGCGGTGCAGTTGCCAGCTGTCGGGCAGAGAGTCCAGTGTTTGACGAGCCGGAGCTTCAATGTAAATCATTGCCTCTTCCGCAAGCAACGTACTCTGCTGAGTTAGAGTGGTGATAGTTTCCGCTAATAACGTTGAGTCGAAGGGTGGGTCGAGGAAAATAATATCAAAGGGTTTTGAGTCGCTGGCGTTTTGCTGGAGCCAGTTGAGTACGTTAGCGTTAAACACCCTAGCAGACTTTAAACCGAGCACTTCAATGTTCTCGTCCAGAGCGCGAGCGGCCGCAGGGTTCAACTCGATCAAAATAACATCGCCTGCGCCGCGCGATGCGGCTTCCAGACCCAGTGCGCCAGAGCCTGCGAACAGGTCGAGACAATGGGCGCCGCGAAGTTCAGCGGTCAGCCAGTTAAATAATGTTTCTCGCAGACGGTCACCGGTGGGGCGTAAACCAACGACAGCGGGGAAGCTAATGCGTCGCCCACGGCACTGCCCGGCAAT
>AZII01000279.1_pt1 | contig 9710 bp, 11 predicted proteins | sample 359141 | NCBI WGS metagenome assembly AZII01 (sample SAMN02429717, study PRJNA222665) | marine sediment metagenome | biome: Sediment sample; isolation source: enrichment culture of sample MGS-BIZ(AMM) from oil contaminated site at the... | place: Tunisia: Bizerte Lagoon | collected 2012-09-08 ... | reverse complement strand
CTACGAGCTACGAGCTACGAGCTACGAGCTACGAGCTACGCTCAATTGGATAGAGAAAGCCGGTAAAGTTCCTAAGGATAGGGGCGCTAATAATATGGAGAGGCAGGGATGCGTCTTGAAAATTTGGATATCTGGTGTCGGTCAGTGGATTTAAGTGTTGAGATCTATCAACACTTTGCTGGCCACCGTGACTTCGGGTTTAGGGATCAGATAACCCGATCCTCGCTGTCCTTGCCCTCGAATATTGCAGAGGGCTTCGAGCGAGCTTCCGACAAAGAGAAAGCGTTGTTTCTGAACTATGCTAAGGGCTCGGCGGGTGAATTGAAGACCCAGCTAATTATCGGCAGCAGAATCGGTTATATCCCTGATGAAATGAGCAAAAGCTGGGGCGATGAGATTGAGCAGCTATCGAAAATGCTGTTCGCGATCATGCGCAAATTGAAGTGAATTTATAATGCTGGGCCAAAGGCCCGGTTGTGTTTTTCTAGTAGCTAGAAGCTCGCAGCTAGCCGCTGCTCTTCGAACAAAGTGAGGTATCTATGTCTTCCCCATACCAGGAAAAAGCAAACGAATCCAAAGCCCATGTCGTATGGCATGAGTCTAATGTGTCCAAGGCAGATCGTGCCAAGGTTAAGGGCCAGACGCCGAAGTGTATCTGGCTGACGGGTCTGTCCGGTTCCGGTAAGTCCACGCTGGCGAATGCGCTGGAAGTGGCGTTGACCGAACAGGGTAACCACACTTACCTGCTGGATGGCGACAATGTGCGCCACGGCCTGAACAAGAACCTGGGTATGAGTGATGAAGACCGCACCGAGAACATTCGCCGGGTGTCTGAAGTGGCCAAGTTGATGGTGGATGCGGGTTTGATTGTGGTGACGGCCTTTATCAGTCCGTTCCGCGCCGATCGCGATGCGGCCCGTGAGCTGTTCGAAGACGGTGAGTTCGTGGAAGTGTTTGTGGATGCGCCGCTGGAAGAGTGTGAGAAGCGCGATCCCAAGGGCCTGTACCAGAAAGCGCGCCAGGGCATTATCAAGGAATTCACCGGTATCGATAGCCCTTACGAAGCACCGGCCAAGCCGGAGCTGGTGGTGAATACCGCTGAAAACGATATTGAAGCCTGTGTGAAGCAACTGATCGCCGCAATTGTGTAGGGTGGGTGCTGGCTAAGCTGTATGTCGGATTACGCCTTTCAGGCTAATTCGACCTACAAAATTGCGCCTTTCGGGCTGATTCGGCCTACAAACTACGGGCCGCTGATTTGTCGTAGGTCGGATTAGGCGTAGCCGTAATCCGACACAGTGCAGTGATTGGATTTGTCCTCAGGCCAAGGATGGCCTGTCGCTCATCCCTTTCCGGAAACGACAAGAACCGTCTTCATAACCCGTGCCTGAGCGGGTTTCTTCGTATTTGCCACCACGGCGCGCTGCGTGGCGTGATTGGTTCTATCCATGAGTGGATAGCAAGCGATAGAGTTTTGGCGCTCATCAATTGTGGCTTGCTCCAGGAGTGCGGTCATTCAACGCTGGTAAGCATGGGGTAAACGGTCACACGGCCATCGGCATGCTGGTCCTTGACAGCAATCCGCACATCCTCATAACCAAACGCTTCGGCCAGTTGCCGGGCGTGCTCCCAGCTATTGGCTGGGTAGGGTCGGGAGGTCAGTTCAACGGTGTCACCGGTACTGAAGGTGTGGCGGAAACTGGCGCGATAAAATGGCATAGTAGGCTTATCTGTCGTGGTTATCGTTTGTGGCGGAGGCGGCACTGAATGTTCTGGGTTGCCGCAGGTCCAACAGCCACCCTACGTGGTTGAACGATTCCGGTGTGTCATCCACAAACCACTGTTTGAGTAAGACAAGTCTGAGGCGGAAGCCGACGACTCGGAGGCGTAAGCGATGAAAAGTATCCTGGTAACGGGCGGCGCGGGTTACATCGGTTCTCATACCGTTTTATTGTTGTTGGAAGCCGGGCACCAAGTGGTGGTGCTGGATAATCTAAGCAATAGCAGCCGTGAGAGCCTGATTCGTGTTGAGCGGCTTACCGGCAAATCGGTAACCTTTGTAGAGGGGGATATTCGTGATGCCAGCTGTCTGGATGCCCTGTTCTCAGCCCATGATATTGCGGCAGTAATCCATTTTGCTGGCCTTAAGGCGGTGGGTGAATCTGTTGCCATGCCGCTTGCGTACTACGATTGCAACGTGACTGGAAGCCTCCGGTTGCTGGAGGCGATGGAACGTGCCGGCGTACGCACCATGGTGTTCAGCTCTTCAGCGACGGTCTATGGCGATCCCGCAACGGTTCCGATACGGGAAGATTTCCCTCTCAGTGCAACGAATCCCTACGGTGCCACCAAGCTGCATATTGAAGATATGCTCCGAGATCTCTACACCAGTGATAACCGCTGGAGAATAGCCCTTCTGCGCTACTTTAATCCCGTGGGTGCCCACGAAAGCGGCGAGATTGGTGAAGACCCTAATGGCATTCCTAATAACCTGATGCCGTTCATTGCCCAGGTTGCCATCGGCAAGCGGGAGCAGCTGAATGTCTTTGGTGGGGATTATCCGACACCGGACGGTACCGGCGTGCGGGATTATATCCATGTAATGGATTTGGCACAGGGGCATCTGGCTGCACTGCAGGCACTGGAGAAAACTGGAGGGTTAATCACCACGAACCTCGGGACGGGTCATGGGTACAGCGTGCTTGAGATGATCCAGGCTTTTTCCAGAGCTTCAGGTCGTGACGTTCCTTATCAGGTCGTAGAGCGTCGCTCGGGAGATGTGGCGATCTGTTTTGCGGACCCGACCCATGCCAGCAATGTACTTGGCTGGAGCGCATCGCGGGGTATTGACGCCATGTGCGAGGATCACTGGCGCTGGCAGGACAAGAATCCGAATGGATATAAATAAGCATTACTCATTGGCTATTCGTTTTCTGATCAGGCTCGGATAGCGCCTCTGGATGCTCTCTTGATTCGTCAATCCCGCGAAGGCGGGAATTCATTTACTCAGGCCTTCAGTGTGTTGGGGTTCCTTCATTGACAGCGAAACCGGATATGGCCGCTCTGTTGCGTGGCTTTGCAGCCTTGCTGAAAAAGTATCTTGGTCCGCTGGTGATCAGGGGGCTGGGTGCAGTGGCCATGCTGGCCATGAATGTTCTTGTTGCAAGGCAGCTGCCGGCAGACCAGGCCGGTATTTTCCTCTGGAGCGTTGCGGTGCTGATGCTTGCTTCAGTGGTAGTGAGAATTGGTACGGATAACAGCGTGCTGAAGCTGGCATCAATCGCATTTTCAGAAGGAAAGGATGATCAACTTTATCGCCAGCAATGGTTTTCGTTGTTTCTGGTTGGCCTGGTTTCCCTCTTTGTGGCGATTAATGCAGTAGCAGTTGTCTGGCTTGTCCCTTTTTTTTCCGAGGATAAGCGCTGGGTATTGTCGTACATGCTGGCCGCAATTGTGCCTTTCAGCTTATTGTTTCTCCAGACCCGCTTTTTGATAGCGGCCCGGAAAAGCTCCCTGGGGATATTTTTCTCTACATCTGCTCCGTTTATCGGCTTTATCCTGCTGATTCTTCTGTTCCCTGTTGAAAATGCAGCGACTGCAGCTGCGGCATTTCTTGCTGCATGTCTGATTTCCCTGACCCTGGCGCTGGGGGTATTTCCCCCGGGTAACAGACCAGGCTTTCCTGCCAAAGCAGATCGACGGGAAATGTTGTTGATGAGCCGACATTTTTGGCTGGCTGCCGTATTTTCTGAAATGATTATCTGGGTCAGCCAGATTCTGGCCGTTATATGGTGCAGCCCCGATGAGCTGGCATGGCTGGCCTTGGGGCAACGACTCGCATCCATAGTGAGCTTGCCGTTGATTGCGGTAAAGAGCGTGATCTCCCCTCAGCTTGCCAGCGCAATGAGCCAGAGAGATTTCGGCGGGCTTGCAAGAGGATTGCGCGAAAGTTCGTTGATAGGCCTTGTTATTGCTGCCCCACTGTTTGTATTTATTGTGGCCGTGCCTGATGTATTGATCAGGATGACTGTTGGCGAGGCATATCTCCCAGCCGTTGATCTGGTATTGATTTGTGCGATAGGGCAACTGGTTAATGTTTCTGCCGGAATTTCCGGTGGAATGCTGGCTATGACGGGTAACGAAAAGCTATTGCGAAATATTATTGTCGGCAGTGGCATTCTTTGCGTTCTGCTGAGTATTATCCTTATTCCTGTTTATGCTGCAGTCGGTGCTGCCCTGGCCTTTTCAATTACCATGGTGATCCAGAATGTCGCCATGTATCTATTGTCCAGGCAGTTTATTCGCACCTGTATAAAAGAGAGTTGTCATGAGTAACCGTGGCTCGCTGAAACGCGCCTTTATCAAAAGCTTCTATATACAGTTTCGTAAGCTGGCAAAATCACTGCTTCATGCCTGCAAAGCTGCAATTGGCGGGCATATTGAAAAGCCTGAGTTCGTTGTGCTGGGTGACAAGAAGGTCGCGTACCTGGTGGTTTCAAAAGCAGCCTGTTCTTCCATAAAGAAAGCAATGGTAGCTGGTATTGTAGATGACGATATTCAGGATAATTACTCTATTCATCAAAACCACAAGGTGGCCCAACTGACGGTAAGAGGGAGGTTTCCTGACGCTGAGCAATGCCATGTTTTCACTTATGTCAGAAATCCTTTTTCCAGACTTGTTTCTTCTTATATCAACAAGTTTGAGGATTTTGAAAAAATTCGCATGGTTGGGTTTGAATATGCGGATTATCTTGGCGGTTACCTGGAAATGTCTGATTCTTTCGAGGCCTTTGTTGAGAAGGTCTGCAATATTCCAGATCGCTTGAGTGACAGACATTTCATGGGGCAGTACTACCTGATCCATTCCTTGTCACCGCGTTTGCCTGACCAGGTTGAAAAACTCGAAGAGATTGAGCGTAGCTTCCCTGCACTGTCTGAGCATTATGGTTTTGGGGGTATTCCCCATTTTAACCGTACTGGGGGCTATAACTATGAAGATTATTATTCCTCCGCTGAAATGGTTGAAATGGTTTATAGACGCTATCGTCGAGATGTCGAGGAGTTCGGCTATCAGGCTGAGTATGAAAGGTTGAGGTCCCGTTTTGATGTCTGAGCTTCTTGTGCGAGCCAGGGGAATTTGTGTTGGCCGTTACCGGTCGTTCGTTAGATGGATTGGTGCATTTTTTATGCGCCGAAGAGGCTTTAAAGTCATCCATTTCCTCCATATCGGGAAGACAGGGGGGACGGCTCTAGGGCGGGTTTTCCACGGAAATCAACGGGTGGGTAATTCTTGGCTGGTCCTGCATGAGCACAGCATTACGGTTAGGCGGTTGCCAAAGAGTGATCAATTCACGTTTGTATTGCGTGATCCGGTCGATCGCTTCGTCAGTGCATTTTATAGCCGCTATCGACAAGGGAGGCCGGCTTACTTCATTCCATGGACAGCAGCTGAAGCATCCGCATTTGCATCGTTTCCTGATGCCAATAGCCTAGCTGAGGCGCTGAGTGCCACGGAACCCGAGTGCCGTGAAAATGCTCGGGCTGCAATGCACGCTATTGGCCATGTAAGAACTCACTACCGTGATTGGCTGGGTTCTGTTGAGAATCTCTCTGAATTGTCTCATCGTATCCCTCTTGCGGGCTGGCAGCCGGAGCTCGACAGTTATCTGTGTTGCCTTGTCGATACCCTTGGCGGAGACCCCGAGCAGTACCGTTTCCCGAACAATGCGGCACAATCGCATAAGGGTGGGCATGGCGGGCGAGCGGAGCTATCCGATTTGGCTGTAGAGAATCTGCTGGAATGGTATGGCGATGATGTCAGATGGGTAGAGGCGGTCCGGCGGCTTGATCTGTTTGCCAGTAACAAGGCCTTGGTAAATAATCATGACAATTAAAGTGGCGTGTGTACATGATTCCAGAGCTTACCTGCCGGAGTTGCATGCTTATAGTGAGTACTTCCAGAAAAGTAGTTCCGTTCGCTTTGAGGTTGTCTCTCATCCAGATGGGGAGGTTTTATCTCCCGAGCGCTATGATTTGATATACCGTTTCATGGGATTTTACCCTTTCTGGAGCCATAGTGATGTGCCGGAAATCCATGAATATCATAGTTTGAGTGTTCCTCCTTTTGCACAAACGAAGGATACGATAAAGCGATACCTCAACAGAAAGCCCGTAGGCCGTGTTTTTCTGAATGGGCAGGTTGAAAGTATTCTCGGTTTTTCTGGCCAGGTGCCGAGTGTCCAGCGTGATATGGGCGTGCATCAGCGCTTTTTCGATGCGGTTACCGCAGGTTTCGCTAAGGAATTCGACATCGTTTACTGTGGAACGGTCGCTGGTCGCCAGGGGCTGCTTGAAGTTCTCAGGGAGTGTCTTGAAGCTGATTTATCAGTCCTTGTTGTAGGCAGGATTGACGATTCCGATTGGTTGGATAGGCTGGGATCGCTGAAGCGGGCTCTGACTGTGACGGGCGCTGTTCCCTATGATGACGTTCCAGGTTGGATCAGTAAGGCCCGCTTTGGGCTCAATTTTATCCCGGATGTTTATCCCTTCAATGTGCAGACCAGTACCAAGGTTCTGGAATATTGTGCTGCGGGCCTGGGGGTCGTGACCAATGATTATGAATGGATCCGGAATTTCGAGACTTGTCATCATGCCAGTTTTTATAAAATGGAATCTGGTCTGGCTGATTTGAAGACTATGGATCCACAGGGCTTTTCGGCTTCTGTGCGCTCACTGGAATGGTCTTCTTTGTTGGAACGTTGCGGTCTCGAGGAGTTTCTTGTTGTTTGTGCTTCGGTTAGCGAGCGCCGAAGCCCGTGAGAACTGTTCTGATGGTTTTGAGTACAATCAGAATGTCCATCCATAGCGACAGATTCTTGATGTAAAAGAAGTCATGCTCGACCTTTTCCCGAGTTGACTCCGTGCATACCGCATACCCCTGGCTCACCTGAGCCCAGCCTGTGATGCCTGGCTTGACGATATGTCGATAGCTATAAAAGGGCACCTCCTGTTCAAATTGCTGTACAAAGCCTCCTTGCTCTGGTCGGGGGCCTATAAGGCTCATGTCACCTTTCAGTACATTCAGAAATTGTGGAAGTTCGTCCAGACGGAATTTTCGGATAAAACTGCCAAAGCGGGTGATCCGGTGTTCGTCCATGTCTGCAAAGCGCGGAGTGTCATCATCTTCCGGGATCATGGAGCGGAATTTGTACATGCGAAAAAGGATGTTCTTTTGCCCGACTCGTTCCTGAATAAAGAGGACAGGCCCTTTGGATTCAAAGCGAATGATAGTGGCCACGATCAGGGAAACAGGCAGCACGATTGGGCTGAGCAGGGCGACAGAAGCAATGTCGATTAGCCTTTTGGCAATGACATAAACGGCGCTGGGCTGCAGGGAATCCATGTCATGGATGCTGAGCATGTTCAGGTCGACTTTGCCGTTGATGGCTTCGTTGAGAGTTTTGCTGCTGATGATTGTCGTGCCTGAGGCGCTATGGTGGGCTACATAGCGGAGCCAGTCGTCTTCTATTTCAGTGTCGGTGTCCACAACCAAGGCATCATAGCGAGTGTCGGATAACTCGGTTGATGTGAGTTCTCTGAAGCAGATATTTTCTGCGCCATCTTTATTGGTTATTTCCACGCCGGGCAGTAGTGCGAATTTCAGCTTCCGATATCGTCGGTTAATGATGAAGTTGGCAAATTGCACGCCAATCAACATTGCAAAACCGGTGAACAGGGTGCTGCGAGAGTAACCCAGGCGAAATGCGAGGATGATCATCATGGCAGAGGCAATTAGAGTCAGGGTGATACTGGCACTGTAGGAAAAGCTGCGCCCACCGGGAAACCGGACGATCTTTTTTAGAAGAAGGGCATTGATGATGTAGATCGTTGTCAGGGTGATGAGGGAGAGCTGCTGGTTCGGGTCCTGGGGGATCGAGACAGACCCGTGGGCAATAAGCTGGGCGCCGAACAGGGTGATGATCAGCCCCGTAAGGTGACCAATCACCGGATTGAGCAACAGCCTTTCATGAAGGCGAGTGTGGCGCGCTGGATCTATCGGTATGTAGTGAGAAGTCATAGGTCTCAAGCGCCTGATTTTGTGCCCAGATAGGCGTGTAAATAGTCCATTTTAGCTGGCTCCAGCCATGCATTTGGTGCGGATGCCCTGGCGGCAGACTGCATGGCGTCCAGGTTTGTTATCAGCTGATTAAGGCTGTGACGAATGGAGTCGGGAGTGTTGTCACATAGAATCCCGTTTCCGCTGTCGATCAGTTCGTGGCAACCACCCACATCGCTCAGCAACAGTGGCAGCCCATGTGCCTTGGCCTCAAGGGCGGACATGGGCAGCCCTTCACTGTCAGAGATAAGGCAAAGGGCGTGATAACGGTGGAACTGATCAAACGCCTGGATTTCCCCGGCGAAAAATACATTGTTCGGCGCGTTTGCCTGTAACTCCTGTTGCGCAGGCCCGGAACCGACAATCGTGAGGGTCAGTTTATCCTGTGAGAAGCCGGAGACGGCGTCTATCAGTAGATCCGGACGTTTAGGATGCGCCAGTCTGCCCAGAAAAAGTAATTTTACCGGTTTTGGCGGCAGGTTTGCAGGCTGTCTTGTCGGTTTGGGGGTTCGATTGGTCAGTGTGATGGTTTTACCTGACGGGATATTTAGCTTTTCGCTGCATTTTCTGGCGTCTGCTTTTGATACGTTGATCACCAGATCGGTCAGGGTTGAGAGCAAGCGTTCCGCAAGGGTGTAGATGCTGGCCAGCTTGCCGCCGTTGTAAATGGATGACCAGCCGTGGGAAACATAGATGACCCTCAAGCGTGGAATAAACAGCTTTACCAGCCTGGCATAGACACCCGCATTTGCCGAGCTGGCGACCAGAACCGAGATATTGTTGTCCAGAAGATAGCGGCGAAGGCGCATTAGTCCGCTCGGGCTGGGTAATCGCCTAAGCAGGCCCGGGAGAATAAGGGGGGATAGTCCTGCCAGGATTTGTGTCAGCCATTGGGCTTCCCCGGTGATCAAGAAGGGGTGGATGTCATCCTGTAGAAGACGAATCTGGTCAAGAGTCCATCGCTGGGCGCCACCAGTCTCTGCCTTGGTAATGATGAAGCCTATGCGTGGTTTGTTATCCATGTCCGACCCGTAATGCACACTGGCGGCGGATTTTCTCACTTTCCCGTGGCAGAGGGAAATCGGGCTGAGGAGTGGAAGCTGGCCAAACTATATGGGTATAGGGAAGACCTGTCTGAGGGCGCTGAGCTGTTCTCTTGGGCGCATTTCTGAAGGTCGGTACGGTGTCAGTTTCTTCGCGATGCAAGTATCGCTTCCCACGGCTACTCCGAAGTTTTGGGAGTGGGGTGTAGCAGGTTACGGCCGCAGGCGACCGCAGGACAACCAACATTGTGGCGCAAAAAAAAGGGCCTACCCGATGGGTAGGCCCTTTCTATTTGGCTCCGCCTGCTGGGCTCGAACCAGCGACCCAATGATTAACAGTCATTTGCTCTACCAACTGAGCTAAGGCGGAATGTCTTGAGGCGCGTATATTAGTGACGCCTCCCGGGGTCGTCAACACCCCGGGGGTGCGTTTGTTGCTTATTTAGCCAATGCCTGCTCAATCCGGCGGATGGCTTCTTTCAGCGTGTCCATGCCGACGGCGAAAGACAGGCGCATGCAGCCGGGTGCGCCGAAGGCGGAACCGGGTACCA
>AZII01008104.1_pt1 | contig 9922 bp, 10 predicted proteins | sample 359141 | NCBI WGS metagenome assembly AZII01 (sample SAMN02429717, study PRJNA222665) | marine sediment metagenome | biome: Sediment sample; isolation source: enrichment culture of sample MGS-BIZ(AMM) from oil contaminated site at the... | place: Tunisia: Bizerte Lagoon | collected 2012-09-08 ... | reverse complement strand
AATGCTGGGGTCGGCGGTTCAAGTCCGCCCCTTGCTACCAAACAAACAAAAAAGGGTTAGAGAGCAATCTCTAGCCCTTTTTTGTGGTTGCCTCATTGCCTACCTGTTGTGTTGTCCACAGAGGCAATCCATCACGGGCGGCCAATCACCCTTGCGCTCGTTAATGACTTCGAGCTGTCCTGTTCCCTGCCTAGCATTGTCCGTAGCTGCCTACGCTGTATATTTTCGTTTGTATATTACCAATAGAGATCAGCACCAGAAGCCGGGCAAACCAGCCCGGAGTACGGCGAGGCAAACAAAAATTTAACGGGGCAAAACGGGGTATAGCGATCATCCAACACGCAGCAAAAAGGTGGCTCTCAAATAGAAAAAAATATGCATACAATGACTGAGCGCAGCTCATAACGTTCAGCAAAGAATACGTTTTAATCTCAGGGCAGGGATATGAACACACCACGCCAAGGCTGGCAGCTTGCTCTGTCTGTCGTTCTCCTCTTTGGTTTACCCAATATAGCTCTAGCCGATGCTGTGCTTGAAAAGCGCATCGCCAAGTTCAAGCCCATTTGCTCAGACTACGAAAGCGCAAAGAAAATCGCAGAATGCCACCGCCCACCTGGCAGCTATCAAGCCGCATACCAAATGACTGGTGAACGAAGAAAACGGGCGCTGGAACAAGGACGAAAGGCCATCAAGATGAGCCGTGATACAGACAGGCACATGCAGAACAAGTACCGCTACCGCTGAGATCCGACGATGAAATACCTAATAGCCACGCTACTCCTCGCTACTATTTCACTCGCCCAGGCGGATATCAGCACAGAGATCGGCAAGGCCATCGGAAACTCAGCCGCTAACGGGACCGCACGAGCCATTGCCGAAGAGCAACGCAAAGTCTCCCAAGCCGCATTGATGACCGCCCTTTGTGAGAGCGAAGGCAGCTATAGCGATTCCGCGCTTTGCTTTATGACCCCACAAGGGAAACGAGTCTGGGAACTGGAAGGGACTGAACGTGCCTACTGGATGGAAGTAGGCCAAGAGCACCGCAAAGAAGCCATGTACCAAAAACGGCAAGACCAGAAACGCCAGCGGGAAAAGACAAAGCAGCAAGTCGATGCCTACAAAATCAACTTACAGCTTTGTCAGTTCTGGCGAGATCAGCCGGATTCTGAGCGGAGGAGAGCTAAAGAACAGGAATACTGTGGAGTTTAACGATAGAGTACTAGGGCTCTCTTTCGAGAACCCAAATCGACGCACCTTTAAGTTTGTTATTGAAATTTTTTCAGAAATTCTAATAATGCTTTTTGCGGGTCGCTTTCCTTTGATGTGAGCATTTTAATACCCCACTGGTCTAATATTGTTTCTTGAATCGGGTTTGGTCTGTGCGTGAATACATATGATCGTGGCTGAACACCACCACCGTTATTAGACTTCCATAATTTAGCCAACTTGTAGAATAAAAACCTAAGATTCACATCAGTTAGGCTATATCCAATAAACAGAACAGATTTCCCTAGAACATCCGACCTGAGCTTTATATCTAAAGGGGTCTCAAACTCTAAGCGCTCATAGTAACTAGATTCATCAAGCACGATAGTTTCATCGTTGTCAAAATCGCCATGAAATTTAATAACTTGAGTTACGCCATCTTTGATCTTTGCAATATCAGACACGCCCGCAATTTTTGTATATTTCTTACCATACAACTCATATGACTTTTCTAGCCACCTATCATAGTTGGTGGTGTATACCATTGGGAATTTTGAGTGCGCAATAAGTTTGTGTATCTCGGAGCCTTGCAAATCCACATCCGAAGAATGCCAATTAGTATCCATCCAACTACGGAGAGGACCAATATTTCCTGTTTTTACCCTATAGTATTCAGCTAAAGCCAAGTCATTTCCGAAAGACTTATATATTTCTGGGTCATAATCCAACTCAACGGCAATATGATCTATAAGTTCTGACCACGAGGGAAGGCCAAGATTTTTCGACACTCCTGCACCGACAAATAGAATGACATTCTTTTCTCGATATGATGCTACAAGATCATCCATTACAGAACCTCCGACACAAGAAACTCTCTAAAATTATCGAAAGCCATCTTACGCATTGAAATATCATTTTTCTTATCGCCCATCTCGGAAAACGTCTCTTCAAAGTTTTCTGGAATAAACACACAATCCCATTGGAAATCTTTATTCCCTCTTGGTTCTGGTGCAATATTACCTTTCACGCTCCCTTCAAATATATGTACTTTTCTTGCATCGCAGAATGCAATTACAGTTTTTGCAGTCACCGAAGTATTTTCCAACCTTCCAAATAGCTCAGTAAATTTTTCTGCTTGCAACTTATCCCAGAAAACCTGGGTTAAACCACCAGGAAATCCTTGCAAGCTATCTATATACAATCCTGTATGTTCGATAAAAACAGGACGCCCGACCTGATTGAATGCCTTTAAAACCTTATCCCTGACTATATGATTAATATCTTCTGCTTGTATTTCATGAATTTTCAAAGGCGCATGAACGATAGAAACACCAATATCCCCAAGAATGGCTTTCACTTCTTGAGCTTTATGAGGATTTTTTGTAACGAAGTTAATTTCCATGCAAACCCTTAATAAAAGAATATTTTTTTTGGTGACTATACATATCGCGAAGATGCTGTGAAGACCTAGTCTCACGATAAAATTCTATATAGTCTTTAGTAAGATCAGATAAATGTATTGATGGATTGTCAGAACAGATAACAAACGGAACCTCATTAGCAATAAAGTCAACAACAGGATGTGGCTGACTTTCATTTACTGCACTCGTCAGCTTGTTACTAATGGGACACACCTCTACACATATATCCCTATGCTTTAGCAAATCCATCACCTCAACTGATTTTGATGCAGCAGTTCCATGACCAATTCGATCAGCGCCAAATTCATAAACTGCGCTGGTTATATTTTCAACTCTTCCGGTTTCACCCGCATGAATGGTCACTTTAAGTTCATATTTATCTTTTGCATGCAAAAAGAGGGAGCCAGTTTCAATTGGAGATTCAATATTTTCATTTCCCGCCAAATCAAGCCCAACAACAGTGCTTGGCCTACCTAGATTTTCATACGCACTCAAAAGAGAGCGTAAGTGCTCAGGAGCGCAATCACCTCTAGAAACTGTCAAAATCAAACCTGCTATAATTTTGTGTTTTTCGCACGCAAGTTCGATTTCAGACACAAGCCAGGACAACGCCCTATCTACCGAAATGTTATTTAGCAATGCCAAGTAAATAACACTATTACGAATCTCAACAAATCTAACATTCTGAGATTTCAAATTAAGGAAAGCACTTTCCACTATTAAGCCTAGACAGGCCCTACTTCTAGGCACAAGCCGTAACACCTGCCAAGGTTTCAAGTATGAAGCTAGGGAGTCAGTGGGTTGCAAGATATTCAAATCTCTTTCTAGATCAAATCCAGATGGCAAATCAGATTTGTTTTCCTCCAACAATTCTCGAACAACATCAGTACTGACCAATCCATTTAAATGAACGTGAAGCTCACCTTTATTCAATAGCTTTATTTCATTTTCATTCATCAACAATCACTTGGCATTATATTTTTTAGAAAATCTAACGAAAGCCATGGGGTCAGGTCTTGAATCGTGTATCAGTGGTCATCCGGGTGTACCGGCATGCACGATGCAAGACCTACCCCCTGGCCCCGCGTACATCCCTATTCTTATGTATGACTAACGCCCCTATGCAGCGGCTCGTGTAGCGAGTCCTGTGCCTATAAGCGCGAACGGCCATGCATTGTTAGATCCAGCCACCATATCTCCGCAGACACTCTTTACACCATTTCGTGAGATTGCCCGGACGCTTATGACTATCGAAGAATTCATAATACGGTTTTACCTGACCGCATTTCTCACACATATCTGTATCAACCTGGGTGATTCGTACTGAGTTTCGCTCCTCCTGCCTATCAACCTGGTCCTCTAGAAGCGGGATAATTTCACAAGACCACTTACCACGCTCACAGTAATTAATACCCAAAGAAGAAACCTCCCACCGAAGCTGAGGATTCACAACCTTATTAATAAGGCCAGCCATATTAAGTAAGTTATTTATTCTTTGAGTTGGCACACTCAAATATTCTGATAATTCTTCTATAGATAAGTGCACTCGCAGCACCCCCTATATTTATATTTAACAGTTTATTTAATTGGAGATACGATATAACACCTTGCTGCATATGCCTGATATAGCCCCGCCCAAGAGTTCCAAAAAACTCATCTAATAGTGGCTCACTCCACAGATAGAAATCACTCTCAACAGGTCATTCTTGCGTCCACCTTCGAGAAAAACCACTTTATCTCAGACGCTTACAAAGTTCTGTAAGCCATATCTTACATATTCAACTTGCCCGCTGGTGAAAAACGCCCCGGGAACATGTAGTTGCAATCAAAAATCACGTTGCCCACATGAAAACTGCTCAGAGAAGAAGAACCCTTTACAGCAAACCCGAATGCACTAACTTACTGTTTTGTCGTGATAAGCCTTTCTCTGGCAAGCTGAATTCGGCCTCATAACTCCGGTGCTTTTTCCAGTTGAAAGACCTCACACTCCGACCCAGTCCAAAAATTATACTCACACGGGTTTCTATAGCCCGCTATATCGATCCGCTCACCAGTGGATAGATCTGTGATACCGGCTGTCCAGTATGGAGCATGAGCCTTTCCCGGCAATGCCACTTCATAGTGACCACCCGGCTCAGCGACAAAAACGAACGTTTTGTGATCTGGATAAAATCCACCTTGGGCATTACCAGACATAGTGATCTGCCGCATACCAGGCAAAAGCTTATAGGTATTGGAAAAAGATCGTGGGTGAACCCCATCGATCATCGTTATGAAGATATAGGGATCCAAGAAAGGGGTATCAATCGTCAGGGTTGCAGTTTGATCCTCAGGCAGATCATTCACACCCTCCATTGCGTAAGGGCTAAGCGTACACCCTGATATCATAATGCCAGCTAGCGCCCCCAAAGCTCCCTTCGCCATCACTACCCTCTCGTATAATTATTCTCAGTAATGGGATCAGATCTTGAATCGTGCATCAGTGATGCACCCGCGTGTACTGAGCATCCACGGTGCAAGACCCGAACCTAGCCCCTGACACTCTAAGCAGCGGTTTTGAAAACCATGTTATGCATTAGCACTCGTAACATGACCATTCAACCTCAAGACTGCCGGAACCCTTAGCCACCCCTAAAAAAGAATTTCTGTGTTCCGCCCCAATCAAGAGGGCCACTCGACCATACCCGTTTTTTAGAACGGATTTTTCGATATTTTCGCAAATGACCGACTCTCTTTTTCGCTGCAATTCCGAACACCATTGAAAAATCTGATAGATCTCTTCGCGGTCGATTGATGTAACTATTTTCTCTTCTTCATCGTGAAGCCACTTTTGAGCCTGGCCATATTCGTGACTATGCAAGTACGAAAAACCTTCAAGATCTTCACGGCATACGTGAAAATCATATTTCTTTCTGTATTTTCCGGAGCTATATCTTTCAAAGATGAGAGATAAACTTTGATGCTTACGGTAATATTCCAGCATCTCCTTTTCGCAGATGGGTTTTCCGCAAGGAAATACTGGAACCTGATTATTCACAAGATACAGCCCCGTCGCCTTCTTCTCCAATCCATTGAATCTTTCATACTCGGTCTGGGAATGCTCTAAGAAAATGGCGTCTGGTCTAACGTCATTAAGCACGTCAACTAAATCTTGAGCCCTAAATGGGCCGCGCTCCTTATGCACACTCAAAATAATCACAACTTCACGCATGAGCGGATCCGACTTCTACGTGCATAACACCTGAATTCAGTGGCGCTTGAGGCGACACCTGTTTTTTCGAAAGCAAAAATAGGTGGCTGGTCAAACAGCCGCGGCAATGATTTGTTAGCCGACAACAGCACTGACGTTCTCACAGACCGACACTCCCAGCATGTTTCTCAGACCGACCAACGATCTGGGGAATTCCCCACCAAGTGCGAGAATTGCCCTTGCGTTCTGGGGTTTCCGTTCCACAGATTGCCGAGCTTCCAACACCGCAACATACTTGATGCACTGGTATAGCCCTCTGACGATATCGGCCTCCCCGGACGAAGCAGGCTTAACCTCAACTGCGATTTGCTCGGATCTTTTTTGAAAAAATACATCTATTGAGTCACCGGACGGCAACGGATGCTCCTCGTCACCGTTTCCAAAAGCTGCGGAAATGCCTACTGATTCCGGGTGTGTGGAGATGAACTCCTTTAGCGCTTTATGCTCGGGCCCCTCGCCGCCACGCCCCTGGGCAGCTTTACCTTGGAGATTACTGAAATCTGAAGAATCTGGCTTGAGCCCGAAATACTTGAGCACTTCAGGCCAGTGCTTGTAGGAATATATTTTGATCAGCTCTGCTTGAACCACCTGCCGCTTCTGCTTCATTGGCAGCTTCTTGTACGTTTTTAGATCGCTCAAGAACCACGCGATTCCCTCACCAGGCAGCCGGGTGGTCTTGTTTACAACTAAGCACTGAACAGGAGGGACTCCTTCCTCCCATTCCTCGGCAAGATTGCCAAGGGCAGTTCCAATGCTTCCGAGGACAAAATTCAGATTGCGCGGATTAGGCATTGCCAATTCATCAGCAAGATCCTCATACGTAATCGGTGTACCAGCAAACGCTTGCCTTACAAGAATTGGCAAGGCTTTACGCGCTCGTTGCTGATACAACTTGTCGCCAGATAGCGACTCTGCAATTTCGGCAGTCTCCATACCTTTCCCTTTACTGACTAACAGCGTATTCAATTGCACTTGCGATATATCGCCGACCTAGCTCGTTGCTCAAATCACGTAAAAACACAAACAGTTCAATGAGTTAATATAAAAAAAGAATCACTCTCACCTGGCTTTTCTTGTATGAGCGTGCTGGACAGGAATTTTCACTTCGACTTTTCTCGCGCCCGAAATTTTGAAAACTCACTTTACATCAGCAACTTACAAAATTATGTAAGCCATATCCTACATATTCAACTTGCGTACTGATGAAAAGCGGCCTAACAGCATATGAGTACAGTCAAAAGACCGTTGCCCACATGGAAACCACTCAGACAAGAAGAGCTCTTTACAGCAAACCCGAATACGGTAACTGACTGTTTTGTAAAGATAAGCCAATTTATGACAACTCGAATTCGCCCTCATAATGCTAGGGCCGGCGCGATTCAATACCAAACAAAAAAAGGGCCTGACGGCAAGGTCAGGCCCTTTTGGGTTCTAGAGCAACGCTCTCGATTAGCATTGCCGGCTAATGGTGCTGCCTCATCATTTCCTCTTTGGTTTGGTAACGATGGGGCGGACACACCGCAATCAAAAAAAAGCACCTTTTACCCTGCTGCTTGCTCGGCAAAAGGCGCTCTTCATTGTTGCTAATAACTATCCTCAATTTATTACAGGGGAAAGGTCATCAGTGGCGGCGTTTAGCTTAAAGACAGGATGATCGACGCTTCGCGCCGATCTCCTGTTTTAGGTTGGGCTATCAGTCTGTTACGAGGTAGACATTCATCTGCTCCGACACATTTAACGTAGCACCATCAACCGCGCTGGTATAAACCGTGTAACCACCGCTGCTGCCAGTATCCGTCCAGCTGTCACTGATATAAACGTCATCGCTAGGTCATGGGGTCAGGTCATGAATCGTGCATCAGTGATCATCCGGTTGTACGGGGCATGCACGATGCAAGACCTGACCCCGGACCCACACGATCATCGATAGCATTCTTTGCCCCAGGCAAAGTGCGGTTCTATCGCTGGCATACCTCTCATTTAGAATGCTCTGCTCCCTTTCCCGACGGTCGCAGCGGCACTCCAGACCCTGAATAGGGCGCTGTTGCGGGTAAGCGCTTGCCTGTGGGAATGCCCCGCTGACGTTCAGCTTCAAGCTGCTTGATCCAGCGCGAAGCTGTCAGCTTCCTATTTGAACTCAAGTGTTAAAGGGACGCCGTTGTCTGGTCATCTGACACCTCGCTTAGAGTGATAACGTACCACCCCCGTTGGTGTCCGGAATCAAACAACTTCCCTACAATTCACCACGGGGACATTAGTGTGGGCACGCACGGACAAACTAATAGCGTGCTCTCTCTAAAAATCAAAAACCTGGAATTCGAAAATCGACAAAATTGACAGGCATCGCCCATGAAACCAAGGGGCAACTTGAATAGAGTAAAGCCGCTGGCGACCTTGAAGTATTAATCAAATATACGCTAAAGCCGGCCACTGGCGGAGCTGGTCTCTATTGGCTACTCGAGGGATTAGTAAAGCGTCACGGTTCTACACGAGAAAAATACGCACCGCCTCGCTGGGTCGAAAAGTTGGCGGCATTTATATTTACAAGTGCCCTGTCTTTACGTAAATCAATGCACCATCTTCTTTGGTGAAGGGGCTGTGCCGACTTAGATGAGGGCTACGTAGCCATGAGCCTTTAGCGTAGCTACCATACTCATCATGGAAGGTACCCTCTAATACAAAAATTTCTTCTCCACCCCAATGCTGATGAGCAGTAAATTGAGTGTTTGGCGCCCACTTCACCAGAGCTACGTGTTCACTTTCAAACTCATGCAGTGGCATCACTTTTAGGCCACCGACTAGCCCCTGACGCCATGGTTGTGCTTGGGTATCAATGACCTTTTGCTCTGTATCTTTTTCGTCGAACTGCTGTAATTTAACGAAAATAGTCGCCCCCTCCTTACCGATTTTAGGTGTGTGTGATGTACCAATAGGGTTGCGTACATAACTGCCTTTGCCATAGCGTTGATACTCATCAGAAAACACACCTTCAAGCACAAAAAACTCTTCTCCACCGGAATGAATATGTGGCGAGAACTCACTAAAAGGCTCATAGCGAACGATCGATGTGGCACGTGCAGTTTCGCCCCCCACCCTATCGAGCATCATTCGTTGCACACCCGGCATCGGCGATTCCACCCAGTGATAGTCATCCGGTTGAATCACGATGCGTTGTGAAAAGTCTGCATTTATTCGTATCGTCATGTTAAGCGCCTAACAAAAATTTAGTCCTTACCTGCCATTACGCCCCATCTACACTCCCCAATAGCACCAGTGAGCCCGCTGGATCCAGGAGTTAAGAGAAACACGATACTGCTCGCAATGTCATTCGATCACCCATCTACCAATCGGATGAAAATCAGTAAACCCTACCAAGGCATCATCCACTTTCGCAGTGGTCAATGGATGTTTCATACAGGGGCGTTTCTACCACCGCAAGAAAGACTGCATTAACGCTAATATTGTTCTGCCAGCTCTATTGCCATGGATTACGTTAAAGGCAGGCACAATCGACGCTTCCATGTGGACTCGCGATGAACTCATACAAAGGGCCACACGGCCCTTTCTTGAAGCCCTCCCTCCGTCATTTCCTCACTGGGCAATTCAAAGAATCACAAGATGATTAGGCAGTTCGTTTTTCTGCTCGGTGGCGGGCACGTGGTTGGCTAGCTTGTCGCCGCAGGCAGCCACGCATTCTTGGAAGCCCTCTGCCACCTCACCGTTTTTCAGCTTTGCAATAAAGGCATCCACCATGCTTTGCCATTCACTGTCTGGCACATGCTGGGCGATCCCCTGATCGGCCAAAATTTCCACATAGTGCTCGGCTTCGCTAACAAAAATCAGCACGCCGGTTGCGCCTTTGGTGCGATGAAGCCCCTGTTGCAGAAACGACTGGCGCGCCAGCCCAGCCGCGCGGGTTTGCTGTAACCGCCGTGGCACCAGGCGAAACTGGATCGGTTTCAGCCGAAACAGCACCGCGAGCGCCAACAACACACCCCACTGCAGCAACAAAGCTTCAAACGGGGTAAGCCACACCGGCAGGAAA
>AZII01000548.1_pt1 | contig 9925 bp, 5 predicted proteins | sample 359141 | NCBI WGS metagenome assembly AZII01 (sample SAMN02429717, study PRJNA222665) | marine sediment metagenome | biome: Sediment sample; isolation source: enrichment culture of sample MGS-BIZ(AMM) from oil contaminated site at the... | place: Tunisia: Bizerte Lagoon | collected 2012-09-08 ... | reverse complement strand
GCTAAAAAGCTGATATTCAGTTAAGCGTGTGTCGCGTAGGTCTTGAGAGTGTGCTATTTGTTAATAGATATACTCTTCAAAATTGAAAATAATCTATCTGATTGGTATAATTATTAGCCGACTTGCGTAAGTAAGTTGTCTATTCAATAACTAAGCACATAAGGTTAACCGAGTGAAACATACCTCAATCCCTCAAGCGGGTTTATATGACCCTGCGTTTGAAAAAGACAGCTGCGGATTTGGACTCATTGCGCACATTGATAACAAACCGAGCCACTGGCTGATTAAGACGTCCATCGATTCGTTAGCTCGATTAACCCACCGTGGCGCCATCGCAGCAGACGGCAAGTCAGGTGATGGCTGTGGTTTGCTCCTTAAAACGCCAGAAAAATTCTTTCGTGCAAAAGCACAAGAGCTTGGCGCGACACCGACAGAATTGTTCGCTGTTGGCATGGTCTTTTTAAGCCAAGATGCGTCTAAGGCTGAGCAAGCAAAACTAATCCTTAAAGAAGAAATAGAAAAAGAAGGGCTCACTGTTATTGCCTGGCGAACTGTGCCAACCAATACAGAAGCATGTGGTGAACAAGCCTTAGCAACCTTGCCTTGTATTGAGCAGGTATTTGTCAATGCAAAAGAGGGAATGAATAATGCAGCAATGGATTGTTGCCTATATATTGCAAGACGTCGTGCTGAAAAGCGGATAGAACAAAACGACGAGATGTTTTATGTGGCGAGTTTGGCTTCAAATGTCATTTCTTACAAAGGCTTGGTAATGCCAGAGTTTTTACCGGTTTTTTACCCAGACTTAAATAATCCAGAACTGGAAAGTTCACAATGTGTTTTCCATCAGCGATTTGCAACCAACACATTTCCACAATGGCGTCTAGCTCAACCGTTTAGGTTTCTGGCACATAATGGTGAAATTAATACTATTCGCGGTAACAGAAGCTGGGCACAAGCACGTAGCTATACGTTTGAAACGCCTTTAATACCTAATATGGATGATATTCGACCTTGGGTTTCGTCCGTAGGCTCAGACTCAAATAGTCTGGATAATATGGTGGATGGTCTGATTGCTGGCGGCATGGATATTTTCCGTGTTATGCGCCTGCTCGTCCCACCAGCATGGCAAAATGTTCACACTATGGATCCTGAACTGCGTGCTTTCTATGAATATTCATCCATGCATATGGAGCCTTGGGATGGCCCTGCAGCCATTGTGCTGACAGATGGTCGTCATGTAGCGTGTTGTCTCGATCGAAATGGCCTACGCCCTGCGCGTTATGTGATTACTAAGGACCGTCATATCACCCTGGCGTCTGAGGTGGGCGTGTATGACTATAAGCCAGAAGACGTTGTGCAAAAAGGTCGCTTAAAACCGGGCGAAATGTTAGCTGTGGATACAGAAAAAGGCGAACTGATTACGCCGAAGGAAATTGATGACCGTTTAAAGGCTCGTCAACCGTACAAAGCATGGTTAGCTGAGCACACTAAAAAACTATGTACAGAAAGAGATGATGATCCACTGACTTTGGCGCCATTAGATAAAGCAACTTTACAGGTGCATGAAAAACAGTACCAGTTGACTTTTGAAGAGCGAGATCAAGTACTTAAAGTGTTGGCAGAAGCAGGCCAAGAAGCAATTGGTTCAATGGGTGATGACATCCCCATGCCTGTTTTATCAACTAAAATTCGTAGCTTGTATGATTATTTTAGACAGCAGTTTGCACAAGTAACGAACCCGCCTATTGACCCTTTGCGTGAGCAAGTGGTTATGTCATTGATGACAAGCTTTGGTCGGGAAAAAAATCTATTTGAAGAGTCGGCCGAACATGCGCACCGCTTAGAAGTGGGTTCACCGGTCTTATCAGCATCAAAATTTGATGCACTGCTGTCAATGACAGATTCGTCATATAAAAGCGCGGTTATAAGTTTGCAATATGACTTGTCTGTGTTTAATTTAGAAAGTGCTATTCAGCATATATGTCAGCAAGCTGAGGAAAAAGTTCGTGAAGGTAATGTTGTTATTGTCTTAAGTGACAGAGGGTTAGCAGCGGGCTTTTTACCAGTACATGCCTTATTAGCGACGGGTGCTGTACATCATCATTTGGTCAACGTTGGTTTGCGTTGCCAGTCAAATATTGTTGTTGAGTCGGCTACGGTCCGAGATCCACACCAGTTTGCAACGCTTATTGGTTACGGTGCAACGGCTGTTTGTCCGTATCTTGCCTATGAAACGCTGAACGACATGCTGGAAACGGGCGATATAACTGGTATAGAAGAAGATGTGTTGGCTCAGAATTACCGTAAGGGTATCAATAAAGGGCTGTACAAAATACTATCTAAAATGGGTATTTCAACAATTGCTAGCTATCGTGGCTCGCAGTTATTTGAAATTGTTGGGCTGCAATCGGCAGTTGTTGATACCTGTTTCAAAGGAACCACCAGCCGCATTGAAGGGGTTGGTTTTGAAGCGCTAGAAAATGAGCAAAAACAACTCTCTAAAGTAGCTTGGAACCCACGAAAAAGTACTGAACAAGGCGGTTTGTTGAAATATGTTCATGGGGGGGAGTATCACGCGTATAACCCAGATGTTGTCAACTCTTTACAACAAGCGGTCCGTTCAGGTGATATTAGTAAATACCGTCTGTATGCTGATGAGGTGAATCACCGTGCACCTGCCTCCATTCGCGATATGTTTAGCTTGAAGTTAGATGAGAAAAAAGCTATTTCTATCGATGAAGTAGAGCCCGCAGAAGGCTTGTATACACGTTTTGATACAGCTGCAATGTCATTGGGTGCGTTGTCACCTGAGGCGCACGAAACATTAGCTATTGCGATGAATCGTTTGGGTGGTCGTTCAAATTCTGGTGAAGGGGGTGAAGACCCTGCAAGATTTGGCACTGAAAAGCTGTCAAGAATAAAACAAATTGCATCAGGGCGCTTTGGTGTAACACCACATTATTTAGTTAATGCCGATGTCCTGCAAATTAAGGTTGCTCAAGGTGCTAAGCCAGGCGAAGGTGGGCAGTTGCCGGGGGATAAAGTTAATAAAATGATTGCAACGCTGCGCTACTCTAAGCCAGGCGTTTCACTTATTTCACCACCACCACACCACGATATTTATTCAATTGAAGATTTGGCTCAGCTTATTTTTGATTTGAAACAAGTGAACCCAGAAGCCCTTGTGTCGGTTAAATTGGTTTCAGAAGCGGGTGTTGGAACGATCGCCGCGGGTGTTGCTAAATGCTATGCCGATTTAATTACGATTGCGGGTTATGACGGCGGTACAGGTGCCAGCCCACTAACCTCAGTACGTTATGCTGGAGCACCGTGGGAGTTAGGGTTAACTGAAACGCATCAAACATTGCTTGCAAATGATCTAAGAGACAAAGTTCGTCTGCAAACAGATGGGGGGCTAAAAACTGGTCTAGATGTTATTAAAGCGGCTATCTTAGGTGCCGAAAGCTTTGGTTTTGGTACGGGCCCAATGGTTGCTATGGGTTGTAAATACCTTCGTATTTGTCATCTTAATAACTGTGCGACAGGCATTGCGACACAAGATAATGTACTTCGCATGAAGCATTATCACGGAGAAGTAGAGTATGTGATGAACTACTTCCGCTTCCTTGCTCAAGAGGTGCGCGAATGGTTAGCGAAACTGGGCTTTAAAAAACTTGAAGACATCATTGGCCGAACAGATTTGCTTGAGCAAATTGAGGGACTAACAGATAAGCAAAGTGGCTTAAAACTACAGCCTATCTTGGATTATATTCCGGGCAATGAAACGAAAGCACAGCACTGCATTACGCCACAAAATGATCCGTTTGACGATGCCGCATTTGCTGAAGGAATAGTGGTAGATGTGCTGCCAGCAATCGAAGCAAAAGCGGGTGGTTCGTTTAGATATACGATTAGTAATATTCACCGGTCTATTGGTGCTCGCGTATCAGGTGAAATCGCGAAACGTTATGGCAATAATGGTATGAAAGATGCCCCTATTGATATTCACTTTAGCGGTTCAGCAGGCCAAAGTTTTGGTGTGTGGAATGCGGGTGGTCTAAATATGACACTTGAAGGCGATGCGAATGATTATGTTGGTAAAGGTATGGCCGGTGGTAAACTGGTTCTAAAAGCACCAGCAAATAGCATGTTCGATAGTCATGATTCAACCATCATGGGTAACACCTGCTTATATGGCGCTACCAATGGTAAATTATTTGCAGCTGGCCTAGCAGGAGAGCGTTTTGCTGTTAGAAACTCTGGCGCAATAGCGGTTGTTGAAGGCATTGGAGACCATGGTTGTGAATACATGACAGGTGGTGTTATTGCTGTCTTAGGAGAGGCCGGCATTAACTTCGGGGCAGGAATGACGGGTGGCTTTGCATTTGTATTGGATGAGTCACGTACGTTTGTCGACAGATATAACCATGAATTGGTAGATATTCATCGTGTGTATACAGAGTCAATGGATGCACATTGTGGCTATTTACGCCGTTTAATAGAAGAGTTTACAGTCGAAACAGGCAGTAAAAGAGGTCAAGATATACTTGATAATTTTGCTGATTATATACAACACTTCTGGCTGGTTGCACCTAAAGCGGCTGACGTTAAATCGCTATTAGATTCAATAACCTCATAAGAAGTTTAACGTAGAGAAACACAGATAAAATGGCTAATAATTTTCAATTTGTTGACGTACCTCGCATTGACCCAATAAAGGTGCCTGCGAATCAAAGAAAACAAGAGTTTAAAGAGATTTATGGTGAGTTAGATGCAGAGCAAGCAGCCGATCAAGCTGATCGTTGCCTACACTGTGGAAACCCATATTGTGAATGGAAATGCCCCGTGCATAATTACATTCCAAATTGGCTTAAACTGATTTCAGAAGGTAAGGTTATTGAAGCGGCCGAGCTGTCGCATAAAACTAATTCATTACCGGAAATTTGTGGACGCATTTGCCCACAAGATAGGTTGTGTGAAGGCTCCTGTACGCTAAACGATGAATTTGGTGCTGTTACTATTGGCTCTATTGAAAAATATATTTCTGATGAGGCTTTCAAACAAGGCTGGCGTCCAGACCTATCAACGGTCAAACAGACGGGTAAACGCGTAGCGATTATTGGTGCAGGACCGGCCGGTTTAGGTTGTGCCGATATTCTTGCTCGTAATGGTGTAAAGCCGGTGGTTTATGACCGTTACCCTGAAGTAGGCGGACTATTAACTTTTGGGATACCTCCGTTCAAATTAGAAAAAAGCGTGGTGAAAAACCGTCGTGAAATTCTAGAAGGTATGGGTGTTGAGTTTATATTAGAGACAGAAATTGGCAAAGATGTGCCATTTCAGCAATTACTAGACGAGTACGATGCTGTTTTCCTAGGGATGGGTACTTATAAATTTATGAAAGGTGGTTTTCCGGGTGAAAACTTAGAGGGCGTGCATGAGGCACTTCCATTCTTAGTGTCTAATATCAACCGCTTGATGGACTTAGAAGGCGTTAATACCATCATGGGCGATGAGTTCATCGACATGAAAGGGAAACGAGTTGTGGTGCTCGGTGGTGGAGATACGGCGATGGATTGTAACCGTACAAGTATTCGTCAAAATGCACAAGAAGTGACTTGTGTTTACCGTCGTGATGAAGAAAATATGCCGGGCTCTCGTCGTGAAGTAGCAAACGCAAAAGAAGAAGGTGTTAACTTTCTTTGGAATCGTCAACCGGTAGAAATTATTGGTAAGGACAAGGTTGAAGGCATTAAATTAGTGACCACCGAGTTAGGTGAGCCAGATGCACGCGGCCGACGTAGCCCTGTTGTAATACCAGGCACGGAAGAAATCGTACCGGCTGATAGTATTATTGTGGCTTTTGGTTTTCAACCAAGTCCAATGCCATGGTTTGCAGATTTTGGTATAGACCTTGATGAGCGTGGCCGTGTGATAGCACCAGAGCATAATGAATTTGGTTATCAGACCACCAATGAAAAAGTATTTGCTGGCGGCGATATGGTTAGGGGGTCGGATCTTGTTGTTACGGCTGTTTACGAAGGTCGTGAGGCCGCCCAAGGCATCCTTGATTACTTAAACATATAGTCTTCATTACCCTATTTTAGCAACGCCAATACACGGCTTTTACACTTAAGAGTATTAAATAATGACCACGTTAAAAAATGATTTAATGTTAAGAACATTGCGTGGTGAAAAAACAGAGCGTACGCCTGTTTGGATGATGCGTCAGGCGGGCCGATATTTGCCTGAATACCGTGCGACACGCGCTCAAGCGGGTAGTTTTTTAGATCTGTGTAAAAATGCAGAGCTTGCTTGTGAAGTCACTTTGCAACCGTTGGAACGTTATCCAATGGATGCAGCGATCCTATTTTCCGATATTCTGACAATCCCAGATGCTATGGGTTTAGGCCTTTATTTTGAAGAAGGCGAAGGCCCTCGGTTCGAACGTACTGTGCAAACGGCAGCGGATATTGACAAGTTATTTGTACCCGATCCGAATCAAGAACTTCAGTACGTAATGAACGCTGTTTCAACCATTAAAAAAGGGTTGAATGGTGCTGTTCCATTAATTGGTTTTTCCGGTAGCCCATGGACCTTAGCTTGTTACATGGTTGAAGGAAGTGGGAGCAAGAACTTCGCAAAAATTAAACGCATGATGTACGACACCCCCGAGTTGATGCATCGTTTGCTCGACATCGTTAGTCAATCGGTAATAAGCTATCTACAAGCTCAGATTGAAGCGGGCGCACAAATAGTCATGGTGTTTGATACCTGGGGCGGTAACTTATCAACAAAAGATTATGAAACATTTTCTTTAGCCTATAGCCGAAAAATTTCACACGCCCTACAAGCAACAAACCCAAGCGTACCACGATTATTATTTACTAAAGGTGCGGGTGTTTGGCTAGAAACTATGGCGGATGCTGGCTATAACGGCTTAGGAGTTGATTGGACAACAGATTTAAAGCTAGCACGAGAGCTCACGAAAGATAGCGTTGTACTGCAAGGGAACCTTGACCCAACAAGCTTGTATGCTAGCCCAGAAAAAATCCGTCAAAAAGTACGTGACGTATTGGCCGATTATGGTCACGGGCATAAACATATCTTTAACCTAGGGCACGGAATACTACCTGACATTAATCCAGAGCACGTGAAGGCGATGATTGATGAAGTACATCAGAGTAGCCCTGAGTACCACATTTAATAGTAATCAAGACAACCCATACGGGTAGTTTTTATAGATTAATAAAGAAGTACGATCTCCAATAAAAAGATAATAACCTTTAAATTGTAAGAGGCTTTAATTTTTTTCGATGAGCCCTTTTTTATTTTTTAGCGCCAGCATGTGCCTGTGCCACTCGCTGTTTTGATACCTGCTTGGTTATAGGTAAGGTTTCCACATGAATCTGTTGCTTGGCCGTTGACAGGTGTTGCGGTTAAAGTAAAACAGGTTGCTGTTGTACAAGGTGAGGTGCTTGAAAAGGCAATTGTATAATTGTACCTTGATGTGCCTGTTCTAGGTGTTTGATTAAAAGGGAGTGCAGCAGTGTTTATTGCACTACCAGATGCATCTTGATCATAACGATTTGCTTCACTAAAGTTACGTTCCATAAAGCTAGCTAATTGCATAAGGTCTGCTTGAGCAGTACTTCGAGTAGCGGCCCTAGTGTTTTCAACATATGATGGATATGCGATAGCTGCGAGTACTCCAATGATAATGACAACTATCATCAGTTCAATTAAAGTAAAGCCCTTTTGTAATACAGATTGATGCATTTTTAATTTTCCTTGGTATTTAGCCAGATTTTTGTGATATGGCCAGTTTCTTCTCGAGTAGATTTTTCTAAATTATATTTTATATGGGTGCCGAGTTTTATGTCAGCGGTAGTCAACTCGCCTTGCCCATCAAGAATGAATTTTTTACCATCAATATAAATGATAGATTTTAATGCTTGGAAACCAGTGATGGTACCAGATAGGGCAAAATGAGTGATTGATTCGTTGAAAGTGGTTGGAGAATCATAAGTTGAAGGCTCATCAAATGTAATGGCTAAACAAACGGGCACTACACTTATGAGCAAAATTAAAATAAGAAGAGATGTTCTTTTCATGTTAAGTCCCAATTATTGAAGAATTTCTTTCCAAGAGATACGTCCTGATAATGAAGAGGCCACGCTTTCTAGCACTGAAGACACTTTACCTGTAGTATCAGTTTGTACTTTAAACTCCCTGTTGTTGTTCTCGGTAGCTATTACCGTTGGTGTAGCTATCATACCGCTACCATCGGCACGATAACCGCTCACTGGCACCTGAGCTGTAGACCCGTCACTCAAAGTAACTGTCTGGAAATCGGCGTAGTTTATTACACCATCGCCATTTACATCAAAAGGTGAAACATCTAAACGCCCTCCAGTTAGATAGTTAAATTCCATTAACCAGCTATTACCACCTGCTGCACAGGCAGTGGAAGAAGGCGTTCTAGTGGCAAAAACAAAGCGACCGTCTCTGCCTATTGGGTTTACATCTACGCGTTCGCCAGATTCGGGTAAGTCCATAAACCAACCGTCTTTTGACGCGTAATCAACGCTATTGTTGCTGTTAACCCTATAGCTATCTCCGTTAATAACCAGAGTGTCAATAACGGTTTGCTCAACCAAAGTAGAGCGGTTGTTGTTAATAGGTGTGTTTTGATCCCAAAGACCATAAATAGTTTGCTGATCGGTAGTTGAGGTATCAGTTAGTTCCATATATTTACCGGTACCGAAGCTTATCATATAGCCTTCGTCAGGGTGCCAAGTAAATAAAGGGGCAGAAGTAATGGGTTGGGGATTACTAGAACTATCGATAGCAGTGAATAAAGGTTGGTTACCTGATATTGTTATTCCCCATGAGCTTGTACTTGAGTTTGTTACATCAAATTTCCACAAATTTCCGTATAGGTCGCCAGCATATATATAGTCAATAATATGATCACCATCTACGTCAACAGGAGTAGGAGTGGCTAGGCCATTTGGATTTGTTGTGCTGCCTACACTGGTATCAATTTTTATATAATCTGTGCCAAGCGTCCAGATACCGTCTGTGCCATCTTCTATAAATAGAATGTAAAGGTAGGCATGCCCGTCGGAACTAACATGCCCATCAGCATCAGTATTGTTATAGCCATTACCAATAATAACGGCCCATTTTCCATTTGCCATTTTTGCAATTTGAGCAGACTGACCGGTTCGGAAATTATGTGTAGGTTGGGTGAAGGTATAACCTAAATCAGCATCGTCTTCATCAGAAAACTCCCATAAAACAGTTGTTGCTGCCGATGCTTCTGTAAAGTTGGGTGTCGTTATATCTAGTGCATAAATACCTTGACCACCAGCTCTTAGCCCACCAGCTAGTACCGTTGCCCAGCTACTATTAATGAAGGCATCTGCGATAATTGGAGAGCCATCTACATAATACTCATGTGGTATGCTTGTCCCATAGCCGATAGCTGTTAGCTTGCTTAAATTAGAAAAAACTGTTCGAGGTATATAAGCTAATATCTCTTCACCATCACTGGCTTTAAAGCCATGTAACATACCATCGTTAGCGCCAGAGTAAATAATGGGCGTGCGAGTAAGCTTGCTTGTACGGAAAGCTGCATAACCCGGCATGTTTGCATCGTTGTACCCCGCGTTTGGTACGCCAACATATGAGGGTGTTGAATGAATGATATCACCTAACTTACCCGCTCTATCAGATCGAAAGAGCCCTGATGATGTTCCGCCTGTACCACCCCTTATGAAGTCAACACGATCGGAGCCTAGTCCATCAGGAACACCTAGATGGTTAGCATTCAGTGCATCTTTTGCTGTGGTATCAGTTAGCCCATCAATATCAGACCACCGGAAAGGAATACCATCGTTAGTATCTCGTCCATAGG
>AZII01001071.1_pt1 | contig 10193 bp, 7 predicted proteins | sample 359141 | NCBI WGS metagenome assembly AZII01 (sample SAMN02429717, study PRJNA222665) | marine sediment metagenome | biome: Sediment sample; isolation source: enrichment culture of sample MGS-BIZ(AMM) from oil contaminated site at the... | place: Tunisia: Bizerte Lagoon | collected 2012-09-08 ... | reverse complement strand
ACCTTGTGTTCGTCGCTAATAAAATCAGTCAGGGGCGTTTTGATCGGCCCGGGGCAAACACAGTTGGCGGTAATACCTTCGCGACCGAGGTCAACAGCTAAGGATTTAGTAAAGCCGACGACAGCATGCTTGGCAGCAGTATAAGGCCCGGCATTCTCGGTAGCACCAAGGCCTTCGGTGGAGGCAATATTAATAATGCGCCCATGCTCCGCTTTGCGCAGCATGGGCAGTGATGCCCGCACCATACGCTGCACCGAGTTGATCAGCACGTCCATGCCAAACTGCCAGCGCTCTTCGTACTTTTCGCTATCGAGTTTCACAAAAACGCCCAGGCCTGCATTGTTGACGAGAATATCCAAGCCACCAAATTCAGCGCCTATGGCGTTTGTCACTTCGACAATGCGCTCTGCATCGCAAACATCCAAAGCCCAGGCTTTAGCTGTACCGCCGGCGTCATTAATCTCTTTTGCTACCGCCTCGGCTTTATCCTGATCGCGATCGGTGACTGCTACCTTAGCGCCTTCATCGGCGAAAAGTATCGCCGTTGCCCGGCCCATACCACTGGCCGCACCCGTAACATGAACCACGCTACCTTTAACCGAACGACTTAATTTACTGAGTCTTGCCACAATATTTTACCTTTTGAATGAATATGACAGCCCAACAACCTGTCTGCTGAGCCTGATTAATAAAAGAAAGAATGCAAGCTAATCCCAAAAAACGGCACTGAATTTAGGCCGTGAAATGCTATTTTTAGAACTTAGCTAAGGCCTGCTTTAGGCGACGTTATCAGCGGTTGGCCGATCTCTACCGCCTGCGGTACCGCCAGACATTTCTCGGCAACCAGCTTCATCTGTTTGTAGAAAATGTCGTAAGGCAAACTCGCATAAGAGAACGAAACATTAAAAGTCACCGGCCCTGCCAGCGCCTGAATACCACTCATCTGTTCGATACATTACTGCGGCGTACCGAAGATTTAGTTATCGACGGAGATTGCCCATCGACTCAAAGCGGCAGTCACCCAGCTCATGTTTATACATGCCGTAATCGGCCATGGCTAGATTAGGGTGGTTTTGGAATAGCATCAACACGCCAATATCCATAATAAACGCCTTATTTTTAGTCTTGTACGTTGATAGGTTTAAAATGTGATTGGTCGCTATCTTTACATAAGCAGTGTCTGCTAAACAAATCTAAATGGAGCCTAAAACAACCCGTCCGTTAATGCTCAGCGTTTGCCAGGCGAGTGTTTATCTAATTGAGAAGCACAGGTGTAACACACTAGCGCAGCCAGATAGCAACTGGGTATCGGTCTTATCTAGAAGGTTGAATGTAAAGAATACGGGGCGAAGAAGGGGCTAGGACAGCTCCTCACACAATAGAGAAAGTAACGCTGGAGTACCAAGCCGCCACTTTATAGGCGGCACTAAAGAATAAGTTCACACATGCTCTGCAAATCTCTTTGGTCGCTCATTAAACTGCGGCCCTATTGCTGATCGAGACCAAAAAATCCGATTCGACCTGCTATAGCCAGGCTCAAACAGATTTCACTAAATGAACATACGAGCCAGGCTGAATAACAGCCCGGCTCGTTCACCAGTATTCGTGGTGCTAAAATTGGAGCTAATTCAATGTTGGTCGCACTCGGCAAGAAAACTAATCAAACTCTCTCGATAGTCATAGTAGTCGGGATGTTCAAGCAAGGCTTTTCGCGTACGGGGGCGAGGTAAGTCGATATCGATCACTTTACCCACCGTCGCTTCTGGGCCATTGGTCATCATCACAACCCGATCGGCCAGCAGTATCGCTTCGTCGACATCGTGGGTGACCATAACGGCGGTGAGTTTTGTACGATCCCACACCTCCATTAACACTTCCTGCAACTCCCAGCGCGTCAGCGAATCGAGCATACCGAAGGGTTCGTCCAGCAATAATAATTTGGGCGACAGTGCAAAAGCACGAGCAATACCAACACGCTGACGCATACCGTTAGACATATCTCCCGCCTTTTTGTGGAGCGAATCACCTAAACCGACACGGGTTAGATAATATTCAACAATATCATTGCGCTCACTTTGCTGGGCGTGAGGGTAGACACCTTCAACACCGAGAGAAACGTTTTCTGTCGCCGTCAACCAGGGAAATAAACTCGGTGCCTGGAAAACCACCGCACGATCAGGGCCGGCAGAAACAACCTCCTTGCCATCGAGAATAATACCGCCCTTGCTGATTTCGTTAAGGCCCGCCGTCATCGAAAGAACTGTCGACTTGCCACAGCCCGAATGGCCAATAAGCGAAATAAATTCGCCCTTTTTCATTTTCAGATTAAAATCTTTGACAACAGCCACTGGCCCTTTTGGCGTTGGATAGACTTTATCCAGCTGTGTATATTCAAGATAGCGCTCTTGGCCCAGGTTTTCTGTGGAGGGCTTTAAAGCCGTTTTATCCACACGCCAGTCGGTGGTGGTGTTGGGTCTGATTGGGGGTAGAGTGATATTGCTTTCACTACTGCTACTTTCAATACCGATATCCATAAGGTATTGCGTAATTTCTGCGCGCAACGCCTTAAAAGCCGGATCGTGATTCATCGCGCTACGATCACGGGGGCGCGGTAAATCAATTTTAAACTCCGGCCCAAAGGTCGCATTGGGTCCCGGCTTTAAGGGAATAACCCGGTCGGCCATAATCAAACCTTCATCGACATCATTGGTGATGAGGATGACAGTTTTCTTTTCCTGCTCCCAAATTTGCAAAATTTCGTCCTGCAAATTCGCGCGAGTTAAAGCATCGAGAGCGCTGAGAGGCTCGTCGAGAAGAAGAATATCGGGGCTCGCCGCAAGGGCGCGGGCAACATTAACCCGTTGTCGCATGCCACCTGACAACTCGGCTGGGCGTTTATGTAAAGCCGGGGTCAAACCCACCATATCGACATATTTTAAGACCCGTGCTTCCCTTTCTTTTTTTGGCTTATCAGAAAATATTTGATCGACCGAAAGAGCGACATTACCTTGCACAGTGAGCCAGGGCATTAGGGAGTAGTTTTGAAAAACTACTCCCCTGTCTGAATCGGGCCCGGTGATTGCCTTTCCCTCTTTTTTAATTGTGCCTTCGTCAGGCTGTATTAAACCGGCAATGGCTGAAATCAGGGTGGTTTTACCGCTGCCAGAAAAACCCACAATGGCAACAAATTCGCCTTCAGTAATTTCCAGATTAATATCTTTCAGCACAGCTGTTTTGTCAGAACCTTCACCGTAGGACTTACTGACTTTATCAAGCGCTAGAAGCGTCATTTCTTTAGTTTCCTATCTGTAAAACAGCTGTTAAATATTGGTTTCGCCGAATGAGAATATTTTTTGTAAGGTCATCATTACTCGGTCGAGTGCAAAACCAATCAATCCAATAGTGAAAACGGCGACCATGATACGACCCAGTGAATGGGAGCTACCGTTTTGAAACTCATCCCAGACAAACTTGCCCAAACCGGGGTTTTGCGCCAACATTTCAGCCGCGATTAATACCATCCAGCCAACACCGAGAGACAGGCGTAAACCGGTAAAAATTAAGGGTAATGATGAGGGTAAAATAATTTTGGTAATTTGTGTCATCTTGCTCAGACGCAAGACTTTACCGACGTTAACCAAATCTTTGTCAATCGACGAAACACCCACTGAGGTATTAATCAGGGTTGGCCATAATGAACAAAGTGTGACAGTAATAGCCGAGGTGAGAAACGATTTATCGAACCAGGAATCATCACTGGTGACATACACTGCACTCACAATCATGGTCACAATAGGCAACCAGGCAAGTGGCGAGACCGGCTTGAAGATTTGAATAACAGGGTTAATTGCCGTGTTAACCAAGCTACTCATTCCACAAAGGATGCCAATGGGTACGGCCACAATCGTTGCTATCACAAAGCCAGTAAACACCGTGTAAAGACTAGTCACTATCTGGTCGAGATAAGTCGCCTTACCGGTATAGGGCCGAATTTTTACGACAGCATCTGGATTCTTCGCTAATTTTTTTTCATTGCGTGCTTCCTGGCGCTCATAAAAAGCAACGGCTTTTTCTCTTTCAACGCTATGCTCCTCTAACAAACCCTGAGCTTCCTTATAAACGGCAACCGGCCCCGGTATCACACCGAGACTGGTTTCAATTTGGGCAGCCCCCCAACTCCAGAACATTAAAAATGCTATAAAAAATAGCACTGGCGCACCAATGACGATTAATAATTCACGAAATTGTGCTTTTGGGCTTTCTCCGCCACAGAGCTTAACGAGGGGCACAAACCAGGTGAAACCAATTAAATCCAGAACTTTATTAATCCGCACATACAGCGGTGTTGTATCTCCCGACGCTTTATTCTCTGAAGGGGACTCTTCATTGGCTATCGCTTGATTGACAAGGGCTGGCTCTGGAGGTGTATTTTCTGCAGTATTTTTCATGGTGTCCGGTGTCGTAGCTGTTAATTCGGTCATGGTGGTAGGCCTATCGATGGGGCTGGCGCGCCGTTGGCGCGACAGCCCTAGTTATTAACCCAGTGCGGTAGAGTAATGAATGAATTTCACGCTACTGCGCACTTTCTTTGCCTTTTAAACCAATGGGCAAACTCTCTATGTAGGCATTGGGTTTTGTGCCGTCATAGGCGATACCGTCGATAAAGTCTTTTTGCGGGGGGCGAAAACCACTCTCACTATTGAGGTCTGGAAAGTCAGACGCTTTTAAGGTGCCCTCTTCAATCAAATCCTTAGCTGCAACTGCGTAAAGATCGGGGCGATAGACAGACTTAGCCACATCGATATACCAGCTATCGGCTTTAAACTCATCGATTTGCCCCCAACGGCGCATTTGTGTGAGATACCAAATCGCATCACTGTAGTAGGGGTAAGTCGCGTTGTAGCGGAAGAAAACATTAAAGTCAGGCACCTGACGCTTATCGCCTTTTTCGTATTCAAACGTTCCTGTCATGCTGTTGGCAATAACGTCGTAATCAGCACCCACATAGTTTGACTGTGAAAGTATTTTGACTGCCTCGGGCCGATTGGCATTGTCGTTGGCATCTAACCAAGCTGCCGCGCGAATTAATGCCTTAACCATACGTGCTGTGGTATTGGGGTATTTCTCAGAAAAGGCTTTGGTAATACCGAACACTTTCTCTGGGTTATCTTTCCAAATTTCATAATCGGTAATGACCGGCACGCCAATACCTTTAAACACGGCCTGTTGATTCCAGGGTTCGCCCACACAGTAACCAAAGATAGTGCCAGCTTCCATTGTGGCGGGCATTTGAGGCGGAGGAGTGACCGACAGGAGCACGTCAGCATTTAGCTGACCACTGATATCACCCTTCGATGGCGCGTAATAACCGGGGTGAATACCGCCAGCAGCGAGCCAGTAGCGCAGCTCATAGTTATGGGTCGAGACCGGAAAAACCATCCCCATATTGAAGGGTTTACCCTGCTCGCGGTAGCTATCAACAACCGGCTTCAGCGAGCTGGCTTTAATCGGGTGAACAGGTTTACCATCCGACTGAAGGGGAACATGGGGCTTCATTTGCGCCCAAATATCGTTGGATACGGTAATAGCGTTACCGTTTAGATCCATACTAAAGGGGGTGATAATGTGGGCCTTAGTACCGAAACCAATCGTCGCGGCGAGTGGTTGCCCTGCCAGCATATGAGCACCATCTAACTGCCCATCAATAACACCGTCGAGTAAGACTTTCCAGTTAGCCTGGGCCTCAAGGGTGACGTACAAGCCTTCGTCTTCAAAATAGCCCTTCTCATAGGCAACGGCCAAAGGCGCCATATCTGTTAATTTAATAAAACCAAATTTTAGCTCTTCTTTTTCAGGCTCCCCAATTTCTGCCCAGCTCAGTAGTGATAGCAAGGACCCAGCGAGAGCGACTGAGGCTGTTTTAAATGCGGGAAGAGAGACAGGTAATCTCCTTCGACGTCGTATGACCGTCGATAATTTTGGTATTACAGAATGGTTTGGCATAACTTACTACTCCTTCAATGACCTTTATAAGCTGTTAGCACCGTAGGGTGAAAACAAATAAAAAAAGCCAGTCATTCACAGAGACTGGGTGTCTGTGAATGACTGGCTTCGTTGCCTAAAAAATAATGTTTGTGCGCGCACGATTAATAATACAAATTGCATGCCAGTTTTTATTCGAAAACTATTTCCTTATAAATGGCCAGCTATACGCGATTTTACTAAAAATAGGGTTTAATAAAATAAAATAGCGGCGCTTTTTGGTGCGCAATAGACGTGATTTTTGATTGTTTATTATCAACGCTGCACTATTTTTGAGCGCGTAATGTAGGCGGTGTGCATCTTTAGTTAATGCTGGCAGGGAGAAAACGTCCCTCCGTTGAGGAACAAGTCTGGCCCCAACTCTATAGAGCCTTCAAACAGATACGAAGTGGCATGGCTGCCTTCGTTTTTATAGTCAGTAGAGGGAGAGTCATAGCCAAGTAGTAAAGCGGCCTCACGATAAAGGTCAGCTCGATACACCTTTTCAATCAGCGTACAGGCTTCGCTATCGTCGATGGTTATCCCTTGTAGTTCAAAGTTTTTCCTTAATAAATATTCAGCACGAGAGCGCCATGGAAAGCCTGCCTGGTAACGATGAAAAACAATAAAATCCTGATTTTTAAGCGCTCTACTGTGTTTGTTGTATTGAAAGTCTCCAAGTAGAGCAGGTTTAATCATGTGCTCTGGCAAATCTAAATACTGTTTACGGGCGAGTATAGGCACACTCGCCTCCCGGTTTTCCTGCTGAGATAACCAGGTTGCAGCTTCCATAATAGCTAAGCGTAGACGCAGGTGTGTAAAGGGATGCTTATTATGCCAGTGCTCGGTAACAACGAGTGCTTTTTCAGGTGCGTTGTTCCATAGTTGATAGCCCGAAACGACAGATGAACCGATACCGGCCTGTACCGCAGCAGTGTTCCAGGGTTCACCCACGCAAAAGCCGTCGATAATGCCCCGCGCAAGATTATCAACCATTTGCTCCGGTGGCAGAACGATAATGTTCACATCCAGGTCAGGACATATTCCGCCCAACCTTAGCCAGTGGCGCAATTGAAATGTGTGCATGGAGTAGGGGTAAACCGTCGCCAACGTTAACTGTCGAGGTAAAGTCCTAACAATTTCACCTAATTGTCGTGCCGCTAATACGGGGTCGGGACAATTGTCACCCGTTTTATTCCTCTCGACATCAAGCTGTTTGCTTAAACCAGAGGACAGGGTTATCGCATTACCATTTAAGCTCAGCATCAAGCCAGTAATAAAGGGGCCTGACGTATTTTTGAGACCGGGCGATGTGACCAGGGGCATCGGTGCCAGCATTTGCGAGGCATCTAACGTGCCGACAGCGACCTTGTCTCGAACATTAGCCCAGGACACCTCTCTGCTAAGCGTGACCTCTAACCCGTAGCGTTCAAAAAACTTCTGTTCATGGGCAATGATAAGCGGTGCGCTGTCACTCAGACGCATAAAGCCAATATTGAGCTGCGTTTTTTCTGCTGGGCTGAGACTATTTAGGTTCATCCACGGGTGCCTTCTTTGAATCCTGATCCAGAATTGCGATAACGTTTTTAGCAACATCAACAAGGGTTTGATTATTATTCATGGCGAGGTTACGCATATTTTTATGGGCCTCGGGTTCGGCTATTTTTTGATGCTTCATCAATAAGCGCTTGGCTTTATCGAGGATATTTTTATCATCCAGTTCTTGCTGGGTACTACTCAGCTGTCGGCGTAGGGTCTGAAACATTTCGAACTGCGCCAAAGCGACGTCGATAACGGGCTTCACCTTGTCAGGGTTAATATCCTCCATCATATAAGCGCTGACACCTACGTTTATCGCCTGACGGATAAACGCAGGGTCCTCCTCGTTCGAAAACATCACCACCGGTGTTGGATTATGCTGATTGATCAGTGACAGGCTTTCCAGAACATCCCGATCAGGTGACTCAATATCTATCATTACCACATGTGGCTTGAGTTCCTGGATTTGGAATAATAGGCCCGATGCACTGGCCAACATTGCGACAACATGAAACCCACAGACCTTAAGTGCCTGCTCGACCATAGCTGCACGCTGAGGATGATCATCAACTAACATCACGCGAACTTCATTGTTACTAGAGTGATCCAATACAACCTATCCTATAGCCTTAGGCCTAATACTTTTTTATCACGTACACGTGCAGTCAATACAAAAAAAGTGTTGCCATTCAATGCGGGGCCTCATACCAAGTTGACAATCCTTATTCGCCTGGTATGGCTGAGCAGCACGCCCCTTGTTCACTAAACCGTATACACCCTAAAACGCTGCTGTCACCATCAACCAGGCTTTATCTGTATCGGTAGAAAAATCATCGGCCTCATAGGCCGCGTATTTGAATAATACACTGTAATTCTTGCTAAATTTATACGCCGCGATGAAATCGAACTCACTGCCGTAATCCATGCCGCCTGTTTCTGCTTCAAAATCGTGGTAAAAGGCGATAAGTTTGACACCCCCTATTTTTGTGACGACTTTTAGATAAGTATCTTCAATTCCGCCAGCAGGGGTCACCAGGAATTTGTCAGCGAAACCCTGGAACTTGTGCAATGTTGCCAAGGGGGTCTTAAAACCTATGCCGTTATCACTCTCAAGCACTTCGTACCCCAGTGCGACAGTCACGGGCTTAGTTTTAATAGCTAGCTCCGCAAAGTAATAGCCAGCGTCATAGTCCAGAGGGCTGTCTTTGTAATCACTTTGCTCAGCATAGGATAGGTTAACCCCAAGACTGACACCATCGCTGACATTAAATCCGCCTTTGTATTCCAGCCCATAAGTACTGCTCGATAGGGCCGGGGCTTCTTCGAGGTCAAGTAAATAGCTAAAACCAGACAGGGTGTGGCCATCGGCAATTTTATAAGTGGCGATAAGTGCGTGGCTATCGCCCTCAAAATCGGCATCGGCTCCCTCAGGGCCAAAGATGCGGTTAACATCCCAAATATAGCTGTAGTCGACCGTCAGGCCCTCCAGGGGTGCTAATGAAATGCTCGCTGCGTCAAAGGTTTGTTCATTTTGACGCCAGCCTACACCACCGAGAAAGCGCTGCCCACTGTGGTTAATACGCTGGCGACCCAGGGTTGCCTTGTTTTTATCATCAAAGGCATAGCTGATAAATGCCTGGTTCACTTCTGTGTAATTCGGGTCTGCAACCACCGGATAGCTCGTTTTCCCATTTTCAGTATTGTTAAAATTATCGTTACCGATATAACTCACATTATCGACTTCAACTAAACCCATGAAACCCCCGGCCACTCCTGACTTAAGGGTAATTCGCGACCTTAGTGTCGATGCGTCAGCATCCTCTGGCTTGCCGTCCTGATCAACGTTCTCATAGCGGTAACGTAAGTTTAAGGCGACATCGCCTCCATCAATAGCTTCGCTAATGCTATCAGCGAAAGGCTTAGCACTCGCCAGTGTTGATACAGACAAGCCCAGTACAACAGCACTTAGTGCAGCTGGGGTGATTTTCAATGAACGACTCAACATTCGGACTCTCCTCGGATAAATAACAGCAGGCAATACTATTGCGGCTAGCGCTGTTGACTGAATGAGTAAAAAATAAAGCAAAAAAAAGCCCACAGGCCACGGGAGGAGGTGACCTATGAGCTCCATTGCTCAGATAGCGGAGGGTATTACACTTTGAGAAACCCGCTGAACAATAACAATACAATTCTCATGCCATATTTTTAAGCTGTTGTTTCTCCGATAAAAATTGGTTTAACCCACACATTTTCTCGTATTTCTATCAACGGACACATGACAAATCTGCCTCATGTCTACGCATTGCGCTCCAATCTAGGGCTTATCTTCACTCTTACTTTATAAACTGGGCCAACAAAGGAATGTCTTATTGCTGCGCCATGCTCCAACTTCAGTCGTCCTCTCTCATTTTGGATTAGCCACTTTGCGCGATTTATTAAACAGGTAGGTATCTCGCCTTTTTTATCAAAAGCCACTATATTGCCCCTGCTTTACAAGCAAAATGCCCGAAGACTGACCAAGGTCTTCTGTCATTTATATTAATTTATAATTTATTAACTCAGGGGAAATTGAATGGGAACTCTAGACGGAAAAGTAGCACTGATTACCGGTGCTGCCCGTGGCCAGGGCGCTG
>AZII01004481.1_pt1 | contig 10316 bp, 11 predicted proteins | sample 359141 | NCBI WGS metagenome assembly AZII01 (sample SAMN02429717, study PRJNA222665) | marine sediment metagenome | biome: Sediment sample; isolation source: enrichment culture of sample MGS-BIZ(AMM) from oil contaminated site at the... | place: Tunisia: Bizerte Lagoon | collected 2012-09-08 ... | reverse complement strand
TTAGCCCTTCAATACTCTGGCTTTTTTCAGCGTCCTGTAAATAGAGGCTAAAGAGTCTCATTGCTCGTCTTCAGTCCCCCATGGTGCCGCGCATATAACACTGCTCTTCAGGCAGATCATCGAAGCGACCGAGTAAAAAGCCTTCGCAGTCGTTCAGGGTTTGAGTGAGCGGCACTGTCTTACCTTCAATGCCTGTTCGAGCGGTGATCACCCGAAAGGGCTGGGTTAAATAACGTTGCAGCTTGCGGGCCTGCATAATGATACGCCGGTCTTTGGTCGACAGCTCTTCAATACCCAGCATGGTAATGATGTCTTCTAGTTCGTGGTAGCGGGCCAGGTGGCCCCGCACCCCTTCGGCAATATCGTAATGGCGGCTGCCCAGGGTATGGCGATCCATTAATTTACTACTGGACTGTAAGGGATCCACCGCCGGATAAATGCCCTTACCTGCCTGAGCCCGGGAGAGAATAACAGTGGTGTCGAGATGGCTGAGAATGGCGCTCACTGCGGGGTCGGTCATGTCATCGGCGGGCACATAAACAGCTTGTACCGAGGTGATGGCGCCATCGCGAGTGGATTGAATGCGATCCTGCATTTCTGCCACTTCTGAAATCAACGTGGGTTGATAGCCTACTGTTGCTGGCATACGTCCCAGTAAACTGGATATTTCACTGCCCGCCTGTACAAAGCGAAAGACATTGTCCATGACGAACAGCACTTCTTTATGCAGGGCATCACGCAGGTATTCAGCATAACTCAGGGCCGCGAGGCCTATCCGAAATCGCACACCGGGGGATTCATCCATCTGCCCAAACATCATTAGAGTTTGTGGCATAACCCCGGCCTCCTGCATTTCATGCCACAGCTCATGGCCCTCGCGTGTGCGTTCACCGACCCCGGCAAATACAGATGCCCCCTGGTGTAAAGTGGCAATGGCATGCATAAACTCCATTACCAATACGGTTTTACCGACCCCGGCGCCACCGAAAAGCCCCGTTTTTCCGCCTTTCATAAAGGGGCAGAGTAGATCGACAACTTTGATGCCCGTTTCGAGGATGCCGCTGGCGCCAACAGCATCCTGTAAAGCACCGGGGCGACTATGGACATTACGGTATTCATTGGTCGACAGGGAGGGCAGGTCGTCGAGGGGCTCGCCAAAAATATTCAACAAGCGGCCCAGGCAATGGGGGCTCACCGGCACATGTAAAGGGGCACCCGTGTCGTACACGGCCATTCCACGCTGCAAACCGGCCGTTTGGTGGAGGGTGATGGCGCGGATATGGTGCGAATCGATGTGCTGATGAACTTCAAATAGGTAGCTGACGTGATCAATTGAGGCGCGCAGCACTTGATTAATACGCGGTGGTTGCTGACAGGCAATAACGACCACAGGGCCATGAACTTCGGTGATATGGCCGATGGCTGCGCTTTGGGCGTCTTGTCTGTCCTTCGATGTGCTCATGGTTGCTGCATTATATTTCAGACCAGCGGTGGCTTAAGACTAAACTAAAACTCATATTCGAGAGAGGTTTTGATCGTTAAATCGGGGCTATCATTATTTATGGCAAAGATCGCACCCAACTCCCAACGGAGCCTTTTCGCCGGCCCCAAAACCTCTCTGCCCATTATTAGAGGACCGATGCCTTTGTAGTCCTCACCGGCAAATAATTCGATGGCGGGCTCAAATCGTGGTGATTGACGATAACGCATTTGCAGAGCCAGTTTACTTTCCAGCTCATCCTCCACGCCATCCCCCCACTCATAAATTGCGGCTAGATTGGCCGTGCCGACGAAACGTCCCCATTCGCGCTCGACAAGCAATACACTCGATGCCTCCCATTCGCCGCCTTCCTTTTTTTCTAGCTCGAATAGCACACCCCAGTCTGCTGAATACTCCCCTTGTTCTGTCATCTGCCACTTAAGTTCTGCCTCATAAGCCTGAATTTCAAAAGCATCGCCGCCATTTTTACTAGCGATTAAATAAATTTCGCTAAACCACGTATCGGATAATGACTGACCGTAGGCCAGTTTGTATTGTTGCCGATCACTAAAATCATCATCATTTTCATAGTTCAAGCGAAATTCAATTTCCTTTTCGAGTGGCTGCACATAAGGGTGATAAATTTTACTCACTACTGATCCATCAGCCAGTACAGGCTGTGCAGAGAGAAAAATTATTAGGCAGGTCACGATCAGCCATATTTTTTTGCAGGGAGGGACAGCGTTTGGAGATTGTATTCTCATGGAGTAGCGCTTGCTTTTGTGTTGGTGAAACGGCTGTAAAAAAAATAGGAAATAACGGCGACTACGAGTGAGATAAAAATACTACCCACGTAAATACTGATCTGCAGGGGACTGGGCGTCGCCTCATAACCAATTAGGGCGTAGAGCAACTGTCCAGGAATGGAAGGTTCTGCTATCCAGCTAGAGGTATTCCATAGTGGCCGCTGTGAAGGCAGGAAATCAGCCTGCATCAATAACATGCTAGCCTGTGCGCACATACCTGCCCCCACTAGTATTAGCAGACCGAGAGCAATCATAAAAGACAACTTTTTTTGGAGCGCACTGAGAAGGAAATAAAATAGAGCGCCAAAACTAAAGCCAACCCCGGCACCGATAACAGAGCCAATAATGCCACTACTCACTGTTTCTCTATCGTGAATAAACCCGGATAAATAAATTATTATTTCTGAACCCTCACGAATAATGCTCAAGCTTAGGGCAAGCCCCATAAACAAAAGCAACGGTTCTTCCTTTTTTGAGGCACCCAAATAGAGCTTAAGGAGTAATGTTATGAGTACTAAAATCACCATATAAATCAGTACTTGTAAGAGGGCATTACTGATCTCATAGCCCAGGCCATCGTAAAGGTTCGATATCCAGCGCAATTGCCAGGCGAATAGCAGAGCACCAACAATACCGCTACTGATACTCATGCGCAGCCAGCTATGGCTGATACGGGTAAAGCGCGTTGCGGCGAGTAGCGTGGCAATCAGCAATGCTGCTTCAAGAGTTTCTCGCAACACAATAATGACGCTGGTTAACAGCATAGAGCTTTACTCCACAATGACTTTGCCCTGGGCCGTTTTGGGATTAAATTCACCAAAAAACGGGTAAATGCCCGGTGGCAGGGGGCCAATAAAAATAGTTGCGGTGCTATTACCCATAATGACTTTTTCACGGTTTAATTCCCAGCTTTCAAACTCCTCAGGTGTGATGTCGCGATTGTGTATTCGCAGTTTGATTTTGGTATTGGCGGGGATGGTGATTTCAGAGGGAACGAACAAATGCTGCTCAATATTGATTTCTATAAGGGGCTTTTCCGCTTGTGCTAATACGGGTAGCAACACAAAAATTATCGTACAAGTAGTACGTTGATAACAAAGTTCAATCCAGGTTTTTACTGTTTTCAAGGAACTAACCGCCGCTGCGCTAATGCTGGAAATACAATAACAACTGCCAGGCCACTTGCAAAACTGGATTCTTTGAAATGAATCTTTGCTTGATAGAGATCGACAATCAGTTTGACAATAGATAGACCCAGGCCACTGCCCTGTTCGCTGGACTTGTGGCGGTCGCCGCCGATGCGATAAAAACGCTCAAAAACACGCTCCCGTTCGGCCTCATCCATGCCTGGGCCAGAATCAATAACGCTCAGGCTAACCGTACTATTATGTTTTTCAACCAGCACTTTAATATGACCCTGAACGGGTGTGTACTTGCAGGCATTGCTTAATAAGTTTTGCAGCAGGGTGGTGAGAGTGAAGTTATCGCCATTAATAATGCAAGCGTCGCCAATGAACTCGATAGACTGTTGTTTGCACTGAAAAGAGCTGTATTGGTCGGCAATAACTTGCCTGGCAAGTTCACTGAGATCAAGCGGGGCCATTCTTGCCTGGTAATGCTCGGGTGAAATACGGTAGAGCAAGAGGATCTGTTCGATTAAATGTTCCAGCCCCGTCGCTTCATTTTGTAGCTGTAAAAGAACAGGGTTATCGGCGGGCAGGTCATTGCCTAAATTATGAATATGTAACTTCAGTGCGGCGATGGGTGTGCGCAGCTCGTGGGCGGCATCAGCACTGAGTCGCCGCTCTCTGGCCACTGATAATTCAAGTCGTTCAAGCAGGGCATTAATCGCATCGACAACGGTCTTTAATTCTTTAGGCGGATTTTCTACTGCCAGACTGGATAAATCATCAACCTGTTTTTTCTCAAGCTCATCGGCGAGGCGACGCAATAAACTAAGCCCGTGGCCGATAATGATCCATATAAGTAGACCGGTGATGGGCAGGCCTATAACGGTGGCTGCAACGGCCTCGATAACAATGTTATCTGCTACCAGGTAGCGTATATCTGCCCGCTCTGCAACGACAACCCATAGGGCATGGTCGGCTTCATGGGCTACCAGTATTCGCCAGCGATAACCGTCAAAATTTTCATCGTGAAAGCCTTTCTTGAAAGCGGCAACAGGCTGCGCAGGGCTATTTGCAGAATGATAGAGCAAGTTGTTTTCGTTGCGCCATATCTGAAAAGCAATATGACTATCACGCATTTGCGCCGTAGAGAGTTTTTGCGGGTGAGCGTTTTCACTATAGATAGCGGCAACGAGGCTGGCCGTGTCGATAAGTTGTTGGTCAAACGCTGCTTCTGCTGCGGACATACTAGAACGATAGCCGTGCAGGGCAGCGAGAAAACTGGTTAATGTTATGGCCGACAGTACGGCGATAATTAAATAGGAGCGAATTGATTTCACAACAATTTTGATTTTATCATTTTTTCTAGGGAGCCCCTGATAAGTCTATAAGAAGCAGATGGCCAGCTGAAAACATTAGATTCATGGCGCAAAGTGCCTGTAAAAGTGCCTGTAATCGTTTGTTACTACGAAGCTTTGTACTATGAAAGTAGGCGCTATGAGGCAGCGACGAAGCTGAATACTTTAGCCGTTAGATACGAGTTTACGGCTTGTTCAGAGGCTCCCTATGATTTCTCAATAGTGTAACCGACACCACGAACGGTTTTAATTAGCGCTGTCCCTAGTTTTTTTCGCAAGTGGTGAATATGCACTTCGATGGCATTGCTGGCAACTTCTTCGCCCCAACTATAGAGTTTGTCTTCCAGACTGTCGCGGGTGAGTACCTTTCCAATATTCAGTAGCAGTGATTTCAGCAGGGTGTACTCACGCCGCGACAAGTCAATTAACTGTCCAGCTTGCCTGACTTCAAGGCTTGCCGTATCGAGGGTGATATCGCCGCATTCAACCTGACTAGAGATCGATGTGCCGAGCCGACGCTCAAGTACCCGTAGTCGAGCTTCCAGCTCTTCAATTTCAAAAGGTTTACACAAGTAGTCGTCAGCACCAAGGTCAAGACCGCTGACCTTGTCTTCTATTGCGTCTCGGGCAGTGAGAATTAATATCGGTAATTGAGCGTCCAGTTTGCGGATTTGACGCAGTACGTCGAGACCATCCATATCAGGTAAACCAAGATCAAGGGTAACAAGATCAGGTTTGTCATTTTCTACGGCCTGTAGCCCTTGCCGGCCCCTGCAAACATGGTTGACGCTAAAGCCTTTATTCGACAGGGCTAAACTCAGGCCCGCAGCGAGAGAGGGGTTGTCTTCTATTAGTAGTAGTCGCAAGGTTCTAATCTCCGCAAACTGTAGCGCCCAGTACTTTAGCTACCAAGACTGTATTTCTCACAATGAAAGCTCATCAAACTACAAGGCGAGTTTTTTTTGCGTCTCAGCCAGGAGTATAGCAATCTCTGCCTGTCGCCCTTTATCAGCCAGAGGACGTTGGGGGCGTGGTTTAGCATCTTGCGCTTTTAGCAGGTGTTGTTCTGCTTTACGATATTGTTTTTCACCCAACAGGTATTGCGCGTAAAAATAGTTGCTGTCGATGCCGTCGGGATTAATAGCCATCCCTTTTTTCAACAACGTTTCGGCCTTTTCATTATCGCCAAAACCTATGGGCCAGCCGGGCACCTGATAATAAAGCGTGCCAAGGCTTGTGTAAGCCGAGCCTTGTAGTACCTCACCGTCAATACTGATAGCCCTGTCTAAATCGGCCTTGGCGGCCTTGGCGTATTTCAATGCACCAAGGCCACCTTTAACACCGGCAAAGGTCGACTTTATAATACCAGCCCAAACCCAAATACCCGCTTCGTTAGCCTGGGCGCTTGTTGCATCTTCGGCATCAACGATAAGTTGTTGAAACGCTTGACGCTGCTTTTTACCCGTCAACGCATAATTTGCAATAGCCCAGCGGCTTTGAAGGTCTGCAATAATGGCTGAGGTATCTTTTTGGGTATTCGTTGTAGTCTGTGCAAAAACGGGCATGCTGCAAAGGATGAAACATAGCATCGTAAGTCTTGTGATATTCATTTTCAGTCCCTCTGGGTGTTGGCCAATCGGCGAACAACAGGTAGTTGTTTACGCAGAGCTGCATCAACAAGTGCAGGCAGTAAACCATTGAGGCGGGCAAAGATTTTTTCTGGCCAGCCGACATAACAATTTATTTTGTTTTTGTGGAGTTGTTTAAGGAGTGCCTTGGCAACAATGGTGGGGTCATCCACCGTATTACCCAGTTCACGATTGAGCTCGGTGACTTGTAAGCTATTAAGGGCGGTATTTGTTGCCCGTGGTGCCAGGTAAAAGACCTGCAGAGCGCTATCGGACAACTCGCGACGTAGTGCTTCGCAATAGCCTCGCAAGCCAAATTTACTGGCACAGTATGTACTAAAGCCGGGATAGCCAATGGCGCCAAACGTCGACCCCACATAAACCACACCACCGTCATCAACCCTTTTTAACAGGGGTAATAAGCGCTTGGTGACTAAAATTGGTGAGGTCAGATTAATGTTCATGAGATGACTAATTTCACTGTCGCTTTGATTTTCAATCATTTCAAAAGCGCTGATGCCAGCATTATTAATCAATACATTGATGGGGCCATTGCGCGCACAATACTCAAAGAGTTGATTGCGACCATTACTACTTGAAAGGTCAGCGGCGACACATAAATGCTCACCATCAAGAGATTGTGAAAGATTCTCAAGTTTAGTGGAATTACGACCAACCAGTATGAGTCTTGCCCCCTGTTTAGCGAGTGCCTGGGCCATTGCCTGACCAATGCCGCCTGAGGCGCCGGTCAGTACAATGGTTTTATTTTGCACATTCATCAGTAATCTCCTTTTCCACTCTACAGCGCAAGAGCGCGACCCTGCTCTGGAGCAAGGCTACGAAATACATTGCCGTAGAGTTGATAAAAGACCTGTGCGCTGTGGACGATTTGTGCTTGTGCTTCGGGATCCGTGATCTTATCCATTAGCCCTTGAAACAGTTTGACGTGCTCAACGTCGAGAGCGCCGTGGGAACGCAGATAATGGAAGGCGCAATCAGGTAGTTCCAGCGTGGTTTGTATGGCGCTGGCTGCAGCGTCAGCCATATTAATACTCGTGCCTTCCAACACTTGCACCATACCGAAAAAGCCCATCGGGTTGATTCGTTGCACGGTGTCATAGGCATAAGTGACGAGCAGTTCTGTCGCCAGGTTGGGCGCTTTTCGACGTGCTTTTTCAGGATCGAAACCAGTGGCAGCAATGTCATCAAGGATCCATTGTTCATGGCCGAATTCTTCTTCAATGTATTCAGCGACGGCTTTGAGAAGCCAGCCTTTATCATCGGGTAAGCGAGCACCCACGGCCATTAATAAGGGCACGGTGTGTTTCACGTGCTGGTAAGCTTGAGCCAGGAAGGCGGCGTAATCTTCGCGGCAGATGTCACCATTAAACAGACGGGCAAAAATGGGGGCGGCCATTAAGTATTGACGTTGGTTTTCAGTTTGTTGTTGCAGTGAGTTGTAGAATGACATTAATGGTGAACCTCTTTACAAGCCTCATAGAGCGCGTTTATTTCATCGGTGAGTTGCTGTTGAATGGCCTGGCGTCGGGGGCGGCCATTGCTGGTTAATAAATGCTTGTCTCTCGTGAGTGGCTGGCCTAAACACTGCCAGCGTTGAATACGAGCGTAGTCGGGTAGTTGTTGATTGACAGTATTGACCCACTGCTCAATCTCTTCTCGCGTAGTGTCGGGCTTGCGTGGGTGTACTAATGCAGCGCAATAGGGTTTTGCATCGCCGAAGACTAGGGCTTGAGTGAGAAGGGGGCCAGCGAGTAATTCGCTCTCGATCCACTCGGGACTGATATTGCGACCAAAGCTCGAAATAAGCCGGTTACCTAGTCTGCCTTCAATAAAGACAAAGCCATCATCATCGATATAGCCAAGATCCCCTGTTGCAACCTTGCGCTTCCCCCAGCTTGTCGGGTCGTTGACGTAGCCGAGAAAGGTTTTTCCCTTAATATGTATTTCGCCATCTTCTGTATAAACACTGTCCGGCGACAGGGGCTTGCCGACACTAGCCGTACGATTCTGAGCAGGGCTATTAAGGCAAACGACGGAGTTACACTCTGAAAGCCCATAACCTTCATAAACGGGCAAACCGTGTTCATGGGCTTTTTGCAGAAGAACCGGAGACACTTTGCCGCCGCCGACGGCGACAAAAATCAGGGATTGCGGTGGCTGCCAGTCTTTTTCGCAGGCCTGTACCAGAGCCAATAATAACTCGGGCACCAGTATTAAGCTGTTGGGCTGATAGCTAATTAGCCGCGTCAGCAATTTCTCCATGTTGAGTGTAGAGCTGCCGTGCATGCCCAGATCCATAAGGGACGGTGTAATGACACACCCATTGGCGAGCAGAGGTGCATAAACGCCGGCTATATTTTCCAGCAATGTCGATAATGGCAGCAGGCATAAGTGGCGGGTATCGCTTAGCTGTAAACGTTCTACAATCCCCTCGGCGACGCACAGTTGTTGCTGACTAGAAAGGCAGACACCTTTGGCATCGCCAGTGGAGCCAGAGGTAAAGGTGATTTTATCCGTGCAATCAGGTAGGGCGACAGGATTTGCCTTTAATCTCTGGCAAATAAGGCTTGTTGGCTTTAAACAGTCGATGTTGACGACAGTCGAGCTGAGGCATAGTTTATCTTGACTGATGACGGCGTTGACACCACTACTATTCAAGGCGTGCTCTTGTTGGCCCGCAGAGAAAAACAGAGGCAGAGGGACAAGGCGGATTTTGGCGTACTGGCAAGCCAGGTCAACAATAATCCATGTCGGACTATTATCGGCATGCAGTGCTAATGACGCGATGCGCGCTCTGTGTAACTGTTCAGCGCACAACAGCACCTGGGCATAAAGTGCTTTAGCGGTAAAAACCTGCTCGGAGCCGATAAGTACAATGGCTTCGGGGTTTTGGATGGCGCGCTCTTCAAGGGCAGACATTATTGTCTTGTGCAAACTTTTACCATCTCCTTACATTAATGAATTAAGCATGTAAGCCTCACCGTCGGCAGCAATTAAATGCGACTGGCAATACGATTGATAGCTTGCTTATGGGTTGTTAACCACCCTTGCATCGTGGGTGAAAAGGCTTTGCGCATGGTTTCATCAATACAACCCACCATGACTTGCGGACGGGTTTCATAATAGGAACCCCAATTGTCGGCAGTATTGATACGCTCAGGTTTAGCCTCTCCAATGGCATGCAATGAAAAGCCCATACCTGCAACCAGAGCTTGTACATAAGGGGTCGCGGTGAACACTATCCAGCGATAACCCGCCTGGTCGAGTAACGCTGACAGCAAGGTGAAAAGCAGGGTGCTCGCGCTTCTTTGACTCGCTGCGAGATTGCCAATCTCGATGATTCCGGCTCTATCAACAGGGGTGCAGAGTTGCTGGCTGATGACTTGCTCAACTGGCTTATCGAGATAGACTTCGAGGAATAAGTCTTGATGATGCGCACTATTCAGCCCTAGTGCAGCGTAGATCCGCAGTCCTTTTTTTAGTGCCAACAAATGAGGTAGGTAGTGCTCGATAGCGGCCTGGTGCCGACGGGCATAGCGGCGGGCGATGTAATCTTCGAGTTCTGATCTTAGTGGGTGATCTGAGGTGCGCAGGTTCAAGGAGTAATCAGTAGCAGAGACTGCTCTAGTAGATTTATACGTAATAACGTGCGGCAATTGCAGCCGTGTGTTGCCCTGCAGGGCGCCTTTCGTATCTTTCAACAGTGTGGTTAGCATGGCTACCTCGATAAGAAATTTCTCTTCGGGACTAAGCTTATTGAGGAAAACTTAAGGCTTACTTAAGACTTAATTATGTTTTTGGAAACTATGACGCTTCACTAAGTGGTAAAAATAGAACGAAATAGGGCAAGGCCTTGACTAAACTTTGCTTTTTTATAAGTTCTTAATTCAGAAATT
>AZII01004076.1_pt1 | contig 10392 bp, 10 predicted proteins | sample 359141 | NCBI WGS metagenome assembly AZII01 (sample SAMN02429717, study PRJNA222665) | marine sediment metagenome | biome: Sediment sample; isolation source: enrichment culture of sample MGS-BIZ(AMM) from oil contaminated site at the... | place: Tunisia: Bizerte Lagoon | collected 2012-09-08 ... | reverse complement strand
TTTTGCCTTATAGCCCTGAGCCAGTAGCCAGCAATACGCTTTGATAGCATCTTCCACGGCAGCGGGGAAGGGGTTTTCGGGAGCCAGCCTATAGTCAAGACCCAAGGTCTTGACGCCAGCGTGACGGGATATGTTTTGCATCAAATAGCGGTGGCTTTTTATCGAGCCAATGACATAACCCCCACCGTGGAGATAAAGTACAACGCGGTCATCGGCAGCGCCGGGGGCGACCAAAAATTCAGCGGGAACACCGTCAGCATCGATCACCTCCTGTGTCACATCATCGGGCACGAGAAAACGTGCACCGCCTTCATCGAGGTTAGCTCTCTCCTGTTCTAGAGACAACGACCCCAGAGTCGGCAGTTTTTCAAAAATAGTCAGTAGTTTGTCGAGTTGGGCTTGTGACATGTATTATGATCTCCGGTCATTATTAGTCTTTTAATTTAACAGCTTGGAAATTATTTCAATAAGTTATATTAACTTTCAAGGGCTTACTTATTAAAGGCCTTGCGCAATACTTGAACAGCTTCATCGAGGAAGCTACGCGCCTCATCCAACGCCCCGGCCATTGATGCAAAACCGTGAATTTGCCCTTCATAACAGACATATTCAACCGGCACACCAGCGGCTTTAAGTTTGTCGGCATAAGCACGGCCCTCATCGCGCAGGGGGTCGAAGCCCGCTGTCATCACATAAGCAGGTGCCAGGCCTGCCAAATCATCATTGAGCAATGGGGAGGCCAGTAAATTGTCCCAGTCTTCCGTTTTCTTTAAGTAATGGCCGAAAAACCAGTTCATGGCTTTGGCTGTTAGGAAATAGCCGTCTTCGAAATCTTTGTACGACTGAGTTGCTGATCCCATGCGGGTGGCGGGGTAGATGAGTAATTGTAGTGCGAGCTCTGGGCCGCTGCGTTGTTTGGTCATTTGTGCGACGACAGCGGATAAATTGCCCCCAGCACTGTCACCACCCACGGCAATGCGACTTTTATCAGCACCAAGTTTTTCGGCATTATCTGCCGCCCATTGCAGCACGGCATAACAATCCTCGGGTGCTGCAGGGAAGGGATGCTCGGGGGCGAGGCGGTAGTCAGGTACCAGGACGATGCATTGGGCTTCGTTGGCATAGTGGCAGCACTCTTCGTAGTGGGTCTCGGGGCTGCCGATCACCCAGCCACCACCGTGGTAGTAAATAAAGAGGGGCAGGTTGTTAGTTTCGACACCGTCGGGCGTGATCACCAGGGTGCGAATAGGACCATTGGGGCCGCTAATCTGAATTTCCTGGGTGTCTTTTACCTGGGGTGCTGATAGACCCAGGAGTTGCGTGGTGGTGGCAAAAATGTCACGACCTTCTTCTGGGGTACCTTCACCGAGCCCCGGTGTCCCACTTTCAGCAGCGCGTTTTAGTAGTTCTTCAGCTTGACTATTTAATGCCATGGAATACTCCTGTTGTTATTACAATTTATTATCTTTGAAGGATTGGCTGGGGTTTTAGCTCATAAGGAAATGACCGTGCATAGAGGCGACAGGCTTATCAGGGTCGTCCTGCCAGCACTGTACCTGCACATTGGCTACGCGGCGGCCGCGTTTAGTAACCAGCGCCTTGGCGTGAAGATCTTTAATAAAACCGGTGCGCAGATATTCGACGGTGATGTTAATAGTGCGTGGTAAATCATCGCTTTCCTGATCATGAGCCAGTTGCACAATGGCGGCCATTTCCAATAAACCGCCGATATTGCCGCCGTGTAGGGCTGGAATCCACGGGTTGCCAGTCAGTTTGGGGTCGGCCTTAAGTGTGGTGATTAACAACCCGCCATATTGGTGGACTTCAATGCCCAGTGACTTCATATAAGGGATGTTTTGAGAGAGAATAGAAAAGTCTTCAGTTTCTTTTGCCCGTTTAATCAACTCCATAAAATTCATTGCGTTGACTCTCCTTCGCTTGGCAATGGCTGCGCATTTTTTTGTACCTGCCTGCCGGTGCCTTTTGCGGTAATCATAAATGTCGCCGTCGCATTGGCAATAGGTTTGGCTTTGTCTTTCTGATAGGCAATACCTCGAACAAAGCAGACGTTTTTCGTTACCTTGTAGCAATGACCATAGGCAAATACCGTTTGCTCAGGAGTCGCTGGTTTTAAATAATCAATGCGTAAATCAAGAGTGGCAATAGTGGTCGGTTCACCTAATGCAGCGATGACCGATAAACCACAGGCGGAATCGAGAGAAGTGGTAATAATGCCGCCGTGAAGAACACCAGTCAGTGAGTTACCGGCAAGGTGTTTGGCATAGGGTACGGCAAGGGTTGCTTCACCTTTATCAATATCAATAATTTCCAGACCTAGATACAGGCCAAAAGGCGATTGGTTTTCTGGCTTAGTGCGAAAACGCACAATGCGTTCCATTAATGCTTTGTCGGTCATAGGCTCTACGCTGAGTAGTTGTCGATAAGAAAGAGGTTAGGCAAGTTTGCCCCGTCGGCTCAAACAGGACCTTATAGTGAGCTAATGTTGATCCCACATAATAGGTGCAAGGCTATGTTTTATCAACGCGGCCAACAGATCTGAACAAAGACACCAGCCCTGGGAAGAAACGTCAGCACTACCGCGAGCCCCGCTAGATAGTGCTATATTTAGCGCTATCCAACTAAAGTCAATTATGAAAGGTAGTTTATAATGGGAAACTCAAAAAACACACTGCCCTCCGCCGAACAAGCACTACCAGGACGCGGTGAAGTGATGCGGGTACCCGCTGAGCATTTCGTCAACGGACACCCTTTAAAGGGGCCTTTCCCCGAAAATATGCAACAGGTGCAATTTGGCATGGGTTGTTTCTGGGGTGCGGAGCGCCGTTTTTGGCAGCAACCTGGGGTTTATACCACTGCAGCCGGTTATGCTGGCGGCGTTACGCCCAACCCTACTTACGAAGAAGTTTGCAGTGGTGGCACCGGACACACGGAAGTCGTACTGGTGGTTTTTGACCCAGCCATAATTAGTCTCGCCGATTTACTGAAAATCTTTTGGGAAGCCCACGATCCCACCCAGGGCATGCGCCAGGGTGGGGACATCGGCACCCAGTATCGTTCAGCTATTTATTGTTATGGCGCCGAGCAACTGGCAGAAGTGCAGGCGAGCTGTGTTAAATATCAAGCTGCGCTTCAGGCAGCGGGTTTTTCGGCCATCACCACCGAGATAAACGAAGCCCCAACGTTTTATTATGCCGAAGACTACCATCAGCAGTATCTGGCCAAGGTGCCCAATGGCTATTGCGGACTTCGTGGCACCGGGGTTAGCTGTTAGAGGGTGAGAGGGTGAGAGGCGAAGGTGAGAGGCGAAGGTGAGCTAAAAGAGAAGGCGACCTGTGTTGTCTTCGATGGACAATGTCCATTTTGTCGTGCCTATGTCGCCAGCCTTGACAGCAAGGACGGACAGAACCACCCAGAGTTAAACAAAGCTAATGCGCGCCGCGCGCCTGAGCTTGTCAGGCAGCTCACCGATAAGGGCATTGATATTAATACCGGCATTGTAGTGATTAAAGATAGTCTGGTGTTTCAAGGTGCCAGCGCCTTGACACTACTTGCAAAACAATACGGGACTTCTGCAGGGGTTGTCGGTTTGCACCATAGCTTATTGCGCTATAGATTTTTTTCGCGTGCTATCTACCCTGTATTACGAGCCCTAAGAAATGCTTATCTGTGCGTAGCTAAGCAAGGCGCTATCGAAACGAATAGCATAAAAAACCCTAAATAAAGGCTGAGTTACCTTTTTGAAACAGCGTCTAACAACGCTGTTTTTACAGCGTAATTGAAGCAAGAAAAAATTACTTTTTCGATTGTATTATCCTGAATTAGAAAATTGCCAACTTCATTTATGGCAATTTGGCATGCCTCACTTATCGGATAACCGTAAACCCCACAGCTGATAGCGGGGAAGGCAACCGTACGCAGCCTGTGATCTACCGCCAGACTAAGTGAGTTGATATAGCACGCAGCCAGTTGTTGTGCCTCGTTATTTCGGCCACCGCGCCATATAGGGCCCACTGTGTGAATAATGTACTTTGCTGGCAGCGCAAAACCTGGGGTGATTTTCGCCATACCTGTGTCACAACCGTTTAAGGTTTTGCAGGTTTCAAGTAATGCTGGCCCAGCGGCAGCGTGAATAGCACCGTCAACACCGCCACCGCCGAGGAGCGAGCTGTTCGCCGCATTGACAATGACGTCGACCTCAAGCTGAGTAATATCCACTTCCAGCACTTCAATTTTATTCATCGTTGATCCTATCTGGAACGCTATGGAATTATTAAAAGCCCGAGCTCAGCTGTTTGATCTGTCCATAATACCGTTTTATTTTTCTGTTCTAACGCACAATGATCCATAGCATTGATGTATAACTTATAAACCGAATGTACTTGCTAGTGCCGGCTTATGGGGCTATACCCATTAAGTGATAGCGAGTAAAGATCGCAATAACGCCAATATTATTTATTTCTTCATGATGACGATAAAGAGTATTACATGGCTACTTTAAAAGCTCTTTTATCCCCCTCTGGTTTCGCCGTACAGGTTTGCTACATCACCTTATTCTACAGTTTGGCGCTAGTCTGGAACACCGCTTACGCGTCACCCGGTCAGGCTCTACTTTTATCTATTGAAGGCGCTATAGGTCCAGCGACGGAAGACTACCTGCATCGCGCTTTTCAAGATGCCGTGGAAGAAGAACCCACCTTAATCATTATCCGTATCGACACACCCGGCGGCCTTGACACGGCTATGCGCGGCATTATTAAAACCATCACTAGCTCATCAATACCTGTGGCCAGCTATGTCTCGCCCACCGGTGCCCGGGCTGCCAGTGCAGGTACCTATATTTTATATGCTAGCCACATTGCAGCGATGGCACCTGGCACCAATCTCGGTGCTGCCACACCGGTTCAGATTGGTGGTATTTCGCTACCGGGTATGGAGCAAAAACAAGGGGAGGGCGAAGAGGGTGAATCTGCCGAGCAAGCACCAGGTGATGCCATGAAGCATAAAATCATTAACGATGCTGCCGCTTATATACGCGGCCTAGCAGCTCTGCATAGCCGCAATGCGGACTGGGCCGAAGAGGCGGTACGTAGTGGAGTGAGCCTACCTGCAAACGCAGCGCTAGAGATTAATGTCGTCGATATAGTGGCGGATGATATCAACGATTTGTTAGCCCAGCTTAATGGGCGCAAGGTGCGGGTACTCAATCACGTGCAAACCTTGCACACCAACGGCCTGTCGATAATTGAGCTTATGCCCGATTGGCGCAGCCGCTTACTCAGTGTCATTACCAACCCGAATATTGCCTACATTTTGATGATGATCGGCGTCTATGGCTTGATACTCGAGTTTTACAATCCGGGCGGAATTTTACCCGGTACCGTTGGCGCTATTTGCTTGTTGTTGGCACTCTATTCATTCCAGCTTTTACCGGTCAACTATGCGGGCATGGGCTTAATTTTACTCGGTATAGGCCTAATGGTGACAGAGGCGTTTCAGCCCAATTTTGGCTTGTTGGGTCTTGGTGGGCTCGTCGCTTTTGTTATCGGCTCTATTGTTTTAATGGATACGCAGCAGCCCGCGTTCACAATTTATCTTTCGGTAATCCTGACTTTCGCGGTAGTAACAGCGCTGGTTTTCTCCCTGGTGCTGGGTTTGGCTTTGCGAGCGCGGAAGAGGCCTGTCGTTAGCGGGTTGGAACAAATGATTGGCCAAATTGCGACTGTCAGCCGTTTGCTCGATGGCGGACTCGCGATGGTATCCGTACACAGCGAAAGTTGGCGTGCGCGTAGCGACAAGCCTTTACACATAGGCCAAAACGTTAAAATTAAGGCCATTGATGGTCTAACGCTTGACGTTGGACCTCTGGAGAGTGAGCAGTCAGTACTATAAATAAAAACCGGGCAAAATAGACAGACGTGTTGGTTTTTACAAAGTGCCATCTGATAGATCTATTCACAGAGCAAGGAGTATCACGATGATCGAATATCCGATCTACACCATAATAGTTTTGGCTATTTTATTTATTGCCAGCGCCATAAAAATTCTCCGTGAATACGAGCGGGGCGTCGTGTTTTTACTCGGGCGATTCTGGAAAGTCAAGGGGCCTGGTTTCATCATTATTATCCCCGGCATACAGCAAATGGTGAGAACTGATTTGCGTACCGTGGTTATGGATGTGCCCAGCCAGGATGTCATCTCGCGCGATAATGTTTCAGTAAAAGTGAATGCGGTGGTTTATTTTCGTGTGATTGACCCAGAGAAAGCGATTATTCAGGTTGAAGATTTTTACGCGGCAACCAGTCAGCTAGCCCAGACCACACTTCGCTCGGTATTGGGTCAGCACGAATTAGATGAAATGTTGTCAGAGCGAGAGCGACTCAATACTGACGTACAAGCGATTCTCGATGAACAGACCGATGCTTGGGGCATCAAGGTCAGCAATGTGGAAATTAAGCATGTCGATCTTGATGAAAGTATGATCCGTGCCATCGCAAAACAAGCCGAGGCCGAACGTACTCGACGGGCGAAAGTGATTCATGCTGAAGGGGAAATGCAGGCATCTGAAAAACTCTTAGAGGCTGCCGTTACTTTGGCAAAACAACCGGAGGCCATACAGCTTCGCTATATGCAAACCTTAACTGAAATTGCCAATGAGCGCAGTAATACTATTGTTTTCCCTATCGACTTATTAAACAAAGCCTTTCAAGTTAAACCGTGAGTAAGCCATGACAACCTTCCCCGACTGCTAATTATTTAAGAACTGCAGACCTGTGAGTAAAAGGCGCGTCTTAGAAGCAATGTTGGAAGTGATGTTTCACGAGTGAGTAAATGAAAGCCTCTATCACAAATAAGGGCTCAGCTTTTTATTGGGGCTATACGTTTTAAAGGGTCAACAAATTACCCTTGTAGTAATAAAAAGCCCGAACAAATCTAAAAAAATTTGCTCGGGCTCGCGTCAGCTGTTGTAGATTTTACATGTTCGGGTAGTTCGGCCCGCCAGTACCTTCAGGTGTTACCCAGGTAATATTTTGCGCGGGGTCTTTAATATCACACGTTTTACAGTGCACGCAGTTCTGACCATTAATCTGAAATGTTTTTTCACCCGTTTCGTTTTCCAAAACCTCGTAAACACCGGCTGGGCAATAACGCTGAGCGGGCTCATCGTATAAAGGAAGGTTTTTGGCCAAGGGGATGCTGTCATCCGTTAATTTCAGATGACAGGGCTGGTCTTCTTCGTGGTTGGTATTCGATAAAAACACCGACGAAGGTTTGTCAAAGCTGAGCTTGCCATCGGGCTTGGGGTAGTTGATCTTTTTGCACTCGCTAGCCGGTTTCATCTGCGCGTGATCGGGCTTAGGATCTTTAAGAGTGAATGGCAAATTGCCATTGAAAATATTGATATCGATAAAGGCAAAAGCAGAGCCGATAATATTGCCCCACTTGTGCTGAGCTGGCCCAAAATTGCGTTGTACATGCAGTTCTTTATAAGCCCATGAGCTTTCGTAGGCCTCTGCGTACTCGGTGAGCTCGGTACCAGACTGATCTTTACCCAGTGCAGCGCTAACAACCTCAGCACCAATCATGCCCGATTTCATGGCCGTGTGGTTGCCTTTGATCTTGGCGAAGTTCAAGGTACCGGCATCGTCACCAATCAACAGCCCACCTGGGAAGCTCATACGTGGCTGTGACTGCAAACCGCCCTTGGTCAGGGCACGTGCACCATAGGCGATGCGCTCACCACTTTCAATATACTGCTTGATGACCGGGTGGTGCTTAAACCGTTGGAACTCATCAAAAGGGCTGAGGTGAGGGTTGGAATAAGACAGATCAGTGATTAGACCTAGTGCCACCTGATTGTCTTCGAAGTGGTAGAGAAAGGCACCGCCCGCCGATTTACTTTCATCCAGTGGCCAGCCAGCACTGTGTACCACGAGGCCTTCTTGGTGCTGCTCGTCGCTGACCTTCCAGATTTCTTTAATACCAATACCGTAGTGTTGAGGGTCTTTGCCAGCGTCGAGATTAAATTTCTTTATCAACTGCTTGCCGAGACTGCCGCGACAGCCTTCGGAAAACAGGGTGTACTTGCCGTGTAGCTCCATACCTTGCATGTAGCTATCTTTCTTCTCGCCGTTAACATCGAGGCCCATATCTCCGGTGGCAATACCTTTTACACTGCCGTCGTCGTGATACACAATTTCAGCGGCGGCAAAACCGGGAAAAATCTCAACACCCAGGGCTTCGGCCTGCTCTGCAAGCCAGCGACACAGATTGCCGAGACTAATGATGTAGTTGCCTTCGTTGTGCATGGTTTTGGGCACAAACAACCCAGGCACCTTGATACTTTTCTCCTGGCTGGTGAGCACGTAAATATCGTCACCATCAACCGGAGTGTGCAGCGGTGCGCCTTTTTCTTTCCAATCGGGGAATAGCTCGTTAAGCGCAGTGGGTTCAAATACCGCACCGGAGAGAATATGTGCGCCGACTTCTGAGCCTTTCTCAACAACACAGACTGTGGTTTCTGGGTTCAATTGACGCAAACGACAGGCCGCCGACAAGCCAGCAGGGCCGGCGCCAACTATAACAACGTCGTATTCCATATATTCTCTTTCCATCACTCTTCCTCAGGCAGCTAAGACAATCGCGCATTTTACCCTACTGTTAGCGAACAAGACTACGTTGTAAACGGAGAAAACTGTGACGAATGGGTTTCAGTGACGGAGGAACACGAAGAAGAGCTACCCCGAGGAGCCAGATTTGATTTTTGGCTGTAAAATCGGCATGATGGCGCCCCCTAAATTAGGTGCTTAACTGTAAATGCACCCGATTTATTCGTCACACTCCACAACATACCAAGGGTGGTTCATGAAGATTCTTGTCGCTGTTAAGCGCGTTGCCGACTACAACGTAAAGGTAAGGGCCAAGTCAGATAATACCGGTCCCGATCTGGCCAATGTTAAAATGGCCATCAATCCATTCTGCGAAATTGCAGTCGAGGAAGCTGTTCGACTAAAGGAAAAGGGCATTGCAACAGAGATTGTTGTTGTATCCATTGGTCCACAGGCGGCTCAAGAGCAGGTACGTACCGCTCTGGCACTGGGTGCTGATCGCGGTATTCTCGTAACGACTGATACTGATCTTGAGTCACTCGCCGTTGCCAAATGCCTGAAAGCCGTTTGCGATAACGAAAACCCTGACATTGTCTTACTCGGTAAGCAGGCGATTGATGGCGATAACAACCACACGGGTCAAATGCTCGGTGCGTTGACCGGTTGGGCACAGGCCACTTTTGCTTCAGAGCTGACCATTGACGGCGATAGCGCTACGGTTGTACGTGAGGTGGATGCCGGTCTGCAGACCATTCAAATCAAATTGCCAGCCATTGTTACTGCTGACTTGCGCTTAAATGAGCCTCGTTATGCCTCACTGCCTAACATCATGAAAGCCAAGAAAAAGACCATCGACAGCACGACACCGGCGGATTTGGGCGTTGATATTGCTCCTCGCACAACCTTGCTTAAGGCCGAGCCACCAGCTGAGCGTCAAGCGGGTATTAAGGTAGAAGATGTTGCACAACTGGTTGACAAACTGAAAAATGAAGCCAAGGTGATCTCATGAGTATTCTTGTAATTGCGGAACACGATAACAACGAAATCAAGGGTGCAACACTGAATGCCGTTGCCGCCGCTCAGGCCATCGGCAGCGATGTCGATATTCTTGTCGCCGGTGCCAACTGCAGCGCTGCGGCCGATGCCGCTGCAAAAATTGCTGGCATCAATAAAGTGCTTGTTGCCGATAACGCAGCGTATGAATTTATGCTGGCTGAAAATGTTGCGCCCCTGGTTGCGGAGTTAGCCGCCAACTATGGTCACGTTCTTGTGGCTGCGACAACTAACGGCAAAAATGTTATTCCCCGTGTTGGTGCACTACTCGATGTGCAGCCGATTTCAGACATCAGCGCTGTGATTAGCGAAGATACATTTCAACGTCCTTTCTATGCTGGCAACATTGTCGCCACAGTACAGAGCAGCGATAGCATTAAAGTGATGACCGTCCGTACCACTGCATTTGACCCCGTCGCAGAAGAGGGTGGCAGTGCCACTATCGAGGCAGTTAGCGCTGTTCATGATGCTGGTGTCTCTGAGTACAAAGGCGAAGAAGTCGCCAAGTCTGATCGTCCTGAGCTGACTGCAGCCGATGTCATTGTTTCCGGTGGCCGAGGTATGCAGAACGGCGAGAACTTTGAGCTACTTTACAAAGTGGCAGACAAACTTGGCGCTGCGGTTGGCGCTTCACGCGCAGCAGTTGATGCTGGCTTTGTGCCCAATGAAATGCAGGTCGGTCAAACGGGTAAAATCGTCGCTCCTGGACTCT
>AZII01004131.1_pt1 | contig 10605 bp, 8 predicted proteins | sample 359141 | NCBI WGS metagenome assembly AZII01 (sample SAMN02429717, study PRJNA222665) | marine sediment metagenome | biome: Sediment sample; isolation source: enrichment culture of sample MGS-BIZ(AMM) from oil contaminated site at the... | place: Tunisia: Bizerte Lagoon | collected 2012-09-08 ... | reverse complement strand
AGCTTGTTGAGGTTGAATTAAAGGCAAAGCCAGCGGCAATGCTGGTGTTATCACCGAAAGGCTCGGTGCCGGTTTTGCAGCTTTTATCGGGTGAGGTGATTGATGAGAGCCTGGATATTATGCGCTGGGCGCTGGAGCAGAATGACCCGGGCCATTGGCTGCCGTCGTCGTGGGCAATGAGTCAGTCACTGATTGATGAAAATGATGGCGGTTTTAAATCAAACCTCGATCGCTACAAATATCCCCAGCGCTATCCAGGTGGGAATAGTGTTGAGGCCCGCGACAAGGGGCTGATGTTTTTGCATCAATTAAATACACAGCTTAGTGGCAATGCCGACTCCGGTAATAATGTCTATCTGCTCGGGCAACAAGTCAGTTTCGTTGATATCGCAATATTTCCCTTTGTTCGTCAGTTCGCTAATACCGATGCCGACTGGTTTACAGATCAACCTCTACCTGCTGTCCAGAATTGGCTGCACATCTTGCTCGATAGCGACTTGTTTAAGGCAATAATGGAAAAAAATCGCAGTCATTTATTATAGTGACTCTTCTTTAATTGTGAGTGAGAGCTAATTGTAATTGTGTGCTGCGGCCTCGCGGATGCACTTCCCCCATAAGCTCAAAGCCGCTTTTGTAAACGGCCACATGTTGTCTTCGCGCCGGTTATGGCCGGTGATTTTTCACAGAGTCATTTCAATCGATTTTCAGACGACAAACTATGTCGTGTCGGCGGGGCTTTATAGAGGATAGAATCAGGGCCGGTGGTACCTGTTTCGGCCAGCGCCCAAATGATCTTCAAGGTGTGGTGAATACAAGCTCGTCAGCGCAATTGTTATTGTCTGTTTTCAGCGCCATACTCTGAATGAGTACCTGCTATAAAACAGAGATGTTTAGTTTGATGACAGCCTTAAGTGAATTTAGCGGGCTCGACCTGGTGGTCAACAGCCTTATTGCCCTTGCGCTTATCGCCGCGCCTGTCGCGATGTGGCATGCCTTGCTGTACAAACGAGATCCCCGGGCTGCAATGGGTTGGATCAGCGTCTGCCTATTATTTCCCATTGTTGGTCCGGGGTTGTATTTTTTCTTTGGTATTAATCGGGTTCATCACCGCGCACAGGTATGGAAGGACGGCCCCTATCAGCGCCGTTTTATTGATTTTGAGCGAGGTGATGTGCCTCTTTCCGATATTCCTTGCAATAAAAACCTAGCAGGTGATTTTGCCCCGCTTATGCGTGCCACTTACGCGTTGACGGGCCTGCCTTTGCTTGCGGGTAACAAGGTGGCAGTACTGCGCAATGGTGAAAGTGCCTATCCTGCGATGCTGGGTGCTATCAATAAGGCGACAAATAGCGTCGATCTAAGTACTTATATCTTTGAAAATAATCATTCAGGGCATGCGTTTACTGAAGCGCTACATGCCGCAGTTAATCGCGGTGTTGTTGTTAGAGTCATTGTCGATGCCATGGGCGAGCTTTATTCATGGCCTCGAGTCAGCCGTCGGTTGAGTCGTCGGGGCGTGCGTGTTGAGCGCTTTGGGCCACCGCGCTTAAGATCTCAATTGCCAGGCTTGAATTTGCGCAACCACCGCAAATTGCTGGTGGTTGATGAAAAAATTGCTTTTACCGGCGGCATGAATATTGGTGATCGCCACTTCATAGAGAAGGGAGCTACTCGACACCCCACAGCCGATACCCATTTTCAGCTTGAGGGCCCCGTCGTTGGACAGCTAGTCATGGGTTTTTCGCAAACCTGGCAGCAAGTGACCGGAGAAAAGCAAACAAAGGCCGGGTTAGAGCAAGCCGTGTTTGGCGATAGCCGTTGCCGGGTGATCGTTGACGGCCCCGATCTTAATCTCGATAAGCTCAGTAATGTGCTGTTAGCTGCTATCGCACAGGCAAAAATATCGATTCGAATCATGACTCCCTACTTTTTACCTTCCCGAGAAATGCTTGCTGCCCTGCAAACAGCGGCTTTAAGAGGTGTGGCCGTGACTGTAGTACTGCCCGAAAAAAACAATCTAATCTATGTGCATTGGGCAATGCGCAATATGCTGTGGGAGCTGCTTTACTACAATGTTAGGGTGGCCTATCAACCGCAGCCCTTTAATCACTCAAAACTGTTTATGATGGATGGCGAGTATGTGCTGATCGGCTCGGCTAATCTTGACTCGCGGAGCCTGCGTCTGAACTATGAGTTGAGTGTTGAAATTTATGACTCGGTTATGGCTAGTGAGATGGAAGCTGAGTTTGATCAGAGGCTTGCATGCTCGTCGCTAGTGAGCTTAGCAGAACTTGATAGTCGTTCATTGTTGGCACGTAGTCGAGATGCGCTGTGCTGGTTGTTTTCGCCGTACTTGTAACTTCTGCGTTGTGTTGTTGCGCTTGGCCTCCGGTTCGTGAAGGACGTGTTGCATTAGTGTTAGAGAGTACACAGCTTTTATGCTGAGGGCTGTTAGAATTCCTACATTGTGCTCTGTAAATAAGCTGATAAAGGTATTGAGAGTAAAAGGCTGTGATCGAAGAAGAAGAAAAAAAATTGTTTCGTGAATTCGTTGGTGATGTTGAACCCATAAATCAGTCGGGACAGCGTTTAAAAATACCAGTAGATAGAAATAGCCCAGCTTTGGTGACACGACGTATGGCGGCTGTCAAAGTCACTGATAGTGAGGATAATTTTCTTGCTGGCGAAGAGCATGTGCCCCGAGTCAAACCTCTCGATACTTTGTCGTTCAAACGAGATGGCATCCAGCACGGGGTTTTTCGCCGTTTGAAGCAGGGCCACTATGCGGTTGAGTCGAGTCTCGACCTGCACCGGCTAACGGTTGTGCAATCACGTAAAGAGGTGCTGGCCTTTGTGCGTGATTGCGTTGCCCACGATATTCGCTGTGGCTCTATTACCCACGGCAAGGGCGAGCAAAGGGAGGATCCGGCACTGCTAAAAAGTTGCGTCAATTATTGGTTGCCACAGTTAAGCGAAGTACTGGCTTTCCATACGGCGCCTCGACATTGTGGCGGATTAGGCGTTACATTTATTTTGTTTCGTAAAAGTCCTGAAAAAAAAGCAGCAAACAGGCTCCGCTTTACTGAATCAAAGTCATCTCAATGATTGATGCCAATAAAACAACCGCCATGGTATTGGTTGAATGTTGCAAGGACTGAAAATGCCTAATAAAACACATGACAATATTGATATTGCTGCACTGGCCTTTGATGCCGGTCAGCCATCTATTATTGCTGATGTGAAAAAAATAATAATAAAAGTTAACCAGGCTTTTTTATCCCTCTCAGGCCTCCCGCCTGAAAAGTTGCTCGGGTCGACGTTGGATACGCTTTACATCGAGCAGGAGGACCAGGGTTTCCTCCAATTTCTGCAACGAGAGCAAGTGGCCGGTCTCGATGATGAGTCTACTGGCAGCTATACCGGTAAAACATTGCGTGATACCGGGCAGGGCCACTCTATTGAATGGGTGGAAACGCTAACGTTTATCCCGAGGCAAAAAAATAACCCCGAATGTTATTTGGTGAATTGCCAGAATGTGCACGGTTTAATGCCAAAAATTGCCGCTAGGGATGAATCTAATAAAAATTTTCGCCAGCTCATTGAGTCTCTTCCCGAGGCCGCAGTGATACTGGATGGTACTCATATCGATGCTTGTAATGAGCAATTTGCTCGCCTCACGCAACGCGATAAATCGAAACTTGATAATTTGCCTATTACCGAATTATCGATGCCCGTGCAAGCAGATGGCGGAGATGCCAACGAAAAGTTGAACCGTGTTCTTGCCGCGCTGAAAAGGGGGCGTTTTGGCACTATTGAATGGCTACTAAAGTTACCCAATGGAGGTTCTCGTGAGGTAGAGGTGAGTTTTACCGGTTTTGACTATTACGATAAGAGGCTCACCTTTGCCAATATTCGGGATATTACCGACCGAAAACGGATGGAGCTGGAGCGTCAAGGTTTATTGGATGAACTGGCGCATAAAGAACAAATGACTCGCCTTGCCACTATGGCTGGCGGAATTGTTATTTGGGAAGCTGATATCCAGTCCGACAAAATGACCTGGTCAGAAGGGGCGAGTCAGTTTTTCGGTATGCCTGATGGTCAAGCCCCAGGGTCGCTTAAGGCATTGAAGGCGCTTATTTACGAGGAAGATCTACCGTTGGTCGATAGCGTTATTGAGGATATAAATGCCGGTCGCCCCTTCGAGCTTGAAAGTCGTTTTCAGGGGCAAGATGGTGAGTTGCATTGGTTGAGAACACAAGGCCAAGTTGAGTGTGACAATGATGATCGGCCGATGATGGTGCGCGCAGCGGTTTCTGATATCAGTGAATACAAAAAAGCCCAGGAAGAAATCAGTCGTCTGGCCTACTATGACCCGCTGACAAAGCTCGCTAACCGTCGTTTATTGTTAGACAGGTTGCACCAATACTGCGCTGCTGCAAAAAGAAATAAAACCAGTGGCGTAGTGTTTTATCTCGATCTTGATCGTTTTAAGTTATTGAACGACAGCTTGGGTCATGCCAGTGGTGATATTTTATTGATAGAAGTGGCCAGGCGTTTAATGGATGTTTTTCGCACCGATGACACTGTCGCCCGCATTGGTGGGGATGAGTTTGTTGTCGTGGTGCCGGTCATTGCGGGCGGTATGCATATGGTGGCACATAAAGCGCGTGTTATCGCTGACAAATTACGTGCTACTTTGGCGGCGGACTATATTATTAATGGTATCAATTACCACATGTCATCAAGTATTGGTCTGACTGTTTTTCCCGAGGATGGCGATACGGCGGAGCGGGTTATACAAAATGCCGACGTGGCGATGTATCAAGCAAAGAAAAATGGCCGTAATGCAGTGGCCTTTTACAGCGCTGATCAGCAGAAGGATGCAGACAGGCGCTTAATTATCGAGCAGGATTTACGTCAGGCCATTAAGTACAAGCAGTTTGAACTTCTTTATCAGCCTAAAGTAAATGGTGAAGGAGACTGCGTGGGCGTAGAAGCCCTTATTCGCTGGCACCATCCGGAAAAAGGCCTGGTGCTACCTGTTGAATTTGTCGGCATTGCAGAAGAGGCGGGATTGATTGTTGATATTGGATGCTGGGTAGTAGAGGCGGCGTGTCTTCAATTAAGGGCCTGGCAAGATCAAGTTTGTTTGATGGAAGACTTTGAGGTATCAGTGAACATCAGTTCGGTACAATTTAGGCGCAAGGATTTTGTTTTCAACATTCGAGATATTATTAAACGCAATGGAGTCTCTCCAGATCGTGTGATGTTGGAAATTACCGAGGGCATGTTAATAGAAGATATTGATGAAACTATTGAAAAAATCAATCAGCTAAAACAGTTGGGTGTGAAAATATCAATTGACGATTTTGGCACGGGTTATTCCTCGCTTTATTATTTAAAGCACTTGCCTCTTGATGAGATAAAAATTGATAAAACCTATGTGAAAAATATAGTTAACGACAGAGATGATGCAGCTATTGTTAAAACCATTATGGATACTGCTCGCCATTTTGCTCTTGATCCTGTTGCTGAGGGAGTAGAAAACAAGGAGCAGGTTGTTTTTTTGAAAAATATTGGCTGCCAGATATTCCAGGGATTCTTTTATTCTAACCCCATGACTGCGATGGAGTTTTCCGCGAAATATTTTTAATAAATTGTGTAATTAATGCATAAAGTTATTGGCACCCAAAAGAGCTTTTGTCTAAGCTGCTAGTAGAGGCGCTGGCTGGCTAAGTCAAACCCTCATCGTTATGTTTTACCACCGAGCTGTCTCTATCGAATTAAAATATCGTTTTTGCTTGGGATGGTTTTGAGATTGTTTAGATAAGAGGACTTTATGATGCCCGGACATATCTATAAACACATCGAAGTAACAGGTAGTTCTACCACAGGCACTGATGATGCGATTAGTGCAGCCATTGCTGAAGCGACGAAAACAATAAAGCATTTGCATTGGTTTGAAGTGGTTGAAACTCGCGGACATATTGAAGATGGCAAAGTGAAGCACTGGCAGGCAACGATTAAAGTGGGTTTTCGCCTTGATCATTAAACCATCAGTGCTTCAAGAGATGTGCTGACTTACAGGCGGTAAGCCAGGGCCTCGCTGAGATGCTGGTTTTGGATTTTTTCCTGACCGTCAAGATCTGCAATCGTGCGTGCAACTTTTAAAACCCGGTGAAAGCCTCGGGCCGATAGCCCCATGCGTTCAATGGCGGAATTCATTATCTCAAGTTGTTCTTCGAGAAGGGGGCAGAATTGATCGATTTGTTTGCGAGAGAGTTGTGCGTTTGGGCAAGCTTGCCTGTGCTGTTGTTTTTCTCGTGCCGATATTACGCGTTGGCGAACGGTCGTACTGCTTTCACCCGCTGGGTGATTGGCGGTCAGCTCTCGGTGGGGCACTCGGGGTACGTGCACCTGTAAATCTATTCTATCCAGTAACGGCCCCGATATTTTGTCGCGGTAGCGATTGACCTGATCGGGAGTGCAGCGACAGCGTGCTTCGCCTAGATAGCCGCAGGGACAAGGATTCATCGCTGCAATTAACATGAATTTTGCAGGGTATTCGATGCTGGCCTGGGCGCGAGCGATCAGTATCGAACCCGATTCTAAAGGTTCCCTTAAGACCTCAAGCACTTTACGCGAAAATTCAGGTAATTCATCGAGAAAGAGCACCCCGTGATGAGCCATTGAAACTTCTCCGGGGCGCGGATTGCTCCCACCACCGACCAGAGAAACACTGGAGGCGGTGTGGTGGGGTGAGCGAAAGGGCCGTTCAAAAAAGTGGCTTCGGGGCGTGTTGTTACTTACTGAATACACGGCGGCAACTTCTAGTGCGTCCTTTTCATCCAGCTCAGGTAATATGCCGGGCAGACGACTGGCGAGCATGGTTTTCCCCGTCCCCGGGGGGCCGCTGAAGAGAATATTGTGGGCACCGGCGGCGGCTATTTCCAATGCGCGCTTGGCCTGGTGCTGACCAATGACCTCATTAATGTCGGCGATGGGCGGAGTGTCCCTATTCTTATCCTGGTTTCGGCTTTGCTGGGGCAGGATTTCGCTGCGTTTTAAATGGGCGCAGACTTCCAGTAGATGTTTGCTTGCATACACACAGGTGTTACTTGCAAGTACGGCCTCAGCCCTGTTACTGCGAGGAATAATTATACTGCGCTGGCTTTTACCACAGGCGAGCACGCTGGGCAAAATACCATCGACGGGGCGCAATTCGCCAGACAGTGCTAGTTCGCCGATAAACTCATAATCTTTCAGAGCGTCTGTTGGCAATTGGCCCGATGCGGCGAGTATGCCCAGCGCTATGGGCAGATCAAAGCGACCGCCCTCCTTGGGTAAGTCGGCCGGAGCAAGATTGATAGTGATACGGCGTGCGGGGAAGTCGAAATGGCTATTGAGGAGGGCGCTGCGCACGCGATCTTTGCTTTCTTTGACGGCAGTTTCTGGTAAGCCAACGATACTCAGACTCGGTAGTCCATTAGAAAGATGAACCTCCACAGTGACCAGTGGTGCGTTAATACCTGATTTTGCTCGAGTATAAATAACGGCCAACGACATAGATCTTCCTTGATCCCACCAAAGTCTCTGTTGTAACAGATAGCTTTTATCAATGAAAGGTATGCGAGCAGGTAAGTGGAAGGCTGAGTTTTGTTTTCTGCACGAAATTGGTGCGGCTCTATGGTGCGTCACTGTCTCCAGTCGCATTGTCTTGGTGCGCTAGTTTTGTCGTTCACTGTTGCTGTGTGTGTTAATTCCCAATTTCAAATAAGACTCACAGTCGTTAGCCCCCTTTCCTGTGTGCTTATAGCCTGTATTTTATTTTTTGTAATGATAAGGCGGCCTTGTCATTACTTGTTTAATCGTTGAATCGAAAACTTGGCACAGGCTGTGCATTACAGCTTGTGAGTTGTTCTTTGGTGGTCTTTGTTGGCTCCTTTGAACACTGTAAGTATTGGTGGACAGGAGCTGAGTAGGTTTTTTTATGGACTGGCTAGCTTTAAGGAACAGGTTAATCATGAGCACCTGGTCAACTGAAAATTTAACATGTGCGCGGATGCTAATTGGGTTCGGGCCAAGCAGGAGAGATGACAATGAAAATGATCACTGCAGTCATTAAGCCGTTCAAGCTGGATGATGTTCGTGAAGCACTGGCCGACATTGGCGTGCAAGGTTTAACGGTTACTGAGGTTAAAGGTTTTGGTCGGCAGAAGGGTCACACGGAGCTCTATCGTGGCGCGGAATATGTTGTTGATTTTCTACCCAAAGTAAAAGCTGAAGTGGCGGTTACCGATGAAATGGTTGACGGCACGGTTGAGGCGATCGTCAATGCCGCCCAGACCGGGAAAATTGGCGATGGCAAAATTTTCATATCAGAGCTTAATGAAATTATCCGTATTCGCACTGGCGAAACGGGTGACGACGCGGTTTAAGTAACTATTTAGCCTAAGAGACTTTTGAGGGGAAGACACAATGGAAACTGATGTTATTGAGATTAAGTACGCGCTCGACACCTTTTACTTTTTGGTGTGTGGCGCGTTAGTGATGTGGATGGCTGCGGGCTTTACCATGCTCGAATCTGGCCTGGTGAGAGCAAAAAACACCACTGAAATTTTGACCAAGAACGTGGCTCTTTATGCCGTATCTTGTGTAATGTATTTGTTGATGGGCTATACCATCATGTACGGCGGGTCAGATGGCGGAATATTGCCCGATAGCTGGTTTGGTAACAGTATCGCCAATGCCACTGCCGAAGAAGTACTGGCAGGTGCAGCGGCCGATGCCGGCGACTACACCTATTATTCAGGTGCTTCAGATTTTTTCTTTCAGGTAGTGTTCGTGGCAACAGCAATGTCGATTGTTTCTGGTGCTGTTGCTGAGCGTATGAAGCTTTGGTCATTCCTGGCTTTTGCCGTGGTCATGACGGGCGTTATTTATCCTCTACAGGGTATGTGGAAGTGGGGTGGCGGTTTTCTCGATGCAGCCGGTTTCCTCGATTTTGCCGGCTCTGGCGTGGTCCACATGACCGGTGCGGCTGCGGCACTTGCAGCGGTTATTTTACTGGGGGCGCGTAAAGGCAAATATCGAGCTGACGGCTCGGTTAACGCCATCCCTGGCGCCAATATGCCAATGGCAGCCCTGGGTATGTTCATCCTTTGGGTTGGCTGGTTCGGTTTCAACGGCGGTTCTGAGTTGAAAGTCTCTGATATTGGTGAGGCCAATGCCGTTGCTGATATCTTCGTCAACACTAACGCAGCGGCTTGCGGCGGATTAATCGCAGCCTTGATTACTGCTCGCTTTATGTTTGGTAAAGCCGATTTAACCATGGCAATTAACGGCGCATTGGCAGGTTTGGTGGCGATTACCGCAGAGCCTTTGACGCCCGGCCCTATGTTGTCGACTTTGATTGGCATTATTGGCGGTACGCTGGTGGTCTTTTCGGTCGTTACCTTTGATAAGCTAAAAATTGATGACCCAGTTGGTGCTATCTCGGTTCACGGCGTAGTGGGTATTTGGGGCTTGTTGGCGGTTTGCTTGTCCAACCCAGATGCCAGTCTCTCAGCTCAGTTAATGGGTATCGGCGTTATTTTTGCTTGGGTATTTGTCGCGAGTCTGGTGGTGTGGTTTATCCTCAAAGCTGTCGTCGGTATTCGTGTTAGCGAAGAAGAGGAATACGAAGGCGTTGATATCTCTGAATGCGGTATGGAAGCCTACCCAGAGTTTGTATCGGGTACAAAATAAAGAGTATTTGATAAGCGTGTAGCACAACAAAAAAGGGAGCTTGGCTCCCTTTTTTGTTGTCTGTTAAAGGTGTATCGTTAGCGCAATATAAAGATGATTAATTGAGAGAACTTATGAAGCTAATTACGGCTGTTATTAAGCCCTTTAAAATGGATGATGTTCGCCAAGCTTTGGCTGATGTTGGTGTGCAGGGCATAACCGTGACCGAGGTAAAGGGTTTCGGGCGCCAGAAAGGCCATACTGAGCTTTATCGTGGTGCTGAGTATGTGGTTGATTTTCTGCCCAAAGTGAAGCTTGAAATTGCGGTTGATGACGATATGGTTGACAATGTTGTTGATGCGATTTTGAAGTCAGCGAATACGGGTAAAATTGGCGATGGCAAAATCTTTATTTCCTCGCTGGAAGAGATTGTGCGCATACGTACTGGTGAAACAGGCTCTGATGCCGTTTAGTCGTACTTACAATAGCCCCATATTTTACGGCTAGCGCCACAAAAAAAGCCCGGCTTGTTTACTCGGGCTTTTTTTTGCTTTGAGAATGGGCGCGGGGGTGGGCCCTGTCGTAGGTCTTTGCCAGGTGCTGAAAGTCAAGATGAGTATACACTTGGGTGGTCGACAAGTTAGCGTGGCCCAGCAGTTCCTGAACGCCGCGTAAATCTCCACTGGATTCCAGCATATGACTGGCGAAAGAATGGCGTAGCATGTGAGGGTTAATTGGCTGGCTGATACCCTGTTGCTTAGCAATCAGCTTGACGCGCTGTTGAATCGCTCGATGGCTGATGCGCCTGCCTCGTTGACTGATAAATAGTGCTTTTTCATTCTCGAAGGCCCGCTCATTACGTACCTTTAACCAGTG
>AZII01012813.1_pt1 | contig 10700 bp, 24 predicted proteins | sample 359141 | NCBI WGS metagenome assembly AZII01 (sample SAMN02429717, study PRJNA222665) | marine sediment metagenome | biome: Sediment sample; isolation source: enrichment culture of sample MGS-BIZ(AMM) from oil contaminated site at the... | place: Tunisia: Bizerte Lagoon | collected 2012-09-08 ... | reverse complement strand
GATGCGCTTCTGCCACCCTAAAACCGTAAACCTGAACACCATCACGCGCCAATTTAGCGCGCACCCTTGCCCAGACCCTTGTTAAATATTTTTGCGCCTGTGCTGGCGTTTCACCGCTGTATTTTGGATTTTCAAAACCTGACTTAGACAAGCGAGCATGAAACCTTGATGGACACGTAACCGTGTAAAACTCTGCAACGTGGCCTAACTCATTCGCCACGTCCTCAAAGCCCCGCATTCTTACCATTAATTCAGAACGCTTAACAGCAGGATTAGAAACGCCCAACTCTGCCAACTCGTCCAATCGGTAAACATCGCCATCTTGGTTTTCTGCTTCAAGCTCAGACAATAAACTTGCATTTCTAGCTTTTTGGTCGCGCCGCCTTTTTAATGCGTGCTCCGAACAATAAGCCGTTTTTTTCTTATGAACCAAGCCCAAATTTATAGCGATATGTTCAGCTTTACGCCCATGAATTTTTCTTAATTGCCGCCGCCACCAAATCGAACACTTGAAACGCTCAACCATTGCCGCCCGTTGCTCTTCTGTTTTGATTTTCTTTAAATCTAAAACAACGCCCCGTTGCTTAAGAAAAGCAAGGCCAATTAAATAGCTAAAATCAGTATTAAATTCAAACTCAGCAAAACGTTTACCTAACAAATCCGAATGACTATCCGCCGCCGCTTTTATATCTTCATCAGCAACCATCAATACGTCGTCACCAACTTTCGCCAGCTCCTTAATTTCTAAAAGAAAACGATTCCCCGAAACTCCGCTTTTTCTGTATTCCTTAAGAGCTTTATTAGCCACAACTCCCTTATAAGAAAAAGGGAGGCTTTTCATACAATCGTATTGATGCTTCCAATCTTCGCGCCATGTGTTTTTTCTTAATACTTCTAAAGGACTCACACCGCCCCCTTAACTGTGTAAGCTTGATCGTTATAAACAAGTTTTACCGGCTCGCCAGTAATTAAAGACCGCGCCATCACCCCGACCAACTCCGCTTCAAAACGCCCCGTGAAACCGCGCTGAATTTTTGCCTGCAACACGTCAACATCAACCTTTAATACTTCTTGTGTTTTCATTAGATCAACTCCAACTCATTAACCCACGCCGCCGCCCTTTTAGCCGCCTCGCGTATTTTTTGTTGATCTGCTGGCTGAATACTTGACCACTTAGCACAAGCAAACCCCGCCTCATTGATTAGCTTTTTATCTAGCCTTGCATTTCTAATTAATAACGATTTTTCACCGTTAGACATTCTTTGCCACGCGACAAAATCCCGCGAGGGCATAGATAATGTTTTTTTAATTTCTTTTAGATATTCGCGGCCTGATTTGGCCTGACCTGTATTTTTTGACATAACGCACCTTTATGAGTTATTAATAAATGCACCTTAAGCGCGGCGGTCGTTAAACCGCCGCTAAGGTGCGTAAAAAGGGAAATAAATCCCAATTAACTAGGTGCAAGTGATTGATTTTAAAAGATAATTAGACTGATTAATGAGGCTCAGTGTATATTATGTTAAATCAAAACTTGCGAGGCACATAATATTTAAATATCCATTGTCTTGCAAGTATTAATTTTGCTTTAACAAAAATTCTTTTTAATAACTACACTTTGCACCACTGAAAAAGGTGCATTATGTTTGAATTTTTTGATTTTTCCGGCTTTGGCGGCTCTGTTGCCGTTGGTGTTAAAAAAGCCGCTGATATTATGTCTGTGACTGTTAAAACCGCTAAAAAATACCTTAAAGACCCTTCAACCGCTGACCCCTGCCGAATGGCCTATCTTGAGGCGGTCGCTTGCCGCCGCATTATTCCTAAAGACTGGCAAGTATGGATTGAAGGCGACACGTTACACACTGACAGTGGCTATTCATTTAACAAGCGTGAAATTGAGTCTATCGGCTGGCTACGCGCAACATTTAAAAAAACGCAAATAGAAAACGAACAACTTAAGAAACGAATAAAAGAGCTTGAAAATAAACAAACCGACATAGAAAAAAAGGCAGATAAACTGCCCAATAATGTTATTAGACTCAAGCCCCGCTAATTAAAAAATGCGGCTTTTAACGCTTCAGCACACCCTATGCAAAAATATCCTTGTGTAAAATATTGATATATGGGAATCAACGAAAGACCCGCCAAAATAGACACAACGACAAAATAGAACTTAAAAAATAGACTTTTTGTATAACAGCCTGAATCCTTGCAATTTCGACCAAAAAAAAACTCTTTAAGCTTCATAAAACCCCCTAATTTTTACCCATTGTTTCACTTTTTAGATGAATTTTACATGAATGATAAAAATTAGTTTTTTACCGCTTCTTTTAACTGCCTAATCTCAACCTCATTTACTGAAATTCTACCGCCATGATTAACCAATAAAGTTTTTAAATCTTTTTCTATCAAGTTCAACTTATCTATGACTCTAACACCGATAAACCCGACCAATGCAAAAAACAACGCCAAAAAATATACAACCACTTCACCGCTTATGAACATTTAAAACAACCACGTATTATCTAACGTCACTTCTTCAACTTTGGCTTTTTCTATGACGCTTTTACCCTGCTTTTCCTCTGCTTTTATTTTTGCTATTAAATACGCAGAATAAGCCGACCCTATAATTATTTTATGTTTTTTTTCTAACGGCAAAACCCCCAAGGCCGTAACCACAACACCGGACACCAAAAAATCACGGCCCACCTCCTTTGTGCTTTCTACAACTTCATCGACAAACCCGCCGCCCTGCTCTGTGCTTGCATAGTAAGCAACACCCAAAACCGCCGCCAATGGGTACAATATAAACGGCATTATTGCCACCACTTGCTTTTGTAAATCTCGTTATAATCTGCACCTGTTAAAAATGCGCTCATTGACTCACTAGACCGCTTTTCTTTTTCTTTCAAATACAAACCGAACAAGACCGCCACCGCCGCCAAAATTGTTAAATTATTACTCATAAAGACCCGCCTTTTTAATGCCGTTTATAATTGTTTGTTGCGAATAGGGTTGTATTCCGTTTTCATGATAAATCATTGCTTCTAATAGCGGCTTTAATTGTGTTGGCCACAGCAAAACATCATTAGACTGCACGTTTAATTTATTCGCCACTGCTTGAATATATGCACCTGTGTTGTTTTCGCTGGCTGGTGCCCATCTGTTAATAATCCCGCTTACCGATCTTAAGCCGTACTTAGTGACATAGTTATTCAATAGTTTTGCCGCCGCCCTTATGCCGTATTCAGCACTTGAAAAAATAGCATATTCGCCATCTGTTCCCGTTTGGCCTTGCCAATCATTATAAATACTATATCTAATGTTTAACGGGTTATTGTTTCGTATCCCTCTTGGTGCCTGGTTAGCTACCTTTTCGACACTTTCCGCTTTAACCCTGCCTGCTGTTATCATCATTAACCCCACCAACCCGAAGAACAAAACACCTTTACTTAAGTTTTCCACGCTTCACCACAGCCGCCGCCTCTCTATCTTTTAAAATTTGCGGCGCGTCCGCTTTGCTTGCTATGTATTCACGAATAGCCCGAATAGAATCAAGATCAATTTTTTTTAACTCTGCTTTTGTCGCTTCGTTTTCTTCCGCTGTTTTTTTTGCGTCTAGCTCTGCCTGTGTATATTCTGGCTCTGGCGTGTTTCCTGCATCAATCCATTTTTTAATTGCTTTATAGTGCCTATTCCCTTCGCTAATCGGGACATTTAAAACACCGTTTAACAAGTAACCATCACCTTTTATTTTTACCGTGTTAATCATCTTTTTTTATAACTCTGCATCAATATCAATATACGTCACTGAATCATTGAAAATTAATGATACTGACTCTCTCGCAACGAAAGGCGCGTTAACATCGCCCCATGTCACTTCCGCATTCTTCTTTGATACTTTATTAAAAGCCATATAATCCAACTCCTCCCCATTTATACCCAATAAAGCAAAACCATTGACCGAACACGAAACCGACGGTGAAACCCTCTTTTCATGGAAAACAAACTCACCGCTCAAAACTGAACTAGACCTCGCACCGATCAACGCAATAAATCTGTTATTTGCTGGCCCGATTCTCTCAAAAAAGCGCCTGCACAATATAAGCTCTTCTTCTATGTTCCTATATTCAAATTCAGTCACAATTGAACCGCTTTCTAGCTGCGGTTTATTAACATCACCGCCATAAAAAACAACGTCCGCTTCTGTATCTGCATTGATAACAAAACTTTCCCCCGTTTTCCTTTCAACCCCGTTAACCTTGCACGTTGCACTACCTGACCACTGAACCGTATAAACCCCGCCTTTAATATTAATGCTTTCGATCTTTTGACCCAAGCCCCCCGCTGGCGCAGTTATTTTGTTATCTGCTCCCAGCGCTGAAAACGTTATCGACTCACCCGACACCAACACCCGCCATCGATCTAAAGTATATTCATCTGCTGCCGCTGTTGCTGTACCTGAAACATAAGCCCTTTGGTTAACCCTAAACCCCGCGTTAATTAAAAGATTTTTTGTTCTACGTTGTGGAAATTGGCTGACAATCATCAAACAAACTCCCTTAACACTCTTACGCTTGTATCACTTGCACTGATACACCACAGCGCCGCCTTATTTTTAATTTCTACTAACGACCCCGCAGCAATTTTTATCCCGTTGCTTGTTGTTACCGTAGCATCTGAACCAACGTACATATCGGCATCAGCTTGCAAGCTGGCCTTAAATCTTTCTGCATCCGCTGTTAGAATTTCTTTTGCAACGCCAGCCGACAATGAAACCGCACTAGGCGCACTGTACGAAGTTCCCGCCTTTTCTACTGTTATAACTCTTTGATCATCAACCTTTTCATTACTTACAACAAAAATCACCTCTTGATCTATGCTGCTTGTTATTCTTATTTCTTTAAACTGCCCTAACTCAACACCAACGCCGACCCTGTAATTAGTTTTTATATTTAGATCTGGCACATTTACGACGACATCACCGCCAGCCTCTATCAACCTAAAATACCGCCCTGTGATAGTAAAGCTAACTTCTATACCCGCCTTTAAATTTGACTTAATTTCTTTCATTTTTTAAACGCTCCCACGCCAACGATTAACACGCTTCCTACAACTACCCATTTAATCAAATTATTATAATTTTCTGCATCATCTGAACGCATAGCACCAGCGACTTGATCTATCGCATTACCCGCAAACTCAAGCACGCCACCGTTAGCGCCCACTATTTCATTTATAGCTCTCTCGTTTATTTTTTCGTAGTTATCAATAGCCTTCATTGATAACTCAAGCGCACCCTGTACCGCTCCAAAATCTGTAACCGTGTTCCTTACATCAACATCGTATTTTTTAGATAAATTTTGATTAACCGTTGCTGTTGTATATTTTCCGCCGTCCACATCAACCGATGGCACAACGACCGGCGCTGTATTCCCTTGTGCGTTTAAGTTTTGCGTGCTTGCGCTTGTGCTCTTGCTGCTGCTGCTGCTACTTTTTCCACCCATTACACGGCCACTCTGTACACTTTTTCCACTTCTTCAAAACCTATTGATTTTAAATACCGCCCCATACCAACTCGCGCCGAATGAATCCGGCAGGTTTTGAAATTTAATTTTTTTTTATTTTTCATAAATAGCCTGATAACTTCCCTTGCTTTTTTTCCAACACCCGCCACAAAAACAAGCTCTTGATCTTCCAATCTTGTGACCACCCAACCGCAACCGACAACACACCACAAGACAGATGCTCCGCGCTCGACTTCATTTTTTATAAACTCTTCGTCATTTCCTAACGCCGGCCTTAAAAAATGCGCGGCCTCGTCACACCATGCCGACCGCTCAATCCTCATTTTTTCTTTTTGATTAATGCCAGAAAAAAAACAATACCCATTACCGCAAAAACCAACGGTTGATCTTGTCTGCTTACCACTGGCCCGATCAAATCAGAATCCACAGGTGCAAGGCTATAAAAATCAGGATAGGCGGGGACATTAAGCCCCCCTTGGCTTATAACGTCACCGCCGCCAACCTCCGCCATTGCTGGCCCTGAATCACCGCCAAACGTAGGGCTGAAATTAGGCAATGTCGAAGCCATTACTTAAGCAACAAATAAGCGGCTAAACCAACACCCAAAACCAGCAAAAGGTTTTTGTTATCACTAACGAAACCGCTGCTAATTTGTCTATAATTAGGCGACGCTGGGACATTTCCCGTCTGCTGGTCTGACTCCACCGCGCCCAGAACCGCTTGTTGATTAGCTAATTGGTTTTGAAAACTCAACTGTTCTTTTTGCAATTCAAAATTCATTAGCTGCCCAAGCCAATTGCTAGCACCGTCATAAATAGCGCCGCCAAGATCAGTAACACTCTCTAGCGCCCCATCGTACCAGCTCGAATTATCTACGGCCTCAGCAACGCCGCCGCCGTAGACATCCTCGAAAACCATCCAATCATCACCAATAGCCATATTAAAGCCCCGCGAACCCGTCTATATACTCAACAACCGTCCTCACCGACCCCGACGTGTCAAGCGTTGGTCTAATTCTAAAGTCTTGCACCCCGCGCGTGTCCATTGCTTGCGACAAATCACCCTCAAGCATAAAATCAACATGAGTCGCATTTGCTGTTTGTGGCACTTTGCTATACCTGCCTTGCATTTCCTCTGCATAGGCTTTTGTAGAATCAAAAGCTTTAATAGAATTAATTTCAACTTCTACGTTTGAAATATCCGATTTAAACAAGTGCATACAGCCGATCATCACACCACCCGAACGCGGTAGATTATCAATCTCAACCTCTCCGCTCACCGCGTACGATGTTGGGAACGCTTTAACTTTTACAATTGCGCCCATATTTTGCGGCTCTGATTGAACAGCTTTTGCACTTAATGAAAGACTTGTTAATGTTGCCTCACCATCAATATGCAAAGACAATGTTTGAACATCTTTTGTCCCTAACGCGGTCAATCTTTGCGCGTGCAAATTTGCCATTTCCGGTCTTACAAACCAAAGATTTAAAATACCATTTGCGGCCCCTCTGCCGTGATATTGATTAATTCGGTCAAGTTCTAAGCCATCTTTAAAGCTTTGAATAGTTTTACCGTTAACCCGTAATTCTATATTTTGCAAATCGTCCAGCGTTATATCTGTTGTACCATCCGCTTTTTTACCGCTGTACTCGATTGACAACAAATCATAAGTTAAACCGACTGGACAGTTTAACGTCGCTGTTTGACCTGCGCCGACATTTGACATTGACGGCATCTTGATAGTTTTTCTCATGTCAAGACCCCTTAAACGTAATCTTGAACAATTGGTAATTTTTTAGCTACCGCAACCGCTACAAGAGCAATTACCGAAGTTTTTAAAATTGTTTTTACTGAAGGCATATTTTTATTCCTTTTTTTGATTAATAAATTCAGGGCTACGCCCTGCTCTATTAACAATTTAAAGAATAAATGCCAGTAATCAATACCCTAAAAATCAACAATTCTTATAAGAAAAAAAGTTTAATTTTTTGCACTTTTTCGCCTAAATAATCGCAAATTTTGCATTTTTTCCGGCAAGTGTTGCCGTATCTACTACCCCCAAAAACACGAACACCAGACCAATACACCCAAGGCAAAACTTTATATTTATAAAAACCAACGCCTTTTCTACTGATACATTGCCTTAACTTTCTATCTGCCGCCCATCTTGAAATTATCGCTTTTTCGTAATCTTCATCATGTGTTTTACAACAATCTGAAAAGTTAAAATCTGGCGACGCTGTACAATAATCAACTAATATTTTTTTGTTAAACGCCTGCTTTTTTTCTTCTCGTTTTAGCTTTCTTCTTTTTGCTTGCCCCATAATTTCTAATTAATATATTTTAAGTACTTGAAATATATTCGAAGCGGCTTCGAATATATTTTTTATTTCAACCATTAAAACCTCAATTTCCCTTTTTTATATCCATTAACGCCTGCCTCCACTTCCAACCACTCAAGCGGCTTTAATTCATCAACAACGGCCCTCTCCACATCCATTTCTAACGACATATATTTTCTATCTTGCGGCCTTTTCAACATTCCACAGTGTATTTTTGAAGCGTTCCCTATGATTGTTTTATCGCTTTCTGCTGGCCTTTGAGTAACGCCAATTATTGAAATGCCACGCTTTCGCCCACGCCTAACCAACGCGCCCCAACCCGCAGGTGCTTTTGATGGTGTAGTAACATCCGCTGTCTCTTCTGCCACCGCTGTGCATTTTCCCCAGCCGAACGCCGCTAAACACCAATTATCGAACTCAACTAATGAGCAAGGCACATAAGAAAATCTCCCCGTCTTTCTTTTTTTTAGCAATCTCAACAACTCACGCATAGAACGAACCGCAATAAATCCGGCCTCTTCTGTATATTCCTCGTCAACGTCCCAAACAATCACACGTTTACGGCCTTTTAACTGTTTTTTTATCCAAGCCGATTTACCCGACCCCGACGAACCACAAACGACCGTTATATCTGCCTTTAACGTTACATCAACCGACATTTACTCGCCCTCGTCGCTCAACACGTCCGGCACCACCTGCCCCCTTTCTTCTTTTTTTGGCTCGGCTTTTCTTGGTGTACCAATTCGCGGCGCGACGACGGCAAAAGTCATCATTACCGCCGATATTTCAACGCCGTATTCGCCTAAACCATCGGGGCAATATTTGGCAAGTAATGATGTATAAGCCTCTGTTAACTGCTCAACCTCTTCTGGCCCAACATTCCAATTAGGCGCCAACACAACAAACCCCATATTGAGAACACCACCAACCAAGCCTTTTAACTCTTCATCCACTGGCTTAACAGCTACAGAAGAAAAACCCGCCGCCGTTTCATCCTGCTGTATCTCCCCCAATATTTCAGCTTCTAATTTATTTAGCCCTGCTTCATCAAATGCCGCTGTTTCTTGCTCTGTTTTTTCTTCACTCATAAGCCTAGCTCCTCGGCCATTGTTTTAACTTTTTTTGCTGGCTCTGGTGCTGGCGTTGGTGCTGTCGTTGGTGCTGTCGTTGGTGCTGGCTTTGTTACTGGCTCCGGTACTGGCTCCGGTACTGGCTCCGGTACTGGCTCTACCCCTTCATCAATCGGCCTCATTTTTTTAATAATATATCGCTGGAATTTTTCTGCCCTCGGCGACGTTATGCCGCACTCCTCACAATAAATATATAGCTTTTTTTTGCGATCACGCCTCACATAAGCCTGTGTAGGTTCGTCGTGAAACTCACAATTTATTGTGCCGATATTGTCATTTGCCATTGCCCAACCCTCCTTCAACTGTTTTTTTCTGCTTTCTCATTTCATCCCTTAATCGTTCAACTTCTAAAATCAACAAATCGATAACCACCTCTGCTGGCTTGATTTTTTGCATTAGCGGCGAACGCTTTAAAATATCGTTTGCCCTTTTTAATTCATCCATCACTCAACCTCTTTGAACTGATGTTTTTTAACTTCTAAACCAACACCCAAACAGCGAACATACAAACGCCCACCACCAAAGCGCTTTAAAACTACCGCTTTTTTTCCGTTAAACTTTTTCTTTTCATCCCTTAAACTTTTCAAAATCACTTCATCCATTTTCTAACCCCTTTTCTATTTTTAATAATTTAGCAATTATTTTTGACGTTGCCGCCGCCTCTGGCATTTGTGCCAACTCTATCGACATAACCTCTAACGCCTCCTCAACATCTACAAAAACGTTACTATCTAAAACACGATTAATTTTTTTAACGACAACACAACGTCTTGACGCTCTAATCAACGCCTTTTCCCTTGCCCTTTCCATGCTTATTTCTTTAGCTCTTCTTTGGTGTGCTTTTAATATAATTTCTTTATCATTAATCACAACAAACCCTCTTTTTCTCATTAATATCTAATCTCTGTTAATCACTGCGTACAGTTATTGACAGAACTCCAAGGTAAATCAAAACCACCCCCGCCGCGCTCTACCCCCGCCGCTTTGCATACGCTCTTTACTGTCCATTTGTAAAAACGCGTTAAATAACTGACACCATCAACAACAAGCCCGAAAACTTTAGCCGCCATAATCTCACCATAACGATTTATTGGAAAATTCAACAACTCACCCGTTGATTGATCTACAAAATTTAAAGGCTGACCCCTTCTCTCTTCTTTTTCTTCGTACCACTTAGCCAGCTTTATTCTTAAATCTTTGCGCTGAACAAAAACCCCGCCTTGGGCCTTAACATAACCAGCCCAATCTGAACTATCAGCCGCCGCCCTTGCTTCCTCTAAAACTCCGCTCTCTTCATCTCGCAGCCTTCGCAATTCACGCCACACACCAACAGGAGCGCCGCCTATTTGCTGAAATTGCCGAATACCCCAAGTAGAGGCCCACGCCTCGACCCGCTCCGAACTATCAGCCGCGCTTTTTCCGGTTTCGTAATCTTCATCAACCCCAAACCCATCAATATTTTTAGCTATGTATTTAGCGATATAACCCGTTGCACTTCCTTTGCTTTCATCCATTGCCACCGCCTCAAAGCGGTATTTTTGTGCGCCTTTTTCATCTGGTGAATCTTGCAAGGCATAATGTCTCATAACCGCCCTGACATGCTGCTGCACGCCCGATTCCATAAATAACAACAAATGCCAATGTGGCGTTCCATCGTGATGCGCTTCTGCCACCCTAAAACCGTAAACCTGAACACCATC
>AZII01010418.1_pt1 | contig 10805 bp, 7 predicted proteins | sample 359141 | NCBI WGS metagenome assembly AZII01 (sample SAMN02429717, study PRJNA222665) | marine sediment metagenome | biome: Sediment sample; isolation source: enrichment culture of sample MGS-BIZ(AMM) from oil contaminated site at the... | place: Tunisia: Bizerte Lagoon | collected 2012-09-08 ... | reverse complement strand
CGTGTTGCCCACCATGAACCTCACCGAAGGCGACAAGGACTACGCCGTAGTCGGCATGATCCCCGGCGACGCCGCCGGCATTACCTATATCTACGGGCGCCAGAGCTGCGACACCCGGGCCATGGAAGGCGGCGACATTGATCAGGGCAACGCCCAGTACGGCGGTCAGGAAGTGCTGGTGTACTTCGATGATGTCTTCATTCCCCACGAGCACGTGTTCATGGACGGCGAGTACGAATTCGCCCAGGAACTGGTGACCCGCTTCACCGCCTATCACCGGGCCAGCTATGTGTGCAAAACCGGCCTGGGTGATGTCATGGTCGGTGCGGCGGCGTCCATCGTGGAATACAACGGGCTGGAAAAAGTCAGCCACATCCGCGACAAGCTCGTGGAGATGACCCACCTGAACGAGACTATCTACTCGTCCGGCATTGCCAGTTCCCACGAAGCCACACAGATGCCCAGCGGCATCTACATGAACGACACCATGCTGGCCAACGTGTGCAAGCACAACGTGACCCGTTTCCCCTACGAGATTTCCCGCCTCGCCCAGGATCTGGCCGGCGGCATCATGGTCACCATGCCCAGCGAGCAGGACCTGGAAAACGAAGAAGCCGGCGACATCATCCGTCGCTTCCTCAAGGGCCGCGAAGACATTCCCACCGAAGACCGCATGCGCATTCTTAGGCTCATCGAAAACATGACCCTGGGCCGCAACGCCGTGGGTTACCTCACCGAGTCCATGCACGGTGCAGGCAGCCCCCAGGCCCAGCGCATTCAGATTCTGCGTGGCATGGATGTGGAGAAGAAGAAGTGGCACGCCCGCAAGCTGGCGGGCATCAAGCAGGAAGCCTGATTCCTGCTTGCCTGCAGCGGGCGGCCTGCTAAACTAGCGCCCGCCCAACACAACGGGCATGCCGGGATAGCTCAGTCGGTAGAGCAACTGATTCGTAATCAGTAGGTCCGCGGTTCGATTCCGCGTTCCGGCACCATTTATTCTTATAAATCAAAAAGATACAGAGACTCCGCACATCAAAGGCAAGGATTGCCGAATTGGTGCTACACCAGTGCTACACACCTTAAGCACCCTATTCCTCCAATCGCCCTTGCTTCTGTTGAGTTACTAAAGCAAAACAGCCAAATTGTTCATTTGCTGTACTGGGGATGGGGACAGAAATATGCTTGAGGATGACCCAATCATTGAGGAGCTATTTAAGCTTGCTCGAAAAACAGAACACGGTCTTGGTGCTTTTCTCACCGAAACTGTTGAAGAAAGCATCATTGAAGAAACGTCCGTCAGGTTTCGCACCTTCCACTTAAGTTTAGATAGCCGAGGCCTTCCACGAACAAGGGACCTACACCGAGCGCTAGCGCACCACATCTTAGATTACGCAATTCCCCGCACTAAAATTGAAGATGCTCACAACTCATACCTCTCGAACAAATCCACAGTAAAAATCATAGAATTGCAGCAAAGAGCCCGCGCTTTATTCTCTAAAGTTTTCAATACGGGCGAATGTGGCGAACTTTTACTTTTTACCTTATGCGAGCAGCTACTTGGCCTGCCACTCGTCATAGCTAAAATGAACTTAAAGACTGATAATCAGGTTCATTTCCATGGGGCTGACGGGGTTTATGCAGGAGTAAACAAAAACAAAAAATTAGTCTTATATTGGGGGGAATCAAAAATCTACTCGGACAGATCTCAGGCCGCCGAAGATTGTTTTTCATCCATATCAAAACTATTACTACCCAATGCAGGAGACCCCGATGAAGAGGAAAGAGATTTAGAATTACTTAGAGATTACAGCGATCTCGGGGACCGCACACTCACAGAAACATTTAGAAAATGGCTTGAGAAAGACAACCCAGCCTATAACGATTTAGATTTTGGTGCAGTATGCCTCATCGGCTTCAATGAGGATGAGTACCCCCAAGAACCAAAGAAGAAAGACAATGAGGCATTGAAAATGTCCATTTCATCAAAAATAAAAGCCTACAAAACAACCATCTCCCACTATACAAATAAGCACAAAATTAAAAACTTTGACTTAATTTCAATATGCCTCCCAATACCATCAGCAGAGGACTTCAGATCTCAGTTCCTTGAGTTCGTCCTCAACACCAAAGAGGCGAAATAAAATGGCTTTAATGACAGAAAACGAATCATTTATTAATAAAATTGATTCAATTTCCACAGACTTATCTCTTAAAACACTAAAAATAAATAATTTTTCAGTAAGCCTAACTTACTCGCCTCCAAAACTAGATCTAAACAAACTATTTACGCAAGGGACCGCCCTGTCTTTTTCCGATTTTGAAAAGGATCGTGAAGCTGCCTTAAAAATAGCGCACTACCTACTCCTCTCTAAACAATCCACTAAGCATAGCATTCTTGGACAAACACTCCTCAAGCGGCTAGGAAACAGAGCCTCGTCAGATTTAGCGGAAAAAAAAGGCTTAGTTGCCAACCAGGAAGTAAAAGGTACTTTTTCGCAACTTAGGCAGTCGAGCATTGATATCTCGGCAATCCACTATTTAAACGGCGAGGAACTTTATTTAAACAGATTTCAGTCTTCCCTAGTAACATCTATCGCAAACAATCAGCAGGTTGCAGTTTCAGCACCGACATCCGCAGGCAAGTCTTTCATCATTGAGCGCTGGATATCGGAAAAGTTCAGCTCAGAAATAACCCAAGATATAGCTCTCGTTGTCCCCACCAGGGCTCTTATCCATCAGATGGAAATGGATATGCGCAACATAATATCCAAAAGCGGATTGAGCGATATCGAAATCGTCACCATCCCGAGCAATGCCTTTTCAGATTCACAAAAAAGAAAACTATTTGTTTTCACACAAGAAAGGTTCCATGCATATTTATCACATGAAGAATCAGGGCTAAATTTAAGCTCAATAGTTATCGATGAAGCTCAAAAAATATCAGATGGAAGCCGAGGCATCCTACTTCAAAAAGTAATTGAAGAGGCAACCAGACGAAACCCCAGCGCCCAGCTTATTTTCCTTACACCGGCGTCTAAAAATCCAGAAATATTACTTTCGAATGACCTTGATTCAAAAAAGGTAATCAAGAGCGGGGAAGTAACTGTCGGCCAAAATTTATATTGGATTACTCAGCTACCAAGGACACCCAAAAAGTGGCAAATCGAATTAAAGAGGAACATGAAATCTTTTGTATTAGGTTCATTTTCCCTTGAGAACAGCCCTAAGTCTGTTTTGGAAAGACTATCCTATATCGCAAGCCACATCGGCGGGAATGACTCTGGAAACATTGTCTATGTTAACAGAGCTGCCGATGCAGAAAAATGCGCATCTCAATTATCTAAATTTTTACTAAATAAGAATTTTCAGCCTTCTGAAGAACTAGTTGAGCTATCAAATTTCGCAGCTGAGTCAATACACCCTGACTACCGGCTTGTTGAAACGTTGAAAGGTGGCGTTGCTTTTCACTATGGAAATATGCCTCTTCTTCTTCGCTCAGAAATAGAACGTTTGTTTTCTCTTGGTGAAATCAAGTTTCTAGTTTGCACCTCCACCCTCGTAGAAGGTGTAAATACTTCCTGCAGGAATCTTTTTGTCCGAGGCCCCCAAAGAGGACAGGGAATAAAAATGGATTCAATCGATTTTTGGAATTTAGCAGGGCGTGCCGGGAGGTGGGGAAAAGAGTTCGAGGGCAACATCTTCTGCATCGATACAAACAAGCCAGATATATGGATAGATGGGACCCCTCCATCCAAGAAAGAAACCTATCACATAAAAAGAGCTATCGACTCTGCTCTTGAAGACCAAGATGAAATTGAAGCAGGCCTCCTATCTGAAAAACCAAATGATTGGAAATCTAGGAAATCCGAGTTTGAATCTTCAATAAATTACCTCTATGACCGATACCTGTCTAACAACTTCAGCTTTGACGAATCATTTTCAGTCAACAGAGAGTGGCTAGACGACATTGGGGTTTTAATCAAAGACGCCTTAAATGAGATAACGGTATTCCCCGAAACCATCAAATCAAACCCCGGTATAAACCCCAAATACATGCAGTCTCTATTAGATTATTTCTACAATAGAGGAAAACCACCTGAGGACTATATACCGCCTCACCCTCATTCTGATGATGCTGCCGAAAGACTAGCATTAGTGTTCGCCAGAACTTTCTCGCACTTGGGCAGCGATATCGGACCTAGCAAGCGATCTTTTGGGCTAGCCATTTTAGTTAACAACTGGATGCGAGGTTATCCGCTCAGCAGAATAATCAAGTCTCTTATAGTGCACTATCGAGAAAAAGATCCGAAGAAAAAACTTCCAAATATCATTAGAGACACATTGAATGATGTTGAAAACATAGCCCGCTTCCAAGCCCCAAAATATCTATCCTGCTATAATGCAATCCTTACTCAGTACTTAATCGAGATTCAGCGCACAGATTTACTTGATGAAATTCAGGATTTCAGTCTTTTTTTAGAGTTTGGCGCATCAAGTGTTACTCAAATATCTGCCATGTCACTTGGCCTCACGCGAAGCAGCTCAATAGCTCTTGCTGAATACCTAATAGGTGACAATTTAACCAGGGACGAAATTTTGTCGAACCTGAGAAGTATTAATATTGAATCTCTCGATTTGCCTAGAGTAATAAAGAACGAGCTGATGGACATCATTGGCTAACCGTACAGTTATTAACACAAGTCCAAGGCGGCGCCTTCGCGCCGCTGATTCAAACCCCAATCTGAACCTGAGGTTTTGGCCAGCTGGATAATCCAGGTCTGGAGCCGGGTAAGTACCGGCTTACCCAATACCCACAACCCAAACACCTTACCCTTTGCTAAGTCCCCATACTCGGTATAGGCCCTACCGGGTATAAAAGCGGGTACCTCAGGTACATGTACCGACTCCGAACCCTGATAGACCTTAGGTACAGAGTCGGTTTGTACCGGCTCTTGAGCCGGTTCGTACCTATAGGTTTCGGTACCTATAGGTACACCCCCTACCCCCTCAGCACCTATAGGTCTGGACTGAATCCAATAAGCCGGTTTTAGGGGTCTGGCAGACCTGGGGATTGAAGGGCCACCCATCGCAATCACAAAGCTACACCAATCGCCCTGGTCCGCTGCTGTAACCGCCTCCCAAAGTGCTCCGCCCTCTTCTTCATCTACCTGGCCATCCTCTGGCCCCAGACGCCGAAGTTCACGCCAAACGGTCACGGAGGGGCCGCCTATCTGCTGAAACTGACGAATGCCCCAGGCACTGGCCCAGGATCTGACCCTATTGGCGCTTTCCGCCAGTGTGGTCGTCCCATCCTCATCACTTTCCAGGCCTCCCAACCCAGTCCCATTGATGTTCTTGGAGACGTATTTGGCTAGGTACCCGGCGGCTGTACCTTTCTCTGGGTCAATGGCTTTTGAATTGAACCTATGACGCCATGCACCAGGCTCACCAGGAGAATCGGTTTTCCAGAGATAATGCCGGGCAATTTTGCGGGCCTGTGCCGCTTCATCAGGGTGAAAGAACAGCAGTAAATGCCAGTGAGGGGTGCCATCGTGGTGAGGCTCGGCAATTCGGAACCCATAGCAACGAATGCCCTCACGGTCGAATTTTGACCGAATGGATGCCCACTTATTAGATAACCAGTCTTGGCCTGCACCTGGGCAAGAACCATCCCATTTAGGGTTTTTGAATACCTTAGGAGTCTTTGAATTCTTGACCTTGGTCATACGGTGGAATCTTGAAGGGGTCGTAAAGGTCCAGAATTCGCTTTTGTGGCCATACTTTGCGGCCACCTCCTCAAAACCACGCATCCTTACCATTAACTCAGAGCGCCGTATCTCGGGGTTTGACACTCCAAGTTGCTGCAGCTCATCGAGGGTGAAAACCTCGCCATCATCGTTAATGGCCTCAACTCCCGACAGGGTCTGTGCATTCCTTACGATGGCACGGGTCAGGCGCTTCACATTCCAATCTGAGCAATACAGCTGCCTACCTGCACCAACATCGCCTCTTAACCGTTTGACCCTTTCAACCTCCAAAGCCTGCAACCGGCGGATTTGCCTCATCCACCACCGATTACACTTAAACCGATTAAGTAGAGGCATTAGATCTCGTCGTTCATCAACTTTTGAGAAGGGGCTCGGCCACTCCAGGCCATACCTCTCAAGCACTGCTGCTACCCGCCTTAGAAGCCGCCCTTCGTCTTCTTCTCGATAGATGATAGACCTGCACTCTGCCGCCCTTTCCAGGCTAAAGTCCTTCAGATCCCGGTCTGAGCCTGTCAGGCACAGGTCATGTATCTGATAGTGAGCCCGGTATTCTCTGAGCTTAGTATTGGCTTCAGCCTCGAGACTCCCTTTGTATACACCTTCAAGCCTTTCGTTCCGGCATCGCTTGATCGTCGCCACATAGGCACGCGCCAGGCCCCTCTGATGACCAGGGTCCATGTCACAGAGATTCTCTTGTATGAAGTTCCAAGTACCAGGGGCTAAGTCATTCGCCACGGTTCCCAGGATCTCAACAGCCTGAGGCACCACACCCTGCATGCGATGGGGAGTATTGGGCGCTGTCATATCAGCCCCCTATGCCTGAAAGCTACTGGCGACAGGGTCAGCCTGTAGGCTGCGCTCAATGAAATCGGTGATGTCAGAGCGCCGGTAACGTACCAGGCGCCCTACTTTCACATAGGGAAGGTTGTAGCGTTTTTCGCAACGCCATACGGCAAGGGTGTGGGTAGTGACCCCGAGAATTTGGGATGCTTCAACAGGGGTACAGAGCCCTTCATTGGAATTCATGCGAATGCCTCCAAGTGAGTTAACGTATGGAGGCAATTTGTTGTTTTTTAAGGGGAAATAAAATTGGGGTAATTGGGGGTAAAAGCTGTCGAAATTGGGGTAAACCGTAAATTCTTACCCCCCATTTGCACCAAAAAGCTTTGCGAGGTCATTATCTGGTCTGTTTTTAGTGCCCTTTCGGAAGCGGATACCGAGATGCTTTAGATCTTCGTGGAACGTGGCCAAAGCAACGCTTTCAGCTTTGCTCAGCCCCATGTGTGACTCGAAACACTCTTTGAATTCTGCCTTTGTTGCGGCGATAGGGCCCTCGTTCAGTCCCCAATCCATACCTGCCTGGCGAGCTCTCTGGTATACCAGCTCAGAGAAGCCCCGGATATCCCGAAGTCGGTCCCTCTTCCTGTATTCCTTCGTTCTAGTCGCTTCAGAAGTGACCTCTGGTGAATCTCCTAATACCGCTGATGCCAACTCTGGAGGCACAGGGATTCCCTTAGTCCTGGCCCAATCCAGCAAGTCTACTCCTCTAACCCGGTATTTCTGAGCAAGGCCGACTTTGGTCCATGCTTTTGCATCAGGGTTGGCGACACTGAGGCTACCTCCCGGACCAATGCAGGTTACCGCAAGCTTCCAAAGTTCACTGACCCCGGACTCCCAGTCTCGAATATCAGGATGCCTACCAACCAGGAGGTTCAAGCCGTCCCACAACAGCCAAAAATCCCGCTTCGCCCACTCATGACATAGCCCTGAAAAGTCATTCCTGACTGCCTGCACCCTGTTTTCATCAATCTTCTTGGAATTCTCCTCCAACCAGCTTTGCAAGCTCTCAATTGCGCTCTGAAACTCTTCCGCTGTTTGCTCTGGAGATTTCTCAGCAGGCAATTTGCCAGATTGGCTAGTTCTTTTGTTATCACGGTCACTCACGGTATTCCCCTGTCACTCTTAGCCATTTCCTTTCCCTGGATGCCTACTGGCTAGTCCTGGACAAACCTATGACATCGCTTTCTACAGATATGCGACCAGCCGCCCGAAGAATAAAATCTGACACTTGGTCCATAGGTTTTCTGAGCTGCTCCAAGTCAATCGGAGTATATCCGGCGGTCACATCCATGGTTTTGTGGTTCAGCAGCCGCTTTTGTTTATAGGCATTGATATCGAGGTCGGCGACGATCATTGAGAAGGTCCGCCTCAGATCATGAATAGTGAATTCTATCCCCGACAGGCCGATAACCTTACGCACCTGAGCCCTTGGCTCAACCAGATACCCTTTTGCCCCATCTCCCTGGAACACATAGGTTTTAGAAAAACCTGTTTTTAGGTTTTCTCCAGAAACCTGCCCCAGGTTTTCTATCTGGGCTCTAAACCTACGGTTTAATAGGTTTTGCAGGTTTTCTGGCAGGGGGAGGATATGGGTGTTCCGGTTTTTGGTATCGGATACCGTCAGGGTCTTGGCCTCGAAACTGATATCCCCCCAGGTTAACTGAGCCGCCTCATTGCGGCGTAAACCGGTAAACAGCATCAATTCCAAGTAATCCGCTACGGTTTCAGCCGGTGTCCCCACCCCCTCTAACCTCAGGGTATCCAGAGCGCCGACGAAAGCCTTGAGTTGGTGAGGCTGAATATACCTTTCTCTAGGTTTTGTCCGGTTCCAGGTTCTGGTTCGGGAAAGGATATCAACAGGGTTAACCGGTATTAAGGGGGTTCCCTGGGCATCCTCGTATTGGTACTGGGAGAAGTTGAATACCGCGTTCAGCACTCTCATGGCGGAGTTGGCATAGGAGGGACCGCTATTGGTGGTCAAAGCCTGGTGTTTGCGCTGCACATTAGCCTTTGTAATGTCTACCAGTCGCTTCCGGTGCCAATCCTTGAAGGCCGCTGTCATCAGACGCCGGTAGTCGTAGAGGGTCTTTTCCTTGAGGTTATGCTTGCGGGTGGAGACATAGGCCTCAAAGGCCTCCAGGAGCGTGACCTTGTTTGCCCTCTCCGCAACTTTCTTGGTTTGCGGGTTCTCGCCCTTGGATATCTCCCCCAGGAGCTTATAGGCCTCTTGCCTGGCGATGGCTGGCGTCATGGCCGGGTAGTCCCCCAGCTTCAACCGGGTCGGCTTGCCTTCCAGACGGCGGTAGAGCACGAAAGACTTTGCGCCCTTGGAGGTTACAGCCAGCTGTAGCCCCTTCACCTGCTCGTCATTGTAGTAGGCACGCTTGCTGCCCTCAGGGAGCGGCAACCCGTCAATGCTTCGCTTGGTGAAATTCAGTTTGTTGGTCATCGGCCCATCCAACCCTCAATCCCGGTGCTACGCTGGTGCTACAGCGTGCAGGAATTCACGGGTATTCCCATGAATCTACATGGACCGATAATGCCGCCTAACCCAATGATTTGCAAAGATTAGTGATAGATAGTGAATCACCATGAATTATGGCGAATATGACATCAAAATAATTCGTAATCAGTAGGTCCGCGGTTCGATTCCGCGTTCCGGCACCACTTCGAATCCCATAAAAAAGCCGCTCCTGATAATCAGGAGCGGCTTTTTTGTGGGCGCAAATCGCCACAACTTATCCGTAGGAGCGTCGCTGGCGGCGCGGTTTCAGACGCTGGATCATCGCGCCGCCAGCGACGCTCCTACGGTCGGGTTATTTCCCGCCGAAGGCTTTCTGCCAACCCACGGTAAAGGTGTAATCGGTTTCCATCTGGATTCCATGCAGGGATTCCTGCACCGGCGCCTTGTATTCCATGGCCAGGCGGTGGCCTTTCAGCGCGCCGTTCTTGCCAAGCAGGTTCAAACCCACGCCAATATCCAGACGCTGCCCACCTTTGGCATCCGGGTCCGCCGCCGGGTTCATCATCGGTGAGATAGTCAGATCTTCAGCAGAACCGTTAATACTGGTCCACCAGCTTTTGTAGGCTGCCACAGACACCGATGCCCACGGCGAGACCGGCTTGGCCGCCCAGGCAGTCAGATACTTGCTCGAACCCAACTCATAACCCTGATCATTCTCATCCAGAGGAATTTTGGCACTAACCTGCGCGCCCCAGCTCCAGCTGTCGTATTGCTTGTTCAGGGTCAGCCCCGGGCGCAACTCATAGCTGCCAGAGCCCAGCTGCATGGGGTAAGGCAGCTGCAGATCCTGGCCCGCCATGGGAATGTAGTCTTCTTCCTCGATAGAACCGGTGGGTAACCCAAACACCATATTCAGGTGCAAGCGGTAGCCGTTTTCATCGTAGAACTTGTAGAGGCCACCGATGCTCGCATCGCCAATGCCGGAGGTTTCCGTATCAAACTCACCCTGGGTGGTGTTACCCATCATGGTCATGCGGGTCTTGGTGGTCATCTCGTTGGTGCTGTAGGGCAACATCGCCATCAGGGTGAGGTTATCCGTGGGGGCGTACATGGCGCCAAGCATATGCATGTGCATGGTCATCTCGTACGGCAGGGCTTTCATGTTCATCATGCCCATGCCCGGGATCTCGGCAAATGCCTCGTCCGTGCTCAGCGAGTCACTACCGGATTTCGCCCCACTCATGCCCATGCCCATATAACGGTAGGAAAGCATCCACTCGCCTTTGCCATGGGTGTGGTCACCCATCACGGAAATCGGCGCATGGCTGTCTGCACGCCCGCCATCATAGTGGGCAAGCACAGCAGGGCTGACAGAAAACAGCGAAAGCGATATAGCAGCGGACAAAACGGAACGAGACATGACATTTCCCGGGCATTGAATATTCGCCCGCAAGGATACGGGCCCGGGAAAAAATACCAATGTGGCAAAGTGTCACACCGCTCAAGCGCGAGAGTCAGTGGGCGTGAGCGTACCCGGCTCCTGGTGAAACGCTTTCTGGTATTCCTTGCGATATTGACCCGGCGCACACCCCTGCCAGCGCTTGAACGCATGGTAAAAATTGGCGGTATCGGAAAAACCCAGTTCAGCGGCCAGGCCCGGCATGTCGCAACGAGGCTGGCTCAGGGCCTTGCAGGCATGCTGATGGCGCACCTGATCACGCAGTTGTGCAAAC
>AZII01001045.1_pt1 | contig 10905 bp, 14 predicted proteins | sample 359141 | NCBI WGS metagenome assembly AZII01 (sample SAMN02429717, study PRJNA222665) | marine sediment metagenome | biome: Sediment sample; isolation source: enrichment culture of sample MGS-BIZ(AMM) from oil contaminated site at the... | place: Tunisia: Bizerte Lagoon | collected 2012-09-08 ... | reverse complement strand
GGAAAAGGCAAGTATTGCCAGCAATAGAGTCCAGCTACGAAACAGGCCGCGTTTTTCCGATACTGCGAGGCTATGCATTAATGCGGTGCCGGCAAGCCAAGGCATCAGCGAGGCGTTTTCAACCGGGTCCCAAAACCACCAGCCACCCCAACCCAGTTCATAATAGGCCCACCAACTGCCCAGGAAAATGCCCACGGTCAAAAAGGACCAGGCCGCATTGGTCCAGGGGCGAGTCCAGCGTGCCCATGCCGAGTCCATACGCCCAGCCAACAAGGCCGCAACCGCAAAGGCGAAAGCTACCGAAAAACCGACATAACCCATGTACAGCATAGGCGGATGAATAATCAAGCCAACATCCTGCAGTAGCGGATTGAGGTCTTTTCCGTCCATAGGCGGAAACGGCAAAAGACGCTCGAAGGGATTGGAGGTGAGCAACATGAACAAATAAAAGCCGACGGCAATCATGCCCATCACTGACAGCACTCGGGCCACCATGTCCCCTGGCAACGCGCGACTAAACAGAGCGACGGCCAGTGTCCAGCCGGCAAGTATCAAGACCCATAGTAACAGCGAACCCTCATGCGCTCCCCAGACAGCACTGACTTTATAATAAGAGGGCAACAGCGAGTTTGAATTGTTAGCAACATAGGCGACAGAAAAATCATCTTGCAAAAACACTGTGACCAGGCAAGCGAAACTAACCGCGACAAAGACAAACTGTCCGCAACTCAAAGGCCGAGCCGTGCCTATCCACAAGGGCTTATTAGCGATTGTTCCCGCGAGTGGAATCAGGGCCTGAGCGAAGGCCAAGCCGAGCGCCAATATGAGGGCAAAGTGACCCAGTTCCGCAATCATTAGTAGGTGGCCTCAGGTGTGTTCAGTGCTTTGGTTTCCACTTGCTGAGCCGCCTCAGTCGCTGCTTTTTTATCAATGGCTTGCTGCATGGCATCGGCGACTTCTGGCGGGGTGTATTCTTCATCGTGTTTGGCCAGCACTTGCTGGGCGACAAACACGCCGTCATCACCCAATGACCCGGTCGCCACGGCAGCCTCGTCCTCGGCAAAAAGGTCCGGCAAAATGCCGGAATATCGAATTAACAATGTTGCTGAACCATCGCTAACAAGGAAGGTGCTATCGAGTGAGTCACTCGCCCTCTGAAAGCTATCAGTCACCACCATGCCGCCAACACGAATCTGTTGATGAGTGGGCGCCTCGCCTGCGGCCACCTGCGACGGGGTATAAAATAAATTGATGTTTTCACGCAGGGCATAACTCAATAGACCGACGACAAGCCCCGTCACTACCACAATAAAGACCACCACCAATAGACGTTGCTTGCGCTCTGGTTTCATTGACCTTTACCCCTCTGGCCTTGTCCTTGCGTACGTTCGCCTTGTGCTTGTATACGCTGGCGTAGTGCCGCAAGAAATACCCATTGGCGACGTAAAGGTGCCAGTGCCAGCCACGCCATAATTGCCAGACTAAGGCCATACGCAGCCCACACATAGGGGCCGTGGCCGCCCATCGATAGAAAGGCATCCAAGTTTTCAAATTGAAACATTGTCGGTCTTCTCGTTGTTTCGGGAAAAATGACTACGTGTAAAACTACTTCGGTTGAGCAAGCTCTTTAACCCAGGTTGCGCGGCCTTCACGCAGGAGAATTTCTGTGCGTGTATTGAGCAGCAAAACGAGTGCATAAAAACAGTAAAAACCGAGAATCATCACCAGTAGCGGTTTAAACATATCAGGGTGCATCGATGGCGCACCAGTCAATTTGATCGTCGCCGGCTGGTGCAAGGTGTACCACCAGTCCACTGACTTATAAATTATGGGGATATTCACCGTACCCACCAACGCTAAAATGGCGCAGGCCCGTGTGGAGGTTTCGCGAGTACTGAAAGAGCGCGACAGCGCAATAATGCCAATATAAAGAAATAACAGCACCAGCATGGAGGTGATTCTAGCATCCCAGATCCAGTAAGTGCCCCAGGTTGGCTTACCCCAGACGGCCCCCGTAAACAGCGCAATAAACGTTAACGCGGCGCCCAGTGGCGCGGCGGCGACCATCACCATATCGGCTAATTTCATTTTCCAGATCATACCGACAGCGCCCGCCGCCGCCATCACGTAATAACCTGCCAGGGCCAAAAAAGAAGCCGGCACATGAATGTATATAATGCGAAAGCTGTTGCCCTGGCGTGCATCCTCAGGGGCAAAGGCCAGGCCCCAAACCACACCCGTAACAATTAGCACCATCGAGGCAAGAGCCAACCAGGGCAAAAATTTACCGCTGATTTGATAGAACCAACGCGGCGAACCCAATTTGTGAAACCACTGCCACATAATTACTATCCTATTAAAGCGATTCGACGAAAAAGACAATTAGCCGTTAATACCGACTTTGAGCGCTCCGGCTGCCGCAAAGGGCGCCACCAATAAGCTAAAGGCCGAAGCGGCCGCCAGCATAGCCATCACGCCACCGTAGCTCATACCATCGACCGCCCGTTGAACGGCGCTGGTGCCGAAAATCAACACGGGCACATAGAGCGGCATCACCAGTAATGACAGCAAGACACTGCCCTTGTGTAAGGCGACAGTCAGCGCTGCACCAACGGCGCCCAGTAAGCTAAACACCGCCGTGCCCAACACTAGCCCCAGTAATAGTGGCGCAAAGCCCTCTTCTGGCAGAGACAACATTAAGCCAAGTAAGGGCGAGAACAAAACCACAGGCAAACCCGTCACCAGCCAGTGGGCAATTATCTTTGCCAGCACCAACAACCACAAGGGTTGAGGGCTGAGCATCAACTGTACTAGCGAGCCATCGGTAAAATCATCCTGAAATAAATTATCGAGGGCGAGCAAAGTTGCCAACAAAGCACTAATCCAGATCATGCCCGGTGCTATTGCTGCCAGCCGGGCTGGCTCGGGGCTAATACTCAAGGGCACCAAGGTGACGACGATAAGGAAAAAAAACAGGGGGTTAAGTAAGTCGCCACGGTGACGCATAGCGATGGATAAATCGCGCCGAATAATACCGAAGAAGGCTCCACTCAGGGTCGTCATTTACAGCTCAGCCTCTGCTATAGCATCAAGTGCCAGGGTCCGCACAACCGGGTTTATCAGAGCCTGGTGGCTACTTAACACCACAGCCCCACCTTGTTCGACATGAGCAAGTAATAGAGCTTCTAAATTGGCAATGCCCTGAACATCCAGCGCTGTCAATGGCTCATCAAGCAACCAAAGGCTGGCTTGTGTCATACACAATGTCGCCAGGGCTGCACGGCGTAATTGACCGGCCGAGAGCGTATGACAGGGCACATCTTCGAAACCTGCCAGCCCGATGCGAACGAGAGCTTCGGCGCTAGTACAGCGGGTCAATGGCTGCAACTGAGCCAGCCACTGGAGGTTTTCACGGGGCGTAAGGGACAATTTAAGACCGGGCTTGTGACCGATAAAAGCTATGGCGGACAAATACTGCTGGCGACAAAGAGAAATATCACTACCCAACCAACATAAAGAGCCCGTATTAAAAGGCTGAATCGTCGCCAAGATATGTAAAAGAGTCGTTTTACCGCAACCATTGGGGCCAGTGATTTGAAGAATTTCACCCGCATTGATGGTGCCAGACAGATCGTTGAACAGGGGCCAGTCGTCCCGTTCAAAGGTCAGTGCTTGGAACTCCAACAATGGGTGCGACGACAAGCGCTAAGCCTCCTGTAAAAGAAGGCCGCATTATGCCTCAAAAGGGCTAGGTGTGCAGACTAGTTAGAGCGGACAAAAGCCATGCAGTGGGTCTGCAAAGCACTTAATCGAAATCGTAATCGTAATCGGCAATTTGTCGCTCGAGGCGGCGCTCCTCTAGCTTTTCTTCGAGACGGCGCCGTTGCTCACTGGAAAGGCTGTTCCTCTGCTTGTCCTCACGGGGAGTTTCAAGCTCTCCACGTGGCTCAGTATAAGACTCTTCGAGCCCATCAAAATCATCGTCACCCATACCGAAATCTCCCAACCTCGATACCAAAAAACGGAAACGTCTTTTGCTGCACCAGTGCTTGCCAACAGTCCCTGTAAAACAATGGGGTCAAACAAAGTACGTCAAGTACTGGTGCAATGGCTGTATAACACAAGGACCAGTTGGGCGAAAAATAGTCCTATAAAGCGAAGTCGTCAAGTAGGTTAAATCGATAAAAAGAACTACTACTCATTGGTTACTGCCCAAAGGTGGCACTAGCTCGAGATAAATCAGGTCTTCAGGGCGATCAATATCATGTAATACGGGCAGTTCAAAATACGACAACTTAGAGGCCTGCAACCTGGATCGGGTTTGCTGTAATACACGAGACGTACTCCAGTCGATGCCTGTAAAGATAGCCTCCTCGGCCTTTTTCAGAGCAATCAGCACATAGCCACCATCTGCCGCTGGGCCGAGAACAACATCTACCTTTTTTAAAGCATACAAGGCATCGCGTAAATAGTTACTACTGATAGCCGGACAATCACTACCTATTAACACCACCGCGCTGTATTGATCCAGACCTGCCGCAATAGCCAAATACATACGTTCGCCGAGATCGTTACCGTATTGATGTTTGATAACAGGTCGAGGTTCAAGATTTTGGAAGAAACCATCATCATCTACACCGCTAATCCACAGCTGACTGTGGCAAAGTGCTTCACGATGAAGGGTTTGATGAGTACGCTGCACCAACTGGCGGTGCAACGCCAGGCTTTGCTCAACCGTCAGAGCCGGTTGCATGCGTGTTTTCACCTGGCCCAATTGTGGTGCTTTGGCGAACTGTATAAGGAGAGCCGAGGGAAATTCGTAGTTCAACAATCTCTCCCAGATCAAATGCCGGATCGGCTCATCGCGAACACAGAACTAGTATCAAGGCTTTTTAGGTGGGTAGTAGCGCTCTTCAAGCACCGTTGGCGAGACGCCAAAGAAATAGGCCAGGCGTAGGCGCCACATCAAAAAGATAGTTGGCCAAACACCATCACGCTGCCACTTACGACCGGAAGTCTCCACCTTGGCATTGACAAAGAGGGGCCGGGATTTTTTCTTAAGTCGCTTACTGAGTTCAATATCTTCCATCAAGGGAATATCGGCAAAGCCACCGATTTCCTCAAACACCTCGCGCTTAACAAATTGGCATTGATCACCCGTACTGATGCGCGTCAAAAAAGAACGGCGATTCATAAACCACTGAACGACACGCACTAGGGCTGGCGCGCCCCTGACTTTAACGCCAAAGTAACCCCACACAGCGGGACTGAAACGCCAAACAATCATAATGTCAGACAAGTTGGAAGGCAGCCGTGTGTCAGCGTGCAGGAAGAGCAGCCAGTCACGATCTGCCAAAGCGGCACCCGCATTCATTTGCCGCGCCCGACCTTTTTCACAGCTAATCACCTGATCGGCCAGGGGTGTTGCCACAGCAATGGTGTCGTCTTCACTGCCGCCATCGACGACTATCACCTGAACACCCTGCTTTCTGAGCGTCTGTAAATGTCGCAGGCAGGGGTAAATTTCTTCTGCTTCATTCAGAGCAGGAATAACAATCGACAACGGTAGTGCATCATCCTCTATTGGGGGGGCGGTCTTTGTCGAGGACATATTTTTACTCATTCGTTTATTCCTCATGTAAAGAACCCCCACAACTACTGCCCTGCCCTGCTGTACAGGCGTAACAGTGTTCACCGACGACAATGGATTGGGCAGAGAAATCAGTCGTAAGCAAATCTCGCAGGTGGGGGCGTAGCTTGTCGGATCCGATCAAAGCCTGTTGGCGTTTAAGCACGTTATTTCCTGAGTTTATTGGTAAATCCAGCATTTGATTAAAATCACAATCGTAGAGATAGCCCTGCCAGTCGACGCTGAGTAAACGCCGGCACATCAAAGTGTCGACATTCTCTGCACGGTAGTTGTTTTTTAATAATTGCATATAGGTGTCGTACTCGCCTTTAGCCAGTAACATAGCGCCATAACGCTTTATCGGCATATTAGTTATGGTAAAAAGCTGGTCAAATTGCAGGCCAAAATCTTGCTGTAAATGAACCTTATACTCTTGTTCAAGAGCCGCCTGGGGAGGCGGTAAAAATAGGCCATTAGGGTTGTACACAAGATTTAATTGTAGCCCTTCGCCCTGCCCGTAACCTAAAGCATTCAATTTTTTCAACGCGGCAATACTGGTTTCAAAAATACCTTTACCGCGCTGCTCGGCGACATTTTGCTCGGAGTAACACGGTAGCGAAGCCACAATTTCAACGCTCTGAGCGGCGAGAAACGCTGCCAGGCCTTCATAGCCCGGCTCTTCTAAAATAGTCAAATTACAGCGATCTATGACAGTCACGCCAAGTCCTCGCGCCTGTTCAACCAAATAGCGAAAGTGAGGGTTCATCTCCGGCGCGCCACCGGTTAAATCGAGCGTTTTTAATTGGCGTCCCTGTAGCACTTCAAGCACTAGATCAATCTGCTCGCGGGTCATTAACTCCGTACGCTTGGGACCAGCATTGACATGGCAATGGGTACAACTCAAATTACAGAGGTAACCAAGATTGACTTGCAGTGTCTCCGGCACTTCGCGGTGTATTACAGGGAAATCGCTGGATAATAAGAGGGGGCGAGTATCAAGCACGTTTTTTACATTCCAATAGGTTACCTACGAAGTATAGCCCACTCGAATGGTTGCCAGTGTAAGCCCTAATTTGCCATCGGCAAAGAATCTTAACGACGGTTTTCCCTCACAGGACGAAAGGACTGTCGATGCACAGGGCATGGGCCCAGCGACTTTAAAGCAGCTAGATGATGTGCCGTACCGTAACCTTTATGAGCGGCAAAGCCATAGCCCGGATAAAGCCTGTCTAGCTCCGTCAGTTCAGCATCGCGCGTGACCTTTGCAATAATAGACGCTGCACTGATCGCCGCTATCCTCCCATCACCGCCGACCACCGCCTGCGCTTTATAACTCCATTGGGGTAGCCGATTGCCGTCAACCAAGGTCAGTTCTGGAGTCACCCCTAAATTGTCAACAGCTCTGACCATGGCGAGCATAGTGGCCTGCAAAATATTAATGTCGTCAATCTCTGCCACACTTGCCCTGCCTAAGGACCAGTGTAATGCCTTTTCTTTAATTTCTTGATAGAGGCTTTGACGCCGTTTTTCACTCAGTTTCTTTGAATCTGCGAGCCCAGCAATCGGGCGCTTAGGATCGAGTATGACCGCAGCAGTGACCACATCCCCCGCTAAAGGACCACGGCCCACTTCATCAACACCGGCCAGCAGACGAATTGAATCCCATTGCGGGTCTATTTCTAACTGCTTGGGGCTCCTTACCATTAGGGCTGTCGGCTCTGTTCTGCAATCACAGAAAGCACTGCTTGAGCGGCTTTCTGGTTGCCGTTGCATTTTATTTGCTGGTGAATTTGCGTGAAGTCGTTGCGTAATTTGACAGCCAGAGCCGAGTCACCCAAACGGGCCAATAAAAGCTTGGCAAGCCTCTCTGCAGTGGCATCATCCTGTAAGACCTCGGGTACTAGCTCACGACCAGCGAGTAGGTTGGGCAAAGAAACATAGGGTACTTTCAGCATTCTTGAAATAATCGCGTGTGTCAGCCAACCGGTTTTATAACTCACAACCATGGGTTTTTTCAGTAACATCGCTTCAAGCGCAGTGGTGCCGGACGCGAGCAACACAACATCAGCTGCCTCCATCACCAAATGCGATTGACCATCGAATACTGTTACAGGCAAGTCCTCAGCTTCGGCGAGCATCGCATCAATTTGTTCGCGCCGCGCAGGGTTGGCTGCCGGCAGAACGAATGATAGTTCGGGTCTTTCTTTTAAACACAGACGTGCAGTATCAAGGAACAATTGGCCCAGCAATGCCACCTCTGACTGTCGACTGCCCGGTAACAGCGCGATAATCGGCGTTTCACCCGGCAAATTGAGTTGGGCTCGGGCACCCTGTATATCGGGCTGCAACGGCAACTCGTCTGCCAGATGGTGTCCGACAAAAGTGACCGGGACATTGTGACGTTGATAAAAATCAGCCTCAAAGGGCAGCAAGGTCAGCATATGGGACACAGCACGAGCAATTTTTTTAATCCGACCCTGACGCCAGGCCCAGACTGAAGGACTCACGTAATGCACAGTGGGAATACCGGCCTTTTTAAGGCGCAGCTCAATACCAAGGTTAAAATCGGGGGCGTCAATGCCAATAAAGACATCGGGGGGCTGGGCGATAAAGTGGTCAACTAGACCACGGCGCATACGCAGTAAAGCCGGTAAGCGCTTAAGTGGTTCAACCAGCCCCATAACGGAGAGGGTTTCCATGGGATAAAGCGACTGGCAGCCCAGAGCCTGCATTTTGGGGCCGCCAACCCCTTCAAAAATCGCATCGGGGTGATTTTCTTGCAGGGCTGTTATCAAACCTGCGCCAAGCTGGTCACCTGAGGCCTCGCCGACGACGAGTCCGATGCGTAAAGGACGATTAATCACGATTAACGAATAATGCCGCGCTCGGTGTTATTTATGGAATCAATAAAGGGTTGGAGCACATCGCGGTGCTCTTCGTTGGCAAGAATACGTGTCATTGCCTCATCCAGCTTTAAACCTTGGCGATACAATATCTTATACGCTTTATTAATCGCCGAAATTTGCGCCTTATCAAAACCTCTGCGCTCCAGGCCAACTTTGTTAATCGTACGTGGTATCGCCGGATGCCCTGCGGCCATCACATAGGCGGGCAAATCTTGATTGAGATAGGCGCCGGCACCCAAAAAAGCATGGGAGCCAATTTTAACGAACTGATGAATCAAGGTGTAGCCAGAAAGAAACACCCAGTCGCCGAGGTGGATATGACCAGATATAGAAGCATTATTCACAAGAATATTGTGATTACCGACCACGCAATCGTGGCCAACATGAACATAGGCCATAAATAGATTATCAGAGCCAATGCGGGTTTCAGCGTTATCTTGAACCGTGCCTCGATGAACGGTGACACCTTCGCGAAAAGTATTATTGTCACCGACGATGAGGTGAGTTTCTTCACCTTGAAACTTCAGATCAGGTGTATCTTCACCAAGGGTTGAAAACTGGAAAATCTTGTTGTTTTTTCCAATCACCGTTGGGCCTTTCAGCACCACATGGGAATGAATAACACAGTTGTCACCGACCTCAACACCGGCACCAATCTGCGTCCAGGGGCCTACCTCGACATTTTCACCGATTTTTGCACCTGGATCTATAATGGCTGCGGGGTGTATCTTTGTCATAGGATCCATTCACGGCATAGAGGTTTAAGTAGAATATCGAGATCAAGCCTTATCACTTCGCGTTGTCACCTTGTAGCGCACAGAGAATGGTTGCTCGACAAACCAATTGCCCGTCGACATTAGCACTGCACTTAAAGCGCCAAATATTGCGCTTATTGGAATCAATTTCAGCTTCAAGCATTAAGCGATCACCCGGCACAACAGGACGTTTAAAGCGAACGTCATCTGCACCGGCAAATAAATATAGTGAATTATCACCCTCCTGTTTGTTAACTGAGGCAAAACCGAGCAGGCCAGCTGCTTGAGCCATGGCTTCAATAATCATCACCCCAGGGAATATTTGTCTCTCTGGAAAATGCCCATTAAAGACTTCTTCGTTAGCACTGATATTTTTGTAGGCGAGGATACGCTGACCTAGCTCTATATCTACTACGCGGTCAACCAATAAAAATGGGTAACGGTGAGGTAGTAATTTCTTGATTTCATCAATATCCATGAAGTTCCTTAACTAAAAAACGGGGGTTATGCTTGGCTGTCTTTCTCAAGTTGTTTCAGACGCCGTGCCATATCATCAAGCTGGCCAAAACGCACGGCGTTCTTGCGCCACTGGCGCGTTTCATCCATCAACAGGCCCGAAGAATAGGAGCCCGCTTTAGCAATCGATTTAGAAATCGTACAACGCGCCAAAGCCACCACGCCATCACCCACGGTGATATGGCCAACGGCCCCGGCCTGTCCAGCAAAAACACAATTTTTGCCAATCGTTGTACTGCCAGCAATACCCGCGTAAGCAGCCATTGCTGTATTCTCGCCAATGCGCACATTGTGAGCGATCTGTACGTGGTTATCGAGAATGACGCCGTCTTCGATCACCGTGTTACCCAAAGCGCCGCGATCAATCGTCGTGCAGGCACCAATTTCAACATTATCGCCAATTTCAACGCCGCCAAGTTGGTGAATCTTCACCCACTTACCACCGTCATTGGCAAAACCAAAACCATCTGCCCCAATCACTGTACTGGCGTGTATTACTGTATTACAGCCAATACTAACGCCGTGATACACACTCACATTACTGAATAATCGAGATTCACTGCCAACCTGACTATCATCACCAATCGAGACCCCCGGGCCAATACTTGCGCCAGCACCAATTCTCACCCGCTCACCAATACTGACGTGGGGACCAATGTAAACATCCTCGGCCAGCACAGCAGAGTTGGCGACTACGGCTGTGGGGTGAACACCACTGTGCGGCGCCCGTGTGCTGTTATCAAACCAGGCGCTGATACGAGCATAAGCGACATAAGGATTGTCAGTAACGAGGGCGTTGCCAACGAACGTTTCGGCAAAACGCGGCTCAAGCAACACCGCACTTGCCTGGGTCTTGCCCAAAAATGACTCATAAGCTTTACTAGCGAGAAAGCTCAGGTCTCCTTGTCCAGCATGCTCAAGGGTATTTAAACGCTGTATGCAACAGTTCGGATCACCTCTTAACTCAGCGCCAAGGTAATCTGCTATTTCTTGCAGGCTGAAAGTTAAACTCATCAAAAATCTTCTTAATGCGTTTTCTTGTTCATGCGATCAACCAGCTTGCCGGTCAAATCTTTATCAGGCGTTGCAGAAATAACAG
>AZII01007639.1_pt1 | contig 10951 bp, 7 predicted proteins | sample 359141 | NCBI WGS metagenome assembly AZII01 (sample SAMN02429717, study PRJNA222665) | marine sediment metagenome | biome: Sediment sample; isolation source: enrichment culture of sample MGS-BIZ(AMM) from oil contaminated site at the... | place: Tunisia: Bizerte Lagoon | collected 2012-09-08 ... | reverse complement strand
TATTACTGATCATTTGGACGTATTTGATAGCATTCTCAAGGGCGAGCCGGTCACTGAAAAAACAGTCGCTCAAGCTAGTGATGACGTCGTAGCCGGTGAAGTGCAAGCTCTTGAGTCGTCCACAGATCAAGGCACGTTAACCGATGAAGATAGTGCTTTAGATGTAGAGCAAAAAGCCGCTGTTTCTGAGCCCGAGACTGTGCCGGGTGTACAGGCTGAACCAGCCGCTAAGACCATTTCAGAAGTGCCTAAACAAGTAACACCAGCGGCTAAAGCTGCCAGTACATCGACAGGTGACCAAAGTATACGCGTCCATTTATCCCTTCTCGATCGGCTGATGGAGCTGGCAGGAGAGCTCGTCCTGACACGTAATGCGCTGATTCAAAGTGTGGACACAGGTGATCCCGCTTTGTTGCAACCAGCGGCAAAAAAAGTTGACGCCATAACCTCTCAATTGCAACGCGCGATTATGTCTACGCGTATGCAAACCATTGATATCGTTTTTAGCAAGTTTCGGCGTATTGTTCGAGATTTATCCGGGCAGCTTGGTAAGCAGATAAACTTGGAAATTTTGGGTGAGGATGTAGAGCTCGATAAAACAATAATTGAAGCGTTAGGGGATCCGCTTACGCACCTGGTGCGCAACTCTATCGACCACGGGCTAGAAACGCCTGAAGAACGTAAAGCTTCAAATAAGTCTCCCCATGGGCAGTTGCGTTTACATGCATTCCATGAGGCGGGACAGGTCGTTATCGAGGTCAGTGATAATGGCGCGGGCATTGATCCGAAAAGAATTGCGGGTAAGGCCATTGAGAAGGGCATGGTGACAGAGGAAGAAGTCGCTCGCATGAATGAAAAAGACATTGTGCGCCTGATTTTTCAGCCGGGTTTTTCGACGGCAGAAGAAGTTACCGATATTTCCGGGCGTGGCGTGGGCATGGATGTGGTTCGCCAAAACTTGGCGAAAGTGGGTGGTGTTGCCGATATTGAATCGGAACTGGGACGCGGCACGACCATCCGCGTTAAATTACCATTGACACTGGCAATTATACCCAGTGTGTTGGTGGGTATCAGTACCGAAACTTTTGCGATTCCGCAGGTAAATGTCGTAGAGATGGTCGGTCTTGCGCCTGATGAAATTAAGAGTCGAATCCAGCACGTGGGCGGTGTGGCAATGCTGCGCTTGCGCGGCGAGCTAGTGCCTTTGATAGAGTTGAGCAACTTATTTGGTATCACTCAGACTTATCGAAATAGTCAAAGCGGCGTCGTCAGAGAAGAGCGCCGGGATCGGCTTACGGATCGTCGTGAAAACGAAGAAATTGATGATGCTACAACGGAATTACGTACAGGCGTTGAACGCCGAGAAAGCGTAGACAGTAGTGTCAACGTTGTTATCGTTACTGCAGGTGCCTTTAAATACGGTATTCGTGTTGATGAGCTTCATGAATCAGCAGAAATTGTTGTTAAACCGCTAGGTATGCATTTCAGCGGTAGTAGTGAGTTTTCTGGGGCAACTATTCTTGGGGATGGAACGGTGGCTCTTATTCTTGATGTTGATGGTGTACGTATGCTCAGCGGGGCTAGTGAATCCCATCAAATCGGTAGTGAAGCACACGAGCAACCCGGAGAAGAGTCCCAGGAGCAAGATTCTTGTTCAATTCTGATTATTAAACACGCTAAAGATGAAATGTATGCAGTGCCTCTACAGCTGGTCGCGAGAATCGAAAGATTCTCGATATCAGATTTGCAGAATGTAGGCGATCGTAAAGCAATCAGTTATCGCGGTGGCATTCTGCCGTTGATTAGTCTCGACGGAACAGTTAGTTCGCAAGCCCTGGATGTGAGCAGAAATGAGTTCTATGTCATTGTCTACACTGTGGGTAATGACGAGATAGGTTTAATGGCATCTGACATTAGAGATATTGTTGAATATAAAGACACTATTGATATTCGTACTCACAAACGTGCGGGTATTGCTGGTTCTATGATTGTTAATGGTGAGATTTTACAGTTTCTCGATATGTACGGCATTCTTGAACTGGATGACCCAGATTGGACAGATCACCTTATAGCTGGGGTTGAGGTTGAAAAAACAAATCTAACGGTTTTATTAGTAGAAGATTCACCATTTTTCCAATCGCAAATGAAGCAAGAAATTGAAACGGCGGGTTTCCGCGTATTGACAGCGGATGATGGCGTATTGGGCTTGGAAACGTTACGTGCCCACCCCGAAATATGCATGCTCATAACGGATATAGAAATGCCGAATATGAATGGCTTGGAGATGGTTAGGGCAATTAAGGCGCTTCCGGAATTTGCAAGCCTGCCTATAGTTGCGGTTACTTCATTGGCCGGTTCTGCCGCAGAGAAAAAAGGAATCGAGGCAGGGGTTGATGAGTACCAGATTAAACTTGACCGTGAACAGCTAGTGGGTGCTTGTCGACGTCTGGCAAAGCCCCGCGCAGTCAACGCATAGTTATCAGTTAAGGAGGATAGATAATGAGTGATGCTTTGTTTTTGGAAGATATTGAAATTATTGTTTTTAGAGTCGGTAATATTACCATTGGTTTGCCGATCACAGAAGTGCGTGAGATTTTTAAATCTCCAACTATCACGCCCGTACACACGACATTTTCCTATGTTAGCGGGGTAATTAATTTACGGGGAAGTATTGTTACAATTATTGACTTAAGCAATCGTATGAAATTGCCGATAAATAAAAATAACAAGGCTGTACATATTGTTCTTGTGGAGTTTGGGGAGGAATTGATCGGGCTTTTGGTCGATGGTATTGAAGATTCAGTGTTTGCTAGTAGTGATAATTTTTTTCCAGTACCGGCGACTGTCAATGGCGCAGATAGTAATTTTTTTAGGGCTCTATTTCGGCGTGAGGAGGATTTAGTCGCAATGCTTGATCTCGATAATACTCTGGATACCGAGGCCGCATAATGACGGATTTGCGAGTGTTAGTTGTCGATGATTCAGCGATGTATAGACTGGTCATAAAGGGAATAATAGAGACAATTCCTGATGCTAAATACATTGGAAGAGCTTGTGATGGCCAAGAGGCCCTGGAGAGAATTGCCACAGAAAAGCCCGATGTAGTAACGCTTGATATGGAAATGCCGATAATGTCTGGGATTGATGTTATCAAAGCTGTGACGGAAAGAAATTTAAACACTAAATTAATTATTGTTAGTTCGTGCTCGAAAGCAGGGGCTGAAGCTGCTATTAATGCCTTAGAGTTAGGGGCTTATGACTTTATAACTAAGCCTGATAAGCTGTGTGGAAGCGAGGCTATAGAGGATATTCGTCAGCAGCTGGTAAAAAAGTTTAAAATCTTGCAGAGAAAATATAAGTTGGCAGTAAGCCACCCTGAAAAATCAATTGATGTTGTTAACGGTAAGCAGGAGGTTATTGCATTTGAGAATTCTTCACTCCCAAGGAAAAGAATTGTTGCAGAAAAAATAGTCGCACCTCGGTCAGTACCACCTTCTCGTCTTGCGTTAGCACCTAGGGCTATTGTTGTGGGGTGCTCAACTGGTGGGCCAAAGGCGTTATTAAAACTATTTTCTGGCTTGCGCTGCGAGTTAGGTGTGCCTATATTTATTGTGCAACATATGCCACCAATTTTTACTCAGACATTAGCGAAATCGATAAATGATATTAGTTCGATTTCAGTAAAAGAAGCAGAAGATGGGGATAAAGCACTACCTAATCACGCTTATGTGGCGCCAGGCGGACGGCAAATGAAATTAGTGCATGGAAGAGGTGGTGTAGAAATAAGAATTACTGATGATGAGTCCGATAACTTTTGCAAACCCTCTGTGGATTACTTTTTTAAAAGTGTTGCTGAAATATATAAAGAACGTGCTTTAGGTATTATTTTAAGTGGTATGGGTAGTGATGGAAGTGAAGGACTTAAAAAAATGAAGGAGCATGGAGTTACAGTATTTGGGCAAGATAAAGGCAGCTGTGTGGTTTATGGAATGCCTCGGGTAGCACAGGAGGCAGGCTTGGTCGATAAAGAATTGAGTATTGAAAATATGGCCTCAGCTATAGAAGACGTTATAAAGTCTTCGGTAAAAGGATCTCCCGGGCATGCAAGTGCATGGCGCCGATGAAGATGCGTATTTGGGTTGTTAGTGCCAATGGATGCTGCCACCATACATTATGTCGAGGAAGCTGTTATCAAAGGTAGTAGGCTAGATGTTAATTGGCTAAAAAACCAAAATATGCAAGTTAATTTTTTGGTGAAGGCAATGTTTTACGAAGAAAACATAAGTGAGATACTAGTGAGCTCTATGTGAAATGACTAACGTTACTTGTCCAATGAGTGATCGTGAACTGAATCAGTTTATTGATCATGTTAAATTTCAGACAGGAATCAAGTTGGATGCCTCTAAGCGCTATCTACTTGAATCCCGATTAAGCCCAGTTCTAGAGAAATTTGACCTTGGCTCTTATAGCGAGTTGTTGGATTGTGTGGTCAATACCAGATCGCAGGAAAATGAAGCAGTTATTAGCGCCATAACTACAAATGAGACATATTTTTTTAGAGATAAGCATCCCTTTGATTTGCTTAAGTACGAGTTGATACCGGATTTACTTAGAAAGAATCATAACGGAGTGATAAAAATAGCAAGTGCTGCATGTTCTAGTGGTCAAGAAGCCTATAGCATCGCCATGGTTTTGAAAGAAATGTGTTTTGACTTTAAAAGTTGCAGGGCAGAAATTAGTGCTTTTGACATATCTTCTGATGTTATAGCTATGGCCACCAAGGGAAGGTACTCCAAGTTTGAAGTTAAGCGGGGTTTGTCGGAAGAAAAAATAAAACATTATTTTGATTATATAGACGGTCGATACCAGGTTAAATCTGATCTGAAATCGCTCGTTTCATTTAGTAAGCGAAATTTATTGGCGCTTGAAAGGCCAGTAGAGAAATTTAATATTATTTTCTGTCGAAATGTCGTTAACTATTTTGAAGATAAAACCAGGCTATTATTGTTTGATAATCTTGCTGAAATGCTGCTGCCAAATGGCGCTTTGGTGATTGGTGCTACAGAATTTCTTGATAATAGTGGGGGGCATTTTGTAAAGAAAAATGAGAAAGGTTCTGTGTATTACGTAAAATTAGCTTGATTTTAAAAATTAAGATTAGTTCGTTTTTTTAGTGGGTATTGTTGGTAGTATGGCAGTATTTCCGATGTGTAAGTAATAGTGGAGTTGGTAAATGAAAGTGCTTGTTGTTGACGACAGTGTCGCCATGCGAATGATTGTTAAGAAAATGGTCAAGGCTGCCGGATTTAGTGCGGACTTTATCGAGGCTGCCGACGGGCAGCTTGGTTTGGAAAAAATTAGGGCGGAATCTCCAGATTTAGTCTTGTGTGATTGGAATATGCCTAATATGTCTGGAATTGAGTTGCTAGCGGCTCTCAATGATGAAGGTATTTCAGTCGACTTTGGCTTTGTTACAACAGAATCCTCTGATGAAATGCGTATGAAGGCTGAAGAGCTGGGTGCTAAATTTTTAATCGTTAAGCCGTTTACAGCCGAGACGGTATTTGATGCATTAAAGTCATTTTTTTAAAAAACCAATCCGGGAGTTTGTTGTGAGTTTTAGTACACCGTCAAAAGCAGAGTTAAAAAATATGTTGGGTATGCTTTTTGCGGACTTAGAGGTGAATAGTTGTGATTCAATTGCTTTAGATGGGAAAGATATCTTTTTTGGATTGTATCTTAACGATGATAATGAGCCAGCCACTCTGGTGGTCTGTGATATACGATTTTGCGCATATTTGGGGAGCTCAATGACCATGCTTCCGCCACCTGTTGCGGAAGACGCTATACAGTCTGGAAGCTTGGAAGACATGATGGTTTCTAATATAAAAGAAGTCATGAATATTATATCAAGACTTTTTATGCTTCGAGGTTCAGATCACCTCAAGTTTTCTTCATTCCATTCTGCTAGTAGTGACTTGCCTGATTCAATATCTAAGTTGCTAGCTAACATTGATCAAGAGATTTATTTTGATGTGGGACTTCCTCGTTATGGTTCCGGGAAATTGGGTTTTTTAGTGCCTCCGAGCTAGATAATTGAAGAGTCTGGTTTGTATAATTGTAAATAATAGGTTTGTTTTCTTGATGTTATAGTGCTCCGTTTCTTTGACTCATTATTAATAAATAAGAAATTTATAAGTTTTGTGGCATTACAATAATGATGTAGGTAATTAACGCTATGTATGGTTTTTTTAAAGGGATTTTTGGAGAAAAAGCTGAAGAATTTTTAAATCGTTATAGCCTGGCAGGGCGCATTGGTGGTCTTGCATTCGTTCCAATTTTAGCGCTTTTGTTATTTTCAATATACAACTCCTATGGCGCCTATCAGGATTATCGACGTAATGTACAAATAGTTCGTCTTGCTGAAATATCAAAATTGGTCGGTAACGCTATTCACGAAATTCAAAAAGAAAGAGGATTAAGTGCCGCTTTTATAGGGGAAGAAGGTAAAGAAAAGATTAGAAATACTCTATATGCCCAATGGAGTGCCACAGATCAGGCGGTGCTTAGCTTAGATCAGGCGCTAAATGAGGATTTGAGTGATTATGGTGGTCTGTTTTTCCAGGCAGCTACTACGGCTAAGGATTCTATCGGTGGTGTTCAACAAGTTCGAAACTTTCTTTTAGATATTGATTTTCGTGCTTTTAATAGAGAAGTCGCCAGACGAGAAGCGATGAACTATGTTGATAGGAATGTACTAGAGCCATTGGTTCCTTTAGATCAACAGGTCTCATTACAATTTTTAGAGATTGAAAGCGATATGACCGCTTTGGTTGACCAAATGGTTGGTCTTGCAGCGAGTGCAGAGATGAGTGCTAAACTTTCGTCCCTGGCAATATTGTTAAAAGTAAAGCAGATGAGCGCTAATGAGAGGTCTCTCGTTGTTACTGCTTTCAGCAATGGTCTTTTTACACCAGCGGCATATTCTGAATTCTTGCATCTGAAAGGTGCACAAGATACATTTTTAACTGTTTTTCACAGTATGGCAACCACAGAGAATAGTGAGGCATATGCTAATACAGTGACTGGGAATGCTATCGTTGATGCTGAAGATGTCCGTATTTTTATCACAGATATGGAAGGAGGCGATATGACGGGCTCCGGTTATACAGGCATGGAGTGGTACGACATGTCGACAAAAAAAATTAATTTAATTAAGTCTGTTGAAGATATTGTATCTGCCGATATTGTGTCTGATGCCGGTGATAAGGCTTCAACAGCATTTTTGAGTGTCCTAATTTTTAGTGTCGTTGCTATTGCCGTCACTCTTCTTACCTTTGTTATATTTATCGTCTCAAGGAGTATATCAAAACCCCTCAGATTGATGAACGATGCGATGTTGCGTCTGGCCAATGATGATATGAACGTTGAGGTTCCGTGCTTAGGGTATGGTTCTGAGGTGGGTCAGATGGCAAGTGCTGTAGATAATTTTAAGCAGGGTCGTATTGAATCTAAACGTCTTGAAATTGAAGCAAAAGAGTCAGAAGAAGCTCAGCGTAAGTGGGAAGAAGAACAACGAATTAAGGCTGATCAAGCAAAACAGGTTGAACAAGAAAGAGAGCTTGAAACGAGTAGGCGACGGCAGGCACGAGCTGAAAAACTCGAATCTAGAATTGCGGAATTTGATCAAAATATTTTACAAAAGATTGCATCCTTTAATACCGCTATTGCTGAAATGGAAAAAGCTGCCGTGATTCTTTCTGATACGGCAAAACAAACAGAAACACAAAGTGTTGCTGCCGCCGCCGGTGCTTCTGAGGCATCTCAAAATGTTCAGACAGTTGCTGCTGCGAGTGAGGAAATGGCTTCTACAGTGGCTGGTATCAATGAACAAATGAGCCATTCTTCGCAAATAACAAGTCAAGCTATGGATACCATTGATTCTACAGCCCAGATCGCTGTCGAATTGCGCAGCTCATCTGAAAATATTGGTAATGTCATTGATTTGATTAACGAAATTGCTGAGCAAACTAATTTACTCGCTTTGAATGCAACAATAGAGGCAGCACGTGCGGGAGATGCTGGAAAAGGTTTTGCGGTTGTTGCTTCTGAGGTTAAAGAGTTATCTAATCAAACTTCTTCGGCGACGAATGACATCTCTGAGCATATTAAGCGGCTACAGGAAATCAGCGCGAATGTCGTTACTTCTGTCGACAAGACCCGAGACGCGCTGAAAGAAAATTCTGAAGTAGCCCTCAATGTGACCGGCGCGGTCGAGCAACAGGCCCTTGCCACGCAGGAGATTTCACAAAATATTCAACAGGTGGCTACAGGTACTGCTGATGCCAGCAATCAGATAACACAAGTTCAAGGTGGAGCCGCTACTGTTTTGCAGTCCTCTGAACAAGTAGAGTTTTCCTCAGCTAGCTTGGCGGGAGATAGTCGTGAGTTGAAGGCAGCAATTGAAGAATTTCTCTCTGATATCCGACAAATATAGCTAGGATTTAGTCCTGCATATAGGTCTGAATTAACTTTTAAAACTCTCTCTAATTATCAATATCACGAGTCTTATTGTCTTCTCCAAAGCAAGGTGTTGAACGAATGGAGAAGTATGTAGAGAAATAAGTTATTTGGAAATTTAAAAAAGACTGAATGCATTAGGCTTGTTAAAGAGAACTACCGGAAATAAGTAATATAGGTTGGCTTTTATTATAGTCGGTAGCCGAAGCAATGTAATAAGGCGCTGTTTTCTCCAGGGTGTTGTCGGTAGATGTTTTTTCATTACAAGCAAATCTTACCTTTAACTACGATAGGTTTCAGGCTGAGGTGTATTGTTTGCCCCGGGGGTTTCTTCTGTAACTTTGTTTAGTAAAATTTACTGCAACTATTAGTCATTTCTGTGTACCAAAACTAAGCCCCTCGCGCAATTTGAAATTGCTGTATAAATTTTAGCAATTAAAAAATTCCGTATACCAGTCAACAAAGCGATTGATACCTTCTTGTATTGACGTTTGTGGCTGGTAGTCAAGATCGCTGATTAGATCATTGACATCGGCGTAGGTGCTGGGCACATCACCGGGCTGCAATGGCAACATATTCTTTTTTGCGGTTTTGCCTAGTTTGTTTTCGAGCGCACCGATAAAGTCCATTAATCGAACGGGATTGTTATTGCCGATATTGTAAATTTTATAGGGAGCTGGCGAGCTTGACGGATCTGGTGTTTTGCCATCCCAGGCGGCATTGCCTTTAGGCGGATTGTCGATGACACGGGTAATGCCTTCGACAATATCGTCAATATAGGTGAAGTCTCTTTGCATTTCGCCGTGGTTGAATACGTCGATAGGCTTACCTTCTAAAATAGCTTTAGTAAACAGGTATAAAGCCATGTCAGGCCTGCCCCAGGGACCGTATACCGTAAAAAAACGTAGGCCTGTTGTTGGTAGCTGATAGAGGTGGGAGTAGGTGTGAGCCATCAATTCATTGGATTTTTTGCTGGCAGCGTACAAACTAATAGGGTGGTCGACATTGGCCGAGGTCGAAAATGGTTGAGCTTCGTTGAGGCCATAAACAGAAGAGCTGCTGGCGTAGCTGAGTTTTTTAACACCGTTGTGGCGGCAGCATTCAAGAATATTACAAAAGCCAACAATGTTACTGCTTATGTAGGCCTGCGGATTAGTCAGGCTGTAGCGTACACCCGCCTGTGCGGCTAAATTGCAGACCGCATCGAATTGCTGCTCGGCAAACAAGGTGTTCAGATTTTCAGTATCTTCAAGGTTGAGTTTGATGAACTGGTAATTGGGGTGTTTATTACTGCCAACACAGTGATTGTAGCTGATCTCGCTCTGTGCAATACCAGCGCGCTCTAGCCGACCGTACTTAACTCGTTGGTCGTAATAATCATTGATATTGTCGAGTCCAACAACTTCGTCGCCGCGTGCTAATAATTTAAGGGCGAGATGGGAGCCTATAAAGCCAGCGGTGCCAGTAATTAAAATTTTCATTTGTGTGTTTATCTCTCGTTGTTACTTAAGACCTGCCACGGCCAATGGCATAGTACGCCCAGTTATCTTTTTCAAGCCGTTCGGGTGAATAGAGGTTGCGGCCATCAATAATCACTTTATTGTTTAAGCGCAAGGCTATTTCATCAAAGTCTGGGGCGCGAAATTGCTGCCATTCCGTACAAATCACCAGTGCATCACAGTCATTTAATACGGAGTATTTGTCAGCGCAAAGCTGCAGGTTATTGTCGTCAGTATAAATACGTTGTGTTTCATCCATTGCCACTGGGTCAAAGGCTTTCACTTTTGCACCGGCTTGCCATAGAGCTTCCATTAAGGTGCGACTCGGTGCTTCGCGCATGTCGTCGGTATTGGGTTTGAAGGCCAGCCCCCATAGTGCAATAGTTTTTCCGGCGAGCTTTTCGGTGCCGCCAAAGTAATGTGCGAGCTTGCTAAATAGCCGGGTTTTTTGCTGCTCATTTACCTGGTCAACTGACCTTAATAGTTCGGCGTTATAGCCCATTTGCTCCGCTGTTTTGGTCAGAGCTTTAACATCTTTAGGGAAGCAGGAGCCACCATAGCCACAGCCGGGGTAAATAAAGTGGTAGCCAATGCGAGGGTCGGAGCCCATGCCTTTGCGAACGGCTTCAATATCGGCACCCAGTAATTCAGCCATATTTGATAGTTCATTCATAAAACTAATTTTAGTGGCGAGCATGGCGTTGGCAGCATATTTAGTTAGCTCAGCCGAGCGAATATCCATAAAGACGGTGCGTTCTTGCTGGCGGTTAAAAGGCTCGTAGAGTTCGCGCAGTAGTTTTTCTGCGTCATCAGAGTCAGTGCCAATAATAATTCGGTCGGGTTTCATAAAGTCATTAATGGCAGCCCCTTCTTTGAGAAACTCGGGGTTTGAGACAACTGAGAAGGAAATATCTTGCCCTCGCTCTTGCAGA
>AZII01005614.1_pt1 | contig 10981 bp, 21 predicted proteins | sample 359141 | NCBI WGS metagenome assembly AZII01 (sample SAMN02429717, study PRJNA222665) | marine sediment metagenome | biome: Sediment sample; isolation source: enrichment culture of sample MGS-BIZ(AMM) from oil contaminated site at the... | place: Tunisia: Bizerte Lagoon | collected 2012-09-08 ... | reverse complement strand
CTTTGATTTCCGTGAGCGATTTTTTGCCGAGGTTAGGTGTTTTCAAGAGCTCAACTTCGGTACGCTGTATCAAATCGCCAATGTAATAAATAGTCTCTGCCTTGAGGCAATTGGCTGATCGGACAGTTAACTCTAAGTCATCGACCGGGCGGAGAAGGATGGGATCAATCTCATCTTCATGCTTCTCTGGCTCAACTTGTTTCTCGCGCTCAAGGTCGACAAACACAGCCAATTGTTGCTGTAAAATCGTTGCAGCGCGGCGAATAGCTTCTTCAGGGTCAATGGTACCATTGGTCTCAAGATCAAGGATAAGCTTGTCTAAATCAGTCCGCTGCTCAACACGTGCACTTTCAACAACATATGAAACACGCCTAACCGGACTGTAAGACGCATCGAGCTGAAGACGGCCAATTGCGCGAGTCTCTTCTTCATCACTCTCGCGTGCATCTGCGGGCTGGTAACCACGCCCGCGTGCTATACGAAGCCTCATGTTGAGCGAAACATCACCGGAGATATTGGCAATCACATAGTCAGGGTTCATTATTTCGACACTGGCATCCGTTTGGATATCACCAGCAGTGAGATAACCTGGGCCGGATTTTGAAAGAGTTACCTCAGCCTCATTCTTGCCATGCATGACAATGGCAACATCTTTAAGGTTAAGCAGGATTTCAATAACGTCTTCCTGTACACCTTCGATTGCAGAGTACTCGTGTAGTACACCGTCAATTTCAACTTCAACGATGGCACACCCAGGCATTGAGGAAAGAAGGATGCGGCGCAAGGCATTACCCAAAGTATGACCAAATCCACGTTCTAAAGGCTCAAGAACAATCTTGGCATGCGTGGGATCATACTCAGTAACATCAATGGTTCGAGGTGTTAGAAGTTCTGTTAATGTATTTTGCATACTCGTCTCTTATCCCGCGTAAAAACGACTTGAGTCCAAGGAAAATCTTTACTTAGAGTAAAGTTCTACAATAAGGTTTTCGTTGATTTCAGCTGGAAGATCACTACGATCAGGCTCGCGCTTGAAAGTACCTTCCATTTTATTGGCATCAACATCAACCCACTCAATTTCACTGCGCTGTGCAGCCAGCTGTAGGGAAGATTGTATACGAAGCTGGTTCTTTGCTCTCTCGCGGATACTAACAACATCTCCCACGCTTACTCGAAAGGAAGCAATGTTAGCTTTACGGCCATTAACAAGTACTGAATTATGCGCAACTAATTGACGAGCTTCTGCACGTGTAGAGCCAAAGCCCATGCGATAAACAACATTATCTAAACGTCTTTCAAGCAGGTTCAACAAGTTCTCACCTGTAGCACCAGGGGTACGAGCCGACTCTTTATAATAGTTTCTAAATTGCTTTTCCAGTACGCCATAAGTACGACGAACTTTCTGTTTTTCTCGCAATTGCACACCATAATCAGAGAGGCGGCTGCGACGTGCGCCGTGCTGACCAGGGATGCTTTCTGCTCGACATTTGGACTCGAGAGGGCGTATGCCGCTCTTGAGGAACAAATCGGTGCCTTCGCGACGTGAGAGCTTACAGGTAGGGCCGAGATATCTTGCCATTGTTATAGTCCTCTAAATTAGACGCGTCGTTTCTTGGGAGGCCGGCATCCATTATGTGGAATCGGCGTCACATCAGTAATATTAGTGATTTTGAGGCCTGCATTGTTAAGTGCACGAACAGCAGACTCTCTACCGGGTCCAGGGCCCTTTACTTCTACGTCTAGATTTTGCAGACCATATTCCTGTGCTGCAACAGCAGCACGCTCTGCGGCCACCTGGGCTGCAAATGGTGTGCTTTTTCTAGAACCACGAAAGCCGGAACCACCAGACGTTGCCCAACTGAGCGCATTGCCCTGACGATCTGTAATGGTAACAATAGTGTTATTAAAGGAAGCGTGTATGTGCGCAATACCGTCAATCACAGTGCGCGTCACTTTCTTTCTCGTTGATTTAGAAGGACTCTTTGCCATAACCTATATTCCTGAATTAACTGTCGCTTAGCGCTTAATAGGCTTGCGAGGGCCTTTACGTGTACGCGCGTTAGTTTTAGTTCGCTGCCCACGTAGTGGCAAGTTGCGACGATGGCGAATGCCACGAAAACAACCCAGATCCATGAGACGTTTGATATTCATACTAACTTCACGTCGCAGATCACCTTCGACCACACTTTCGGCAACGCCGGCACGGACGGCATCAAGTTGAGCCTCTGATAATTCAGATATTTTGATCGTCTCTTCAATACCAGCACTAGCACAAATCTTCTTTGCACTAGTTCTACCAATGCCGAAAACATAGGTAAGTGATATTACAGCGTGCTTGTGATCGGGTATATTGACTCCGGCAATACGGGCCATCCAGTTTACTCCCAGTAAATCTTGTGTATTAACTGATAACGTCTAAACGATTCTGTATGCTGAACACAACACACAGTAAAAACGGGCGCGAAACAATATCCCTTTAGGCGACGAAAATCAATCTCTTTTAAAAAAACTTAACCTTGACGTTGTTTGTGGCGCGGATCACTGACACAGATCACACGCACAACGCCTTTGCGTTTTACAACTTTACAGTTGCGGCAAATCTTTTTTACCGATGCTCGTACTTTCATGATTAAACCCTATCGTAAAATTTAGCGACCGTTGCCGCCCTGACCTTTCATATTGGCCTTTTTCATCACCGAGTCATATTGGTTCGACATAAGGTGAGATTGAACCTGCGCCATGAAATCCATTGTTACAACTACAGCAATCAGCAGTGAAGTTCCGCCAAGATAGAACGGCACATTAAAGTACACATTCAGGAATTGCGGGAGCAAACAAACACCTGCGATATAGGCGCCACCCACCATGGTGAGGCGAGTAACAACACCATCAATATATTTAGCCGTTTGTTGCCCAGGACGAATACCAGGCAAGTAAGCGCCACCCTTCTTCAAATTCTCAGCAACCTCTTTTGGATTAAAGGTAAGCGCTGTATAAAAAAAGCAGAAGAAAATAATCAATGCAGTGAACAAAATAATATGAAGCGGCTGCCCCGGTCCCAAAAATAGTGAAACATCCTGCAACCAGTCTGGAGCACCTGCTCCCTGCCCAAACATTGCAGCAAGTGTAGACGGAAACAATAAAATGCTACTGGCAAATATCGCAGGTATGACACCAGCCATATTCACCTTAAGCGGCAAATGTGTACTCTGTTGGCCATAAGCTTTACCGCGACCTTGCTGACGTTGTGCATAGTTAACTGTTATTCGTCTTTGGCCACGCTCGATGAAGACAACAAAATAGACAACACCTACCGCCAAGACACCTACGATCAGCAAAACGATAATATTCAGATCACCGGTTCGGGCGGACTCAAAGGCCTGGCCTAGCGCACGCGGTAAACCTGCAACAATACCAGCAAAAATCAGCATTGAGATCCCATTGCCAATGCCGCGCTCAGTAATCTGCTCTCCGAGCCACATCATGAACACAGCACCAGTGACGAGCGAAGTAATGGCCACCACAAAGAAACTGGCACCGGGATAATAGGCGAGCCCCTGACCGGCAAGTCCGTAGGCCATACCGGTACCCTGTACTATCGCGAGGAAGACTGTCGCATACCGCGTATACTGTGTAATTTTTCGGCGCCCTGAATCACCTTCTTTCTTAAGCTGCTCAAGGGAAGGAGTCACCGCAGTTAATAACTGCATAATAATAGAGGCCGATATGTAGGGCATAATACCCAAAGCGAGGATGCTCATACGCTCCAGAGCACCTCCAGAGAACATATTGAACATGCCAAGGATCGTGCCTTGACTTTGACTGAACAACTCGGCCATACGATCAGGATTAATACCTGGCACAGGTATGTGTGTACCTATACGATAGATAACTATCGCAAGCAACAAAAAGCGAAGGCGAGCCCAAAGCTCGCCCAGTCCTTTCTGATTGCCCTGCGGCAAATTCACAGCCTTAGCCATCCGATCAGTCCGCCTACTTATTCTTCGACCTTGCCACCAGCGGCTTCGACAGCAGCTTTTGCGCCCTGTGTAATGCCAAGCCCCTGGATAACAATGGGTTTACTTAATTCACCCGACAAGAAAATCTTAGCGCGAGTGATGCCGTTGTTTATCAAACCTGCAGCACGTAGTGCTTCCAAATTAGCCACATCACCACCAATAAGGTTCAATTCCGAAAGGCGAATCTGTGCACTGACGCGAGAAATTCGCGAGCTAAAGCCATATTTGGGCAAACGTTTCTGCAAGGGCATCTGACCACCCTCGAAACCGGGCTTAACACTACCGCCGGAACGAGACTTCTGGCCTTTGTGACCACGGCCACAGGTTTTACCCAGCCCACTACCAATGCCACGTCCAACACGCTTAGAAGCGTGAGTACGACCTGGAGCAGGGCTCAATGTATTAAGACGCATCTTATACTTCCTCGACTTTAACCATGTAGAAAACCTTAGACGCCATGCCGCGAACTGAGGGGGTATCTTCTACCTCAACAGTGTGACCGATACGTCGCAAGCCAAGGCCTTTAATACAGCTCTTATGACTCGGCAAGCGGCCGATAGTACTTCGCGTTTGTGTTACTTTAATTTTAGACATGCTATTTTCCAAATATTCTTACGGGTAACGAGTTACTCACTGACATGCTCTACTGACTTACCACGTTTAGCAGCAACATCCTCGGGAGAACGCATGGTCTGTAGGCTTTTAAATGTGGCGCGAACAACGTTAACCGGGTTAGTGGATCCGTAGCATTTGGCAAGTACATTTTGAACACCAGCGAGTTCTAATACTGCTCGCATTGCACCACCGGCAATAATACCAGTACCTTCAGAAGCCGGTTGCAAGTAAACTTTTGAAGCACCGTGATTCGCTTTAATTGGGTATTGAATGGTATTGCCATCAAGACCAACGCTAATCATGTTGCGTCGGGCGGCCTCCATGGCTTTTTGTATAGCCAAAGGTACTTCACGTGCTTTACCACGACCGAAGCCAACACGACCGTTACCATCCCCGACCACAGTCAGAGCTGTGAACCCAAAAATACGACCGCCTTTAACTGTCTTGGCGACACGATTGACTTCGACTAACTTTTCCATTAGTCCTTCATTAGGATCAACGTTTCTCTGGTTATTCTTTGCCATGTGTATACCTTTAAAATTCCAGTCCGCCAGCGCGAGCGGCATCAGCCAGGGCCTTTACTCGGCCGTGATATTTAAAACCACTACGATCAAAAGCCACTGTCGTTATGCCGGCCGCTTTTGCACGGTCAGCAATAAGACTACCTACCAAGGTGGCAGCGTCTTTATTACCAGTACTACCTTGTACCGTGATTGCTTTGTCGAGTGTCGAGGCAGTAGCCACAACATTGTCACCCATTTCACTGGCAACGATGACCTGGGCATAAATATGCTGTGGCGTGCGGTTTACGCAAAGCCGAGACATACCAAGTTCACGTATTTTCGCTCGACCGCGGCGCGCACGGCGTAATCTTGTTTGCTTTTTATCACTCATCACTTAAACCTATTTCTTCTTGGCTTCTTTACGTACAACATGCTCATCTGTATATCTTACGCCCTTGCCCTTGTAGGGCTCTGGTGGACGGTAAGCACGTATTTCAGAAGCAACCTGGCCTAATAACTGTTTATCTGCTGACTTCAGCACCAAATCTGTTTGGCTGGTGGCTTCAGCTGTAACGCCTTTAGGCAGCTCGTAAGACACCGGATGAGAAAACCCAAGTGTCAGGTTAAGCGTGTTGCCCTGTACAGCAGCACGATAACCAACACCCATCAACTGCAACTTCTTCTCAAACCCTGTTGAGACCCCCGTTACCATGTTGTTGACCAGGGCTCTAACGGTACCAGCCTGACTCAAGCCTTTGCGACTTCCATCTTTAGAAGCGAAAGAAAGAACATTATCAGTTTCTGTCACTTCAACAGCGTTGTTGTAAGCAAGCTCCAATTGGCCGCCCGAGCCCTTTACAGAGATCTCTCCAGCGGTCAGCTTAACCTCGACACCTTTAGGTATCGACACCGGGTTTTTTGCTACTCTAGACATCTTAGTTAGTTCCCGTTAAAAGACGGTGCAAAGCACTTCGCCGCCAACACCTGCACTACGTGCTGCGCTGTCGGACATTACACCTTTACTGGTGGATACGATGGCAATACCAAGACCAGCGCGTACGTTCGGCAACTCAGTGGCACCGGCGTAGCGGCGTAAACCGGGGCGACTGAAACGATCAATTTCTTCGATAACAGGCCGACCTTCAAAATATTTTAACTCAATGCTCAGCTCAGCTTTACTGCCGTCTGCAACACTGTAGTTAGTGATATAGCCTTCTGCTTTTAGCACATCGGCGACGGCTATCTTCAGCTTGGAAGAAGGCATTGTAACGCTGACTTTAGCTCGCGAATGTGCGTTGCGAATTCGAGTCAACATATCTGATAAGGGATCTTGCATACTCATATGTAATTCCTCTTCCCGGCTCTACCAGCTAGCCTTAACAAGACCAGGGACATCGCCACGCATTGCTGCTTCGCGCAGCTTGTTACGGCAAAGGCCAAATTTTCTATAGACGCCATGTGGGCGTCCAGTAACCTGACAGCGACGTCGCTGACGTGAGGGACTTGAATCGCGCGGCAACTTTTGCAACTGAAGCTGAGCTTCCCAGCGCTCTTCAGCAGTTGAATCCTCATTGGCGATAACCGCTTTTATTGCAGCTCTTTTCTGAGCATATTTGGCAACCAGCTTGGTGCGTTTTATTTCACGCTGAACCATCGAAGTTTTAGCCATGACTATTTATCACCTTTTAGGGGGAAATTGAACGCTCTTAGCAAGGCACGGCCTTCATCGTTATTACGAGCTGTCGTTGTAATAGTGACATCAAGCCCACGAAGCTTATCGATTTTATCGTAATCAATTTCTGGGAAAATGATCTGCTCAGTAACACCCATGGCAAAGTTACCACGACCATCAAAGGACTTCGGACTGATACCGCGGAAGTCACGAATCCGAGGTATAGCAATGTCAACAAGACGCTCTAAAAATTCGTACATGCGATCACTTCGCAGAGTAACCTTGCAACCTATTGGCCAGCCTTCACGAACTTTGAAACCCGCGATAGACTTACGCGCTAAGTTCACAACCACTTTTTGACCAGCAATAGTCTCCAGATCACGAACGGCATGTTCAAGGGCTTTCTTATCAGCCAACGCTTCACCAACACCCATATTTAGGGTGATTTTGCTGATGCGCGGAACCTCCATCACGTTATCTAGACCCAGCTCTTCTTTAAGCTTAGCCGCAATTTCTGTCTTGTATAATTCTTTGAGCCTTGGCATCTACATCACCCTACTTGGCGTCCACGGCCTGGCCGTTGGATTTAAATACTCGAATTTTTTTGCCGTCGTCCGACAATTTAAAACCTACGCGATCTGCCTTCCCGGCCTCTGGATTAAAGATTGCCAGATTGGAAGCGTCGATCGGCGCTTCCTTTTCAAGAATACCGCCTTGCACACCCAACTGAGGGTTAGGCTTCTGATGTTTCTTGATAATCTGAACACCAGACACCAATAAACGCCCATCAGACAAAACTTGGAGGACCTTTCCTCGCTTACCTTTATCACGACCGGCAATAACGATAACGTCATCATCGCGCCTGATTTTTTTCATCGCCATAATATTTGCCTGCTAAACCTAAAGTACTTCGGGTGCCAGAGAGATAATTTTCATAAAGCGCTCGCTACGCAACTCACGAGTCACAGGTCCAAAAATACGAGTACCAATGGGCGCGTTCTGTGCGTTTAAGAGCACTGCAGCGTTGTCGCCGAATTTGATTAAACTACCATCAGATCGACGTACACCTTTACGAGTGCGAACAACAACTGCGTTCATCACCTGACCTTTCTTAACCTTTCCCCGAGGGATGGCTTCTTTTACAGTGACTTTAATAATGTCACCCACTGAAGCATAACGACGGTGCGAACCGCCCAACACCTTGATGCACATAACTCTACGCGCGCCGCTATTATCGGCCACTTCGAGATAACTTTGTGTCTGTATCATTGTCTACTCCAAACCTGTGCCACGCGGCGAGTTAAACTTCTGCGGCGCGCTCGTCGATGTTAACCAAAGCCCAGGACTTGGTTTTTGACAGAGGACGAGTTTCTGCGATGGTGACCAGATCACCAGCACGGCACTCATTTGCCTCATCGTGTGCCTTCAATTTTGTCGACCGGCTAATAAATTTGCCGTAGAGCTCGTGCTTAACACGGCGCTCAATTAAAACCGTTACAGTTTTGTCCATTTTGTCACTGATGACTCTGCCGGAAAGTGTCCGCGCCGTATTGCTTGCTGTCATTACTGACCACCTGCTGCTTCGTTTGCTTTCTCGTTTAAGACCGTCTTGATACGCGCCACATTACGTCTTGCAATTTTCATCTCATGACTTTCATTCAGCTGACCTGTTGAACGCTTCATTCTCAGTTTAAACTGAGCTTCCAGCTCACCAAGGAGTGCTGTGTTCAGCTCTTCGGAATTCTTCTCACGAAGTTCACTCGCTTTCATTACATCACCGTCCGCTTAACAAAGGTTGTTTGGATAGGTAGTTTTGCTGCTGCGAGCTCAAAAGCTTCGCGCGCGATTTCTTCAGAAACACCTTCCATTTCATATAACACGCGCCCAGGCTGGATGAGTGCAACCCAGTATTCAACGTTACCCTTACCTTTACCCATTCGCACTTCGAGAGGTTTTTGAGTAATCGGCTTATCAGGAAAGACACGGATCCAGATCTTACCGCCACGCTTAACGTGACGCGTCATAGCCCGACGTGCAGCTTCAATCTGGCGCGCTGTTAAGCGACCGCGACCAACAGCCTTCAGTCCGTATTCCCCAAAGCTAATTTTACTGCCGCGCTGCGCCAGACCGCGATTACGGCCTTTGTGCATCTTGCGGAATTTTGTTCGTTTCGGTTGCAGCATCTCGCTCGACCCTTATTCGAAAATTACTTCTTTTTAGCCTGGGCAGGCTCTGCTTCGTCACTGCCCAGTACTTCGCCTTTAAATATCCAAACCTTAACACCGATAATGCCGTAGGTAGTCGCAGCCTCTTCGTGCGCATAGTCAATATCAGCACGGAAAGTGTGCAAGGGCACACGGCCTTCACGATACCATTCTGAACGCGCAATTTCCGCGCCACCCAAACGACCACCAATCTGAATCTTGACACCCTTCGCACCCTGGCGAATGGCATTTTGTACAGCTCTCTTCATGGCGCGGCGAAACATCACACGGCGCTCTAACTGCTGGCAGACGTTCTGAGCAACAAGGGTTGCATCGAGATCCGGCTTGCGAATTTCTTCAATATTGATGTGAACCGGCACACCCATTTCGGCAGAAACAGCTGCACGAAGCTTATCGACGTCTTCACCACGTTTTCCGATAACAATACCGGGGCGCGCTGTGTGAATTGTGATCCTGGCTGAAGCCGATGGCCGTTCAATCTCAACACGACTAACGGAGGCGTGAGCCAAACGCTTTTGTATCATGCTGCGCACACGCAGATCGCTATTTAGCTTTACTGCGTAGTCTGCCTTGTCGGCGTACCAGACTGAGGTATGCTTTTTAACAATACCAAGTCTTATACCAATTGGATGTACTTTCTGACCCATGTCAGCTCCTAAGCCTAATTATCCAGCAACTTTTACGGTGATATGACATGAACGCTTCAAAATTCTGTCAGCGCGCCCTTTTGCTCTAGGCATAAGACGCTTCATGGTTACACCCTCATCGACGAAGACAGTCGAAACTTTCAACTCATCCACATCTGCACCTTCGTTGTGCTCCGCGTTGGCAATGGCCGACTCAAGCACCTTCTTTACAATAGCCGCACCTTTGCGGTTACTGAAAGATAGTATGTCGAGCGCCTGCTCTACCGGTTTTCCACGCACCTGATCTGCAATCAGGCGAGCTTTTTGCGCTGATAACTGAGCGCCTTTTAATTTTGCAGCTACTTCCACAATAATTACCCCTTCAAGCCAGCGACTAGCGTCGCGCCTTTTTGTCAGCAACATGTCCGCGATAAGTACGCGTTGGTGCAAATTCACCCAACTTATGACCTACCATTTCTTCGGTTATAGCCACCGGAACATGCAGTCGACCATTGTGAACGGCGATGGTTAAACTCACCATTTGAGGCAGAATCATTGAACGACGCGACCAGGTCTTTATAGGACGACGATCATTTGCCTCTGCAGCAGCCTCCACCTTTTTGATCAGGTGCAGGTCAATGAATGGGCCTTTCTTTAACGAACGTGACACAGTTATATCCTCGTATTAATAGCGCGTTATTTGCCGCGTCGACGAACAATCATACTGTCAGTTCGCTTGTTTTTACGGGTCTTATACCCCTTGGTCGGCATACCCCATGGACTAACAGGATGACGGCCACCAGACGTACGCCCTTCACCACCACCATGAGGGTGATCAACTGGGTTCATCACCACACCGCGAACGGTTGGGCGAACACCACGCCAGCGGGATGCGCCCGCCTTACCCAGAGAGCGCAAACTGTGCTCGCTGTTTGAAACCTCACCGATTGTCGCACGACAGTCGGAAAGAACTTTGCGCATTTCACCACTGCGCAGACGCAGGGTTGCATGTCGACCCTCTCGAGCCACCAACTGCAATGATGTACCAGCACTGCGCGCTATCTGCGCACCCTTACCTGGCTTCATTTCAGCGCAGTGAAGAACACTACCAACAGGAATATTACGCAATGGAAGCGTATTGCCCACTTTGATAGCGGCAGCAGGACCGGACTCAAGCACATCACCTGCCTTCAAACCTTTGGGCGCAACGATATAGCGTCGCTCGCCATCCTTATAACAAAGCAGAGCGATGTTAGCGGTGCGATTGGGATCGTACTCAAGTCGCTCAACCGTCGCAGGAATGCCGTCTTTGCTACGCTTA
>AZII01002660.1_pt1 | contig 11502 bp, 9 predicted proteins | sample 359141 | NCBI WGS metagenome assembly AZII01 (sample SAMN02429717, study PRJNA222665) | marine sediment metagenome | biome: Sediment sample; isolation source: enrichment culture of sample MGS-BIZ(AMM) from oil contaminated site at the... | place: Tunisia: Bizerte Lagoon | collected 2012-09-08 ... | reverse complement strand
GGCTTGCTACCAGGCGCTTGGCGAACTGCCCGCCGTGGATCTGGACTGGCCCAGCTATGCCGGCAAGAAAAAACATCACCCCTGGTATTTGCTCGCCACCGTGCTGCTAGCGGCCAATGGTATCCGCACCTTGCTACATGGCGGGCCGGCGCACACGCCGAATCGGGTCTATACCGATGCGCTTCTACCGAAGCTGGGCTTGCCCGTTGCCGACACTGTGACACAGGCCCAGGCGCACCTTGAAACACACGGGCTTGCCTATCTGCCCCTCGAGCAGTTCTGCTCGCCATTGTCGCGCATGCTCACCCTGCGCCACTTCCTAGGATTACGCTCGCCGATCAACACATTGGCCCGCAGCCTCAACCCCGCCCAGGCACCACTGTCCATGCAGAGCGTTTTCCACCCGGCCTATATTGAGCTGCACCAAGGTGCCGCCGCCCTAGCCGGTGACCAGGATCTACTGCTGTTCAAAGGTGAAGGGGGCGAGCTGGAAATCCGCCCGGATGCACGCACCCAAATTCAAGGCATTCGTCATGGCCAAGCGCTGCAAAGCGCGGTGCTCGATAGCACCATACCTCGGCAGACTCCGCCGGATGCCCCCAGTGCAGAAACGCTCTTGAAGGTGTGGCGCGGGGAAACCCGTGATGAGTACGGTGAACAGGCGGTGATTTCTACCGTAGCGGTGGCACTGTGGGGCCTGGACAAGGCAGATTCATTGCAGAGTGCGTTAAAAGAAGCCGCCGCTTTGTGGGAAAAGCGCGATAAAAAACGGCTCTAATGACACCTATCGGATTGTGCGAATTGTGCGAATTGTGCTCTTAGGTATTCGCCCTACAAACAGTGCGTTGTAGGGCGTGTCAAACGTAGCCGTAATGCGGTATTGAAGCGATCAGGGTTTGAACCAACCAAATTTAGGATGCAGGCTGACCACGCTGCCAACAATTATCAGGGTGGGGGCGTGAATTTCACGGCCTTCGATATCGTCAGGTAGCTGATCTAGCCTACCGGTAATCACCTCCTGAAGGTTAGTCGTGCCTCGTGACACCAGCGCGATGGGTGTGTCGCCCCCACGGCCGTGGGCGATCAGCTGGCTGCAGATTTCTCGCAAGCCCACCAACCCCATATAAAATACCACTGTCTCGGTTTCGCTGACTAAATGTTTCCAATCCAGATCCACCGAGCCATCTTTACGATGCCCGGTGACGAATCGCACGGATTGAGCATGGTCACGATGGGTTAGTGGAATACCCGCATAGGAAGCGCAGCCGCTGGCCGCAGTAATGCCTGGCACCACCTGAAAATCGATACCTTCCGCCACAATCAGGTCAATTTCTTCACCGCCACGGCCAAAGATAAAAGGATCCCCGCCTTTCAACCGGCAAACCTTCTTGCCTTGTTTAGCGTAATGAACCAGCAACTCGTTGATGTTGTCCTGGGGCAGCGCGTGCTTGTCACGGGCTTTACCCACATACACCAGCTCCGCATCGCGACGGGCCAGATCTACAATACCCTTGCCGACCAGGCGATCGTAGAGCACCACATCGGCTTTTTGCAGCAAACGCAGCGCTCGGAACGTGAGCAAGTCCGGATCCCCAGGGCCAGCACCCACCAGATACACTTCGCCTCGGCTCAGGGTTGTTGCGTCGGCAGATTCGATCGCAGCGGCGAGCATGGCTTCTGCCTCACTGTCCTTGCCGGCCAGCACTTTTTCCACGACTGGGCTATCCAGTGTTTGCTCCCAGAATAAACGCCGGGCACCGATGTTACTGAGCTTGTCTTTCAAGGGCTGACGGAAACGCGCCATCAGGTCAGCCAGTCTTCCCCAGCGCGCCGGCAAAGTGGATTCCAGCTGGGCTCTTAGTTTCCTGGCCAGCACTGGCGAAGCACCGGAGGAGCTGATACTGATTAACACCGGGGAACGGTCGACAATGGCCGGAAAGATGAAATCACCCAGCGAAGGATCGTCGACCACATTCACGGGCAAACCCCGTTGCTGGGCCTGTTTTGCTATCTCAGCATTGGTACTGCGATCATCGGTGGCACAAATAACCAGAGCGACCCCGTCTAGATCTGCGCTTTCAAACGCCCTGACCACGCAGGAACCGCCGCTACGCACCACAATATCGAGCAGCTCATCGCATACTTGCGGGGCAACTACAGTCAAAATCGCACCTGATCGGTGCAGAAGGCGCCCCTTGCGCAACGCCACTTCGCCGCCGCCGGCCAACAAAGCCACCTTGCCTTGTAAACGCCAGCTGATCGGTAGAAATTCCATGCTTGCTCCCAGTAAACGCCAGACGCTGAGTGAATGATGCCTGACACAAAAAGCGGCAAGCCTGCGTTAAAGGCATGCCATGCGACGAACGCAATGGTCGTCGTTTGTGCCTGAGCAACACTATTTCAGGCGTTCCAGACCTCTCATGTAGGGACGCAGTGCCTCAGGAACAGTTACTGAACCATCATCGTTCTGATAATTCTCCAGTATCGCTACTAAAGTACGCCCTACTGCCAGAGCAGACCCATTCAAGGTATGTACCAATTCGGGTTTACCGGTTTCCGGGTTGCGCCAGCGAGCCTGCATGCGACGTGATTGATAATCACGGAAGTTGGAACAGGAAGAAATTTCCCGATAGCACTGCTGGCTGGGAAGCCAGACTTCGATGTCATAGGTTTTGGAAGACGAAAAGCCCAAATCACCGCCACAAAGAATCACCACTCGATATGGCAAATCCAGTTTCTGTAAAATGGCTTCCGCATGGCCGGTCAGTGCCTCCAGCGCCGCATCGGACTCTTCAGGGCGAACCATCTGCACCAGCTCCACTTTTTCGAACTGATGCTGGCGAATCATACCGCGGGTATCTCTACCGTGGCTGCCCGCTTCAGAACGAAAACACGGTGTATGACAGGTATAACGACGGGGCATGGTGTTCGCTTCGAGAATTTCATCCGCGGCCAGATTGGTCACCGGCACTTCAGCGGTGGGAATCAAATAGAGTTCACGCTCACCTTCTATTTTAAACAGGTCTTCAGCGAACTTGGGTAGCTGGCCAGTTCCTCGTAGCGCTTCCGGCCCCACTAGGAAAGGCACGTACACTTCCTGATAGCCATGCTCGTCGCTGTGTATATCCAGCATAAAATCAATCAGCGCCCGGTGCATGCGGGCTAGGCCACCGCTCATCACTGCAAAACGTGCACCGGAAAGCTTAGCCGCGCGTTCAAAATCGAGCCCGCCCTCCAGCGCTTCACCAATATCCACATGGTCCTTCGGCTCAAACGGCAGTGTTTTCGGTGTGCCCCAGCGGCGCACTTCCACATTGTCGTCTTCATCATTGCCTGCAGGTACGGCTTCTTGCGGGACGTTGGGAATGCCCATCAGGTATTCACGAATTTCGTCCTGAATCGCCTTGGCACTGGCCACTTCCTTATCCAGTTCTGTATCAATGGTCTGCAGGGCGTCGGCCACCTGTGCCTTAGCCTCATCCACCGCCATACCGGACTTAATCAACTCGCCCACCTGCTTGGAAGCTTTCTTGCGATCCGCCTGTAATTCCTGGGAGCGCATATCTGCTTGCTTGCGCTTGGCATCCAAAGCGGCAAATTCCTCCAGGTCCAGGGTGTAGCCGCGTTTGCTCAACGCCGCCTTGATCGCTTCACCGTCCTGCCGCAAGGCACGAATATCCAGCATGTATTTCTTACTCCAAAATCAGAAAAGGCTGAGTTGAAAGTTTAAACTTTCAGCTTCCCAATGTTATTCAAAAAACAGTCGACCCAATGCTAGGCCCGCTATGCCCAACAACAAACAGGCCCCAACAGACCCCACCGCGTAACCGGCGGCAAGTATAAAGGCCCGCGCTTCCACCATCCGCACTAATTCAAACGAAAACGTAGAAAAGGTGGTCAGTGCGCCGAGCATGCCGGTCATCAATGCCAGCCGCCACACATCTCCCACTGGCAGGCTAGCCAACAAGATAGCCAGCAGGCCGAACAGGAAACTGCCTGCCAAGTTCACTCCGAAAGTGGCCCAAGGCCACGAGGGCATAGACGGAACGCCAAGCCATAAGCTGGTGGCGAAACGCAGGCAGGCGCCAACGGCGCCACCGATGGCTACCGCTATCCACGGCAGCATGCCGCCTTCGGTAATCGCTGATAACGACATTATTTGCGCTTCCCGTAGCGGGTCCAGTCACTGCTGGCGTTTAATTCTCGTAGGCGGGCCAGCTTTTCTGCCACTTTGATCTCAAGCCCACGATTCACCGGTTCATACAGCCGTGTGTCTTGAAGGCTGGCCGGGAAGTAATTTTCCCCAGGCACAAAAGCGTCCGGAAAATCATGGGCGTAATGATACTCGGCGCCAAAGCCTTCGTCTTTCATAAGCTGAGTGGGTGCATTGCGTAGGTGCAAAGGCACCTCATCGGTGGGTTGCTGCCGGACCAGCGCCCGAGCCTGATTATAGGCGTTATACACCGCATTGCTTTTCGGCGCGACAGCCAGATAGGCAATAGCCTGGGCGATGGTCAACTCGCCTTCCGGGCTGCCTAACCGCTCCTGCACATCCCAGGCTTGCAGGCACAGCGTCAATGCCCGCGGGTCCGCATTGCCAATGTCTTCACTGGCCATACGTACCACGCGGCGAGCAATGTAGAGCGGGTCGCAGCCGCCATCGAGCATACGAGCGAACCAGTATAGGGCCGCATCCGGGTCGGAACCGCGGACGGATTTATGCATGGCGCTGATTTGGTCATAAAATAGGTCGCCGCCTTTGTCGAACCGGCGAACGGCATCACGAAGCACTTCACGCATCAGGTCCGCGCCGATATTTGGCACGTCCACATCAGCCAGATCTGCAGCCACTTCAAGCATGTTCAGCAACCGCCGGGCATCGCCATCGGCATAGTTGAGCAACAGCTCGGTCGCTTGTGCATCTAGCTGCATGCCATTAAGTGCTGGATCATGCAGCGCACGGACAAGCAACCCACTCAGATCTTCCGGCGCCAGCGCGCGGAGCCGGTAAACCCGTGCTCGCGATAACAATGCGTTATTAAGCTCGAACGAAGGGTTTTCGGTAGTAGCGCCGATGAAGGTGATGGTGCCCTCTTCCACATGGGGTAAAAACGCATCCTGCTGGGCCTTGTTGAAACGATGAACTTCATCCACAAACAAGACCGTGCGCCGCCCCTGGCCCAGTAGAATCTGAGCTTGCTCCACCGCCGCACGAATATCTTTTACCCCGGACAACACCGCAGACAAGGTGATGAAGGCAGCATCCACGGTTTGCGCCATGATTAATGCCAGGGTGGTTTTACCCGTCCCCGGCGGGCCCCACAAAATCATCGAATGTAGCTGGCCCCGGTCCAGCGCCTGGCGCAATGGCTTGCCTTCACCCACCAGGTGCTGCTGACCTACATAGTCGTCCAAGCGAGTCGGCCGCAGGCGAGCCGCCAGGGGCTGAGCCTGTTGGGCAGCATCAAGGGCAAAAAGATCGCTCATGGAAAAACGCCTACTGGTGACTAGACAACGACCGGGTGCCCCGGCCGTTACCCGCCATTACTGTTGTTGCTGAATGACATCCGTGCCTTCCGGCGGATCGAAGTGGAACAAACTGCTATCAATACCGTCATTTAGGGTTAAGCCGATGAAATCAATCACAGTCTGCTGGCCCAATGCATCCTGAAGGCGCATGGACGCTGGCTGCCCCCCCTTGAAGGTGACGTCCAGTTGATCGAATAGCGGGTCCTGGCCTTTCGGGGTCAATCGGTAGGTTACTTCAGCCCCCCGATTGTCGCGCTCAGAGATGGTAAAAGCCTTGGCTACATCCGCAGGTTTGCCGCCAAACAGTAGCGCCGGAGTCTGTCCCAGATCCTGACTCAGCGGCCGCACTACCACTTGCTCTAGGTCCTTGTCGTACACCCAGACGGTAGTGCCGTCCGAGGCCGCCATCTGCTCATAGGGTGTTTCGGTCAGCCAGTAAAAACGGTTACCTCGTGCTACTTGAAACTTGCCCAAAGCTTCCTGCATGTGCGTTCCGCTCTGGTCCAGCACCACCTGCTCAAACCCGCCTTTCATGGATTCAAGCGTTTGCAAACGGCCTAACAAATCGTCCGTGGCATCGCCCCATGCGGTGGGCGAAAATAACACGGCGGGAACCATAGCCAAGGTTAACAGCAACTTTTTCATTCAAACTCCTATTTGACCGGCGGTGGCGCGATCACTTCACGCTGGCCATTGTTACCGGCCTCTGTGACTACCCCAGCCATTTCCATGGCTTCCACTAAACGGGCCGCTCGGTTGTAGCCAATTTTTAGTTTTCGTTGCACCGATGAAATCGACGCTCGCCGGGATTCGGTGACAATAGCCACGGCATCATCATATAGCGGATCATTTTCGTCATCGCTACCTTCACCGGCGCTCTCCATACCGGGCATCGGCGCGTTAAGGTCACTGCCACCCTCCAGGATTTCTTCCAGATAGTTAGGCTTACCGCGTTTACGCCAATCGTCACAAACCCGGTGCACCTCTTCATCTGAGACAAAGGCGCCGTGAACACGTTCCGGAACACTGGTGCCGCCGGGCAAATAAAGCATGTCACCATGGCCAAGCAGCTGCTCTGCTCCGCCTTGGTCTAGCACCGTGCGCGAATCGATCTTTGATGACACTTGGAAACCAATCCGTGATGGCACGTTAGCCTTGATCAGGCCGGTGATCACATCCACGGACGGGCGCTGAGTGGCGAGAATCAGGTGGATGCCAGCAGCACGGGCTTTCTGCGCGATCCGGGCGATCAGCTCCTCCACCTTCTTGCCGACAATCATCATCATGTCAGCGAATTCGTCAATCACGATGACGATATAGGGCAGATGCTCCGCTAGCGGTGCTTCTTCGTCCAGGTTCATTGGGTCGTCAGGCTTCCACAGTGGGTCCTTCAGCGGCTCGCCCTTCTTCTTGGCCTCTTCGACCTTGCGGTTATAGCCGGAAATGTTACGCACGCCCATGGACGCCATCAGCCGGTAACGGCGCTCCATTTCACCCACACCCCAGCGCAGCGCACCGGCCGCCTCTTTCATGTCAGTCACCACCGGCGTCAGCAAGTGAGGAATACCGTCATAAACCGCCAGTTCCAGCATCTTCGGATCAATCAGAATCAGCCGAACATCGTCCGGGCTGGATTTGAACAGCATGGACAGCAACATGGCGTTCACGCCCACGGATTTACCGGAGCCGGTGGTGCCTGCTACCAGCAAGTGGGGCATTTTTGCCAGATCGGCCATTACCGGGCCACCGGAAATGTCCTTGCCCAAGGCCATGGTCAAAGGGGACGGGGCTTGGTCAAACATCTGTGTGCCGACCACTTCGGTAAAGCGGATCATTTCCCGCTGCTCGTTGGGAATCTCGATTCCCACTGTGGTTTTACCGGGAATCACTTCCACCACTCGCACACTGATGACTGCCAGCGAGCGGGCCAGATCCTTGGCCAAATTAGTGATTTTGGAGACCTTAATTCCTGGCGCAGGCTGAATTTCGAAACGGGTAATTACCGGGCCAGGCTGGACCGCCACCACTTGCGCATCGATGTTGAAATCCTTGAGCTTGATTTCCAGCAGACGTGACATGCCTTCCAGGGCATCGTCGGAATAACCGCCCTTGCTCTCTTCTACCGGATCCAGCAAAGCAATAGGCGGCAGCTCACCGGTGACTTCCGTGGTGAACAGCTTCTGCTGCTTCTCTTGCTGTACTCGTGCACTCTTTTCCACCGGCTTGGCCGGCTTGGCGATTTTTGGCGGGGTGCGACTTTCCGCTTTCTTTTTCGCTTCGCTGATCACCTTGGCCCGCTTTTCGTGAGCATCTTTTTTCTGTCGTTGCTCTTCGCGCTGCCGTTTGCGGGCCAGCCACCAAGCAGGCACTTTCTCAATAGCCCCTAACACTAAAGCACCGAGCCCTTCGGCCAGTGCAATCCAGGACAAGTCGGTAAATATCGTTACCCCGATCAGAAACAACGCCACCATAATCAGGGTGCCGCCCAGCGGGTTAAACCCTGCCAAAGACGCAGCCCCGACTTGATGGCCAAGAATGCCCCCCGCCCCTTCAGGCAAACTCTCTCCCACCGTGAAATGCATGTAGGACAAGGCTGTTCCAGCGAGCATAGTGAGAATGAATCCAACCAGCCGCAAACTGAACAATGGCCAACTGCCTGGTAAACCCGCATGGCGTTCACGCAATACCTTACCGGCCCAGAAGCCCACCAAGACGGGGAAGAGGTATGCCATGTAGCCGAACAATCCCAGCAACAGATCAGCACTGAACGCCCCTGCACGGCCTGCGGCGTTACGCACAGCGTCCACATTGCCCACAAAAGTCCAACCGGGATCACGGCTATCGAAACTGATCAACGCCAACAGCAGGTAAAGGGAAAAGGCGATCAATGCGATCACCATACCTTCCACCAAACCGCGCTTAAGATGGCGGGAAAACCCGGACTGTCCTTGCCCGGAAACCGTTTTGCTCACGCCTTGCCCCTCGATAAAGTCAAACTATGAGATAAAGAATAGCTGATAACGAATTGAAATTATTGCGATTGTAGTCAATCGCGATGGGAGCAGCCAGCTTTGACCCTCCCTGTGCGCCCAAGCGCATCGCATTATTGCACACATTCCATATGCTCTGCGGCGGCGCGCCCCTGGCCGTCATTCTCCCTATTGCGCTGATAGCCCATGATCAGGCTTCACGGGACCGGCGTTTTCCGGTACTTTTCTCTGCCTTGAACGTGCAGGGTTTGCCCCCACTGTTGGCATAGCTAAGTCAGCCTTCCATGGCATGACTGACTTCCTGCAACCATCTACGTATCTACTGGAGTAACACATGAGCGACGTGCAGCACCATCGGCTGATTATTCTGGGCTCAGGACCGGCGGGTTACACTGCGGCTGTCTACGCTGCCCGAGCCAACCTAAAGCCGGTAGTGATTACTGGGATCCAGCCCGGTGGCCAGCTCACCACGACGACTGAAGTGGATAACTGGCCCGGTGATGTGGAAGGACTGCAGGGACCAGACCTTATGGTGCGCATGCAGCAACACGCCGAGCGATTTGATACGCAAATGGTATACGACCATATCAATGAGGTGGACCTCAAACAGCGTCCTGTCGTTCTTAAAGGCGACAACGGCACTTACACCTGTGACGCCCTGATCATCGCCACCGGTGCTACAGCCATGTACCTTGGGCTGGAATCAGAGGCAGCATTCATGGGTAAAGGGGTTTCCGCCTGCGCCACCTGTGACGGTTTCTTCTACAAGGGCCAAAAAGTGGCCGTGGTCGGCGGCGGCAACACTGCCGTTGAAGAAGCGCTGTACCTTTCTCACATTGCTGAGCATGTAACGCTTGTACATCGCCGCGACAGCCTACGCGCCGAAAAAATCCTCCAGGACAAGCTGCTCGCCAAGGACAACATCTCCGTTGAATGGGACCACACTCTGGAAGAAGTACTGGGTGATGACAGCGGCGTCACCGGCATGCGCATCAGATCCACGAAAGGCGAAGGCAGCAAAGATCTGGATCTGCAAGGGGTCTTTATTGCCATCGGGCACAAACCCAACACGGATATTTTTACCGGCCAGCTGGAAATGAAAGACGGCTACATCAAGATCGCTAGCGGCACCGAAGGCAATGCCACCGCCACTAGTGTAGAAGGGGTGTTTGCTGCTGGAGACGTGGCTGACCATATCTACCGCCAAGCAGTCACCTCCGCGGGGGCAGGCTGTATGGCCGCCCTGGATGCTGAACGCTTCCTGGACCACCTGAAAAACTAGTCCCGCAAACGAGGGCCGCGATTATGGTGCCATGGCTGGAACCTGGAGAACCCTTCCCTGATACCCGGCTCGCCCTCACCGACCCAGACGGCCTACTGGCTGCTGGGTCGGACCTTAGCCCTGATACTCTTCTAAGGGCTTACTCGACCGGCATCTTCCCTTGGTATGACGCTGAATCTCAGCCGATACTTTGGTGGAGCCCCGCCCCGCGCTGCGTAATCCAACTGGAACAACTGCATGTCAGTCGCAGCTTGGCACGCCATCTGCGCCGTGCTGATTTCACCGTGACCTTCGATCGTGCCTTTGAAACAGTGATGCGCACCTGTGCCGCCCCACGGCAAGACGAAGCCGGCACCTGGATAAGCGAAGACATGCTAGCAGCCTACTGCCGATTACATGAGCTCGGCTATGCCCATAGTGTGGAAATCTGGCAGAACGGTGCGCTGGCCGGGTGTCTCTATGGCATCCAGTTGGGGCAGATGTTTTTTGGTGAATCCATGGCATCACCGCAGCGCAACGGCTCCAAGGTTGCGCTGGTGGCGTTACGCAATTTCGCCCGGAAACTGGATATCCAGCTGCTTGATGCGCAAATCGAGAATCCACATCTCATGTCCATGGGTGCCGAGATGATGCCAAGAAGCGCCTTCGAAGCCCATCTTCAACGCTGGATTCCCAGCCAGCCGGCACCTAGCCACTGGCCCGGCGACCGCTTTGACTGGCCAGACCTACAGGCTGCGCATCAGGCTTTTTAGCGCCCCGCAGCTAAGCTACACTTAGCACCATGACTGACTTATCCACACTGCGCTTTTTTCGCACCCCAGCCCATGGCTGCAGTTACCTAGAAGACCGCCAGGCGTCTACTCTGTTTGTGGACCCCCAGGCGGCGCTATCACCGGAGCTTTATAGCGAACTGAGCCTGCTGGGATTTCGTCGCAGCGGTGACTACCTGTACCGCCCCCATTGCGACAGTTGTAATGCCTGTATTCCAGCCCGAGTGCGGGTGGATGACTTCCTCCCCCGCCGCCGTCACCGTCGTATCCTCAAACACAATGCGGATCTGACCGTGCACCGCGAGCCTGCTCGCTTCAGTCGTGAGCTGTACACCCTTTATGCGGCCTATATCAACGATCGCCACGGTGACGGCGACATGTACCCGCCTTCGGAGGAACAGTTCACCAATTTTCTTACCTGCGAATGGGCCGACACGCATTTCTACGGATTTCGCGAGAAGGGAAAGCTGCTGGCTGTGGCCGTTACCGACCAACTTAATGACGGCCTATCCGCCGTGTACACATTTTTCGACCCAACCCTGCCAGAACGCAGCCTGGGTGTTATGGCCTTGTTGTGGCAGATTGAACAGTGTCAGCGACTGCGGCTTCCTTACCTGTATTTGGGCTACTGGATTCGCCAATGCCAGAAGATGAGCTACAAAAACCAGTACCAACCCCTGGAGATTCTTGCCAGCGGCAGCTGGAAAGAGCAGTCGGAGCCCAATGATTCCGGGGATTGAGCCTATTGTTGCACCCATTTCCCAACTTCTTTTGCAGCCAGCGCCCTTTTACGGCACAATTGCGCGTCGCTAATAGCCGGTAACCCAAGGTAATTGTTGGATGGCGAAAGAAGAGCAAATCGAACTTGAAGGTGTCATCGTTGATACTCTGCCTAACACGATGTTTCGTGTGAAGCTGGACAACGGTCATG
>AZII01007642.1_pt1 | contig 11568 bp, 10 predicted proteins | sample 359141 | NCBI WGS metagenome assembly AZII01 (sample SAMN02429717, study PRJNA222665) | marine sediment metagenome | biome: Sediment sample; isolation source: enrichment culture of sample MGS-BIZ(AMM) from oil contaminated site at the... | place: Tunisia: Bizerte Lagoon | collected 2012-09-08 ... | reverse complement strand
CAGCGAAGCCGGCGAACTGGGCCAGCAAACAGTGCTGGTGGCCCGCGATGGCCGCCTTTCCAGCCCGGAACTCAGCCGCTCATTAATCAAAGGACTGCTAGAATCCGGCCGCGACGTGGTTAACCTGGGCCTAGTCCCCACTCCGGTTCTCTACTATGCCACCGAAGTACTAGAAACTCAGACCGGCATCATGCTCACCGGCAGCCACAACCCGCCCCAGCATAACGGCCTAAAAATCGTCATGAACGGCGACACTCTTTACGGCGAACGCATCCTAGCCCTTAGCCAGCGCATCAAGAACAATGCCTTTAGCGAAGGCCGCGGCCACGAAGAAGAACGCGACATCACCGATCGCTATCTCAACGACATTGCCAGCGACATCGTGCTGGCCCGCCCCCTAAAAATTGCCATCGACTGCGGCAACGGCGCCACTGGCGAACTGGCGCCACGCCTGTTCAGCCAGTTAGGATGTGAAGTTGCGCCACTGTATACAGAGATCGACGGAAACTTCCCCAACCACGCCCCAGACACCGGTAACCCGGATAACCTCACAGACCTAATCCGCGTAGTACAGGAACAGGAACTGGACCTGGGCCTAGCCTTCGATGGCGACGGCGACCGCGTCGCAGTGGTTACCAACACCGGCGAAATCATCTGGCCCGATCGCCTGCTAATGCTGTTCGCCAAAGACCTGCTCGCCCGCAGCCCCGGCGCCGACATCCTTTTCGACGTAAAATGCAGCCGCGCCCTGCCTGCCATTATCCGCAAGAACGGAGGCCGTCCATTGATGTACAAAACAGGGCACTCGCTAATCAAGGCCAAAATGAAAGAAAGTGGTACCGCCTTGGCGGGTGAAATCAGCGGCCACATCTTCTTCGCCGACCGCTGGTTCGGCTGCGATGACGGCGCCTATGCGGGAGCTCGCCTGCTGGAAATCCTTTCATTGCAAGATGACACCGCCGGCCAAGTATTCGACCAATTTCAAACCGGCGCCACCACCCCAGCGTTGTATATCGATGCCACCGACGACAACAAATTTGCACTGATCGACGCCCTCGAGGCCCATGCCGACCAATTCACCGGCGGCCGCCCCACCACCATCGACGGGCTACGGGTGGACTTTCCTGATGGCTGGGGGCTGGTGCGCGCGTCCAACACCACCCCGTCACTGGTGGCCCGCTTCGAAGGGCGCGACGAAGAGGCACTGGAACGAGTAAAAGAACAGTTCCGCAAACAACTGCATGCAATCGATAAAAGCCTAAAATTGCCGTTTTGAGTTAGAATCACCGAACTGAAAGGTCAAACGTGGAGATGGCACCGCGCAAATCGGATACTCTTTTGCTCCACGCTTTATCCTAAGAGGGAACGCGGACAAAGCCCCTGCAATGCAAAGCGTTGGCCCTGTATTTTGAACGTTAAATACCTCCGCTAAAGCGAATACCCAAGGAGACCCAATGGACGCCAATAGTGCCCATGACACCGCCCGAATTCTGATTGAGGCGCTACCCTACATTCAGCGTTTTGCCGGCACCACGGTAGTCATCAAATATGGCGGCAATGCCATGGAAAACGAGGAGCTAAAAAACAGCTTCGCCCGTGACGTAGTAATGATGAAACAAGTGGGCATCCACCCGGTGATTGTGCACGGCGGGGGCCCCCAGATAGGCGAGTTACTGGAACGTCTTGGCAAAGAATCCAAATTTGTTCAGGGTATGCGTGTCACCGACCGGGAAACCATGGACGTGGTACAGATGGTGCTCGGAGGGCTGGTCAACAAAGACATCGTTAACCTGATCCAGCATAACGGCGGTCAGGCCATCGGCCTCACTGGCAAAGACGGTCGGCTGATTAAAGCTCGCAAGATGGTTCTCAAGGCAAGCGATGCGGATAGCCCTGCATTACAGGCCTCAGAGATCATCGACATCGGCCACGTTGGCGAAGTGCAGGGTATCGACACTCGCATCATCGACCTGCTCGCCGGCAGCGATTTTATCCCTGTAATCGCACCCATCGGCGTAGACGACAACGGCGCCAGTTACAATATCAACGCCGACCTTGTGGCCGGCAAAGTAGCTGAAGTGCTGCGTGCAGAAAAACTCATTCTGCTCACCAACGTCCCCGGCCTGAAAGACAAACAAGGCCAGATCCTCACCGGGCTCACCACCGAAAGGGTCAACAGCCTGATCAAGGACGGCACCATCTACGGCGGCATGCTGCCCAAGATAGGCTGCGCCCTAGAAGCAGTGCAAAACGGCGTGCACACTGCCCACATCATCGATGGCCGGGTGTCTCACGCCGTTCTGCTAGAAATTCTCACAGACAAGGGCATCGGCACCTTAATTAGCAAAGACTAGTTGAACAATAAAATTTTAAAGTTTTCAGCTTCAACTTAAGTCGCCGGCAAGAGGGATTGCCGGTGACTTTGCTATAACCAATTTATAAGAATATTGCAGCAATAAACCCGGGAATGTTGGGCGCGGGCATAGCATATGATATATCTCTTGCCACACTCGCGCTGCAGCTTGCCGCTTGCAGCTAAAAACGGGAACGACATTTCATGACCGATAAAAAACCGTCTCGGAAAGAGCAGATCCTGCAGTCGCTCGCCCACATGCTTGAAGCCGCACCAGGAGGACGCATTACCACCGCCGGGCTGGCGCGGGAAGTGGGTGTCTCCGAGGCGGCGCTATACCGACATTTTCCCAGCAAGGCAAAGATGTTCGAGGGGCTGATCAGCTTTATCGAAGAAGCCATTTTTTCGCGTATTAACCGTATCGTGGAAGACGGTCAGGCCAGCGATCAGGTGGAACAAATACTCACCTTGCTGCTGGCGTTCACCGAGCGCAACCCCGGTATTACTCGGTTACTCACCGGCGACGCCCTGACTGGTGAAAACGCACGCCTGCACCTGCGCATCCAACAATTCTACGACCGAGTGGAAAGCCAAGTAAAAAAAGTACTGCGTGATGCAGAGCTGAAGGAAGGCTTACGCACCCAAGCCACCCCAACCGTCACAGCCAACCTACTGCTGGCCGTGGCCGAAGGGCGCATTGCGCAATTCGTTCGTTCTGGCTTCAAAATTAAGCCAGGCCAGGACTGGCCGGCCCAATGGGCGCTATTGCAACCCACCTTGTTTCGGTAAAAGGAATTAAAGGCGTTCGCCACCGTGGTGGCTATTTTCTTCAAGCTTTCTCCGCTTCATTCCGCACTAAACCAGAATCAGGGCGACCATTATCCGCCCTAATTCTGGCCTTTCTCAATAACCTCAAGACGCTCAATAATTGGCGCGTATTGTTGATTGGCTTGATCTATTTCTTGATCGAACTCACTTAGTTTTTTTTCCGCGGTGATGATCTGCCGTTGCAACCGATCAATCGCTTCTTTAACCACCTCCGGCACTTCTCTACCCGCCCGCTCATTGCGTGCCGCCGTGGCAATCTCATCATCCAGCTTCGCCTGTAACTGAGCCAGATTATTCTCTTCGTAACTAATACTGAGCTCCAGCGCTTCGACCCTACGGTCCCGCGCCCGCTCCGCATCTTCCGGGCCGGCATATAATCGCAACATATCGCGATCTTCCCGTGCCTGGCGAGCCTGCTTCATCCGCTGGGCCTTGGCTTGGGCGTCATTGAGCTCCACACCCTCCACGTCCTCCAGCACCCGGCCATATTGATCCAACAACTGATAACCGTTGCGGATAGCATCCATCGTCAGGGTTCGGTTCAAGTGCACCACACCATCCGTGGTTTCATGTCGAAAGTAGGCGCCATCCGGCATCCGCTCATTCGCGCGCTGCCCGGAACGCGCCCAAACCGACGAAGGCAGTAATGGCGAAACCAAAATGAACGCCATCAACAGGACGACGATTCTCATTATTATTGCACTCCATAGCGCTCCCGGTATTCACGCATAGGCTCCACCACGGCTTCGCTATCCGGTTGCTGTTCCAGCCAGGCGACAATATCACTCATGGTAACGATAGACCCCACTGGCACTCCCAATGCTTGCTCAACTTCCTGAATCGCAGACAGGCCCTTGCCCGCCTCAGAGGGCTCTTTACCGCACTCCTGCCGATCCAGTGCGACCATCACCCCCGCCATGCTCGCGTCGGTCTTCTCGAACATCGTCGCCACTTCACGAATCGCAGTCCCGGCCGTGATCACATCATCTATCACCAGTACTCGGCCCTGCAATGGCGCACCCACCAGCCAGCCGCCTTCGCCATGGTCCTTGGCTTCCTTGCGGTTAAACGCCCAAGGGTAATCCCGCCCATGGTGTTCGGCCAGCGCCACGGATACCGCCGCTACTAGAGGAATACCTTTATAGGCCGGCCCGAATAACATATCGAATTCCAGCCCGGATGCCATGATCGCATCCGCATAATAACGTCCCAACCGGGCAAGCGCTTCACCGCTATTGAAGGTTCCCGCATTAAAGAAATACGGGCTATTACGGCCGGATTTCAACGTAAACTCACCGAATTTCAAAGCCTTACGCTCTTCCGCGAAGCGCAAAAAGTGCTTTTTATAGTTCTTCATAATCAAGCCTGTGTGCTACGTAACTTGCTCTCAACGGTGAAGCACCGTGCCGCGCACGGTGCAAAACGCACCTTTGTTTTGCTTTTACCAGCCGAGTGCGACCTGCTGCGCTTTAATGATCTCACCGATACCATTTTCAGCCAGCTCCAACAAATTGTCAGATTGCTCACGGGTAAATGGCGCGCCTTCTGCTGAACCCTGGATCTCGATAAAACCGCCTTGCTGAGTCATCACCACGTTCATGTCAGTGCCTGCATTGGAGTCTTCCGCGTAATCTAGATCTAGCACAGGGGTATCCTTGTACATACCCACAGACACCGCACCCACTAACCCGGTCAGCGGGTCGTTTTTGATCTTCTTGGTTTCCAGCAGGTAGGTAAAGGCATCAACCAGCGCCACACAGGCCCCGGAAATGGATGCCGTGCGCGTGCCACCATCGGCCTGCAGTACGTCGCAATCCAGGTAAATCGTGCGCTCACCCAGCGCCTTCATGTCCACCGCAGCACGCAAGGAACGGCCGATCAGTCGTTGGATTTCCAGGGTACGCCCTCCCTGTTTCCCGCGGGTCGCCTCGCGGCCAGAGCGGGTGTGGGTAGAACGCGGCAACATACTGTACTCGGCGGTGAGCCAGCCTTGGCCCTTGCCCTTGAGGAAACGTGGCACACCATCTTCCACGGACGCTGTGCACAGCACCTTAGTGTTCCCAAACGCCACCAATACGCTGCCCTCGGCATGAACGGTGTAGTTGCGGGTAAAGCTCAGCTCACGCAATTGATCGGGGGCTCGGCCGGATGGGCGCATGGAATCTCCTGAAATAGTAAAAACGAAAGGGCCGCCATTGTAGCAAACACCGACGCCAATGCCTTCCTTGCACCCAAACCCGTCTCCATTAGACTAGGGGACCATTACTGCAGGAGCGTGCAGGCAAACACCGCAGAGCTCCACCCCACTGACAACAACGAGGTTCACCATGATTTGCAGCATGACTGCTTTTGCTCGCGCCGACCGCCCGCTTGAGGGCTACGGCCTTGTCTGGGAAATCAAAGCCGTGAACCATCGTTACCTTGAAGTCAGCCCCCGCCTGCCCGACGCCCTTCGCTCACTGGAAAACGCAGTACGTGAACGCTGCCGTAAAAGGCTCGCCCGGGGCAAAGTAGAAATTACTCTACGCTACCAACAAGATGAGAGCGATGCCGCCCTAGAACTCAATGAGCCACTAGTGAAGCAACTGTCGGACATCTCTCGCCGAGTCGGAGACTTGGTCCAACATTCCGGCCAGGTCAACCCCATGGAAATTCTCCGTCACCCCGGCGTTCTCAGCACCCGGCAGCTGGATGTGGCGCTACTGCAACGCGAATCCCTAACCTTACTTGATGAAGCCCTGCAATCCCTGATCGACACCCGCAGCCGAGAAGGCGAACAGCTAGGCAAACTGATTGAAGAACGGCTCGACGGCATCATTGTCCAAGTAGAAATCGTCAAAGCCGCCATCCCGCGCATCAAGGAAGCCCAACGTGAACGCCTACGCAGCCGCATCCAGGACGTCATTGACTCCCCGGACCCGGATCGCCTGGAACAGGAGCTGGTTCTTCTAGCGCAAAAGATGGACGTTGATGAAGAACTCGATCGCCTGCTAACCCACGTTACCGAAGTGCGCCGCATCCTCAAAAAAGGCGGCCATATCGGCCGTCGGCTCGACTTCCTCATGCAGGAACTCAACCGCGAAGCTAACACCCTGGGCAGCAAATCCGTAGACAGCGAAACCACAGCGGCAGCGGTGGAGCTAAAGGTGCTGATTGAACAGATGAGGGAGCAGATCCAGAATATCGAGTAACCCCCCCATCCTTAAAACCCTGTACTTATTGAAATTTTATTAAATTAGAGTCCAGAGACATCCGCTCAAACCCACCATAATCCAACCCATAATGGTGGGTGAAACATAATTCTCACCCACCATCCTCTACTCTCAACACCTGTTGATCGGCAGCAATGACTGCATACCCATCAGCGTGTAAATACCTCGCCCCATCGTTAACCCGCCGACGCTTCATCCTCGAAACGCCCTTCAACCGCAACAGCAGCAGACGAACCGAACAACCCCTTAAAGGCCGGATAATACTTCTTAAAATCCGCAAGAATTTGCTGAAATGGAAGATCATCAAAAACGCCATGCTCTTTCAAATATTCCATATGACGATTGCCGGCCTGATCAAATGCATGCAATACAGAGTCATGAATGCCATCAAACTCAAGCGGTTTTACACCGGTCTTATCGCAAAGTGATTGATTAAACGCCGGAGTCGCTTTTACCCAGCGGGTATCGATATACAACTCCGTATAGCCATGCCAAGCAAACACATCTGTTTGCATCATCTCTTTCAGCTTTTCAGAGCTCAGATGATTTTTCACATCGGCAAAGCCCAAACGGCAAGGAATCCCAACCGCCCGACCGGCAGCGGCAAGCAGCACAGCCTTTGCCACACAGTAACCATAGCCATTGGCCAGCGTCGTGCTTGCCTTTAATCCCTCTTGCGAGAAACAAATCCGATACGGATCGTAGCGAATATCATCACGCACCGCGTAGTATAGCTTTACCGCTTTTTTTATCGGGTCCGTCTCGTCACCCACCACAGTTTCAGCAAAACTGATCACCGATGGGCTGTCAGAATCTATATATTCAGAAGGCTGAAGAGCCGCTTCAAAATCCATCGCTGCTACCTGCATGATCTAAAATGTTCGCTTCCATTCTACACATCGACTCGATGCCATTACCAAACATTATCGGCCTCTCTAGCTGCGGCATTCACAGCACTAACCAGAATAATGGCCTCTACAATAAAGAAAGGTTCACCGCACGCGCTCTCCCCTAAAAATTTATCGAGGTTTTGATTCGATACTTTTACGATGAAGACGCCTCTATTTTCCGGCAGTCAGATTCTAACGAATCTCGAGCAGCATGAGGCGGGAATACCAGTCTCCGGGGTATCCCCGAGCACAGCGTTGAATTATCACTGGTGAGCTAAGTTCGAAGGCAAGGGGTCCGTCACTGATAAATCGAATCAGGAAGTTGAAACAGACAATTACCCGCTAAAAAACGTATGCCGAAACGGCACTGTGGAAGCCCGCGCCAGCATTAAGTCACCCAATACCTATAGCGTTTGGCGTTCACAGGTCAAAACGCCCGTGTGGCCTTTGTTTGTTCCTGGTGGTAATCGGCCAAATTCGACAGGGAGGGGGTAATCACGTGCGGGAGGGGGAGACAACCAGCCATATGGCGGTAGACGGTATGGCGACGAGAAAAAAGGCCGCTGCTTGCGGCTTCCGGGATAACGACTTTTATCTTTATGAAGAAAAAGTCGTTATCCCAGAATTCTACGGTGAATCTATTTCCAGCTCATTCATCCAGCCAGTTTTTTAGCCGCGAAGATTACCGAAAGGTTCTAGCACCGAATAAGAAAGGAACATTGGAATACTTCACCCTCTATCTCCTTTGTTCCCAACCTTGCCTTGTAGCGGTAGCCCGTGCCACCGCCACAAACAGCAATCACTACCAGTTTCAGATCAAAGACTTTAATTCAACATCCAGATCACTCAACACGTCAGCGCTAATACTCTTACGGTGCTGAACCAACTGCTTTCCAACCATAAACGCAATGGGCATATTCACCGCATCAACGGCAATCACACAGCCCTCACGGAGATAGAACACCGCAAACGCTTTGTCTTCCGTGCTGCCACGCATGACTCGTTCATCATGGTCCTGCGAGAGCCCCACCATTTGCAAACGAACATCATATTGATTCGACCAAAACCATGGAGCGCTATCGTAGGGCTTATCCTCTCCCATCAAGGTCGCTGCCGCAGTACGTGCTTGATCGACAGCGTTAGCAACGGACTCGAGCCTCTGCATTTTCTCGAAGAAAAGGTTTCGGTGACGAGTGCAATCACCTATCGCCAGGATGCTTGGGTCAGAAGTGCGGACATATTCGTCCACCAGGATACCGTCTTCACAGGATAGGCCGGCAGCCTCAGCCAAAGCCGTTTCGGGTATAACGCCAATCGAGACAAGCACAACATCTGCGTCAACCGTTTCGCCATTTGCTAACGTTACGCCAGCCACTCGCCCCTGATCTCCAGCTTTGAAGCCGGTGACAGCAGTATTAAGACGCACGTCCACGCCAGAACCACTGTGCTTAGCATACAGGAACGAAGACATCTCAACGCCCGTAACTCGCTGCATTAGACGCTCAGCGCCTTCCAGCACCGTAACATTAACGCCTTTCTTGCTCGCACTGGCTGCAACCTCAAGGCCAATGTAGCCGCCACCGACAATAACCAAACGGGCACCTGGTGACAGTTGATCGCGCAATGTATCCGTATCAGCAATGTCATGCAGATAATGGATGCCTTTTAATTCAGATCCAGGCGCATTAAGACGCCTAACGTGTGAACCTGTGGCAAGAATCAGTCGGCCATATTTCAGTGTGCTCTGATCTGACAATGTAAGGGTTTTGTTGTCTCGATCAATGTTCTCAACGCGCACACCAAGTCGCAACTGATGCCCCGCACCTTCATACACCGAGCGCGGTTTCAAATAGAGAGATTCCTCGTTAACCTCTCCTGACAGATACGTTTTGGATAAAGGCGGGCGCTGGTAGGGCGGATAAGGCTCTTCGCCCACCAGAACCACCTCGTGTGGATATTTCTTTTGTATCAAGGCTGTCATCAACGCACCTGCTGCGTGCCCGCCTCCAACGATGACAGTGGCATCTTGTTTTTCGTTTTCCATGCTTCTCTCTTTATCTGTGCCTTGGGCCAAATTATGTAAATAAGCACCGTTTCTAATGAGATGAGTAGGTGAGTTCACGGGTTTAGCTGTCGCGATTATGACACGAGGTGGTGCAACGCGCCGCGCTGCACGGCACACGCCACTCAACCGTCAGTATGCTTGGCATCCTCAAGGATCATGGCTGCACCCTTCTCAGCAATCATCGTTGCCGGTTGATTGGTGTTGCCACCAACCAAGGTTGGCATGATGGACGCATCAACCACTCGCAAGCCTTGCAGTCCATGGACTCGCAAACGCGGGTCTACCACCGCCATTGCATCTACCCCCATCTTGCACGTGCCCACCGGGTGGTATGCCGACTCACCGCTAGTCCTCACCCATTCAGCCAGATCATCATCACTCTTCAACGCCGACCCAGGCGAAATTTCAACCTCATGGTGCGACTCGAGCGCTCGCTGGGCTAGGATCTTGCGCACCAAATGAACGCCACGAACCAGCTGCTCAACGTCGGCCGTCTCGGCCATATAGTTAGGGTCGATCAGCGGCGCCTGGAGCGGGTCTGCGCTGTGCAAACCGACACGCCCACGCGACAATGGCCGAAGCCCGTAAATCATGACGATATAGCCATAACCACTCATCGCCGTCTTAAAGTCCCGGCCATGATCAGCATACAACATAGGCCCGAAGTGCAATTGCAGGTCGGGTATGGATTCCTCAGGCCGAGAGCGGATAAAACCGCCGGCCTCAGCACCGTTGCTTGTCAATACACCGCGCCGCCCAGTCAAATACTGCAGTAACGCCCGCATTCCCTTGAGCCAATAGCTGGGATGCATGGAGATACTCTGGCGACTGCGTGCTTTGACACGCATGAATACGTCAATATGATCCTGAAGATTCTGCCCAACACCCTCCAGCGCATGACGTAACTCAATGCCGTGTTTGGACAATTCCTCACGTGGGCCGATTCCGGATAGCATCAGAAGCTGTGGAGAATTGAACGCGCCGCCGCAAAGCACAACTTCGCGCCCTGCTCGGACCTGAACCAGCCCCGTGGCAGACCGGTACTCGACACCGGTAGCGCGGGAACCCTCAAGCAGCACACGTGTAACATGAGCACCACTACGAACCGTAAGGTTGGAACGCCCTGCCGCAGGCTCGAGATAGGCACGCGCATTACTGCAGCGCGCTCCGTCCTTCTGGTAAGCGTAGTAGAAACCTACGCCTTCCTGCTCTCTGCCGTTAAAATCTTTATTGTGCGGGTGCCCTGCCTGTACCGCAGCCTCAACAAACGCCGAACTTAGCGGGTTCGTATAACGTCGCTCGGCCACATTGAGAGGCCCACCTTCGCCATGGAACTCTGCTTCAGCCGGTGCCAACGGCGGTTCGTAATGCTCGGTTTTTCGGAAGTACGGCAACACATCGGCGTACGACCACCCCTCACATCCCTCTCTCGCCCAATCATCATAGTCACGAGCATGGCCACGTATATAAACCTGCGCGTTCATGCCACTGGAGCCACCAAGCATCTTCCCGCGCGGTTGAAACAGTGAGCGGCCATACATGTGACGCTGCGGTTCGGTATTGAACTGCCAGTTAAAGCGGCGGCTAAACATCAGCTGCAGGAACCCCAGCGGCATGTTAACGAAGGGGTTCCGCCGGCTCTCTGGCCCCGCCTCAAGTAGCAGCACCGAGTAACTGCCGCTCTCGGAAAGGCGGGCAGCCACTGCACACCCAGCCGAGCCCGCACCGACCACCACATAATCGAATTGTTGTTCGATCACCTTTCCGTTCTGGCGAGTCATTATTTTTTAGCCGTCAACTTAACCATCATCTTGGAATAGCCCCGCACAAAGTTCGATTGCACGCGCTCCGGCTCACCGATCACTTCGATGTTTTCAAAGCGAGGGAGAAGCTCTTCCCACAGAATACGCAGCTGCAGTTCGGCAAGGCGGTTGCCCATACAACGGTGAACCCCATAACCAAACGACACATGGTTACGCGTATCTTTGCGGTCGATGATGAATTGCTCAGGATTCTCAAATTTTCTCTCATCCTGGTTGCCCGACGCATACCACATCAGCACGCGATCACCCTTCTTGATGGTCTGTCCGTTCAGCTCCACATCCTGCTTGGCAACCCGGCGCATATACGCAAGCGGCGTTTGCCAGCGAATGATTTCAGAGACCATATTGGGGATAAGCTTTGGGTTCGCCTTTAGCTTCTCGAATTGCTCTGGGAACT
>AZII01005569.1_pt1 | contig 11891 bp, 7 predicted proteins | sample 359141 | NCBI WGS metagenome assembly AZII01 (sample SAMN02429717, study PRJNA222665) | marine sediment metagenome | biome: Sediment sample; isolation source: enrichment culture of sample MGS-BIZ(AMM) from oil contaminated site at the... | place: Tunisia: Bizerte Lagoon | collected 2012-09-08 ... | reverse complement strand
GGTCTTATTTTTATTGGAGTAACGCTGTGTCAACGCCAGCACCGGATGTATCGACATTTCAAGGTTTAATTCTCGCCCTGCAACAGTACTGGGCTGAACAGGGTTGTGTGATTTTGCAGCCACTGGATATGGAAGTAGGGGCCGGCACCTTTCACCCGGCCACCTTCCTACGCGCTATTGGCCCAGAGAGTTGGAACAGTGCCTACGTGCAACCCTGCCGCCGCCCCACCGATGGGCGCTTTGGTGAAAACCCCAACAGGCTGCAACACTATTATCAGTTTCAGGTGATTTTGAAGCCTTCACCCAGCAATATTCAGGATTTGTATTTAGAGTCCCTCGCTTTTTTGGGGATCAACTCAGCGGTGCACGATATCCGTTTTGTTGAGGACAATTGGGAGTCGCCCTCCCTCGGGGCCTGGGGTTTGGGCTGGGAAGTTTGGCTCAATGGTATGGAAGTCACCCAGTTCACTTATTTCCAACAAGTTGGCGGGCTGGAGTGTTATCCAGTGAGTGGTGAAATCACCTACGGGCTTGAGCGTATCGCCATGTATTTGCAGGGTGTCGATAGTATTTACGACCTGATCTGGACCAATAGTCCTGATGGTAGTGTTGTCACTTACGGTGATGTGTTCCATCAAAATGAAGTAGAAATGTCCCACTACAATTTTGAACACGCCAATACTGATTTTCTGTTTAACAGTTTTGATACCTATGAGAAGGAAAGCCAGTTGTTGATCGAGCAAAAACTGCCCTTGCCAGCCTACGAAATGGTGATGAAAGCATCTCACGCGTTTAACTTGCTTGACGCCCGGCACGCGATTTCTGTGACCGAGCGCCAACGCTTTATTTTACGTATTCGTACATTGGCAAGAGCCGTTGCTGAAACTTATTTCGCCTCACGGCTGACATTGGGTTTTCCCATGGCGCCCGCTGATTTGGCCCACGAAGTGATTCAACAGGCCGGGGAGAACAACCAATGAAACAGGACTTTCTCGTCGAAATCGGCACCGAAGAGCTGCCGCCTAAATCACTAAAAACATTGATGTCTGCATTTACCCTGGGTATAGAAGCGGAGCTCAATAAAGCCAAACTGCAACACACTGCTATCAAGGGTTATGCCACGCCACGACGTTTGGCGGTGTTGGTTTCTGGACTCGACGCACAACAGGCCGATATTGAAACCGAACGGCTTGGCCCCGCTGTTGCCGCTGCTTTTGATAGTAACGGGCAGCCAACGCCAGCAGCGATCGGCTTTGCCAAAGGCTGCGGTCTGAACGTTGATGAACTTGAACAAACCGAAACCGATAAAGGTCTTCGCCTTGTTTTTCGTCGTGTTGAAGAAGGTCTTGCCACTAAAGCACTACTGCCAGATATTGTTAACAAAGCACTCAAGGACCTGCCGATTGCTCGACGTATGCGCTGGGGTGCTAGCCGTATAGAGTTCGTGCGCCCGGTTCATTGGGTGGTCATGCTTTTCGGCAAAAATGTAGTTCCTGGTTCTATTATGGGAATGAATAGCGGCCGCACTACGCGCGGCCACCGTTTTCACAGTAATACCGAAGTCAGCATTGCCTCACCTACGGACTACTCGAACACTTTGCGCAAAGCCTTTGTTATCGCCGATTTTGTCGAACGGCGCTCGTTAATTGAAGACGGCGTCAACCAACTGGCCCGAGGCGCCGATGGTAATGCTGTTATTGATATCGATTTGCTCGACGAAGTCACCGCACTTAACGAATGGCCTGTACCGCTGATGGGGCGTTTCGACGAACACTTTTTGGAAGTACCCGCCGAAGCCCTTGTTTCATCCATGAAAGAACATCAAAAGTACTTTCACGTTGTCGATGCTGCAGGCCAGCTTCTGCCACGCTTTATTACCGTCGCCAATATTGATAGCCGAGATGCTACCAAGGTAATCGCCGGCAACGAAAAAGTGATACGGCCTCGTTTATCGGACGCCGCTTTTTTCTATAAAACCGATAAGAACACCACATTGGAACAGCGTTGTGAAATGCTCAAGAACGTGGTCTTTCAGGCAAAACTTGGCTCCATTCACGATAAGTCACAGCGAGTTGCAACACTGGCAGACTATTTAGCGCCTACCATTGGTGCAGAACCAGAACTCGCCAAACGCGCTGCCGTATTGAGCAAAGCTGATTTAGTGACAGAAATGGTGCAGGAATTTGCCGATTTGCAAGGTACCATGGGCCGCTACTATGCCCAGCATGACGGTGAAGATGAAGCCGTTGCCGCCGCACTTTACGAACAATATTTACCACGCTTTGCCGGCGACAGTGTTGCCAGTTCAAGTGTTGGTGCGACTCTCGCCATCGCCGACCGACTCGATACACTGGTAGGTATTTTTGGCATAAAACAACCGCCGACCGGCTCCAAAGACCCCTTCGCTCTGCGCCGCGCTAGCCTGGCTGTCTTGCGAACACTGGTCGAACAGGGGATTGACCTCGATCTAAAATTAGCTTTGGACAAGGCCTTAAGCCTGCATAACAACTTGAGCTTGTCATCCGAAGAAACCTCAAAGCAAGTACTCACTTACATGCTAGAGCGCTTCAGATCTTGGTATGAAGAAGATAAAATTCGCCCCGAAGTGTTTTTGGCAGTGATGGCTAAGTCGCCTACTCGGCCACTGGACATTCATCGCCGTGTACAAGCCGTCAACGACTTCAGTCAATTGCCTGAGGCTCGCAACTTGGCCAGCGCCAATAAGCGAGTGTCGAATATACTCAGTAAGCAAGATGCTGCAATTGCAGCTAATGTCGACTCAGGGCTACTCCATGAAAATGCGGAGAAAGCCCTGGCCGAACAGCTTGCAATACTTAGTGGTACTTTGCAGCCCTTAATTGCCGGCCAAGATTACGGCCAAATATTGCAGCAACTGGCGCAGCTACAGCAACCCGTCGATGATTTTTTTGATCAAGTAATGGTGATGGCTGATGATATGAACCTTCGACAAAACCGCCTGGCAATACTTTCGCAACTGCGTGAACTGTTTCTTGAAGTGGCTGATGTTTCTTTGCTCGCCAGCACTCAATGACTGTGTGGGCTTATCGATGAAACTTGTCATTCTCGACCGCGATGGCGTCATTAATCAGGACTCTGACGCTTACATTAAATCGCCCGATGAATGGCTGCCGATACCCGGAAGCATCGATGCGATCGCTCGCTTGTGCGCTGCCGGTTACAGTGTTGTTGTAGCGACCAATCAGTCGGGCCTTGGGCGTGGTCTTTTTGATCTCGACGACCTTGAGGCCATACACGACAAAATGTGTGAGATTGTTGAGGCCGCCGGTGGCCATATCGCAGGCATCTACTACTGTCCCCACTTACCGACAGCGGGCTGCGCTTGTCGCAAGCCAGCACCCGGCTTGCTCGATGCCATAGCCAAGGACTTCTGTACCTCGCTGGCTGGCGTTGCCTTTATTGGTGATAGTTTGAAAGACCTGCAAGCTGGGGTTGAACGCCAGTGTCGGCCAATTTTGCTGCGCACCGGTAAGGGCTCGAGTTATGAAAGTCTGTTGCCGGAAGACGTCAACGAGCACGTTCGCAATGCTCAGGTTCACGATGACCTCGCCAGTGCGGTCGATAGCTTGTTGAACGAGAGGAATTAACGCTTTGCACTTTATTTATACGCTGCGCTCCATCGCTTTTTACTGTGGTTACGTGCCCACTATCATCACTTTCTCCGTACTTGGCTGTACCCTTGGCTTGCTCATTCCCTATCGACCTCGACAGACTTTTATCACGACCGCTAATGCTATTGTCCTCTGGTGGCTGAAGCTGACCTGTGGCATTAAGGTGAATGTTGAGGGTATAGAAAATGTCCCAAACCAAGCCTTTGTGGCCCTGAGCAAACACCAATCGGGCTGGGAGACTTTTTTTCTGCAAAGAACGCTGCGCCCAGTGAGTACTATTTTGAAAAAAGAGCTGTTGAAAGTCCCTTTCTTTGGGTGGGGCCTGGCCATGACTCGCCCCATTGCCATCGACCGCTCTAACCCTAAACAAGCACTGCGCGAAGTACTAAGCCAAGGCAAGCAGCGGCTTGATGAGGGCAATAATATTTTGATTTTCCCCGAGGGCACTCGTATTGATTACGGAGAAGTCGGTAATTATTCACGCAGTGGTGCCTCTCTCGCCATCAATACCGGGGCTGCCATTCTGCCTATCGCCCACAACGCGGGTAGCTGCTGGCCTGCTCACCGTTTCGTTAAAACCCCGGGCACTATTCATGTGGTTATCGGTAGACCTATTGATAGTACAGGGCGCAAGAGTAAAGAACTGACCGATGAAGTTAAAGAATGGATAGAAACGACAATAAATACTTTCTAATTTTGTATTCGGTTTTTAGGTGCTGATGAGCGAAGCCAATGCTTCAATAAAGAACAGGTTTTGTTGCCCAAAATGAAGAAAAGCCTTTACCGCAAGAGCTATTAAAGTCCCGCAATAAAGGCTCGTCTTTTAAAAAAATATAAAAAACCTGCCTGGCTCCACAAAAAAGTGAGTAGTCACTTTTAATAAAATCACTATATATCGAGATTAACCACAGCAAGTGCATTTGTTTCGATAAAGTCGCGTCGAGGCTCTACCTGATCACCCATCAGTGTATTAAACATTTGGTCTGCCGATATCGCATCTTCAATGGTGACCCTCAACATCCTGCGTGTTTCAGGATTCATCGTGGTATCCCATAACTGCTCGGGGTTCATTTCACCCAAGCCTTTATAACGCTGGATACTGTAACCGCGTCGTGACTCTTTCATTAACCAGTCGACGACCTGTTCAAAATTATCGACTAGTAAAGTTCTTTCACCACGCTTAATGTAAGCACCATCTTCCAGTAAGCCTTGCAAACGCTGGCCCAAATCAGTAATCGCCCGGTATTCACCCGACGCAAAAAAGTCATAACTGAATATAAATTCGTTGCTAACACCATGGGTTTCGACGATGACCTTAGGTATGAAAAGGCTTCTTTCAGGGTCATGGGTGTATTCAACCATGTAACAAGTACTCGCATTGGCGCTCTCGCTAAGTACGCTAGACAACGATTGGCACCAGGCATCAACCGTACGATCCTGCGACAAGTCATCACGGCTCAGGCTAGGGAGATAGATCATCTCGCGAAGAATAAGCGGAGGCCAAGATCGGGTAAGTCGATCAATTCGTGCCATAACTGAACGATAGCTCTGTAATAAAGACTGCAAAGCCTCACCCGAAATACCAGGAGCATTTGCGTTGACATGCAAACTGGTTTTTTCCAAAGCAGCCTGGGTCAAGAACTCTGTCAGGGCATCGTCATCTTTGAGGTACTGCTCCTGCTTGCCTTTACTAATTTTGTAAAGCGGTGGTTGAGCTATACACACGTGGCCGCGTTCAATGAGTTCGCGCATCTGGCGAAAGAAAAAGGTCAATAATAGGGTACGAATATGCGAACCATCGACATCAGCATCCGTCATGATAACAATGGTGTGATAGCGAAGTTTATCGGCATTGAACTCCTGAGCACCGATACCACAACCCAGTGCTGTAATTAAGGTGCCCACTTCAGCACTTGATAACATCTTGTCGAAGCGCGCTTTTTCAACGTTAAGAATCTTACCTTTCAGCGGTAAGATAGCCTGTGTACGACGATCGCGACCCTGCTTAGCTGACCCTCCTGCGGAATCACCCTCCACCAGGTACAATTCTGAAAGAGCGGGGTCCTTCTCACGGCAGTCAGCCAGCTTACCCGGTAAGCCGGCAATATCGAGTGCGCCCTTGCGGCGAGTCATCTCTCTGGCCTTACGTGCTGCTTCACGGGCTCGTGCCGCATCAACCATTTTACCGATTATGGCTTTTGCTTCCTGCGGGTTTTCCAGCAAGTAGTCACCCAGTGCTTTGGACATTTCCTGCTCTACTGCGCCTTTTACTTCAGAGCTCACTAATTTGTCTTTTGTTTGCGAAGAAAACTTAGGATCAGGTACTTTTACTGAGATAATGCCTGTTAGACCTTCCCGCGCGTCGTCACCAGTGGTCGCTATCTTGTTGTTTTTACTCGAGTTACTCTCTTTTTCAATATAGCTGTTGAGTGAGCGGGTTAATGCTCCTCGAAAACCTGCAAGATGAGTTCCTCCATCGCGCTGAGGAATATTGTTGGTGTAACAGAATATATTTTCCTGGAACCCATCATTCCACTGCAGCGCAGCCTCTACAGCTATCCCATCTTCACGCTCTACATTGATGTGAATTACCTGATTTATGGGGCTTTTATTTGTATTCAAGTACTCAACAAAGGCACTGAGCCCACCTTCATACTGAAATACATCCCGCTTATTACTACGCTCATCACTCAGAACTATGCGAACACCCGAGTTAAGAAAAGACAGCTCCCTTAATCGCTTCGACAAAATTTCATAGTGAAAATTAATATTACTAAATGTTTCTGCAGAGGGCCAAAATCGTGCGTGTGTACCCGATTCACTCGTTTCACCTATCACAGCAATCGGTGCCTGAGGAACACCGTGAACATAGCTTTGCTCATGGGTTTTTCCATGCCGGTGGATTGTTAGTATCAACCGTTCTGACAGGGCATTAACGACTGAGACGCCAACACCGTGTAAACCACCAGAGACCTTATATGTATTGTCATCAAACTTACCGCCGGCATGAAGTACCGTCATGATGACTTCAGCGGCCGATACGCCCTCTTCATGAATATCAACAGGTATGCCACGACCATTATCTGAGACGGATACGGATTCATCGCTATGTATTTTTACTGATATTTCACTGCAATGGCCGGCCAAAGCCTCATCGATTGAGTTATCAACCAGCTCAAAAACCATGTGATGTAGGCCCGTTCCGTCATCCGTGTCACCGATATACATTCCCGGCCTTTTTCTAACAGCATCCAGGCCTTTTAGAACCTTAATACTCGACGAATCATAGTCTTGTTCAGAGCTCATTGAGCTTTCCCCTTCAAATCTAGAACCTTAAGCGAATTCACCTTACCCTGTTCCACGTGGAACACAGCAAAATCATTAATTTTTTCTTCTTCAAGCACTGTTACCAACGGTACAAAATCAGTGCCTGTTATAAATACTTGAGCCTTTGCAGCAGCCAGCACCTTAAGCAGGCGCAGTAAATAATCACTATCTAGCTCTGATACAAGATCATCAAATAGATAGATACATTGCTTATCCCTGGCTTGTCGAAACATTTGTCCCTGCCCGACAATTAAGGCGGCAACCAGAGATTTAATCTGACCTCTTGATAGAACATCACATGCTGACCGCCCGTTAATCTTTACTTTAATATCCGCTCTATGAGGGCCAATACTAGTAGTGTTGCGCCTAGTATCTCGGTCAAAGCTTTCGCTAAGTAAGATATCAAGAGGTCGATCTTCATCCCAACCCTGGTAGAAGTCGAGTGAGACATCGCGCACTGAGGTTAACTGGTCTATTAACGCATAGAAAACTGGTGTAATGCTCTCAAAATACCTGCGGCGCATATCGCTTAATTGTAAGGACAAACGCACGAAACTTTCATCCCAAGATCTCATCTCTAGCTGGGTTATTTTATCACGGCGTAGAAGTTTGTTCCGCTGTTGTAAGCTACGCTGGAACTGCGCCCAAACGGCCTGAAACTGATGTTCCACGTGGAACACACCCCAATCGAGAAAACGGCGGCGACCACCTGGCCCACCCTCTATCAGCAGAAAACTCTCACTATTCATCAGTAACAAAGGAATAGCATCGGCTAATGAAGACGAAGTTGATACCCTGCGACCGTCAACTTTAAAAAGAAATGAACCCGTCTCCTCCCTCGAGACACCTATCGTATAGGATCCCGTGTGCTTTCTACAATTGGCAGCGCCAAAGACGGTACATTCTTGGGCTTCGTGGTTTATCAGGGTCTTCGTATAGCGAGAACGGAATGTACGACCCCGACCTAACAAATAAATAGCCTCAAGAATACTGGTCTTACCACTACCGTTAGCCCCATAGAAAATATTAATGCCATCTATAGGCAACATGGAGGCACTACTTATATTTCTTATTCCATGTACATCAAGCCGAGTTAAATACACTAAATATGGCTAAATGAAATCAAAGACGCATCGGCATGATGACATAGGAGGAACCAGATTCATCAGCTGGATCCTGAATGAGGGCACTGCTATTGGCATCTGAGAGAATAAAAACAACCTCCTCCCCGGTCAAAGTATTTAAGACATCGAGTATGTAATTCACGTTAAAGCCCACTTCGAGATCTATGCCTGTATAGTTGACCGCAACTTCTTCCTGAGCTTCTTCTTGCTCTGGATTGTTGGCAACGATATTGAGTAGGTTGTGACTGAGCAAAAGCCGGACGCCTCGGTATTTCTCATTGGACAAAATTGCAGCGCGGCTAAACGCATGTCGTAGACCATCTCGGTCTCCGCGAATAACCAAGGTTCCACCTTTTGGTAAAACCCTGTCGTAATCAGGATAAGCACCATCAACAAGTTTCGAGGTAAAATGAAAGTCAGAACCACGCACACGCAGGTGGGCCTCACCCAAGGAAATGGTAACATTGCCTTCATCAACTAAAAGGCGAGATAACTCAACTACCCCTTTGCGAGGTAATATTGCCTGTACAGAACCACTTGCCACTTCACCGGGCAAGTCGATAGCACTGATAGCAAGGCGGTGCCCGTCTGTAGCGACTCCATTTAGCTTTGAATCACTCACTTCCCATAACATGCCATTAAGGTAATAACGAACATCCTGATGAGCCATTGCAAAGGATGTACTATCAATCAGGTGCTTAAGGCTTTTCGCGGGTAAGCTGAATTCAAAGGTTGCAGCACCATCTTCGACATTAGGGAACTCCTCAGCAGGGAGGGTCGACAAGGTAAACCGGCTGCGCCCACTAGTGATTACAACGCGGCCCTTATCATTCGTACTGAATTTGATATCGACACCGTCAGGTAAGGAACGGCAGATATCAAGCAGCTTTCTCGCGGGCACTGTTATTTGACCACTCGGCTCAACACCTATTTCGGATGCTGCCATACTGACGATTTCGACTTCCAAATCTGTGCCCGTAAGAGCCAGCTCACCGTCTTTCAGGCTGATTAAAACATTGGCCAATATGGGTAGTGTTTGCCTACGCTCAACAACACCAACAACCATTTGCAACTGCTTAACAAACGTTTCTTTACTAACACTGAACTTCATACCGGACTCTCTATAAACATCAATAGTAAGTATTTACTTAGGGCTTAACTAGTCAATAATCGGGTTAATAATTTTATATCTTCTCGCATTTCAGCACTACTATCCTGTAATTCCTTAACCTTACGACATGCATGTAATACCGTCGTATGATCCCTACCCCCAAAGGCTTCACCAATCTCAGGCAGGCTATGATTAGTCAACTGCTTCGCCATAGCCATGGCGACCTGCCGCGGTCGCGCCACAGAACGAGTACGGCGCTTTGAGAGCATGTCCGACATTCTGATTTTGTAGTGTTCGGCCACTGTACGCTGAATATTATCAATACTCACCAGACGATCTTGCAGGGCCAGCAAGTCTTTCAAAGAGTCTCTAACCATCGGTACGTCGATGTCTTTTCCAGTGAAGTGAGCACTCGCTATCACTCGCTTCAAGGCTCCTTCTAACTCCCTTACATTGGAGCTAATACGTTGGGCAATAAAGAAAGCGGCATCATGGGGCAGCTCAACGTGCAAACTCTGCGCTTTCTCAATAAGGATCGCAACTCGGGTCTCGAGCTCAGGGGGTTCAACTGCAACCGTTAAACCCCAACCGAAACGCGATTTCAGCCTTTCTTCAAGACCATCGATTTCTTTAGGATATCGATCACAGGTGAGGATCATTTGATGATCCCCTTCAAGCAGTGCGTTGAAAGTATGGAAAAACTCTTCCTGTGAACGCTCCTTGCCGGCGAAAAACTGTATATCGTCAATCAGCAAGGCATCAACCGAACGATAGAAACGCTTGAAGTCATTAATTGCGTTGAGTTGAAGGGCTTTAACCATATCTGCAACAAAACGTTCTGAGTGTAGATAGACAATTTTTGCATCGGCTTTTCTGGCCTTTAACGCGTTGCCCACGGCATGCATAAGATGCGTTTTACCGAGACCCACACCACCATAAATAAACAAAGGATTATAGGAACCGCCCGGGTTTTCGGCGATTTGGCGAGCTGCAGCTAGCGCCAGCTGATTAGATTTTCCCTCAATAAAATTGTCGAAGCGAAACTCATTATTGAGGCTATCAGGATGTCCAACGACTTTATTAACCCTTTCTTTCGGCACAGGGGAGAAAATAGGGGCTTGCTCGTTCTGTTGCTGGGGGATTACCTGGCGGGATACTTCGATTGAGCCTGGTGCGTTGCTTACAACCGGCTTGGCTTTACAGTCTGTCAATTGGAATGTATCTGAACTGAGCCGAATGCCAGGCTCAACAGCACTTAACGAGGTAGCATCAGGGGCTTGCTGTACAAAGCTAGGTGCTGTTGAGTTGACCTCGACCTCAACAGCGGTGCTTTCATACCCTGCTTCAGAGGCAAGCTCATTAATTCTATCGAGAAATTTGTCGACCACCCAGTCCTTTACAAAGCGGTTTGGTGCTATCAGGCGTACCGTTTGGTCAGCAGAAAGGCTGTCAATTTGCAGGGGCTTTATCCAGGTATTGAATTGCTGTGCAGGTAACTCTGCCTGTAAATGCCCCAAACAATGCCGCCAAATTACTTCAGCCAAGCCATATCTCCACTGGTTATAAAAAAATAACGACTGCAATTTCTTGCAAAAAGTTTATTATTTTTCGAATGCCAGCTAGTCTAAAAGTTATGGCTTGAGTTATCCACATATTTTTAATAATTTTTTGCGTCTTTAATGATCACAATAATTCTTTATAATCAATAAGTTATAAAATTTATTTGGCAAATAAAAATGCATCTTAACTTAGCGACAAGCGTCAAAAAACACATCGTCTGTGGATAAGCTGTGGGTATTTTCTTAATAACCCGTTAATTTCAGCTATTATGCCGCCTACTGTATTCATCCTTAACGGAAGTATGAATCGAGGCGTTACTGAGGAATAATTATGCAGTCCTACTTTCCAACACAGAAGCTGGAAAAAATTTCGCCAAGTAGGTCGTCACTCGTAAAATCACCTGTAATACTACCGAGCTCTTGCTGAGCTTGCTTTAAATCTTCCGCTATCAATTCACCTGCTCCAGTGGTTAGGAGTTGTTGCAGGGCCTGGGTAATACAACCCTGGGTTTCTGTTAGGGCGCTAATATGGCGCCTTCGCGCAGAAAAAAGGCCTTCTCCTGCGCTGACATAACCTGCACATTTCTTTAGGTGCTGCTTAAGCTCAGATAAACCTGAACCTGTTCTAGCTGAAATCTCGATAACCGGGCGTTTGCTTTGCAGAGCCTGATAAGGCGTATAACCAGGGGTATCTGTTTTGTTCAAGACAAAAGTTAAGTTTTCTGCCCGGCTAAAATCGGCATCACCCTGGGGGAAAACATTGTCATCAGACAGGTCAAATGCCTTTGATGCGTCGACTAAAAACAAAATTTGGTCAGCGCGCTTAATCTCATCTTCAGCTCGTTCTATACCTTTACGCTCAACAGTATCTTGCGTAGCGCGTAATCCAGCGGTATCAATAATGTGCAAAGGCATGCCGTCAATGCTGATTTGTTCACGTAATACATCACGGGTTGTTCCCGGCACATCGGTGACAATAGCCGTGTCCAATCCTGACAGAGCATTAAGTAAACTGGATTTACCTGCATTGGGCTTACCGGCAATAACCACCGATATACCCTCCCTTAATAAAGCACCCTGAGTGACGCTCGCTAGCAGAGCTTCCAGCTGATCATTGAGA
>AZII01002168.1_pt1 | contig 11909 bp, 10 predicted proteins | sample 359141 | NCBI WGS metagenome assembly AZII01 (sample SAMN02429717, study PRJNA222665) | marine sediment metagenome | biome: Sediment sample; isolation source: enrichment culture of sample MGS-BIZ(AMM) from oil contaminated site at the... | place: Tunisia: Bizerte Lagoon | collected 2012-09-08 ... | reverse complement strand
GCCCACTGGCACTATCACCCGCCACTGTATCGAGACTTTTATCATTAGCGCTGGCACGACGAATCAAGGGAGTACTGGGGTTTTTACGAGGGTCCTCTTGAAACAGCCCGGATTGATCGGTAAGAATGACCAGCAACTCTGCATCAACAAGATTGGCAACCAAAGCAGCCAGAGTATCGTTATCTCCAAAGCGAATTTCATCGGTAACAACGGTATCATTTTCATTGACCACAGGCACGACACCCAGGGCGAGCAGCGTATTAAGGGTACTGCGAGCGTTAAGATAACGCTCTCGACTGGAGAGGTCGTCGTGGTCGAGTAAAACTTGAGCAGTATGCTTTTTAAACTGTTGGAAATTGGATTCGTAAGCCTGCACCAGACCCATTTGTCCGACGGCCGCAGCTGCCTGAAGTTCGTGAATTAAAGTCGGGCGCTGCCGCCAACCAAGACGTGCGACGCCCTCAGCGACGGCACCCGATGAGACCAGTACAACCTCGAGATCATCGCCCTGAAGTTTGGCGATCTGCTCAACCCAGCCAGCAATTGCCTGATGATCCAGACCCTGCCCATTGTTAGTCAGCAAGGCGCTGCCAATTTTTACAACCCAACGCCGGGTACGGCTCGGGGACTCTACTGTTTTATCCACGACATCTCTAATCTGTTGGGCGGTTACCAATATGTAATGAATCTAAGGGCTGTAAACGACGTCAACCTCATGGTCATCGTCATCATCTTCGTCTTCAAACTCTTGTTCAGCCGCTTTTGCCTGCTGACGCTGCAGCCGCAGTTTTTCAATTTGCTCGCGGGCTTCGAGCTGCATACTCGCCTGCATATCACGCTCGGCTTGCGCTGCCTCAGGAAAATCAGCTTCACGGCTGCGGCAATCATCAAGATAATCGCAGATTTCATTGCACAGCTTATCTGTACCTTCTTTGGTTAAAGCCGAAACAAAAAACACCGGCCCCTGCCACTCTAAATCATCAACTAGCTTTTGACAGACAGCCTGTCGACTGTCCTCTGGCAACAAGTCCATTTTGTTTAACACTAACCAGCGTGGTCGCTTCGCCAGTGTAGGACTAAAACTCAATAATTCATTCTGAATAGTGAGAGCATTTTCCAAGGGATCGGAACCATCGGCCGGCAGCATGTCGACCATATGCAGTAAAAAACGTGTGCGCGTTAAATGTTTAAGAAAACGAATGCCCAGTCCAGCTCCCTCTGAGGCACCCTCGACCAGACCCGGAACATCCGCAATCACAAAACTGCGATATTTCTGCAAAGTGACGACGCCAAGGTTGGGCACCAGGGTCGTAAAAGGGTAATCGGCCACTTTTGGCGTCGCTGCTGACACGGAGCGAATTAACGTTGACTTACCCGCATTAGGCAAACCCAGCAAACCGACATCGGCAAGCAGCTTTAACTCGAGACGCAAGTTGCGTAACTCACCCTCTGTCCCAGGACTAGTCTGGCGCGGCGCACGATTAGTGCTCGACTTATAGCGCGCATTGCCGAGACCATGAAAACCACCCTTAGCGACAACCAATTCTTGCCCCGGCACCGTTAAATCGCCCAGTACTTCGTCACTGTCGGCATCGATAATCGTGGTGCCAACGGGTACGCCAAGCACCAAATCATCGCCACCCTTTCCTCGACAATTGCGACCACGCCCTGACTCACCGTTCTGGGCTCGGTAGTGGCGCTGGTAACGGTAGTCGACCAGGGTATTAAGATCGACTTCGGCACGCAAAATAACACTGCCGCCATCACCCCCGTCGCCACCATCGGGGCCGCCTTTGGGGATATACTTCTCACGTCGAAAACTCAGACACCCTCGGCCGCCATCGCCCGCTTTAACGATGATCGGTGCTTCGTCGACAAATTTCACTCTACACCTCTGCGCAGTTCTTGCATCTGCATACCCTGACTATCAATTGACTGACCACTAAAATAAGAAGCCAGCACCACCAGTACTATCATACGCCCATAAAAAAAGCCCCGCATGCGGGGCTTTTAAACAAACAGTACCGCCCGGGTGCAATTTACATTAAGCGCAAATCACATCGACAAATTTTCGGTTATTCGGGCCACGTACCACAAACTTCACCTCACCGTCTGACTTGGCAAATAAGGTATGATCTTTACCAATACCCACATTGCTACCTGCGTGAAAGCGCGTGCCGCGCTGACGCACAATAATATTACCTGCGTCGACCTGCTCGCCACCGTAGCGTTTAACGCCAAGGCGTTTACTTTCCGAATCGCGTCCGTTTCTAGTACTACCACCCGCTTTCTTATGTGCCATGAGCTATCTCCTACTGATCAACCGGCGTTGATATTAGTAATTTTAACTTCGGTGAACCACTGACGGTGGCCCATCTGTGAGCGTGAATGCTTACGGCGCCGAAACTTAACGATGCGCACTTTTTTAGCGCGACCGTGGCTGATAATCTCAGCACTGACTTTACCGCCGTCCACATAGGGAGCACCGATCTTTACGCTGTCGCCATCGGCAACCATTAATACTTTATCAAAATCAATGGTGTCGCCAGTTGCCGCCTCAAGAAGCTCGAGGTTTAAGACTTCACCCGGCTCAACTCGATGCTGCTTACCGCCACTTTCTATTACCGCGTACATGTTTTGCTCCTACTGAAACTAAGGCTTACTTTAAGCTGTCGTGCCTTACGCTGTTTCTCGTTTAAAGAAAGAGGGAAGACGGCTGCCCGGCCACTTGCTTTTGCGCGCAATTATTGGCCCAGGGGCGAGAGGGCGGCAATTCTAAGGGAAAGTGCTGCTGCTAGCAAGCACTCGAGGTCATATTTAGCGATATATTATCTCGCAATAACAGGGACTTGCTCTAATCTTGACACTTGCGCAACAGAACCCTAGGATGCCGCGCTTGCCATCGCCTATATTAACCCCGTCATGCAGCCATTTAGACAAGTTGTCACCAGCGATTTTGACGCAGTCAATAAACTGATTATTGACGAATTGCGCTCGGACGTCGGCCTGGTCGAGCAAATCGGCCACTACTTGATCGATGCCGGTGGCAAACGCCTACGCCCCCTACTGGTGCTGCTCGTTGCTCAGGCCTGCGCCTATAAAGGCAAGGGCCACATTAACCTTGCGGTAATCATCGAATTTATTCACAGCGCCACCCTGCTTCACGACGATGTGGTCGATACCTCTGAAATGCGCCGTGGCCGTTTTACCGCCAACGCCCAATGGGGTAACCCCTCGAGCGTACTGGTCGGCGACTTCCTTTACTCACGATCCTTTCAGATGCTGGTCGGTCTGGGCAACATGGAAATCATGGGTATTCTCGCCGACACCACGAATATTATTTCCGAGGGTGAAGTACAGCAACTGATCAACGCCAAAGACCCCAACATTACCGAACAAGACTATCTTGAGGTGATTCGCGGTAAAACGGCGCAGTTATTCGAGGGTGCAGCCTTCGCCGCCGCTGTACTTGCCGGCGCCGATCCCGAGCAGCAAAACGCAATGAAAGACTATGGCTACCACATTGGCATGGCCTTTCAATTGGTCGATGATGCGCTCGACTATCGTGGCGACGCACAAAAACTCGGCAAAAATGTCGGTGATGATTTGGCCGAAGGTAAGGCGACCCTGCCTTTAATACACGCCATGCGCAATGGCAGCGATGCGGATGCCGACTTCGTGCGTCAGGCAATTCGCGAAGGTAGCACAGAGCAACTAGAAAACATCATTCGCATCATCAATGCCACTGGTGGCATCGACTACACACTCAAGACTGCCCGCGACTATGTCAGCAAGGCTAAAGGCTGCCTCTCTGAGCTAGCCGACTCACCCTATAAGCAAGCTCTGGAACAACTCGCCGATTTCTCGGTTAGTAGAAACCACTAAGACCAGCACACTCGACCGACTAGCCTGCCAATCATTCTCTAAAATGACATCAGCCTGTCGCGCCAACGTGACAGGCTTCACCGCACTCCGCCCAGGCGCTGGGGAGGTCAACTCCCCATCACAAATTAGCCTTGCCTACCACTTCCACCGACGGCGTACTTCACTTAGGATGGTGAAAAGGATTTCACCATGACAAGTAGGCCTCTATGATCGATTCAATACCGACCGACACAGCACTAATCGACCAAAGCTCTGCCTGGCAAGCCTTGCTTGAGCACCAAAAAGCACTTTCAAGTACCACGCTAGAAAAGCTCTTCGCGCAAAACCCACAACGTGGCCAGCAGTTCAAGGCCTCTGCTGCCGGACTTTATTTCGATTACTCAAAAAACCTGTTAAACGATGAAACGCTGAACCTGCTCAACGATCTCGCCAACAGCGCACAATTAACCACGGCTATTGAAGAGCTCTTCAATGGCGCCAACGTTAATAACACAGAACAGCGCCCCGCCCTCCATACCGCAATGCGCAACCCTCAGGCAGACAGTGGGCAGTTAGCCTCTGGTACGCCCCAGTGGCTCAGCACGATGAACAATTTTGCCGACAGGCTGCGTCAAGGTGATGAACGCGGCGCCAGTGGCAAGGCCTTTAGCGATGTCATCAACCTTGGTATTGGCGGCTCAGATCTCGGCCCTCGAATGATCGTCGCGGCCTTTCCCGAATTACAGGCTGAGGGTTTACACACTCATTTTGCCGCCAATATCGATAGCGATGCACTAAAAGGCATACTCGACCAGTGCCGACCTGAAACCACCCTGTTTCTTATTTCGTCAAAAAGCTTCTCCACCCTGGAAACTCTGAGTAATGCTGAACTGGCACGACAGTGGTTAAGTGACGCAGGCTTCGATGACGCACAAATTGCCTGCCATTTTGCGGCAATGACCAGTCAAATTGACAAAGCCACAGCATGGGGCGTCAAATCAGAACGTATTTTCCCTATGGATGAAGGTGTCGGTGGCCGCTTCAGTCTCTGGTCGAGCATCGGTCTGCCCATCGCCGTCGCCCTGGGTTCTGCAGCATTCCGCAAATTGCTCGACGGTGCTAACGCTATGGACAAGCACTTTCGCAACACCGCATTTAGACAAAACCTGCCAGTACTTCACGGTCTTCTCTCAATCTGGTCGGTGAACTTCAATCATCATCACAGCCGTGCCGTGGTGCCCTATATCCATCGTCTGGCCGAGCTACCCAATTATTTGCAACAACTGGCCATGGAAAGTCTCGGCAAACGTGTTACCAGAACAGGACAGCTTTGTACCTACGCCACTGGGCCCGTGATTTGGGGTAACGAGGGTACCAATGGCCAGCATTCCTATCACCAGCTCCTATTGCAAGGTAGCGATACAGTGCCCGTCGACTTCATTGCCACGTCCAAAGCCCATTGCGAACCCCTACAGCATCAGCATTTGCTGGCCAACTGCTTTGCACAAAGCCGCGCTTTAATGCTCGGTAAAAGTTACGAGCAGGCTCTCACTGAAACGCGTGCCTCAGGACTTAACGAAGAGGCTGCGGCCAAACTCGCCCGACACAAAGTCATACCCGGCAACCGGGTTAGCAATACCGTTCTGCTCGAAGAATTCAGCCCCCGCACGCTCGGCGCCCTGCTAGCCTTTTACGAACACAGCGTCTATGTACAAAGTGTTATCTGGCAGATTAATGCCTTTGATCAATGGGCAGTGGAGCTTGGCAAAACCATGAGCACCGCCGTCTTTGATGCCTTAAATCAAGCCACTGACGATGTTGAGCTAGATAGCTCTAGCCAGGCTCTAATCAATCATTTTCGTACACCCATTTCACAACCACCCGGCACCAAAACCTAAGGAATAAGCGCGCAAATTTGCGAACTATTTTTTTTTGTCCAATTAATGTAAGGTGCTTCACCTTTTATTAATCGGCACCTGATTGGTGCGCGAACGACCCATAGTGAGGCGCATATTGTGATAGTAGGCATACCCAGGGAAATGAAACCCGGAGAAGACAGGGTGGCTATGACCCCCGCCAATATTCAGGCGTGGTCCAAAAAAGGCGTTGAATTCATCATTGAATCCAACGCTGGTGAGGCCGCTGGTTTTTCCGATGAACTCTATAAAGACGCTGGTGCATCCATCAGTACCAACCGGTCAGAAGTTTTTGCTAAAGCTGACATCATTACTCAGGTGCAATCATTCGGCGCCAATGAAATCAACGGCGACGACGATTTAGCCCATCTTAAATCCGGTCAATTGGTTGCCGGCATGATGGACCCCCTGGGTTCACCGGCCACTGCTGAAAAACTGGCCAAAACCGGCGCAACCGCTATTGCGATGGAGCTGGTACCCCGCATCAGCCGCGCCCAGAGCATGGATGTCCTTTCGTCAATGGCAACACTGGCTGGTTATAAAGCCGTACTGCTGGGGGCTGGCTTAGCACCACGTATTATGCCCATGTTGATGACTGCTGCTGGCACATTGAACCCCATGCGTACCTTTATTATGGGTGTGGGTGTTGCCGGCCTACAGGCCTGTGCAACAGCCAAGCGCCTTGGTGGTGTCGTTGAGGCCTACGACGTTCGCCCCGCAGCTCGCGACCAAATCATCTCGGTTGGCGCTAAACCTATTGAACTTGATCTGGAAACCGACAGTTCAGAAGACAAGGGCGGCTACGCCAAAGAACAGGGCGAAGACTTTATTCGTCGTCAGCAGGAGCTAATGACAGCCGTACTTGCGGAGCAAGACCTGGTCATTACCACGGCAGCCATCCCCGGTGCCAAGTCACCCATCCTGATCACCGCCGACATGGTTAAAGCGATGAAGCCCGGCGCAGTCATTGTCGATCTCGCCGCTGAGCGTGGCGGCAACTGCGAGTTAACCCAGCTGGGTGAAACCGTGGTCGCTCATGGCGTAACGATTATCGGCCCCGATAATTTAGCGGCAACCATCCCGCATCACGGCAGCCAGATGTTTGGCAAAAACATCGAGACTCTGCTCGAGCATTTGCTGGATGAGGAAAACAAATTAGCGCTCGATTTCGAGGATGAAATTGTTTTCGAAACCGTTATCGCACACGGCGGCGACGTGCCGCACAAACGCATGCGTGAACTGCTCGGCTACCCGGCTGTTGATCTTACTGAGAGTATCGACCTGGGTGAATCAATCGACCTCGACGCAGATGACGACACCGCTACTGAACAAAAAGAAGGGGGAGCTTCCTGATGGAAATGATTGTTATGCAACTAGCACTTTTTGTGCTGTCACTATTTCTCGGCGTGGAGCTCATCACCAAGGTGCCACCCACGCTACACACACCATTAATGTCGGGCACCAATGCCATCTCGGGCATCACACTGGTTGGCGCCGTTATTGCCGCCGGTGCGGGTGATAGTGCGTCTGGCCTGGTTCACGGCCTCGGCTTTATCGCCGTTGTGATGGCCACCGTTAATGTGATCGGCGGCTATCTGGTCACCAACCGCATGCTTGCCATGTTCAAGAGGAAAAACTAGATCATGAATACCAACTTAGTCGATCTCGTTTACCTCATTTCAGCGGTATTCTTCATTCTTGGCATCAAGGGGCTGACCAAGCCTAAAACTGCCGTACGCGGCAACATGATGTCTGCCATCGGTATGTTGATCGCCGTGGTCATCACTCTGCTGGATAAAAGCATTGTCAGCTACGAGTACATCATTGCCGGTGTACTGGTCGGCGGCATTGTAGGCGGCATCATGGCCACCAAGATCCAGATGACCTCAATGCCACAGATGATCGCCATGCTCAACGGCTGTGGTGGTGGCGCCTCTCTCGGTCTGGCCGCTGCCAGCTATCTGCTGACACTCGGCGGCGACGGCTACGAAGGCGGCGCCATGGGCATGATTGCCGTCAGCTTTGTAATGATCACTGTGCTTATTGGCTCGGTAACATTAACCGGCAGCCTGGTCGCTTTTGCCAAATTACAGGAACTAATTTCCGGTCAGTCCATTGGTTTTGCCGGCATCAAGTTTCTCAATGCCGCGCTGTTTATCTCTGCCATTGTCATGCTCGGCATGCTCTGCTTTGACCCCACTAACAGCACACTGTTTTGGGGCTTAATTGTGGCTTCATGCATCCTCGGCATCACTATTGTATTGCCCATTGGTGGCGCCGATATGCCCGTTGTTATCGCTCTGCTGAACTCTTATTCAGGTATTGCAGCGGCGGCCGCTGGTTTCATTATGGGTAACACCGTACTGATCGTCTCCGGCTCACTGGTTGGCGCCTCTGGTCTAATTTTGACCCAGATTATGTGTGTCGCCATGAACCGCTCACTTACCAACGTGCTATTTGGTGTTATGGCTGAAGGTAGCGAAGCCGTCGATGCCGACGAAATCTATGCCGGCAAGGTGAAGAGTGCTCAGGCGGAAGAAATCGCCATGATCCTCGAAACTGCCCGTCGCGTCGTTATCGTTCCCGGCTTTGGTATGGCCATGGCTCAGGCTCAGCACGCTGTACGTGAACTGTCTGACGTGATGGAAGAGAAAGGCATTGAAGTTGAGTTTGCCATTCACCCTGTTGCCGGTCGTATGCCAGGCCACATGAACGTGTTACTGGCTGAAGCGGAAGTACCCTACGATCAGCTTGTTGAAATGGATCGTATCAACCCCACGTTTGAGCAAACTGACGTTGCCATCGTTATCGGTGCCAATGACGTAACCAACCCCATGGCGCGGGAAGACAAAGGCAGCCCCATTTACGGCATGCCCATTCTTCACGTCGACAAGGCGCAAACCGTGGTCGTTATCAAGCGCTCACTGAGCCCCGGCTTTGCCGGCTTGCCCAACCCATTGTTCGCTATGGACAATACCCTGATGGTCTACGGTGACGGTAAGAAAGCGGTGATTGATATTACTGCTGCACTGGCTACTGGCTAAGCAACACTAAGACAAGCAGCCATAAAAAAACCCCGCACTGCGGGGTTTTTTTATGGCTGAGAATAACGACCTAACCGAACATTAAAAATTACGTATCGAGAAAGGACAACAGCTCTTCTGTCTTCTGTTTCATCAAAGCCTCATCACCCCGAGACTCAACATTCAAACGTACCAGCGGCTCAGTATTGGACATTCGCACATTAAAACGCCAATCGCCAAACGACATACTCACACCATCGGTTTTATCCACCAGCTCAGCGCTGGGCGCATAATGTTTTTCGATACGGACTAACATCGCAGCAGCATCGTCAACTTCGCGATTGATTTCACCGCTCACCGGGTAGCGAGCCTGACTCTGCCCCATCAGCTCCAGTAAGCTACTACCCGAGGTAGAAACTAGTTCAGCAACCAGCAACCAGGGAATCATGCCGCTATCGCAATAAGCAAAATCACGAAAGTAGTGATGGGCGCTCATTTCGCCACCATAGAGGGCATTTTCGTCGCGCATCACTTGCTTGATAAAGGAGTGCCCGGTTTTACTCTGAATCGCCTGACCACCGCATTGTTCGGCCAGCTCGATGGTATTCCAGGTCAAACGTGGATCGTGGATCACTTTACCGCCGCCATTTTTCTTCAGGAAAGCGGTAGAGAGCAAACCCACTAAATAATAGCCTTCGACAAAATTTCCCTGGCTATCGAAAAAGAAACAGCGGTCAAAATCACCGTCCCAGGCGATACCCAAATCAGCTTTCTCGCGCTTTACAACGTCAGCCGTCGCGGCACGGTTTTCTTCCAGTAAAGGATTGGGAATGCCGTTAGGGAAGTGCCCATCGGGCTGGTGATGCACCTTAATAAACTCAAAAGGCAGGTGCGGCTCGAGTAAATCGACCACCGAACCCGCCCCGCCATTGCCGGCATTGACAACAATTTTTAAGGGCGACAGTGCGTCGATATCAATATAGGACAGCAGGTGTTTGATATAGGCCTGTTTGTCGACAGTGTGGCTCAACTCACCCCGGCGCGGTGCGTCACTAAACTCGCCCTGCTCGGCCAGGGTCTTAATTTCAGGCAAGCCGTCGTCACCACTGATAGGCCGCGCTCCTTCACGCACAAACTTCATCCCGTTAAAGTCCATGGGGTTGTGACTGGCAGTCACCACCAGGCCACCGTCATAACCGCCATCAAAGGTTGCGAAATAGATTTCCTCTGTGCCACATTCACCGATATGCACCACATCGCAACCGGCATCGCGAATGCCCTCTACCACCGCATCGCAAAGCGAGGGGCTGGTGAGACGAATATCGTGGCCGACCACAATGCGCCCAGCATTAAGGTACTGAGCAAAGGCACGGCCAATACGGTAGGCGATACCTTCATTCAGCTCACTGGGCACCCGCCCGCGAATGTCATAGGCTTTAAAACAACTGTAATTTTCACCCATTATCTAACGCTCACCCTTTAAATAAATGTTTTCGTAAACATAGTTGGTTGCCTCAACATAACCGTCGACACTACCGCAGTCAAAACGTTTGCCCTTAAACTTATAAGCCAGTACTTTACTGCTTTTTGCCAGCGACAACAGAGCGTCGGTCAATTGCACCTCCCCGTTTTTACCCGGTGGGGTGTGTCGCAGCAGCTCAAAAATAAAGGGCGTTAAGATATAACGACCAATAATCGCCAGATTGCTCGGCGCATCGGCGAGATCAGGTTTTTCTACCATATCGGTCACCCGGTACAAACCCGGCTCCTCCTCGACACCAGCAATAACACCGAACTTTGAAATATCTTCGTCGTCGATTTCCTGAATAGCGATAACACTACAGCCAGTACGGCGATAAATTTTCGCCAGCTGCTCCATCACACTGTCGCCTTCGGTGATACAAAGGTCATCCGCCAACACCACGCCAAAGGGCTCCTGCCCGACCAGTAACTCGCCGGTCAAAATCGCGTGCCCTAAACCTTTCATTTCAGACTGGCGAGTGGTCGTAAATTTGGCGTTGGTGATCACTTCTTTAATGCTAGAGAGATATTTTTCCTTCGAGGTACCGGCAATTTGATGCTCCAACTCATAGCTGGTATCAAAGAAGTCGTTGATAGCGCGTTTGCCCCGACCGGTAACAAAACAAATCTCATCAAGCCCAGCACTCAAGGCTTCTTCAACACCGTACTGCACCAGGGGTTTGTTCACCACTGGCAACATTTCTTTCGGCATAGCTTTAGTGGCCGGTAAAAATCGTGTGCCATAACCGGCAACGGGAAACAGGCATTTTTTAATCACAGACAAATCCTTTTCATTAGCAGGAGGAAGTTCATTAGCACGCATAATCTAACACCCCAAGGCGGAGCTGGGAACTGTAACTAAAATCTATGGCAAAGCCAGGTACGCTTGCTCAAAAAAAATAACGCTGCATGATTCAAGCTATCACCCGCGTGGCCCAGACTCAAGAATGACCACAACAGCAAGTCTGCTTCTCAATACATCGTCTAGTGCAAACTGGACATAAGCCCACATTACGCTAAAATGTCGCGTCTTTTTTGATCGCCCCGGCGCCATGCAGCGTCTTAACGTCCAGAGCAAGAGGTTACTTTTGAACGATTCCGATGCCCGCCAGCGCAACAGTTTTGACTACGACGACTTAATCGCCTGCTCCGAAGGTCGCCTGTTTGGCCCCAAGGCCGCACAACTGCCCGCGCCTAATATGCTCATGGCCGATCGCATAATACACATAAGCCGAGATGGCGGCGCCTACGGCAAAGGCGAAGTCATTGCCGAGCTCGACATCAAACCCGACCTGTGGTTTTTCAACTGCCACTTCCCCGGCGACCCAGTAATGCCCGGCTGCCTTGGCCTCGACGCCATGTGGCAACTCACTGGTTTCTTCCTCACCTGGCGCGGTAACGAAGGACACGGCCGTGCACTGGGTTCCAGCGAGGTGAAATTTACCGGCCAGGTACTACCGACGCACAAGAAAGTGACCTACCGTCTGGATATCAGCCGCGTCATTGAGCGCAAACTGGTCATGGCCATTGCCGACGGCACGATGTTGGTCGACGATAAAGAAATTTACTCCGCCAAAGGCCTGCG
>AZII01002163.1_pt1 | contig 12189 bp, 5 predicted proteins | sample 359141 | NCBI WGS metagenome assembly AZII01 (sample SAMN02429717, study PRJNA222665) | marine sediment metagenome | biome: Sediment sample; isolation source: enrichment culture of sample MGS-BIZ(AMM) from oil contaminated site at the... | place: Tunisia: Bizerte Lagoon | collected 2012-09-08 ... | reverse complement strand
CTAAAGAGTAATCAACAACCTTTACATCCGCGCGAAAAAGCTCTCCACGAATCTCATTAAATATCTCAGAATTCCTGGATTCTAAAAACCTTAGAATGACGGTCATTTTTACATCTGTTTTTTTAGCGTGAACAAGCTTCAAAAGCAATTCAGCTCCTGCGCTGTCCAGAAAAGGCGTCATTATGATAATTTCTTTTTGAGCCTTCCGTACCAAATCTTCAAAGGCTTCGGTAGTCCACTTAATTAGGCTTTTATCCGCACCAAGTTTTGACAGTTCTCTCTTTAAAATACTCGGTTCTTTGGGCGTTGTCATTACCAAATCAAAAGTAGCTTCATTCTGCTCTTCCTTAGCGAACATATAACCAAGCAGCTGGTTCTTAGCCGAAATAATATACTGCTGAGATACATTAACAGAATAGGTATTATCAGCAGCTGACAATATTTCTGTCTCTTCTAGTATTTTTAAAGTGGTTAAAGCAAGTGAAGCCCTAGAACCAAGATATCCTGAAGTAAGAAATTCTCGCGAATAAACACTATTTGATGAGGACGATATTTTATCGAGGATTTGAACTGTCACTTCAGCATGAGTTTTTATCGCATTAAATACGCTCCTTGAACATACCGTTTCCCTAGAATTCTGATGCGACATCCAGATAGCCTTTTATATTTTCCTTAAATCCATATTTTTTTGGTGATCCCTTCCCAATCAGAAGCGTTCTTGAAAGAAGATTATTTTGTGTCAAACAACTAACTTCAGGAATCAACAGGCAATCTGGGCAGGCCCCTCCCCTTTCCAAACATAATGAGCCAGACCCACACTCAAGGTTTCTTCGATTGTCGATATAGTCAAGGAATGCTGGCGCGTTATTTCTGAGCATCGACGTTAGATTACCAAGATCCATGGTCATTCCTTTACGATAAACGACAAAGGATAAGTCCGAAGGAAATATGTACTCACCTAGAGAGCCTGTCGATAAACCGGAGAATTCCGCTATGTCATACATAACGTGGTGAGCGTATGTGTGCAGCAGCGAATATACTGCTATCGACAATTTGGGGACAGTTAATCCCTCGCTAGGAAGTGAGTCTAGAAATTGCCCCATAGGAATAGCACTCGATAGATACTGCTGACCAATTGGTTCTTCTGTAATCCCCTCTTCACACTCAAGCTCTCGAAGCCATGAACGAACAACGGACTCATTTAACTTTACATAAATAGCTTCGTTATTCTGACTTAATGTAAAAACAGGGTTTCTTTGCTGATCATCAATACGGATACGATCAAATAGCTTTAAACGTACGGGAACCTCTTTGTCATTGATATAATTTGTTGTCGGCTTGGAATCAACACGAGTATATCCGAAGGAATATTGGATCGTTTTAAATTTACGCAGCAACCCCATGGTCTCAATTCCAGCGGAATCCATGATGTTTCGATGCGTTACATTTAATTCGTCTCTTTGAGCTGTATCTTCGGGGCCTATATACTCATCCAAATCATCTAGCGGGGTGTAATATCTAAGCCCATTTTCCATTCGTTCTTTGCTTTCTAGCACATCCACGAGTGCTTGATGCTCTATGACCAGTCTAAAGGGGTCATATTTCCTTGCGTATCTATCAGAACGATTCTGAAGGTTGTATATAAGAGATGGCGGAGCATCGACACTGCTTTCAATGATTTTCTGCTGCTCCCAGGAACGTTCTATTTCCTGAATTGAATCTTCTATCTTTTTATAGGGCCCCGTACCTTCGGGTAGAGTATTCAATACATCAATAAACTGGGAATACTCATTCCACTCCTGCTCTCCCAGTTTTTCCTTCACAGCCGCTTCAATCTCGTCCTGCGAAGATCTGGTGCGAGGAATATCAAATCGCTCGCTAATGGCAGATAATAGCTTCCGGTTCTCTTGCAGAGCCTCAAGCCTTTCACTTCTACCAAAATCTATTATCATGTCCTGTATTGGGTAGTGAACAGAATTCGACCTGTATGAAACCGGCTTCATTCTTATCTCTTCGATTGGTCTTTGTCTGTTTGTGCCTAGAGGATAGGCTTTTAAATATTCCGTATCATTCTGCAACCATCTATCATCACGAGCCATTCCGCAGCTCGCGCAATAGTAATATTTCTTCCCGACTTGAGATGAACTGTTATCAAGACATGTTTCGTAGCTTCCACACCTACAGCGATTTTTCGTCTTATAAGTAGACCCTGTATTATTATCGTAAAACCAAATCCATGGCTCTGGCTGGCGATAGTTACCATTTGGATGAACAAATACAATATCGACCTGCTTCCATTTTGGGATACCTCCATCATCAGAACATTTGCATGTATTTAATTCAGACTGTTTTTCTTGGAAATTACTAAGATTTGAAAATGTTTTTATGACTTCACACTTACTGCACACAAAGCTCAACACTGCTGGTACATAACCAATATCCGCAGGTTCAACAAAATCAAAGACGTTCTTTCGAAGGTTATCTCTTAAACCTGTTTTATCATTATCGAGAAGCCACCCATCTACGCACATTTTTGGTTCCGGGTTAGTTGCTGCTCTCATAGCAGCGTCGAACCAGGTTCTAATTCTTTCTTCGACACTTTCATATATTTGCTGTTCTACATAATTATTAAGCTGAAGCGAACGATATTCATTTTTTGGTATGGCCTCACATATAGTGAGATTTCCTTCAAATGTGAACAAACTTCCTGGCGCATAGGTTGTCGATAGTTGTATTTTTGAGCGCTCCATAAAAGGTGCTTTTGGCAGGTTATCATCTTGCATTGTCACACCTATCTCCCTGACTGGATTCGCTTCACAAGTTCATATATTTCATGCGAACTTGGGTCTTTTCTAATAACTTTCTTTTCGTAGCTAATTCTTCCAGCTGGATCAACATCCCGCAAAGACGTCATGGGCAGTCTTTTTATTTGCGATTCTCTAGCATCCAGCTCTTCGAAAAATTCTTTTAATCCCTCCACGCCTTCATCGTGCTTACCGCTAATGACTTCAAAGAATTTTTCGTAGAGTTCATTATTGATAATTTTCTTGAATTCTTCTCCTGCAGGCGGTGCATATATCTTGTGATTTAGACCAACGCAATCGAAGACAAACTCTGAAAGCCTGTTCTTAGCTTCCAATGCTCCGCTGCGATTGATAAGTGCAAGAATGGAATGAAGCCGCTCGTAGTTATTGACATCTGCTTTAGCATGATCAGGCGCATCTATAAGCTCATTCAGCTCAACAACAGCAATAAAGTACATCTGAATTAAGCTCGGCAATGTTCGAATCAGAGCACTCTCCGCCCAACGATTAATTGCTGCTGGCCTAATCATACGTTCCAGAAAACGGTGATATTGGTCATGAGTCTCCATAATATATCGATCACGCCTCCTTTGAGGCGTTGGAAGTAAAATTGAGCATCCTACATGCGTCCTTCCTACACGGGACGATGACTGGATATATTCTGCAGAGTCAGATGGCATACCCGCAAAAAACATCGTATTGAATTCATCTACGTCAACGCCGTGAGATATGGCTGATGTAGCTACAACAGAGCGCAGAAGATCCTCGTCAAATATTGAGGGAATATTCTTTCCAGGATCAGGTCTATCTTCGGCAAGCTGAATAACATCTTCGATTTCACCAGCACTAAGAGCACCAGATATTAATCGTGAAGAAAGTCCTATAAATTCGCTAATGCCTGCATCCTCATGGATGCGCCCTGAGGTATCATTTTCTGCAGCCATTATCTGATCGCCACCTTTTTTATTGGTGACATAGGTTAAGGCGATTCTATGTAAATCTATAAGCGTGGCTAATTGAGAAGGCGAGGCTTTTTCAATGTACGGGGTATAAATATCTCCCAATGAAGATTCTGATAAGCTCTCCAGCATTTCACTTTTTACGGCATTGGAGCTTTCAACTCCTTCTGATAGCATCGAAATCCATCTGGATACCAGCAGATGGAAATGACCTAGCACTTCAACTGCTGCGCTCGTATGGGGTCTCCCGTTAGTGAGCATCGTGGCATAAAGCCGCGCTGTACATGCGCCAAATTCTGGGTTATCTGAAAACTGATTATTGCGTATCGAATCTTCCGAGATTTGAGGAGTGGCATAGAAGCTATCATATAGCGTTGGCCCCGGCACAGGAAATTGGGTAACAGACCGTTGGTACAAATCCTCCATTTGGCGGGCGGGCTCACTTACTGTTGCAGAAGCTGCAACTATTTTTGGCAATCTCGGACGATCCGTACTTGGAACTTTCGCCACAAGGCGATTTACTTTTGTGTTTCTACCGAGCGCAGTTATAACCGACTCAAATGCCGTTTCAAAGATTCCTGAAAATGTGCCTAACGACTCCTCCAATAAGTGGGCTTCATCTTGAATGATCAGTGAAGGAAATGGATCATGAAACATATTTTCCCCATTTTCAAAAAATGGATATATGTTCTGAAACTTATCTTGTTCATAGCCATCATCAAGGCGTTTGCTAACAAAACTATCAGTGCCTGTATTAAAAAGTGATGCCCCGCTAAGCATTCCCATGAACTTGCGAATTGTAGATGGGTGATGTCCCAGCAGCGCTAACTTATCAATTGTTCCGAGAAGAACGGATGGCGCTTTATCATAAATATCTTCATCAACTATATAAAAGGGCAATGGTTCTGGAGAGCCTTGTCCATATAATTCATGCCAGGAGCAGCTTTCACTATTATTGGTGCATACATGACCTATCAATCCACCTTTTGCTGGAAACTTTCTTAAAACCGTATCACTCTTGCAAAAGGGGCATTTAGGCAGCTTGTTCCAGTCTTCCAACGCGCTGCGATACTCTGTACTTTCCAAAAGCTCTTCTTCTGATTTACGTACTTTGTCAATCACTGGTACTTGGGAATCGCTTACTTTTGCCCTCTGATTTGGAGTATTTCCTCCTCCAACCCAAAATCCGATTGCGAAAGGATCGCCCTGTAAGTCATATCTACGCCGGATAATCTCACAACTCGCTAATGTTTTTGCTAATCGTTGCGCTTGCTGTACCGTCAACAGCCTAAGGGGATACCTAATCAGCGCCGTAACCCCTTTTAATTTACCTCTCAACCTATCAAGAAACAGGTTATAAATAAGCAAGCCGAAAAAGCTTTCTGTTTTACCGCCACCAGTTGCGAAGTAAAGAAGGGCAACCGACTCATCCCAATTTTCATCGTAGTATTCCTCGAATTCTGTCATTCGGGATGTAACGCCGGATATCTGCGTTAGAATGAAGCAAACCTGAAAAAGTCTCCACCCGTCATAACCCTTGGAGGCATGACTCATACTTTCATTCAAATATTTCCACGCCAGATATGGATATGCTTGCAGCGAGTTAGGGTTAGCCTTCCAAGCTTCACCGGACGCCATAAGTAGATTTATGCCTCGCTCTATCTTCTGCGCCTCCAGCGCCCATGCGTCTTGATCCTGCTTAAACCTCTCTTGTTCGGCAATTTTTTGAGATTCGCTTGTAACACCATCTAATGGGTCAATTTCGCTTGCAACGTCATTAATCCAGCTTTTAAAATATTGCGGGATTTTGAGAAGCCCTTTAATTCCTTCATGGGTTGCAAGGCTACTAAACCTCACATCAATATCTTCCCTTTGAATTGGTGATATTCTAGGTTGGCGATAAATAGGTAGCCATGTAGTTTTAATCTTGGTTTTACCATCGCTTTGCGAGTAATCGACCCCGCAATTAATGCCCATCGCAGGATATGTTAAGTACTTGTTATAGCGATAAGACGGCTTAATTCTGTCTAAACGAATAGCTCTATGAAGATGGCTCGGAAGCTCTGATTCAATCGAGGCGAGAAATATAGAGTCTTGATATTCAACTTCTACATCTCTACTTCTTCTTACGTCCGTGAGGTTCTCTAAACATATTTTTATGGATTTTACGTTCGTATCTTTATTTCTTCGAAAGGCAATATTCCACCTGATATCCAGCTCTGGGATCGAAAAGAAATCTGTATTTGGTGAATCTGGAAAAGCTTTTCTAATCTCCTCCAGCGTTGCATCCCAATTCTGTATTTCTTCGGATGTGAATTTTTTACCGGAAGGGTAAGCCCACATTTTTCCGCAGAAAGAACTGTCCTGACTGTCATACCACTGCTTTATCTTTTCTGAAACTGCCTCTTCTATATCCCTATTACCTCTATCAATCAAACTGAGCAGATCAGCATCTCTGCAATTAGCATCAATAAAAAGCTCTGGGATATTATCTATATCTAAACGAAACCATCTTGGCGTTGGCCTGACCGCTTTTACTATATTGCCAGGAATAATCGATTTCATCCCCGGATAAACGCTGTATTCAACAGGATTAAACACGCTTTCTTCGCTAGAAGGAGAATCATCGTCCAGTTTTATATCACTATCTTCACCTTCACTTGTGGTAGAAATAGCCGCCATCTCTTCCTCAGACAAGTTATTACCTGCTTGAGTAGAATCGCTTTTATCAATCGAAACCCCTAATTCTTTGGACAAATACTCATTTGTTATTGATCTTCTTAATTCCTCTTTCTCCTTGTAGTATCTCTGCTTGTCTGTATTTTTAAGATCAGGATTTTCTTCATCATATTTCTTGATAGCGCCATATACTAAATTATCGAGGGAATTTTTCGCTTCATCCTTCAATGAGAGCTTAACTTTGAACTGCTTTATGTGCTCAGCGTTAGGAAGCAGCCGCACATATATAGAAAACTTTGGCCTAATCGCAATCCCGCCGTCATCTCCCACAATCTCCATGTCCATACCTTGGGAAATAATGTGTATGGGGTTTGTGGTTTCATCTGAAATTTGGCCCAATGATCTTGGAATTCTTATAGGCTCAAGGAATCCTGATACAAACTTGTAAGATGGGCTTAATCCAACAAGTTCACGGCCAGCGATCCCTTGCCCTGACGCCGACCACTGCAATCGGCGAACTAATGATTCACATAAGGCCTCCTTTAATTCTGAGGGAAATTTGTCGCTATTTAGAGGATCTTCTCTTTTTAACATGTTACTGGCTCACCTCTGAACTATCTGTAGGTAGTATCAGCTCTACCCTAATAAGCCGCTGCTTGGCCATTGAAACCACATTCCCAACCTCGGTATCACTAAGGTCTAATTCATTGCCAGACGTGGTTTTTAGTAAAATGTGCTTAAGCGTATTTGAAATGCCGCGTCCCGCCTGGATATGATCGACTCTAGTCGCCTTCACACCTTCTTCCCAAAACATATCCGATAGCGAATCCGAAATTCCTAGCGCCTTTGCAAACAGCATGAAATGCTCTTTCTTTTTCGCTGAGTTAGATGTCAGTTCATCTTCACTTGAATATTCTTCAATATGTTTAATCCATCTATTAACCATGCCCTCATGTATTTCTTCACATACGTCTGAATTAATGGATTTCATTGATTCAAATACCTTGCGCGCTCTTTCCACCCTTGTGTTACAGATAAACTGGGATGACAGGTTTTTTTGTGCCATCTGAAAGTAGCTTTTCAGTAATGCTGAATCTTTACCCTCTCTAGGTAATGCCCGGCCAAGGTCAGCCTCGACTTCCTCAATGAATCCATCCAGCGGCAATATCCAATCCCCCTCATCCAGATGCTCAGCATTCACAGCGTAAAAAGCACCCTGCGAAAATTTCAGAATGGTCGTATCTTTCCCTACGTCAAATACTTGCTTATTCGATAAATACACATTTGCGAAGCTTGTATATGCATAATCGTAGTCGTATGAATTACCATGGCCTTTATATTCACCATATTGTGTTGGAACACCCATATGCCTGATGCTATCAAGTGTGGGGGTTATTTGACCCTTAACCTTACTGATGTAGCCATGAACGGATTCAAACGAACTAAGATCGAGAACAACATTAAGTTCATTTTCAATTTTGAATGCTGATGCCGTAGATATATAGATGTTTGTACTGACCTTGCCTTCAGGGATGGTGAAAAGAATATCCTTCAGGTCTCTTTCTTTAAGGCCCAGTATGTAAACATCATGATATGATGATCTATCAATATCCGAAGAGTAGATGTCTACATTGACATCCATTTCATCATCTCCTGCGAGTAGATCGGAAAGCATATCCCGTACAAACTCACACACTCTTCTTTCCTTCACCAGTACGAGTACTGAATGATTATTCCTATTTAATCCATCGAGTAACTGATTTATAAGTAAATCAGTTACTTCGTTAGTTTCGCCTACTTCTTGTTCTATCTCATCACATACCGACAAGAACTCATCTTTAGAAGCAACCGCACCTGACGAACTATTCTCCAACACCCACTCCCGCCTGTATGACTTCCAAAGATATTTCTTTGCAAGCATGTTTGTATCGAACTCAGACCAATTTTCGGTTAAATCTCTAATCCAACTACGAAGATCATCTTGTGATACCGGCAATGTGACCAGCCTATCAACAAACCCGATAGCTCTATACATCTGGTGACAAAGCCTTTTGTCATAAGATTCAATTTTTTTGGCAATCTTGTATAACTTGGCTATTTTGTTATAGCTTTTAAGCCCCGCTATAAACAATTGAGGGACATTATCGAACTCTCGAATACTGCTTTTGTTTGCACGCTCAGGGGAAACTGTGATTTCTGAATCAAGCTGAAAGAAAGAAAATCGTTTGAGCATGGCCCGATCAAAGTTAACTTTTTTATCTTTAATGAGGTCAACCGCTTGATAAACCGTTTTCTTGTAAATCTTCGGGTCATCCATAACAACCAATAAAGAATTATCCTGATTGGTTCCAGCCCACTTAGCCATAACAGTTTTAACTAAATCACTTCCTCCGCGCATTCCGTTCAAAATTTTGGAGCGGCCATCAACGAGAAGAACATCTGTCTGTACTGGGTCGTGCGCGTAACGGGCCGCATCTTTAGGACTGATAGATGCCGGAATCAAAAATCCGCCTTCGCGTGTTGCCTCGGGGTTATTTAATTGACTAGCAAGCTTTTCAATTACTGAACGTCTTTTGTTGCCGGTTATATTGAACATATAGGTATATATGTCTTTAAAGTACCCGCCACCAATAACAGACCATTCGGAATTTTCGTCCAGTTCGAAATAGGGAGTGCTTTCAATAATGCACGGATTTTGCCTTATGTTGTGCTCTTCATCTTTATCAAAATCATTAAGCGCAAAGTAAGTGCCGTGCCTGGTACATAAGCAATTATTTTGCGCGGCCTGTCTTGCTTCACGAATTAATTCATTTTTATCTATGCGAATAAACTTTCCTCTATTCATACTTCTGACAGAAGCTGGATAAAACGAGACTTTCAAACCGTTTTCATACCCACAATCAGCCGTTATCGTTTTATTTGCAAGAATCTGCGCAAACTGAGGCCATTCAATAGCCTCCGGCCAACTTAGTACAAGGTATAGACCGATTTTTTCACGAGCCTGAAGAAGTAGGGTCGCTAAATCCTCATAAATGGGCGTGGGTTTTTCTGGTTCTATTTTTCCTTCATTACACTCAACTAGAAAGGTTTCTTCGTGAAGAATATCGCGATATTTTTCATCGACCTTTTCTTCAAATTTATTAAAAAACGATTTTTCTTCACTATCGTTTTCTTTCTTTGTTATTTCCCTCCTGACGCCTAATCTTTTAATACGATCATGCTTAAGCGATAGACTCTTCTCCCTATCTTCAGCCCTTTGTTGCCAATCGCTTCCCCTCCGTGTCTTTCGCGCCATCACCTACATCCCGTATGCAATCTCTGCTGCTGAATTAATCAATTCCTTGGAAAAACTTCTTGAGACCATTTCCTGGAAAAATAACATACCATCATAAGAAGGCATGGGAATCTGGCGAAGTTCTGTAGCTGAAACGGTTACAGTGCCACTTGAACATTTAAATAGCTCTTCAAAAATTTCAGACATCAATATTTTGGAAATTGTAGATATTCGAATTTCAGAATCTTCATTTTTAAGGATCACGTTGACATGATTTTCAGCAATGAACCCACTATTTTTATCTATTAATGTTTTAGATATGTAACCCGCGTTAACTCTACGTTTTTGCTCTTTACTGCTTGTTCTTTTAACAACAACACAAGCCTCACTAATAACGCCTACACCCTCATTTGGCTTATACCATTTATGCTTGCCATTGTTATGCGCAATTTCAAATTTTACACGGCCATCAGAAATCGACTCCGACCAAAGAATAGGAACTGCTCCATACTTTTTATTAAAGCTAATTTGGTCTTCACTTCTATGAGGAACTAAATATCCGGTTTTAACGATGAAGCCCAAAGTTCCAAGATTGTCTTTTGACCTAGAAAAAAGCGTCGATACTTTTTTCTCCCACGGAGATTTTGGCAGAATCCAAAGGCCATTTTCAAATAGGGGTGACCTAGCTTTAAATACTGATACGAGTTTTGATTTATCTTTACTTTCTTTTAGGAGGAGACACTCCGGTAATTGTGAATCGCTTTGTTTTTTGAGTGCTGATATAACTATTTCTTGCTGAACACCTTTAAAAATAGAAATCCTGTCTTCAAAGAATTGAAAAAAAACAGGCGAGGAATTTTTTTCAATCCATTCCCTTAAACGGCGAAAATAGTTCCCTCCCAAATATCCAGTCGGAGTGACGAAGTGGAGACATCCCCCTTTTTTCACTAGATTTAAACCAATCACAAAAAACAGCTGGTATAGGTTCACTTTGCCAGAGATTACCTCTTTAAAACCATCGAAACTACGCTCGGATTTATCAGTAATACCATATGGCGGATTACCGATAACATAATCAAATTTTCCGTAGAGACTTTTATCTATACGAAGCGCATCCTCATTTCTTACGACATTCTTTGGTTTTCTATTATCTGGAGCATATTCAGCCAATACGCAGTCCACAAGAAACTGGGAAAACCAGGCAGCAAATGGATCGATTTCAATACCGACCAACCTCTGCTCTATATCCTCTACAACAGATTGGTTTTTATGAGCGCTAACTTCCAACATCTTTCGGCAAATCGGGGCTAGATAGGCAGCCCCTCCAGAGGAAGGGTCAATTATTCTGGCTTTTTTGAAATCGATACCTAGAGCGCCAGCATCCTCCAGCATACGATTCACAACGTGAACTGGCGTATAGTAGATGCCTAACTTTTCTCTGTATGACTTAGGAAGGCTATTTTGATACACGAGGCTAATTTTATACCCAGCCTCTTCGGGTATAAGATCCTTGAACTTCTTGCACTGCTCCTTGGCTTCCTGTTGTTTTTGATGATCCAAGGCTGGAAGATCAATAGGCAGGGTTCTGAAAGCCCAACGAGCACCAGTTTTCCCCCTCACAAACGACCAATAGTTCTTTGCCAGCTCATAGCAATAACTTTGAGCTTCACGAACCTGCTTCAAGCACCCGCCTGTTGTGCCATCACACACATCAGAAGAACTTCTCGTTGATGTCCCTATTAAAACGGATGTCTCATACTTACTTTGGAGCACTATTTCTTCCTGCTGTTCTTGTTTTCATCGATCCACTCCTGCAGATCACTTCCCTTGAATCGCCAGCTTCCACCCACCTTGAAACCTGGCAGCTTACCTTCCGCAGCAAGGCGATAGGCCGTTTTTTCGGCCAGCTTTAGATACTCCGCAACCTCTTTAAGGGTCATAATTTTGTCGTTCATCTATTTTATCCGCCTAAACGATGATGAGAGAATAAGGGAATATTGGGGAGCTCGCAAGAAGGCGAAGTTATTGTTTGTTTTATAAACAGCTTCCCTGAATCTCAAGGCGGTGATTACTTATTGTAGGTGCGAGAATTCAGAAATACTTCTTCAGCCGCTCAAACCCGATACGAACAGCCAGCCCTAGTAGAATTGCAAAGGGCAGAATAACGATCACCGGATTGATGCTGAACGGCAGACTGATATAGACCACACAAGCAGCTACAAATGAAGGTACGACGGATCGTCTGGCCAAATTGAAGACATTACTGCTCTCGCGCCCCCCGCCCCACCGCCTGAGATCACGCTCGACTAAACCGTCAACGCCTCCCACCAGTGCCGCTACTAGGAAGATCGGCAGTGAAAATAGGATGAGCGCTAACCGGATGACGAATGTTTGTGTAACGTAGGTGGATGCTTGAAGGTAGTCATCGAATCGTTGATTTAAGCCATATCCCCATGCCTGCAACGATGAAAAG
>AZII01009782.1_pt1 | contig 12289 bp, 10 predicted proteins | sample 359141 | NCBI WGS metagenome assembly AZII01 (sample SAMN02429717, study PRJNA222665) | marine sediment metagenome | biome: Sediment sample; isolation source: enrichment culture of sample MGS-BIZ(AMM) from oil contaminated site at the... | place: Tunisia: Bizerte Lagoon | collected 2012-09-08 ... | reverse complement strand
CCGCCCTGGGATGCCAGCGTGCAAACCCTGTCCGGTGGCGAACGCCGCCGAGTGGCGTTGTGCCGGCTGGTGATGAGCGCACCAGATATGCTGTTGCTCGATGAGCCCACTAACCACCTGGATGCGGAATCCGTGGCCTGGCTGGAGCGTTTCCTGCACGAATTCCCCGGCACCGTGGTGGCGGTAACCCACGATCGCTACTTCCTCGATAATTCCTGCGAGTGGATTCTTGAACTGGATCGCGGCGAAGGCATTCCTTGGCAAGGCAACTACTCCTCTTGGCTGGAACAGAAAGAACAGCGCCTGGAGCAGGAAGCGAAAAGCGAATCGGCCCACCGTAAAACAGTGGAAAAGGAACTGGAATGGGTACGTCAGAACCCGAAAGGCCGCCGCGCCAAGAACAAGGCCCGTGTCTCCGCCTTTGAAGAACTGGCCAGCCAGGAATTCCAGAAGCGCAACGAAACCCAAGAGCTTTATATTCCGCCGGGCGAGCGCTTGGGCGAACAGGTTTTCGAAATCAAAAACGTGGCCAAGCAGTTCGACCACAAGCTGCTATACGAAGACTTGGACTTCCAAATTCCTCGCGGGGCCATCGTTGGTATTATCGGCCCCAACGGTGCGGGTAAAACCACCCTATTCCGCATGTTGGCAGGCCAGGAAACCCCGGACAGCGGTGAAATCATCACCGGCGACACCGTACAGATGGCCTACGTGGACCAGAGCCGCGAAGACCTGGATAGCAACAAGAGCGTCTGGGAAGAAGTCTCCGACGGCAATGACATCCTGCGCATAGGTAATTATGAAGTGCCCAGCCGCGCCTACTTGGGCCGGTTCAATTTCAAAGGTGGCGATCAACAGAAGCGTGTCGGCGACCTCTCCGGTGGTGAACGTAACCGTCTGCACCTCGCGAAATTACTTAAACAGGGCGCCAACGTATTGCTGCTCGATGAGCCGACCAACGACCTGGACGTGGAAACCCTGCGGGCACTGGAAGAAGCTCTGCTGGCCTTCCCTGGCTGCGCCATCGTCATTTCCCACGATCGCTGGTTTCTGGATCGGGTCGCCACTCATATCCTCTCCTTCGAGGGCGATGCCCGGGTAGAGTGGTTCGAGGGCTCTTACACCGAGTATGAAGAATACAAGCGCAAGCAGTTCGGTGATGCAGCCCTGCAACCCAAGCGGATGAAATACAAGCGAATCGAAGTCTGATTCGCACGCCACAATACCGGGGAAAGGCATGCCGGTATCGGGGCGCAACAGGGGTGACAACATGAACGAAAGACGACGGGCCAACCGGGTGGACTTCGACGCAGAAGCCACCCTGACTTTCCAGCAGGATAGCCACCCGGTGTCACTGGACGACATTTCAATCATAGGCGCGCGCCTCAACAGCAGCACATCGCTGGCGCTACCCGACTCGTCCTCAGTCACCCTGAGCATTACCCTGGATGATTCCGATGTCACGCTGACCCTCCCCGCAAAAGTGAAACGTTTAGCGGGCCGGGACATCGGGATCATGTTCGACCGGCCATCAATCGATGACGTGCAGCACTTGCGCCGCATTGTCATGCTCCATCAAGGCGACGACGGCGAAGATGACCCCGCCTCCCTACTCACACCGGAGGCCTAACACCTTGGACCCAACCCTGGAAAGCCCGGAATTCATTGAACGTCTGCGCCAGGGAGACCGAGTAGCTTTTGGCCAAGTGGTTAAAACCCATCACAACATGTTGCTGGCCACCGCACGCACCCTGTTGTCGGCTGCGGATGCAGAAGAGGCCGTACAGGATGCTTGGATAGCCGCATACCGGGCCATCGCCAAATTCGAAGGGCGCAGCCTGCTGCGCACCTGGCTTACCCGCATTGTGATCAACCAAGCACGTATGATGCTGCGCAAGGGGGGGCGGGAAATCCAATTTAACCCCATCGATGAGCGGGCGCCTTTAGACCACCGTTTTCGCGACGACGGACACTGGGACCATCCGCCACAACACTGGGACCTAAATGGGCCCGATGCCCTGCTAACCCGAGACGAGCTGCGCCATTGCATGGAAAAAACCTTAGGGAAAATGCCAGACAATCAGCGTCTGGTATTGGAGCTGCGGGACCTGCAAGGCATGGATTTCGACGATATCTGTAACATGCTAGACGTTAGCGCATCGAACGTTCGAGTGCTGTTACACCGTGCCCGAGCACGATTGTTTGAATTGGTGGACCACTTTCAGGAGACAGGCGAATGTTGAAATGCAAAGACGTCGTCGCAAAAGCGGATGCCCTCGTAGACGGCACCTCCCTGACCATGCGTGAGCGCATCGCGTTGCGTATGCACCTGCTGATGTGCCACCACTGTCGCCGCTATGTGCACCAGCTACGCGTGCTGGTGAACACTCTCCCTCGCGAAACGGATAGGTTGGATGATGCCCAGACCCGGGACATCTTGGAAAAGCTCGACACCTCGAGAGATCCTTAGCTCACGGTTGAAATGCCTAAGGCAAGACGTCGCGTGTAACAATGCCTGCGTTACCGCATCCCTGTTATTCATTTCCCACCCTTTAGGCAGATCATGGAAAAAAAACTTGCGCTCTCACTGTTATTGTTAAGGCTCGGCGTCTTCATCGTCATGTTGATGTGGACCCTGGACAAATTCATCAATCCCGCCCATACCGGCAAGGTGTTTGCCAAGTTTTATGGCCTAGAAGGGCTCGATGGCAGCACCCTTACGGTATTGGCCTGCCTGCAATTGATCGTCATTCTGGCTTTCGTCGCTGGCGCCCTGCGCCGTTACAGCTATGGTGCTATCTTGCTGATGCACGCCGGCTCCACCCTATCCTCTTGGCAACAATATCTTGATCCATTCAACCACCTGTTGTTTTTTGCCGCCTGGCCGATGCTGGCCGCCTGTATCGCCTTGTATTTACTCCGTGATCAGGACACGCTGCTCAGCATCGACAGCCGCCGATAACGATTGCCCCCTTCTCAGGAAGGGGCAGCCTACATCAGCCGCAAGTGGCCACGCCTGATACCTCAACGTACCGTCTCAACTCACCGTATATTGCGTCATGCCGTCGCCTTCACGCTATCCGCCTGACCTTGATGCGACACTGAACATCGATGCCCTTCAAGCGCAAGGGTATTGACTTACTGGGTCATTAAACATTTCACCAGCACTGTAACCTGTGGCCGTTTACTGCATCCTAATAGCCCTACCCGGACAACAATCTTGAGGAGAGTCTGCAATGCATGAAGACGTGCAGAATTATTACGGTAAACAACTGCACTCCAGTGCCGACCTGCAAACCAATGCCTGCTGCGATCAGGCGCCACCGGAATACCTGAAACCCCTGCTGGCGCAACTCCATGACGAAGTGATTAGCCGCTACTATGGCTGCGGCCTGGTTGCCCCTGAGCAACTGGAAGGCATGCGAATTTTGGATCTGGGCTCCGGCTCAGGCCGCGATGTCTACCTACTCTCTGCACTGGTCGGCGAAGAAGGAGAAGTGATCGGGGTGGACATGACCGATGAGCAGTTGGCTGTCGCCAACCGTCATCTGGACTATCACCGCGAGGCCTTTGGTCATAGCAAAAGTAATGTACGCTTCCTAAAAGGCTACATCGAAGAGCTCGACAAACTGGATTTACAGGACGGCTATTTCGACATTGTTATTTCCAACTGCGTGATCAACCTGAGCACCAACAAGGCCAAGGTCATCGCCGACGTAAAACGGTTACTCAAACCCGGTGGCGAGTTCTTTTTTTCTGACGTTTATGCCGATCGTCGAATTCCTTCTGCCCTGGCCAAAGATCCCATCCTGTATGGGGAGTGCCTGTCGGGAGCCTTGTACTGGAATGACTTCATCAACCTGAGCAAGCGCTGTGGGTTTGCAGATCCTCGGCTGGTGGAATCCCGCCCACTAACCATTGAAAACCCCGCAATCGAAAAAGCCCTAGGCAACATCCGCTTCTACTCGGCCACCTATCGGCTGTTCAATATCGACACTCTGGAGCCAGCCTGTGAGGATTATGGCCAGGCGGTAATCTATAAAGGCACACTCCCAAATAGCCGCGATACGTTCACCCTGGATGATCACCACGCTATTGAAGCGGGAAAAGTCTTCCCCGTTTGCGGCAACACGTGGCTCATGCTGGAAAAAAGCCGTTTCGCTGACCACTTCGAATTTATCGGTAACTTCGAAACCCATTACGGCATCTTTGCAGGCTGCGGATTGGATGTTCCTTTTTTGCAAACCAGCAACGCAGGAGCAGAGGCCTGTTGCTAAGTCACAGGTCTCTTCATGGTTGTAACATCCGGCCAGAAAAACCATCAAACCGTCATGCTTACTCTTATACGCACCACTAACAGGACCTGACATGAGTATCAAAAAAGGCCTCCTCTTCACTGCCCTAGCCGCGCTGATTGCCTGCTACTTTGTTTTTGATCTCGGCCAATATTTCAGCCTGGATTATATCAAGCAGCAGCAAAGTGCCTTTGATGCTCTCTATCAGGATAATCCCGCGCTCATTCTCGGCGGCTTCTTCGGGCTATATGTGCTGGTCACCGCATTGAGCCTACCCGGCGCTGCCATCATGACCCTGGCAGCCGGGGCGCTGTTCGGTTTCTGGATCGCTCTGGTGATGGTTTCATTTGCCTCCTCTGCCGGCGCGACCTTGGCGTTCTTAGCATCGCGCTTTTTATTCCATGATGCGGTTCAGAGCCGCTTCGGCGAACGGCTGAAAAAACTCAACGAAGGGGTTAAGAAAGAAGGCGCATTTTATCTTTTCACTCTGCGTTTGGTGCCGGTGGTGCCGTTTTTTATCATTAACTTGGTAATGGGGTTAACGCCCATCAAAGCACGCACCTTCTACTGGGTCAGCCAAGTCGGCATGCTGGCGGGCACGGCCGTCTATGTAAACGCCGGAACCCAGCTCGGCCAAATTGACAGTCTTAAAGGACTGCTGTCTGTAGAACTCATCGGCGCCTTTGTGTTGCTCGGCATATTCCCCTGGATCGCCAAGGGCATCATGGCTCGCGTGCAAGCACGCAAAGTCTATAAAGGCTGGAAGAAACCGAAACAATTCGACCGCAACCTGATCGTTATCGGGGCAGGGGCCGCAGGCCTAGTAAGCGCCTACATTGCCGCCACCGTGAAAGCGAAAGTGACCCTGATCGAAAAACACAAAATGGGGGGCGACTGCCTGAACACTGGATGCGTACCCTCTAAGGCATTAATCAAAAGCGCCCGTGTTGCGTTCAATGACAAGCAGGCCGAAAAGTACGGCTTCGAGGCTATCAATAGCCGCTTCCGCTTCTCCAGCATGATGGAGCGGGTTCAACAGGTGATCGAGAAAATTGAACCCCATGATTCCGTGGAGCGTTATAGCGAACTAGGGGTGGACTGCCGTCAAGGCGAAGCGCGCTTCCTCTCGCCCTGGGAAGTGGAAATCCGCAACGGCGATCACGTGGAAACCCTCACCGCCCGCAGCATTATTATTGCCTCCGGCGCCCGCCCCTTTGTGCCACCGATTCCGGGCATCGAAGACATCGATATCCTCACCTCCGACAACCTTTGGCAGATTGAAGAACAACCCAAACGACTACTGGTACTGGGTGGCGGCCCCATCGGTTGTGAGCTAGCCCAGACCTTTGCCCGCCTGGGCAGCGAAGTCACCCAAATCGAAATGCTACCCCGACTGATGATTCGTGAAGATGCGGAAGCCAGCGAGATTGTCACCCGCTCACTAAAGGAAAGCGGCGTACACGTACTTACTAATCACAAAGCCGTTCGGTTCAGCGAAGAGAACAGCGAGAAAGTATTATTGGTTGAACACGATGGCAAAGAAACTGCCCTGCCTTTTGACCAGGTGCTAGTGGCCGTGGGTCGCAAGGCCAACACTGATGGCCTAGGCCTGGATGCCCTGCAATTGCCCACCGAGACCAATGGCACTATCCAGACCAATGATCGCCTACAAAGCCGCTACCCCAACATCTATGCCTGTGGCGATGTGGCCGGCCCGTACCAGTTCACCCATACCGCCGCCCACCAAGCCTGGTATGCCAGCGTCAATGCCCTGTTTGGTTTCCTGAAAAGTTTCAAGGTGGATTACCGGGTGATCCCCTGGTGCACCTTTACCGACCCGGAAGTGGCGCGCGTGGGCGTCAACGAGCAAGAAGCTGACGAACAAGGCATCGAATACGACATCACTCGTTACGGGATTGATGATCTGGACCGAGCTATTGCCGACAGTGCGGACCTTGGCTATGTAAAAGTCCTCACTGCCAAAGGCAGCGACAAAATCTTGGGTGTCACCATCGTTGGCCAGCATGCGGGTGAATTGATCAGCGAATATGTGCTGGCCATGAAACACGGGCTAGGCCTGAACAAGATCCTCGGCACCATCCACATTTACCCGACCATGGCCGAGGCTAACAAGTTTGCCGCCGGAGAATGGAAAAAAGCACGCAAGCCTGAAGGACTGTTACGTTGGGTAGAACGGATTCATAACGTGCGACGATAAGCGGTCTCTGAAGAACACCTTTCATGCTTTGGCAGACCGCACTTGCATGGCAAAAACCAGTAGGAGTAACTATGTTTATGCGCTTGCTAATATCCTTGTTGTTATTGCTTAGTAGCCCATTACTGGCGTTTGATCACAGTGGCTGGGACGCCCTGCTGAAAAAGCACGTCAGCTGGCAACGAAACGGTGTGGCCAGCGCAGTAAATTACGAGGGTATAGCAGCGGAACGAGCGGCTCTTAAGAAATATCTCAACAGCCTCTCCGCAGTGTCTGCCGACGCGTTCTCTCAGTTTAGCAACGACCAGCAACTCGCCTTCCTGATCAACGCCTACAACGCGTACACCATTGAGTTAATTCTGCGAGAACCCGGGCGCCCTGATTCTATCCGCGATATTGGCACCTTTTTCTCCGGCCCTTGGGACCAGCGCTTTTTTACCCTGCTCGGGCAAAAAAGAACCCTTGATGAAGTAGAGCACACACTTATCCGCGGCAACCCAAACCTCAAAGACCCCCGCATTCACTTTGCGGTCAATTGCGCCTCCATCGGTTGCCCTGCGTTGCGCCCGGAAGCCTTTGTCGGCGACCAACTTGAGCAACAGTTGGTCGATAGCACCCAGCGTTTTCTCCGTGATCGTGAACGCAACCGCTACAACAGCGAAACAGACACCCTGGAAGTTTCGAAAATATTTGACTGGTACCAAGAGGATTTTGCAGAAAGCGCCGGCAGCTTATCCCTCTACCTCCAGCGGTATGCCAATATTTTAGACATACCCAACAACCGCCAAACGGCACTGGGCGAGGGCAGTATCAAGGTGCGATTTTTACCCTACAACTGGTCATTGAACGACCGGTAAACACACCCTACCAAGAGGAAAACGGCATGGAGGACACCTACCACGAAACCCTCACTCGTCCCTTGCGAGGCACGGGCCTATCTTTTAACGGTGCGCAGCGGCTCGAACATAGAGCGGCAGCGCGAGCGCGCTCTGTCTCTCGACGTGGCTCCACCCTTTAAAATAAAAAATCGATTCGCGAGCGGTTAACTCTTCCACTCTCAACTAATTACAGATATTCCAGCGCCTCAGCCACGTTACTAACGCCAATAATGTCCACCCCGTCTGGCAGCTTTCTAGGCAAGTTGGCTTTCGGCACAATGGCTTTTTTAAAGCCGTGTTTTACTGCTTCATAAAGCCGTTCCTGCCCTTGAGGAACCGGCCGAATTTCCCCGGACAAGCCCACCTCACCAAACACCACCAGCTCGCGCTCCAGCGCCCGGTCACGGAAGCTGGACACAATAGCCAGCAATTGGGCCAAGTCTGCAGCCGTTTCGGTAACCTTCACACCACCCACCACATTCATGAACACATCCTGATCGCCTACCTGAATGCCACCATGGCGATGCAGTACCGCCAGCAACATGGCCAACCGATTCCCCTCCAACCCCACACAGATACGCCGAGGGTTACCGAAGTGGGAGGCGTCCACCAGTGCCTGCAGCTCCACCAGCAGCGGACGGGTTCCTTCCCAGACCACCGTTACCAGAGAACCGGAAGCGATCTCCTCGGCCCGGTTAAGGAAAATGGCGGAAGGATTTTTTACTTCCTTCAGCCCCTCGCCGGTCATGGCAAATACGCCCAGCTCGTTCACCGCCCCAAAACGATTCTTGAGGCCACGCAGGGTACGAAAGCGCGAATCCGTAGATCCTTCCAGCATCAGGGAACAATCAATCATGTGCTCCAATACCTTCGGCCCCGCCAGGGTGCCATCCTTGGTTACATGGCCCACCAGCAGCAGCACTGTTCCCGTCTGCTTGGCAAAGCGAGTCAGAGCGGCAGCACATTCACGAACCTGAGCCACACTGCCCGGCGCCGACTGCAACGCCGCCAGAAACATGACCTGGATAGAATCCACCACCAACACCTTCGGCATCTCCTTGCGGGCCAATTCGAGAATCTGCTCCACGTCAGTCTCCGCCGCCAGTCGCAGTTTTTCCTTGGGTAGCTTCAGGCGGTCAGCACGCATAGCCACTTGCGACAAGGATTCTTCGCCGGTGATATACAAACAGCTTTGGGAGTCAGAGAGCCTACACAGCGTTTGTAGTAGCAAGGTAGATTTCCCCGCACCGGGGTGCCCACCAATCAGAATGGCCGAACCAGGCACCAACCCGCCACCCAGCACTCGATCCAGCTCGCCCATGCCGGAACTGATACGCGGGGTTTCTTCGAGCACAATATCATTGAGATTTTGCACTTCTGACAGCTGGCCGGAAAAGCCGCCCCGGCTGCCCGCCCCTTTTGATGATGGGGTAGCAGGATCGTGGACAAACTCTTGCAAGGTATTCCAGGCATTACAGGCCGGACACTGACCCTGCCATTTGGGAAAATCCGCTCCGCAATCCGTGCATACAAACGCGATCTTTTTCTTGGCCACAAACAAATCCTTCTTGTGTATTGCTATCTACAAAGCCGCTGCAGGAACGTAGCGCAGCGGAGTAACGCACGGAGTGCGGCCCCAAAGGGGTGAGCGCAGCGAATAACGCCGCTTGAGGTGCGAATTCGGGCCTGAAGGGAGCCAATCTTTTCTACACAAAGTGCGTAAAAACGCTGAGGATAAAATGGTTTACTCTGAGCGTTCAGCACGCTCTGTGATGAATTCGCACTTGATGTTCTCGCCTCAAGCGGGACGCCTAAACTGACCTTCGGATCAGACGATAGTGCGTTCCGGTCTTTGCGTGATCTGGCAGAACAGCTCATAGCTGATTGTCCCACAGGCACGGGCCACGTCATCCACATCGACCACGTCACCCCACAACTCCACCTCATCCCCCACGCTGGCACTCAAGCCGGTCACATCGATGGTGATCATATCCATGGAAACTCGCCCCACCAGCGTCGTAACGACCCCGTTCACCGCTACCGGCGTCCCGCTGGGCGCGTGGCGTGGGTAGCCATCGCCATAGCCCACTGCCACCACCCCGATTTGTCGTGGATCTGAGGCAGTCCAGGTAGCGCCATAACCCACGCTTTCACCAGCCTCAACAGCATTAATGGCGATCAAGCGTGCACTGAAGCGATGGCTGACTTGCAGACCAAGTTCCGCAGCAGTCTGCCAGTTAAACGGCGATGAGCCATACAACATGATCCCCGGCCGCACTCGCTGGGCATGGGCACGAGGGTAACGCAGTAAAGCAGCAGAGTTTGAAGCAGACAGCGGCAGCTGCAATTGCTCTGCTACACTTCCCGCCAGCAGTAGCTGTTTTTCGGAATGGATATCCTCATCCATATCCGCACAGGCAAAATGGCTCATCACGCCGACCGGAGCGTTACCTGCTTGGCTTAACCGTGCAGCCGCGCTCAAAGCTTCATTCGGGCGCAAACCCAGACGATTCATCCCCGCATTCACTTTCAACCAAATACGTACCGGGCACGGGTTCGCCAGCAGCAACTCCACTTGCCATAAGGAATGCACCACCACCTCAAGCGAGAGTCGCGCCGCTGCCTCTAGCTCTTCCGCATCGAAGAACCCTTCGGCAACCAATATTGGCAAGGCTATACCATGCTCACGCAGCGTCCGCGCCTCGTCCAGCACTGCCACGCCCAAACCCGACACGCTATCGAGCATGGTCTCTGCCGCCAGCAACAGCCCATGGCCGTAACCATTAGCCTTAACCATAGCAAACACTTGAGCATCACCGGCCAACTCCGCTGCGCGGAGTGCGTTGTTCCTGAGCGCGGCGAGACGAATTTCTACGCGCGTGCCTCTCATAAAAATTGCAGTCCAGCGCCTAGTGGCTGACGGTTAACCTTTAAAAAAGAGGGCTGCGCATTCAGCATCCAACCGCCTTCATTCTGCGTTTTATTCATCCCCTGCGGCCAACTGCGCATAATATTCCGGGGCCAGATCATCGAAGCGGGTGAACTCACCGCGGAAGGCTAGGCGTACGGTACCGATAGGACCATTACGCTGTTTGCCGATAATAATCTCGGCGACACCGCGCTCATTGCTGTCCTTGTTATACACCTCGTCCCGGTACAGGAAGACGATCAAATCCGCATCCTGCTCAATCGCCCCGGATTCACGTAGATCCGACATCACAGGGCGTTTGTTGGGGCGTTGTTCCAGCGAGCGGTTCAACTGGGAGAGCGCCAGCACCGGACAATTCAGCTCCTTAGCGATCCCTTTTAGGGAGCGGGAAATTTCCGAGATTTCGTTCACCCGGTTTTCCACCCCAGGCACCTGCATCAGCTGCAGGTAATCGACCATGATCAGGCCCAGCTCACCGCCACATTCGCGCGCTACCCGACGAGCACGGGCACGCATCTCCAGCGGGCTCAGTGCCGGGGTATCATCAATAAAAAAGCGTTGCTCACTGAGCATGTGAATGGCAGAAGTAATGCGCGGCCAATCATCCTTTTCCAGATTACCGGAACGAATTGCCCCCTGATTGATGCGGCCCAGCGAGGACAACATCCGCATTACGATGGACTCCGCCGGCATTTCCATGGAGAACACCAGCACGGGCTTGTTACTCTTGATCGCCACGTTTTCACACAGGTTCATGGCAAAGGTGGTCTTACCCATGGAAGGCCGGCCCGCAACCACGATCATGTCCGCCGGCTGCAGGCCCCCGGTCATTTTATCCAACTCTTCAAAACCAGACGTCAGGCCGGTAAGTGAACTCTTCGTTTTGTACAGCTCATCAATCCGGTCCACTGCTTTTTTAAGCACTGATTTGATGTTCTGCGGGCCATCGCCTTTTTTCTGCTGCTCAGCAATCTTGAAGATGGCGGATTCCGCTTCATCAAGAATTTCCAATGACTTGCGGCCCTCTGTATTAAACGCGCTGTCTGCCACCTTGTGGGACACATTGATCAACTGCCGCAGGATGCTGCGCTCACGGACAATATCCGAATAGGCAGTAATGTTGGCCGCACTGGGAGTGTTGCGGGCCAACTCAGACAGGTAGGTCATGCCGCCGATGGATTCCAACTGGCCCAGGTTATTCAGCGCCTGGGAGACGGTAACCAGGTCACTGGGGTTTTCTTCTTCCACCAGCTGGGCAATCACCTCGAAAATCTGGCGATGCTCCTTACGGTAAAAGTCCCTCGCGCCAACGCGCTCGGCCACATCATCCCAGGCGCTGTTATTGAGCAGCAAACCACCCAGCACCGCCTGCTCCGCCTCCACAGAGTTGGGGGGAATACGCAGGTTTTCAGGCAGATGTTTGTCCAGCGACATGGGTTCATTCATAGCAATAACTACAGCCAAGTTTTGAGCTACAAGCTACAAACCATAACAAGAAAGAAGGCATAATCATTTGAAAGGCCTTATCCATGCCAAAACGCTAGGCGCGGCGGCTGGCATCCAAATTTAAGAGGCATTCTGGTCGCGTTGCAGTTTTCTGCTTGTAGCTACCATTAAAAAGGGCACTGTCCTTTCAGACAATGCCCTGATTCTGTCACCGCACCCCCGCAGGGGCAAACCGGTTGTCAGTTCTGTCGATTACTCGGCAGGAACCACAGCCAGTTTGATGGCCACAGTGACCTCGGCGTGCAACGCCAGGTCAATTTCGAACTCACCGGTGGTGCGCAACGCACCATGAGGCAGCTTCACTTCTGCTTTCTCAACATCCACACCAGTGGAAGAAGAAATGGCTTCCGCGATGTCGCGGGTGCCCACAGAACCAAACAGCTTGCCTTCGTCACCAGCTTTAGCGGCGATGGAAACGGTGGTTTCGTTCAGCTTCTCGGCGCGTTCCTGGGCAGCACCCAGCTGC